>Ga0209643_1000131_pt1 | contig 181677 bp, 159 predicted proteins | sample AutmiccBRH37_all_FD_187383 | JGI IMG/M metagenome (GOLD analysis project Ga0209643, IMG submission 187383) | Deep subsurface microbial communities from Mt. Terri, Switzerland - Autotrophic microbial communities BRH/37_all (SPAdes) (version 2) | ecosystem: Environmental > Aquatic > Deep...
CGGTGCTCCTGCACCAGGCGAACAGCACGTTCGCGGACTTCAGGGGAATACTTCGGGGTGATCTTCTTGCTCTTCATGGCTTCATTCTCTCAAGAGTTGAAGCCTCCTCAAAACCCGGGGCGGTTCAGACACAAAACCAGAAACAAGGTGAATGGAGAACTTTGAAAGAATCTTCAACATATCCGATCTGAAATCTTTATCATCAATGAATTTGTCAATCATTGAACTATCTGGATCATCCAACTCAGCGGCTAATTTTTTGAGTGCCTTCCGCTCCTTTTCTTCGTCCTTTAGAAGCTCCTCTCGAACCACCATGAACTCTTCGAAGAACTTAGATATATCCTCGGTCTCTAAAATAACAATTCCATTCTTGTCTCTGTAGGGCTCCTCTTTCGGATTATCTTTTCTCAGTACTTGTACTACGTCATTAGGGTAATTTGCTTCCTCTCCCTTAAATACATTCCGTGACCAGTCCAGTGCTGTAAGCACGTTCACGTCGCCCAAGCCATAACCCAATAAAAGCGTTGTGGACTCTTTAATCGTCAACGCCAGCTTAATCTGTCTGTACTCACTCGGTCTAAAAAGAGCTACATAGTCTTCCTGAGCAATGATTATTTCTTCTGGGTTCGTTCTCAGTCCGTGAAGATGAAACACGGGAATTATCCCTTTGGGCGAAGACAATGAGTCATTTGGGCCAAGGGGAGTGGACTTGCCAGTCAGCAAGCTTTCAATGATCAAATCGTAATTGGTTGTAATAATCCACGAGGGAGAAAGACACTCTAGGTATCTTGAAAATGTCTCCCTCTTTTCCTTGTCCGGGTACCAACTTGTGAGTGCCGCTATCTCGCGCTTTAACTGACTCAAGGACTTCGCATATTCGCATCCCGTTGTTGCAGAGTGAAGTGCGCAGATGCCAGATGCAATATCTGGATAACCAACACCGATTTTCCAGATCGAATCATAGTCAACATTCATTTTTATGGAGGCCTGTTCCAAAAGCTGTCCCCAAGAGAGAGCAATTTCATTGTGCTCGTCGTTGAGGACCGCTTTGGAAAAGCCCGCACCCAAGAAAGTGCCCAAATTTCCAAAGCTCGCCGACTCTGAGATGAAGGCTAAGACTTCTTGGCGGGTTGGCTCTGCTGGCAAGCGAAACATAGAAGTAGTCTCCTAGACTAGAGAAAACGGTGCGGAACAAAATTAAATACATGAATGCCGTGGAAAAAATAATCCGCCCCAACAAAAAAGGCGCAGGGAACTGCGCCTTTTTTCCATCCCAGCCGGTCAATCCCAGCTCAACGCCCCGCCCGTCTGATACTCCGTAACGCGCGTCTCGAAGAAGTTCTTCTCCTTCTTCAGGTCGATCATCTCGGCCATCCACGGGAAGGGGTTGGTGACGCCGGGGAACATTTCATCCAGCCCGATCTGCTGGCAGCGGCGGTTGGCGATGAAGCGCAGGTATTCCTTGAACTGGGCGGAGTTGAGGCCCAGCACGCCGCGCGGCATGGTGTCTTCGGCGTAGCGGTATTCGAGTTCGACGCCTTTCTGGAACAGGCCGGTGAGTTCTTTCTTGAACTCGCTGGTCCAGAGGTGGGGGTTTTCGAGTTTGATGGTGTTGATGAGGTCGATGCCGAAGTTGCAGTGCATGGACTCGTCGCGCAGGATGTATTGGTATTGCTCGGCGGCGCCGGTCATCTTGTTCTGGCGGCCCAGCGCGAGGATCTGCACAAAGCCGACGTAGAAGAACATGCCTTCCATGATGCAGGCAAACACGATCAGCGACTTGAGCAAATCCTGGTCGGCCTCGGGGGTGCCGGTCTTGAATTCGGGGTCGGTGAGCGTGTTGATGAAGGGGATGAGGAATTCATCCTTGTCGCGGATGCTGGCGATTTCGTGATAGGCGTTGAAGGTTTCGCCTTCGTCCAGGCCCAGCGATTCGACGATGTATTGATAGGCGTGGGTGTGGATGGCTTCTTCAAACGCCTGGCGTAGCAGGTACTGGCGGCACTCGGGCGCGGTGATGTGGCGATAGGTGCCGAGCACGATGTTGTTGGCGGCGAGCGAATCGGCGGTGACGAAGAAGCCGAGGTTGCGCGTGACCAGGCGGCGCTCGTCTTCGGTGAGCGCGGTGGGGTCTTTCCACTGCGCGATGTCGCGGCTCATGTTCACTTCCTGCGGCATCCAGTGGTTGGCGCAGGCGTCCAGGTATTTCTGCCAAGCCCATTTATATTTGAAGGGGACGAGCTGATTCACGTCCGTGGCGCCGTTGATGATGCGCTTGTCGGATGCGCGCACGCGCAGGGTTTCCGGCGCAACGGGCGCATCGGCCACGTCGGTTTCAACCGGTGCGGATTCCTTGCGCAGGAATGACGGCACGTTGAGCGCCGGCTGGGTGGCGGGGGTGAAATCATCTTCAAAATTCAGCATCGTTCTAAATCTCCTTTGGCTTGACCCAAGTGGGCTGGGCCCACGCTTCTTTTAATCTGGCGGTGGGCTTAAGGCCCACCTTGTGCATTTCATCGCTGGCGTCAGCGCAGGGCTTTCACCCTCTGATGAGGCCCCTAACCATTCGACTAAGCCCGCAAGCGGGCAAGTCGCTGGTTATCCCTCCACCCCTCCCCCCTCAAGGGGGAGGGGCTTTTTTTCCCTTCTGCGCCACCTCGACTGGATCGAGTCAGCGGGGATGAAGGCGAGCACTGTTCGAGCTCCGCAGCAGGGCACGTTTTGTGTGCCCTGCCAGGGCGAGTTGCGCAGCCGCCCCGATGGCTCGGTTCAGTCGAGGCCCGCCCCGACGGGGTGGCGCAGCGGGGTCGCCTTTCTTTGGTTACTTTCTTTGGCGAGACAAAGAAAGTAACTTGCCGCCGGCAACCCCGGCCAACGGACGCTCGCCTATCGCGAATTCATCAATTGGCAAAGGTTTTCACCTCCTCCCCAACCCTCCCCCTCAAGGGGGAGGGAGTTACTCCCTTACTGGCACGACTCGCATTCTTCGAACCCGACATCGCCCGGCCGCATGGTGCAGGCAATGCCATCGAGCTCGGGCTCGGGCAGATTCGCCGCCGCCTTGTTGATGGCGCTGTGCGAGGTGCTGGCGCCGCCGCTTGACGACACCGCATTCAGTTCGCCGCCCTTGCCGGTGGATTTCTCGGCCGAGGTGGCGCCCATGGTGCGCAGGTAGTAGGTGGTCTTGAGGCCGCGTATCCACGCCAGTTTGTAGGTCTCGTCGAGCTTTTTGCCCGAGGCGCCGGCCATGTAGATGTTGAGGCTCTGGCCCTGGTCGATCCACTTCTGGCGACGCGATGCGCATTCGACCATCCAGCTGGTTTCCATCTCGAACGCGGTGGCATACAGCGTGCGGATGTCGGCCGGGATGCGGTCGATCCTGGCCAGGCTGCCGTCGAAGTACTTGATGTCGGCAACCATGACTTCGTCCCACAGGCCGAGTTTTTTCAGGTCGTTGACGAGGTACTTGTTGGCGACGGTGAATTCGCCCGACAGGTTGGATTTGACGTAGATGTTCTGATACGTCGGCTCGATCGACGCCGAGACGCCGACGATGTTGGCAATGGTTGCGGTCGGCGCAATCGCCATGCAGTTGGAGTTGCGCATGCCGTGCTCGCTGATGCGGGCACGCAGGCTGTCCCAGTCCAGCGTGCTGGAACTGTCCACTTCCAGATAACCGCCGCGCTCTTCGGCCAGCAGCTTCACTGAATCCAGCGGCAGGATGCCACGGCTCCACAGGCTGCCTTCGTAGCTGGAGTAGCGGCCGCGCTCTTGAGCCAGTTCGGTCGACGCCCAGATGGCGTAGTAGGAGATGGCTTCCATCGAACGGTCGGCAAACTCCACCGCGGCATCCGAGGCGTAGCTCACGCGCAGTTCCTGCAGCGCATCCTGGAAGCCCATGATGCCGAGGCCCACCGGACGATGCTTGAGGTTGGAATTGCGCGCCTTGCCCACGGCGTAGTAGTTGACGTCGACCACGTTGTCGAGCATGCGCATCGCGGTGTGGATGGTGGTCTTGAGCTTGACCAGATCGAGCTGCCCGTCTTTCAGGTGGTTGACGAGGTTGACCGAACCGAGGTTGCACACGGCGATTTCGGTGTCGCTGGTGTTGAGCGTGATCTCGGTGCACAGGTTGGAGCTGTGGACGACGCCGACGTGCTGCTGCGGGCTGCGGATGTTGCACGGATCCTTGAAGGTGATCCAAGGGTGGCCGGTTTCAAACAGCATCGACAGCATCTTGCGCCACAGCTGGTTGGCGGGAATGCGCTTGAACACCTTGATCTCGCCGCGGTCGGCTTTCCGCTCGTATTCGCAATACGCTTCGGCGAAGGCGCGGCCGTAGAGGTCGTGCAGGTCGGGCACGTCGTTGGGCGAGAACAGGGTCCACATGCCCTGATTCGGATTGACGCCGGTGGCGTCAAGGCCTTCCATCACGCGCTGCATGAACAGATCCGGAATCCAATTGGCGGTGTTCATGTCGTGGGTGCGACGACGATCATCACCGGTGTTCTTGCGCAGCTCGAGGAACTCTTCCATGTCGAGGTGCCAGGTTTCCAGGTAGGCGCACACCGCGCCCTTGCGCTTGCCGCCCTGGTTGACCGCGACGGCGGTGTCGTTGACCACCTTGAGGAAGGGCACCACGCCCTGCGACTTGCCGTTGGTGCCCTTGATGCGGGCGCCCATGGCGCGCACCGGGGTCCAGTCGTTGCCCAGCCCGCCGGCGTACTTCTGCAGCATGGCGTTTTCCTTGATCGCCTGATAGATGCCGTCGAGGTCGTCGGTGACGGTGGTCAGGTAGCAGGAAGACAGCTGGGAATGCCGGGTTCCGGCGTTGAACAGCGTCGGCGTCGAGCTCATGAAGTCGAACGAGGACAGCACCTGATAAAACTCGATGGCGCGCGCTTCGCGGTCGACTTCGTTGATCGCGAGGCCCATCGCCACGCGCATGAAGAAGGCCTGCGGCAGTTCGATGCGTTCTTCTTCGATGTGCAGGAAATAGCGGTCGTACAGGGTTTGCAGGCCGAGGTAGCCGAACTGGTAGTCGCGGCCGGCGTCGAGCACCTGGGCCAGACGCGCGATGTCGAACTGGCCGAGCTTTTCGTCGAGCAGTTCGGCGGCGATGCCCTTCTTGATGTAGGCGGGAAAATAGTCGGCGTAGCGCGTGCTCATGTCGGTCTGCAACACCGTCTCGCCCAGCACTTCGTGGCGGATGGAATTCAGCAGCAGCCGCGCGGTGACAAACGAATACGCCGGGTCCTGCTCGATCAGCGAACGCGCGGCCAGCACCAGCGCCTTTTCGACTTCGGCCATTGAGACGCCGTCGTAAAGGTCGCGCAATACCGTGTGCATGATCGGCTCGGCGCGCACGCCGTCGCCAAGACCGGCGCAGGCATCGGCCAGCAGCGTGGCCAGGCGCGCGGTATCGAGCGGTTTTTTCTGGCCGTCTTCGAGCACATGCAGCTGCACGTCGGGGACGCCGGCGGCTTTTTGCGCGGCGCGCTCCTGGGTGCGCTTTTCGCGGTAGAGCACATACGAGCGTGCCACTTCGTGCTCGCCCGAACGCATCAGCGCCAGCTCGACCTGGTCCTGGATGTCTTCGATGTGGAAGGTGCCGCCGTTGGGGGTGCGACGCAGCAGCGCGGTCGTCACCTGGCTGGTGATCGATTCGACCAGCTCGCGGATGCGCGCCGAAGCCGCGGCCTGCCCGCCCTGTACCGCAATGAATGCCTTGGTCACGGCTATGGCGATCTTGTTCGGCGCAAAGCCGACCACAGCGCCATTGCGGCGGATAATCTTGTAATCGGCGTAACGGGCGTCGGTCGCCACGGGTTCGGCCGTTTCACGGCTGGGGATGGGGGCGGATGAAACGGTTTCGGTGGCGACGTTCAGCATCGATGGCTCTCCTGATGGATCTTTGGCGTAATGAGGTCGTACGAAAAAACGGGCGCATGCAGCATGCAGTCCACAGCTTATACACAGCTTGCCCAGCCCCCGCGCACACGGTTATTCACAACATGTTGTGGTGCAGACGGGGATAAAGTACAAATTCTAGTTTTCTGGCCCCACATGTCAACCGCCAGCCGGCATGTTTTTCCGTCTTTTTTCCGGGTCCCGAAAAACCCAAGCCAAATCAATATTTTTGCCGCGGCGGATGCCTAAAAAATACACAGCCAAATGGCTGGATGCGGGCTGGCGCTGCATAACGTCCAACAGAGCCGATGGATGCGTCGAACCTGGACAGCTTCGCACGCAGGGCGCGCCCTTCCGCTGCGCAAAAACTGCTGAATTCTTGACCGCTTGCCCCGGGTCCGCCCGGCACCGCCGGGGTAACGGGCGCCACGTGCGCCAAAATCGGGGACGGTTTGCTGCGCTCGGGATGCGTCTGCGCCGTTTTTGGTTAAGATAGGGAAAAATCCATTCCCCCGGTTTGCCGGGGCGTTGCCATGCGCCACACCGCTGTTTTGCTGATTTCCTGTCCCGACCAGAAGGGGCAGGTCGCCGCCATTGCCAATTTCCTGCTGCTGCACAATGCCAACATCCTGCATGCCGACCAGCATCAGGACGCCGAGTTGCAGCTGTTTCTGATGCGGGTGGAATGGGATCTGGAAGGCTTCAATCTCGATCTCGCCGATTTTCCCCAGGCCTTCGCGCCCATTGCCGAGGGGTTTGGCATGACCTGGCGGCTGGCCGAATCTCGCCGCAAGCCCCGCATGGCGGTGCTGGTTTCCAAATTCGACCACTGCCTGGCCGACCTGCTCTATCGTTACCAGAGCGGCGAACTGCATTGCGAACTGCCGATCATTCTCAGCAATCACGAGGACACCCGCTGGCTGGCCGATGCCTACCGCATCCCCTACCAGCACCTGACGGTGCACAAGGACGCCAAGGCGGAGGCCGAGAAAACCCAGCTGGCAATCCTGCGCGACCAGAAAATCGATTTCATCGTGCTGGCGCGCTACATGCAGGTGCTGTCGGCGGATTTCATCCGCCAATTCCCCAATCGCATCATCAATATCCATCATTCGTTTCTGCCGGCGTTTCACGGTGCCCGGCCTTATCACCGGGCATTCGAGCGCGGCGTCAAGCTGATCGGCGCAACCGCGCATTACGTCACTGAAACGCTCGACGACGGTCCGATCATCGAGCAGGATGTGGCGCGCATTTCCCATCGCGATCACATCGCCGATCTGATCAACAAGGGCGCCGATCTCGAAAAAGTGGTGTTATCGCGCGCCGTAAAATGGCATCTGGACAACCGCGTGCTGGTCTACGCAAACAAGACCGTGGTATTCGACTGAACGCATGGTCTCGCTCAGTCTCCCTTCCACCGACAACCCGGCACTGCACAACAAGGTTGAAACCCGACCCAAGGCGGTGGCCGAGTGGCTCGCCCGCCTGCCCTTTGCCCGCCCCGCCGACGCAGCGCAACAGCTGACCATTACGCTTTATACGCTCAACCGGATTGCCCTCGATGAGGATGCGCGGCGCGCCCTGCTGACGCTGTATCGTCCGGTGGTGGCGCGCGCGGCAGCAAGCCTGGAAGCCTTGCTGCTGGATGCCGGCGTGCCGCCGCTACCGCAACAGCGGCAAGCGGGGACCTTGCTGCGTGAGCTACAGGTCGAATACAGCATCGGCTGCAAGCACCTGGTGCACGCCCTCGGCGAGCGCCGCTTCGGCCGCAGCCAGATCCGGCATGATGCCGAAGTCACGGCGCAGTTTCTGGCGGCGCTGCACGCCATCCAGTTTTCCTGTCACCTGACCTACACCCCGATGCCCGGCGGATTGTGGCTGGATATGCATCAGACCTATCGGCTGGCAAAAGCCAACGGCATGGCGGACAGGACGTTGAACGACACCGGGTCAGCCGACCAGGCCTACCTCCAGGCGTTATTGATGGAACTGGCCGATCCCCCTCACATGAGCCGGGCCGAACTGGCTCACCTCCGCCTTTATCTGGGCGCATTCGGCCCGCTGGCGCAGCTGGCGACCCATTTCCCTGATGCCGCCCTGCATGGGTTTGCCATTGACACCCGCCACGACCGTGGGCCGGGCACTGCGGCAGTCCCACCCAACCCCCACCGGCTGTGGCTGGATACCGGGACGCTCTGTCGCCACGCGCATGAAACGGCAATCCGTCTGCGAACAGGTGAAACCCCGCACCGCATCGGTTTGCCAGACGGCATGGAGAGCGAACTCAGCCTCACGCTTACCAAGCGTTTGTACAAGCTGTGGCGACCGGGCGCGCAACGCGCATTCAAACGCTACCCGGGGCCCGGCGAGGGAGTGGACATCGTCAGCGGCGTGAGTGCCATCCATCACTTGCTCGAACACACGCCGCAGACCCCGTTCGCCGCCCCGGCGGCGGTGAATGCCAGCCGCTGGACGCTCAACAACGATAGCGCATCGGGGCTGGCACTCAGCAGCATGCCGGACACGCCGCTGAACCTGAAAGTGGGCGATGCCCTGGCGCTGCGCACCGGAGAATCGGCACGCTGGTCGCTGGCCGTCATCCGCTGGCTCAAGATGCCGGATGCGCGCCGGGTCGAGCTGGGGGTCGAGCGCCTGGCCCCCGCCATCGAGCCGGTATGGGTCAGGCCGCTCAAGGGTCGTCGCAAGGCCAGTTCCGAACCGGGTCTCTTCGTGCCGGGGATTCCCGCGCTCGGCCAGGCTGCCCGGCTGCTGCTGCCCAGCCATCTCTATCAGGCCGGCATGGAAGCGGAAGTCCGCCATCGCCACAGACAAGAGCAGGTCGCACTGGGTCGCCGCGCCGAGTTCAGCGCCAGCTTCGATCTGATTTCCTTCACTGTTTTAAGCAAAGGCCCCCTGCCATGACCGAAATCCTTGTTTTGTATTACAGCGCGCACGGCAGCGTGCGCAGCATGGCGCAACGGATCGCCCGCGGGATCAATCAGGTGGCAGGCGCATCCGCCCGGCTGCGTACCGTCCCCCCCGTCGCGCCGCGCACCGAGGTCGCCGAACCGCCTGTGCCCGACGAAGGGGCGCCCTATGTGGAACTGGGCGACCTCGAACAGTGTGCCGGCCTCGCGCTCGGCTCGCCCACCCGGTTCGGCAACATGGCCGCGCCGCTGAAGTATTTTCTCGACACCACCGGCGCACTGTGGGCGAAAGGCGCACTGGCCGGCAAACCCGCCGCCGTGTTCACCTCCACCGCCAGCCTGCACGGCGGCCAGGAAACCACGCTCACCAGCATGATGCTGCCGCTGCTGCATCATGGCATGCTGATCACCGGCCTGCCCTATACCTTGCCTGAAGTCACCCACACCGCAAGCGGCGGTTCGCCCTACGGCGCCAGCCACTGGGCCGGCCCCAACGACGACCGCCCACTGACCGAGGAAGAGCGCACGCTGTGCATGGCTCTCGGTAAGCGCCTCGCAGAAACCGCGCTCAAATTAAGCGCATGAAAACCCTGCAAACCGTCTCCAGCGTCAGTCTGATCGCGTTGATTTTTCTGTGCGTGGCTTGGGAATTGTGGCTCGCGCCGCTTCGACCGGGCGGCTCCTGGCTGGTACTGAAAGCGCTGCCGCTGTTATTGCCGCTGATGGGCATCCTCAACGGCCGCCGCTATACCTACCAATGGGCGCCGATGCTGGTGCTGGCCTATTTCACCGAAGGCGTGGCGCGCGCGTGGTCGGATAGCGGCCTGTCGGCGGGGCTTGCCGCGGCTGAAACCGGCCTGTCGGTGGTGTTCTTTTTTGCCGCGATCTATTACGCCAAACTGTGCGCGCCGTCGCGGCGCGCGCACTAAATGCCGTGTTGTGCTAGTTCTCCATCGCCGCGTGCACCATGGCGTGCACTTCGCGGTTCAAGGCTGCCTCGTCGCCGAGATTCAGCCCGATCAGGCGCCGCAGATGGGTCATGCTCTCGAGGTCAATCGCCGTGCAACGCATGCCCAGCCGCCCGGCTTCGACGTGCGCAACTTCCCCGGTGATGCGGATCGATATCGAATCCGCCGCCAGCACGAGGGTGACGCTGCACGGATCGCCCAGCGCCACACTCCAGGACTGCGGCCGCTCGACCAGCGCGCCTTTCAGCGACACATCGACCAGCGTACATTCGTGCTGTCCCGGAAAGGTATCGAGCATTACCGTCGTACCGAATGGAATGCGTGTAAACACGCGCCGCTGGGGGCGGGCATTATCCGCTGTACTCATCTGAGTGGCTCCTGCTTCGGGTTCATGGGCAGTGTCATGAAAGGATTCACGCGGCGGCGCAATACGGCCCAGCCACGGCCCAGCCACGGCCGAGCCCCGCCAGCCAAGGCATCGCAGCAACCGAAAAAACGCCCCGCGGGCGTTTTTCAACACGGCTCACACCTGCGGATGCGCGCGCTCGTTCTTGCTGTGGAGCTTGTTCAGCGCGTGCAGATACGCCTTGGCCGAGGCCACCACGATGTCGATATCGGCGCCTTGCCCATTGACCACGCGCCCGCCGTGCGCCAGCCGAACAGTCACTTCGCCCTGGGCATCGGTGCCGCTGGTGATATTGTTGACTGAATAAAGCAGCAATTCCGCGCCGCTGTTGACGACCGATTCCAGCGCCGTGAACGCCGCATCAATCGGACCTGCCCCCTCGCCTTCCGCTTTTTTCTCGCCACCCTCATCGGTAATGACCAGCTGTGCCCGCGGCGTTTCGCCGGTCTCGGAACACACTTTCATCGACACCAGCTTGAAACGTTCGTGCTCGGCCGCGTAGCCCTCGTCGGACACCAGCGCCTGCAGGTCTTCGTCGAAGATCTCCCGCTTCTTGTCGGCGAGTTCCTTGAAGCGGGCAAACGCGGCGTTTATGGCTTCCTCGCTGTCGAGCACGATTCCGATCTCACCCAGCTTGGTGCGGAATGCATTGCGGCCCGAGAGTTTGCCGAGGCTGAGCCGATTGGCATGCCAGCCGACGTCTTCGGCACGCATGATTTCGTAGGTCTCGCGATGCTTCAACACGCCGTCCTGATGGATGCCGGACTCATGGGCAAATGCGTTGGCGCCGACGATCGCCTTGTTCGGCTGCACCGGGTAGCCGGTGATCGACGATACCAACCTGGACGCGGGCACGATCTGGGTGGCGTCGATACGGCTGTCGCAACTGAATATGTCTTTGCGCGTGCGCACGGACATCACGATTTCTTCCAGCGAGGCATTGCCTGCGCGCTCGCCCAGGCCGTTGATGGTGCACTCGACCTGACGCGCACCGTTCATTACCGCGGCCAGCGAGTTGGCGACGGCCATGCCGAGATCGTTGTGGCAATGGGTCGACCACACCACCTTGCCGGCATTCGGCACCTGCTCGATCAGTTGTTTCATGCGCTCACCCCAGAGCGCCGGAATGCTGTAGCCGACAGTGTCGGGCACGTTAATGGTTTTGGCACCGGCCTTGATCACTTCGTCGAAGATGCGCACCAGAAAATCCATTTCCGATCGCACCGCGTCTTCAGCCGAGAACTCCACATCGTCGGTGTATTCCAGCGCAAGCTTGACCGCCTTGACCGCTGCCTCGACCACCTGGTCCGGCTGCATCCGCAGCTTTTTCTCCATATGGATGGGACTGGTGGCGATGAAGGTATGAATACGTCCGCCCGCGCCATTGCCCCGACTGGCCGGCGTGATGGCACCGCCCGCCGCGTGTATGTCGCGCTCGTTGGCGCGCGCCAGCGAACAGATGGTCGAGCCCTGGATGGCTTCGGCGATGGCACGGATCGCATCGGCATCACCGGGGCTGGCTGCGGCAAAGCCGGCTTCGATCACATCGACGCCGAGCTTTTCCAGCTGGCGCGCGATGCGCAACTTCTCTTCCTTGGTCATCGAGGCGCCCGGGCTTTGTTCGCCGTCGCGCAAGGTGGTGTCAAAAATAAACAAACGGTCGTTCATGGCTCACTCCATGGAGGTCGGGGCCGAGTCGATAGCATCTCGGGCCCACGCATTATAGCGGGACCGCCGCGTGAAGCCGGCGGAACGGGGTACTACAGGGAGGGGGGGTTATCGTGTGCGCGCGAGGCGCAGCAGCAGGCCGCCGAACAGAGCGTTCGAAAGGCAGGGAGTAAAAGCGGTGTGCGACTGATTCGACATGACGTAGATTCTATCTATTTTTCGTCGTCCTGCAAGGGGGCGCCCGCAAGCTTCGGTTTATTGCGATGGGTCACGCGCCACAGAGCATCGACATAACCCGACAACACGTACAGCACAAACACGACAAACAGGACTTCGGGCGGACTGGTCGACACCAGCACGAACGCCAGCACAATCAGCAGAATCACGAAGAAAGGCACGCTCTTGCGCAGATTGATTTCCTTGCCGCTGTAATAACGGAAATTGCTGACCATGGTCAGGCCGCCCAGCAAGGCAATCAATCCGGCCAGCCAGCTGACGTCCTCGCCCGGCACGCCATATTCGACCATCACCCAGACAAAGCCGGCAATCAGCGCCGCCGCAGCCGGGCTGGGCAAGCCCTGGAAAAAGCGCTTCTCTGCCACGGTATCGTGCTGGGTATTGAAACGCGCCAACCGCAGCGCAGCACTGGAACAATAGACAAACGCTGCGATCCAGCCGAGCTTGCCCATACCCTGCAACGCAAATTCATAGATGACGAGCGCCGGCGCCACGCCGAACGAAACCATGTCGGAGAGGCTGTCGTACTCGGCACCAAAAGCACTCTGCGTGTGCGTCATTCGGGCAACGCGCCCATCCAGGCCATCGAGCACCATGGCAATGAAAATCGCGACGGCGGCATACTCGAACCGGTTGTTCATCGCCTGCACCACGGCATAAAAACCCGCAAACAAGGCGCCGGTGGTAAACAGATTGGGCAGCAGATAAATGCCACGATCGCGCATGCGTGAATGTTTCATGTCATTTTTGCCGTGTTTGAATTCGAGCATGGAGGAGAGGTTACCAACGCGCCAATATGGTACGTCCGCCGCTGACCTTCTGGCCGATGGAAACTTCAGACCGCGCCGTTGCAGGCAGATACACATCGACGCGCGAACCAAAGCGGATAAAACCATAGCGCTGCCCCCGCGCCAGTTTATCGCCGATTCTCACATAGCACAGGATGCGACGCGCGATCAGTCCGGCAATTTGCACCGAGGTGACATCGCCGCGGGGCGTCTGTATCCACAGCGCATTGCGTTCGTTTTCGAGCGAGGCCTTGTCGAGGTCGGCATTCACAAAGCTGCCCGGCTTGTACCAGGCACCCTTGATTTCGCCATCGACCGGACTCTTGTTGGAATGCACATTGAACACGTTCATGAACACGCTGATTTTCAGCGCATCACGATCGAGATAGGGGTCGTGGATTTTTTCCACCGCGACAATACGCCCGTCGGCCGGTGAGATCACCGCATCCGCATCGGCAGGCGGAACGCGCGCCGGATCGCGGAAAAACTGCAGCGCGAATACCGCCCAGATCCAGAACGGGATCGACCAGTAGCCCACCAGCCAGGTCGCGATCAGGGCGGCAGCAAACGCGGCCAGGAGTATCAGCCAGCCTTCGCGAGCAATCAGGGGATGTGTCATAAATTTTGGCGTCAGGTTCAAAAAAGGGGCGAAGCGCAACGGGAAACCTTCCCTTACGCTTCACCCCCGGTCAGGGTTCACATCAGTTTTTGGATTGATCGACCAATTTGTTCTTGCTGATCCATGGCATCATGCCGCGCAGCTTTTCACCCACGACTTCAATCGGGTGCTCGGCATTCAGGCGACGACGCGCGGTCATCTCGGGGTAATTGGTGCGGCCTTCGAGGATGAACTGCTTGGCGTAGTTGCCGTTCTGGATGTTGTCCAGGCATTCCTTCATCGCCGCTTTCGACTGCGCATTGATGACCTTGGGGCCGGTCACATACTCGCCGTATTCCGCGTTGTTGGAAATCGAGTAGTTCATGTTGGCGATGCCGCCTTCGTACATCAGGTCGACGATCAGCTTCAGCTCGTGCAGGCACTCGAAGTACGCCATTTCCGGCGCGTAACCGGCTTCGGTCAGCGTTTCGAATCCCGCCTTCACCAGGTCGACGCAGCCGCCGCACAGCACGGCCTGTTCGCCGAACAGGTCGGTTTCGGTCTCTTCGCGGAAACTGGTCTCGATCACGCCGCCCTTGGTGCCGCCGTTGGCGGCGGAGTAGGACAGCGCCAGGTCACGCGCCTTGCCTGACATGTCCTGGTAGACCGCGATCAGCGAGGGCACGCCGCCGCCCTGGGTGTAGGTTGAGCGCACCAGGTGGCCGGGGCCTTTGGGCGCAATCATCACCACATCGAGGTCGGCGCGCGGCGTGATCTGGTTGTAATGCACGTTGAAACCGTGAGCGAAAGCCAGCGTCGCGCCTTTTTTCAGGTTGGGCTCGATCTCTTCATGGTAAACAGCCGCCATCAATTCATCCGGCACCAGGATCATCACGAAGTCGGCGCCTTGCACTGCCTCGCCAATTTCCTTGACATCAAGCTTGGCCTTCTTGGCCTTGTCCCATGACGCCCCGCCCTTGCGCAGGCCGACGGTGACCTTGACGCCGGAGTCTTTCAGATTGTTGGCGTGGGCATGGCCCTGCGAACCGTAACCAATGATCGCGACCTTGCGCTTCTTGATCAGGGAAAGGTCGGCGTCCTTGTCGTAAAAAACTTTCATGGTGAAATCCTAGGTGATAAGTAAAAAATAATGAATCGAAATCAGACTTTAAGACTGCGATCGCCGCGTCCGATGCCGGATGCGCCGGTGCGCACGGTTTCAATAATGGCGGCCGTATCGATTGCCTCCAGGAAGGCATCCAGCTTGGAACCCGCGCCGGTCAATTCGATCGTATAGATTGTCTCGGTGACGTCGATGATGCGGCCGCGAAAAATATCGGCAGTCCGCTTCATCTCATCGCGGCCCGCGCCTTCCGCCCTGACCTTGACCAGCATCAGTTCGCGTTCGATATGGCTGCCTTCGGTCAGGTCCATCACCTTGATCACGTCCACCAGCTTGTTGAGCTGTTTGGTGATCTGCTCGATGATTTCTTCCGAACCGATGGTGACGATGGTCATCCGCGACAAGGTCGCATCTTCGGTCGCCGCCACGGTGAGGGATTCGATATTGTAGGCGCGTGCAGAGAACAGGCCGGCGACGCGGGACAATGCGCCGGCTTCGTTTTCCATCAACAGGGAAATGATATGGCGCATGTTAAAGCTCCTCCGCCAGGATCATTTCGGACAAGCCTTTGCCGCCTTCCACCATCGGAAACACGTTCTCGGTCTGGTCGGTCTGGAAGTCCATGAACACCAGGCGCTCCTTGAGCGCGGGCGAGAATGCCTCCTTGAGCGCGCCTTCGACATCTTCCGGCCTGTCGATGCGCATCCCCACATGGCCATACGCCTCGGCCAGCTTCACGAAGTCGGGCAGCGATTCCATGTAGGACTCGGCATAGCGGCTGCCGTAGAAAAACTCCTGCCACTGCCGCACCATGCCCATGTAACGATTATTGAGCGTGACCACCTTGACCGGAATCCGGTACTGCTTGCAGGTGGAGAGTTCCTGGATGCACATCTGGATGCTCGACTCACCCGTGATGCAGGCGACCTGCGCATCGGGATGCGCCAGCTGGACGCCCATTGCATAGGGCAGACCGACACCCATGGTGCCCAGCCCGCCGGAATTGATCCAGCGGCGCGGCTTGTCGAATTTGTAATATTGCGCGGCCCACATCTGGTGCTGCCCCACGTCAGAGGTGACGAAAGCGTCCCCCTTGGTGACTTCCCACAGTTTCTCGACCACGTACTGCGGCTTGATGATGCCGCCCTGCTGGGTATATTTGAGGCAGTTCTTGGAGCGCCATAACTCGATCTGCGTCCACCAGGCATTCTGCGCAGCCGCGTCGGGTGTGTCCCTGGCCTGCTTCAGCAAGGCCAGCATATCGGTCAATACACTCTGGACATCGCCCACAATGGGGACATCGACGCGGACGCGCTTCGATATCGACGAAGGATCCACATCGATATGAATAATACGGCGCTGCTCACGCGCAAAATGCTCGGGATTGCCAATGACCCGGTCGTCAAATCGTGCACCCACGGCCAGCAGCACGTCGCAATGCTGCATCGCCATGTTGGCTTCGTAGGTGCCATGCATGCCCAGCATGCCCAGGTTCTGCCGGTCGGTGGCGGGATGACCGCCAAGCCCCATCAGGGTATTGGTAACGGGGAACCCCAGCAACCGCGACAGTTCGAGCAGTTGCGCCGCGGCATTGCCCAGCACCACGCCGCCACCGGCATAGATCATCGGCCGCTCGGCTTCGAGCAGCATCTGTACCGCACGCTTGATTTGCCCCGTGTGGCCTTTGACCACCGGATTGTAGGAGCGCATTTCGACCGTGGCAGGATAGGAAAACTCGGTGAGATGGGAGGTCACATCCTTGGGCACGTCAACCACAACGGGGCCCGGTCTACCGGTCGCGGCAATGATGAACGCCTTTTTCATGGTCGCCGCCAACTGCCTGACATCCTTGACCAGAAAGTTGTGTTTGACGCAGGGACGCGTGATGCCGACCGTATCCACTTCCTGGAATGCATCGAGGCCGATGGCCGGCGTCGGCACCTGCCCGGTGACGACGACAATCGGGACGGAATCCATATAGGCGGTGGCAATCCCGGTCACGGCATTGGTCACGCCCGGGCCGGAGGTCACCAAGGCCACGCCGACACGGCCGGTGGAACGCGCGTAGGCATCGGCCGCGTGCACGGCTGCCTGCTCGTGGCGAACCAGCACGTGCTTGAATTTGTCCTGCTTGAAAATTTCGTCGTAGATGTTGAGTACGGCTCCGCCCGGATAGCCGAATACAAATTCAACCCCCTCTTCAGCTAGACAACGTACAACAATCTCGGCGCCCGTGGCTTCCATAAACTGGCAATAAATCAATTCGTTGGTGAACCCGTGAGGGTAATCGGTTTGCCCTGTTTCGGTCAAGAAATCCTGCGTCCACGGCACATTTGCCCTGTTCGACCCGATTCAGAACAAGTAAGCCCTTCTGCATACCGAAGGGCTTTCGAAGGAGGGACTGCATCCAGGAGGGCACATTTTCAGCCTGGAAAGCGCTGCCCGCATGACGCTTTCGGGCATGACACTGTCGGGCCGGATCGGCTGCCGATTGACGGCCACGGCACGAGGCCGGTTTCGCGGGCGGGCGGGGCTTCCCGCCCGGGTTTCACTCGTGCGCAGCCTCGCCCAGCACTTTCATCACTTCGTTAAGCGAGCCCTGCGCGTTGGCAACCAGACAAACCGTATTGCCCACGCTGCATACCGTCATCGATTCGCCGTGGACGATCCACCCCTGTGACGGCGACCAGCCGCGCATCTGCGAAAACAGCGACAGGAGATCGGTATTGCTCGACACCATGCGGCGATACCACTGGGCAAATTTTGCCAGCCGTTCCATCAGCTCCTGCGGCAGCCTGCCCTCAGCTTCCATTAGCACCCCATCGTCGCGAAACCGGCAAACCGCTTCCACCCCATCGAGCACGAGAATTTTTTTTAATGACATACGCGCCCCCTAGACAGCCTGCACGGCATTGAAAGCAGCTTCATAGTCAATATCGCGATTACGCACGACCACGCCGCAATTGCCGTTGACCACGACCGACCATTCGAGCCCCACCACCGAGAACCCCTTGAGCGGCTGAAACCCGCCCTGGCCGGTGACCGTTTCCCAGCCGCGCGCTTCAATGCTGGCAATGGCCAGATTGGCCACACAGGAGCGTGCCAGCAACTCGAGTACCTGCGCTGAAAGCTCGGTCCCCTCGCGCAGCTGATGCGACAGCAGCTCGCCCCGGTCAGAGTAGGTAAACGCCGCCAGCGCACCGGGCAAATCCATCATTTTTTCCAGATTCATGTCATCCCCTTGGTTAGTATCCTGTTTTCAGTACAAGGCTTCCCTGGTATCGCCACCCAGCCGGGCATACAAGTTCACCAGCAGATCATCGTCCACGTCGCCCACCTTGGCACGCATGATGGTCATGACATCGTTCAGCAGTTCCTCCCGGTTTTCGATGAAGGAAAAATAATTGCCGACCGCACATACGGTGACCTGATCGCCGCGCACGATCCAGCCCTGGACCGGGCGGCAGCCGCAGTTCTCGGCAAAAGAATCGATGATTTCGGCTTGCATGTTGACCGACAGGGTGTTGCCCCGACACAGGATGGACGCCATGCGCGCAAACTCGTCGGTCAGTACGCCTTCATAAGAGAAACGGTCGCCCCGGTAGGCATATTCCCCCGCGGCAATGACGCCGGGAATGGACATCAGTTGCTTGACAATCTGCATCGGTCCCCTCCTTCTATTTTGATTATGTTGTCGGCAATGTGGCATATTGCCGCGCCAAGCTGCAATATAGAGCCACCATGCAAGACAACGCAATAGCCCCCGCTTCCGCCCCGGCCCCCCTTCCCGCCCGATTCGCCGCCATGATCTACGAATCGCTTCTGGTGACCGCCGTGATATTCGTCGCCTCTTTCCTGGTCATGCCTGTCGTCGGCGAATTGCAGACGCCGTGGCAACGGCATCTTTTTCAGGCATATCTGGTGGGTGTCCTGTTCGCTTATTTCAGTGCATTCTGGTTGCGCAGCGGGCAAACGCTGGCCATGAAAACCTGGCGCATCCGCCTCGTTCAGCAACACGGGGGCGAGCTGAACTTAAGACAGGCCCTGCTGCGTTTTGCATTTGCACTGCTGGGACTGTTGCTGGCTGGAATGGGCTTCTGGTGGGCGTTTTTCGACCGCGACAAACAGTTTCTTCACGACCGGATTGCGGGTACCCGCCTGATACGCGTGCCGCGCAAGCGTGACAAATGAACTGGCGCGAGGTCGTGCAAAATCGCTTGCTGGAAATGCAGCCTGCCAGCGTGCATGCGCTGGATGCGCAGGCCAGCGCGCTGATCGCCAGGCTCCTGCCTGACATCGCTGCGCCGCGACATGCCGAGTCGCCCAGTCCCGTTTCTACGCTGGCGCTGGGCATTCAGGCGCTGGACTGCTGCAGCATTCAGGCAGCCCGGCAACTGATCAGTCACACTCGTCTTTATATCGCCCCGCGACTGCTGCTGGTAGAGCGTGCCGACGGCATTCTCGATGCGGACGCGTTTCGCGCCTTGGGCTTTACGCTCGGCGCCATGGATCGTGCTGAAAACCTGAATGTGTACGAATATGATCTCGACACCTACAAACCGGTGCCGGACTGGCTGAACGCCCGCTACTGGGCCCATCCGGAACGCTGGAAACCCTGACGGGGCGCCCCAGCCTAGACCGAGGCAATGCCATCCTGAATCCGCGCGTAAGTCAGCCGCAAAGCCGAATAGGCGGCCAGCAAATGCGCGTACTCGATGATGCAGGGCAAAGCGGCCACATACCCGGGTTCCTTGATGATGTAATCCACTGCCCCGAGGCTCATGGCTTTTGCGGCCGCGATTTCGTCGCCACCCCCGGTAATGAGTATGCACGGGATGCTGTAACGCGGTTGCAGGCTTTCCAGCAGGTCCAGACCTGTCATGCCGGGCAGGCGCAAATCCAGAAGAGCGACATCGACATGATGGCCAGGCTGTTCCAGCCAGACCATGGCATCCTCGGCATTCGTCTTGACCACCAGATGGATATGCGGCGCGCGACGATCAAAATGGCGCCGCGTCAGCTCAATATCGTCGGGACTCGATTCAACAAGAAGCACGTTCAATACCGTGGTCGGGCGGATATTGTCGCGCAGCTTGTCTTGCGCACGCGTCAGATGCCCTCCCAGCTGCTCGAGATACATGCCGCGTTTGGGGATGTAATCCTGCGCGCCCGCTTTCAGATACTGGATCACGCTGCCTTCGTCACCCGATCCGGCGACCACCACCACGGCCAGCGTCTGCAGGTGTCGCCGCACATGCAGCAACACATCCATGCCAGATCCGTCCTGCAGCCACATATCAAGCAGCATCACATCGTATTCCTGGTGCGCCAGCTTGCCGATTGCTTCCTTCACCCCTGCCGCCGTATCCCACTGCAGGCGGGGAATCTGTTTCAACAACGCGCGTCGGGTGAGATCGCGATCAAACGGATTATCTTCCACATAAAGCAGCTTCATGTGCGGGTCCCGGCTCTATCAATTCACGAAAAAAAAGCGCCCTGCGCTCCAGGCACCCGTCCCTGTATTCGGGCGCTACATTTTCCCGCCGCACGGGCCACCCTGTTGCCGATAGCCCTGTTGTTGTACCCATGAAGTCCCGCATCACCCGGTCAGCCGCCCCTTCCTGGCGTCGCCTGGTTTGTCTTTGCCCTCTATTCTAGCCCCCCCGCCATCGCCTTGCACCGACGCAGGCACACAAAGCCCGAGCCAAGCCCGGCACGCCATCGGTTACACTGGGCGCTGCCTCCAGCAAGAGCTCACGACCATGAATTTCATTCCGCACAATACGCTTGAAGAACAACTCGCCGCTGTCCATGCCGGCACCCTGGAGCCTGAAACCTTCGTGCTCCGCCTGCTCGATCAACAGCTGTTCATGCCGGTGCGGGATGAAAAAAATCCGATCCAGGGATTCCAGCGTTCAACCCAGGCCGAACCCCTGATCATAGAAGACGAAGAGGGCGAACGCATCCTGGTGGTATTCACCAGCCCCGAACGCGCCAAACCCTTTGTCGAGCATTACCCCGAATTCACGGGCGGCATTTTGACTGAACTGTCCTGGCTGCTGCGTCGCATCGGCGGCGGGGTCCCTATTGCGCTCAATCCCGGCTGGGACATCGGGATGGACCTGGATGCCGACATGACCGCCCAGTTGCTCGCGCAACTCCCTCCCGAACACCCGGCCTGACGCCCTGATTTTTCATGTTGCCTGAACCTGCACTCACTGCCTTTCGTTCCGCGCTCGGCGCTGAACGCGTATTCAATGATGCCAATACGCGCGCGTTGTACGCGCAGGATGAAACGCCACGTCGGATGGAGCCTGACGCGGTGCTGTTCCCCGCCTCGCATGCGGATGTCGCTGCGCTGGCGCGCATCGCATTTGAGCACGGCATCGCGCTGACGCCCCGCGGTGCGGGCTCCGGCAACGTCGGTGGCGCGCTGCCCGCCCCCGGCAGCGTCGTCGTCAGTTTCGAATGCATGCGGCGCGTGCTCGAATTCGATCCCGACAATCGCCTGATTGTCGTCGAGGCGGGCGTCGTCACCGAAGAAATCGACCGCATTGCGCGCAATGCCGGTCTGTTTTACCCCCCTGATCCCGGCAGCAATCCCTATTGCCGCATCGGCGGCAACCTTGCCATGAATGCCGCCGGCCCGCGTGCCGTCAAATATGGCGTCACCCGCGATTTTGTTCTGGGGCTGCGCGCGGTCACCGGCAGCGGCCAGGAAATCCGGACCGGCTGTCGCACCACCAAAGGTGTCACCGGCTACGATCTCACCCGTTTGCTGGTGGGCTCCGAAGGCACGCTTGCGTTGATCACCGAAGCCACGTTGAAATTGCTGCCCGCGCCCGAAGCCATCGCCACGTTACGGGTCTGTTATGCCAGCAATCGCACTGCGCTCGATACGGTCAGCCGGATCATGCGGCAATCCGTGGTGCCCTGCGCACTGGAATTCATGGATCATCACGCGATCGATGCCATTCGTCCGACCGGTGCAGCCGACGACCTTCCACCCGCCACACGCGCCCTGCTCATGGTTGAAGTCGACGGTGCAGAACAGGATCTGCCACGCCAGATTGCCGCACTGGAAAAAGCGCTGGCGGGAGAAGGGCTGATTGACATGCGCAGCGGTTTCACCCCTGACGCTATCCGGCGTTTGTGGGCTGCGCGCAAATCCCTTTCGCATGCCGTCAAGCGCATCGCCCCCCTCAAGATCAACGAAGATGTGGTAGTGCCGGTGTCGCACCTTGCGGATTTCGTCGACTTCATTGATGCGACAGCCCGCACCCATCGGCTTGCAGTGGCATGTTTCGGCCATGCCGGCAACGGCAATCTGCATGTCAACCTGATGGTGCACCCCGATGACAGCGAAGAAATGGAACGTGCCCACGCTGCGCTCGACGCGCTCATGCAACGGGTTCTGGCACTGGGCGGCACCCTCTCCGGCGAGCATGGTATCGGCACCGAGAAACGCCGCTTCATCGCGCGCGAAATCGACCCTGCCACGCTCGCATTGATGCGCAGCATCAAACAGCAGTTCGATCCGCGTCAATTGCTGAACCCCGGAAAAATTTTTCCTGATTAATATCGCGTCAAAGGCTTTACAAGAATCCGGGGCATCTATAGAATGCGCGGCTTCGTTGGGGGTATAGCTCAGCTGGGAGAGCGCTTGCATGGCATGCAAGAGGTCAGCGGTTCGATCCCGCTTACCTCCACCAACAAACAGGAAGCACGATGCACAAGCTGGGCGTCATCACCACACTGCTGGGGCTGATACTGAGTGTCGTTGGACTGGTAGCAGGATTTCTGGAAATGCTGCATGGCAGCGAAGGCGCAGAATTCTGGCTTTCACTGATACCATGGGGTTTCGTCGGTTTGTTTCTCGGCGTGACCATTACGCAGTTGACCAACAAGCAGGACAGGCGCAAGTCTGAGTTGTAAATGTTGACGGTTCGCACCGTCGTCCGGGTCCCCATCGTCTAGAGGCCTAGGACATCGCCCTTTCACGGCGGTAACCGGGGTTCGAATCCCCGTGGGGACGCCATAAATTCTCGCCACCGAGCACACGTCGGTGGCTTTGTTGCAAGGCAATTCCGGAGTTGGGCAGCACGCCCTTTCCACGAAACAGGCCTCCGCATTCCCTGCACCCATCCTGACGTTTTATCCGGCTTGACGCCACGCCATGCGATGCAGGGTCCTTCCCGGGCCATGGCCTGCAGACAGGACTTTTTTTGCGCTGACGCCCTTTATACGGCGTCCAGCTCGATTGCCGATGCGCTTCCCGCGCAATCAGTTCTGCGCCGCGATCGGCATGCTCAACCGCGCAATCAGTCCGCCGTCGGGGCGGGGCGAAAGCGTAACAAACCATCCCTGTACGCGACATATTTCCTGTACGATCGAAAGCCCGAGCCCACTACCCGGTTGCGTGCGCGCATTATCGAGTCGCAGAAAAGGCTGAAACACCTTTTCCAACTTGTCGGCGGGAATGCCCGGGCCGCGGTCGGCGATTTCGAGCGTCCAGTTCGAGGCCGTTTTCTGAAAACTGACGTGGATAGGCGCATCCATGCCATGCTTGACGGCATTGTCGAGAAGGTTTTGTGCACAGCGGATGAATGCCCGCGACGGCAGGTAGACCACATCGTCCGAAACGTCCAGAAAAATCGCGCGCTGCTTGTAAGTTTGCAATATCTCCTTCAGCACGGAGGGTATATTCAGCGGCGATGCACCCTCCTTGATGCTGCCGCCAGTGAAATCCAGATATTGCGCGATCAGGGTTTCCATCTGGATCAACGCCCGCTCGATACGCTGCGCGAGGTTTTCATCCATGTCCTCGCGGGCGAGTTCCAGCGCCATGCGTGCCCGTGTGATGGGCGCGCGCAGGTCGTGCGAAATGCCTGCCAGCATGATCGAGTTGTTGTTCATCAACTCCCGATGCTGCGATGTGACGTGATTGAAATTGCGCACTATGTCACGAAGTTCACGCGCGCCCTCCTCCGGCAGGGGTGCCCGCAAGCCGCCGTGTTGATGGGTATCGGTGCGCTGCGCGATGGCTTCGATCGGACGCGCCGTGTATTTTGCAATGAGAAGCGCCGTGAACAGACTCGACAGCACCGCCAGCGCGAGCATGGTGGACAGGGCGAGCGCCGGTTCAGTGCCGATCCCTCTCCGGCTGAAATGAAAGCGCAGGGGCACCTCTCCCGGAAAATCGAATGCGTACACCTCGCCCTGCCGCACCACAGGCACCGGCGTGCCGGCAAGTTGCGTAAGCGCTTTTTCCAGGTAGATGAAGTAGGGCAGCCGGGGCGCCTCCCCTTCCAGCGGAGTCCGGATTTCGGGTTCCAGCGTCACCGCAAGATCTTCAAACAGGCGGCTGCGGAACTGGCTGCGTTCGGCTTCCTGGATAAGCGGATAGATCACCGCAGCATTCTGTATCTGCCTCGCAAAATTCAGGCTTGCGTACTGGACCATCGGCTTGCCTACAAATTGCCAGCCGGTGATCATCAGCAAAACCGCGCTGGCAAGGATGCCAAGAAACAGTGCGGTGGCGGTCCGATAGTAAAAGCTGCTGAATGTCCGCCTCACGGCACGTCGCCGCCGTCCGGAATGAAAAGATAACCGGTTCCGCGCACGGTCCGGATATAGCGGGGCTGGCTCGGTTCATCCTCGATTTTCCTGCGCAGGCGCGCCACCCGCACATCAATCGAGCGGTTAAACGGCATGCGCTCATCGTCAGACGCAAAGTCGACCAGCTGGCTGCGATTCAAAATACGATGGCTGTGGCGCATCAACAGAGCCAGCAAGGCGAAATCGGCGGTGGACAGCGCCAGCGACTGGCCATGTTTGAAGGCATCCCGACGGACCAGATCGAGACGGAACGGCCCGGCTTCCATCATCTCCTCCGAACGATGCGAGGCGGGTTTACGGAGTCGGGCGCGGATACGCGCCAGCAATTCGCGAGGATGAAAAGGCTTGGTCAGGTAATCGTCGGCCCCCATTTCCAGGCCCACGATGCGGTCGATATCCGAACTGCGCGCAGAAAGCATGAGGACAGGGACATCGAGTGTCGCCTTGAGCCGTTTGACGATGGACAAGCCATCTTCGCCGGGAAGCATCACATCGAGCACCACCAGGTCAGGCTGGTTGTTCGCCAGCCAGGCATCCATGCTTACGCTGTCAATCGCGGCATGCGCTGTCAGGCCGCTCGCGGTAAGGTAGCGGCAGACCATTTCGACCAGCTCCTGATCGTCGTCAACAACGAGAATGTGTTCGGTTTCCATGTCCAAATGTAACATCAATGCGGGTGGCGACGTGCGGGCCCCGCTACCGCGTGACACGGCTCCCGCGCCTTCGGGCGAGGCAGAGGAGTCGCGGTCAGTTGTCTCGTCGTTAACAGCCATCGTGCGTCCCTTTCGATCCGGTTCCTCGCTGCTATCGTCTGAGCTGTCTCAGACGATAGCAGCGCACAAAAAAATGGAGTTTCGGTGGACCGAAACTCCAGAAGGTGCATCTTTCATTCACCCGTCATTCACTGCCGGGAATGAATTGACCCTGTTTACTCAATGTTTACTCAATCACTGCGGTTTCAGGCTGACATTTCCATTTGAAGTAGCCGCAGGGATCCTGCGACGGTGCCGTTTGCTGATACCCCCCCGTTCCTTCGAGCGGCTGGATGAAGGGCGTCTCCGGATACATGGGGAAGCGGCTCAAATCCTCCACTGCCGTCCGTGACGTCTTCAGCTGGTAGCCATTTTTCAGGGCGGTGACAAACATGTCGATCATGGATGCGGGCAACATGCCGCCCGGAGTTTTTACTGTCTGCTCATTCACAAAGCCCGGCTGGCCGCAGACGGTACCCCTGTAATCTATGGGCAGGCGACGACAGCCGATCACGGTCACGATCTCGTCGTCTTTCACTTCCTCACCCGAGTCGTAGTTCAGCGCCACAACGCGGCTGAGCTGACTATCGTCGGTTGCGTCGCCATTCGCCAGATTGAGCGTTTGTTTCACGCCACCCCATGCCGTGGCCCAACCGGTTCCATGATTGAATGAATCGGACGAATAGGTGTGCTTGAGCGAAAACTCCATGCGACGCTTGAGGTCAGCCCCGGTGGTCTGGGCAGTCACCATGCCGTAGTACATGGGGAAGAAGCGGTAGGCGTCCTCCAGCGTGATGTCACCGCTGGCGATCGCGCCGTTTTCCATCAGATATCCCGCCTCGGGTAACGTCGCCCCCATGCGGAATGCGGGCGAGATCGAGACTTTTGCGTCCGGGATATCCAGCTTGGGATCGCGGCTCATGTCCAGCAACATCTGGGTGAAGACATTATTGAAGGTGCTTTCGTTGGAATGATTGCGGCTGACAACGCCCGACAGCACGTCGTTCTGGTGCACGATGCTGCCGTGATCGAGGTGGCCGATCACGGTATTGATGGGTTGATCCAGGGTTTGCACCATGAAAGGCAGCGCATGAAGGTTGGGATTGGGCTTGAGGAACACGGCGCGCTCGGCATCAACCAGCTTTTTGACCGCGGGATCTTCGGCGACGGACTCATCCACGGGCAGCAGCTTCCATGCCTTGGTCGCCACGGTCCAGTTCTGCTCGGTCACCGTGCGCCGGGGCGCAACCCGGGTCGTGGTCGAGTCTTTGTATTTCATGGTGACGTCAAGGCGACCCAGATACCCATCGTTTCCCGATTCGACCACCGGCGCGTAGAGCGTGCGCCCATCCTTCGTGGTACTGACCATCGTCTCCGTCGCTTCGTGGGTATGCGCGGAAAAAACCATATCGAGCAAGCCGTCTTCGAGCGTGCCATTGGATTTCATCAGCGCCAGCGCCTTGGACAGCTCGATATCCTTATGGATGCCGAGCTCGCTCATCAGCACGATGATGTCAGCGCCTTGCTTCTTGAGGGCGCGGGCATGCTGGATGATCAGGTTTTTATGTTCTTCGAGGCCAAAGGCGAAATCCATGCCTTCGGCCAGCAAGGGGTGCATTTCCTCCACGATGTCGGAGGTGAATCCGATAAAACCGATTTTCACGCCCTGGCGTTCCACCATATAGGTGGGTGCAAAAAAATCCTTGGGCCCGAGGATATCGGTAATGTCCTTCATATTCGCGCCGAGGTTAGGGAAGTGGGGGCGCTTGATCGGCACCGGATTATCGAACCCGGGAATGGTGACCTGGACCACATCCGATTCCAGCCCTTCTATGCGCCCGTAGCGGGCACGCGTGATGGCGGGCGTGAAATAATAGTCCCAGTTGCCGGCGACGCCGACATCAATGCCCAACGCGTTGAGCGGGTCGGCAACCGCATTGCCGAGTGAATAAAACGCTTCGACACCGCCGTGAAATGTATCGCCGATGCTCATCACCAGCGTATTGGGGTTCGATGCCCGGGCGCCGTCAATCAGGGTTTTCATGCGCGCCATGCCGCCACGCTGCGCAACCCCTACTGTGCCATCGGATTTTCTCACTTGATCCTTGTGGCCCACCAGGTTGGCATGCAAGTCGTTCAGCTCGATGAAAGTCAGCTTCACATCGGCCGGGGCTGCAAACGCCTGACCCATGACGCAGCATGCCGCGCCCACCAATACCCGCAAATTTGCCTTGGTTGTCTTTGTACTCATGTCTTCTCCAATTTCGTTATCGTGTCTCGTCGGCACAGAAACAGGTTAGCAGTTACTCGCATCCGGCAGGCTTGCAAAACATGTCAAACTGTTACGTTGTATTACCGCGGTGCTCTGAAGGCGTTTTTCGGCGCTGACTCCGGCCCTGAAACAACCGCGCGCGTTGCCCGCCAAATCGCCCACCAAGGCGTCCTCCGAATCAGGCTGCTGTCAACCCCGCGCTTTGGGAGCTTCCCGGTCCCGGCCAGGAAGCTTAGAATATGCGCAGACCCCAGATGGAATGGCCGAAAAAAGCGTGAGCTCGACCGCTGTCTTTGAATTTTCATCCATTTCAGCGAAGATGCACCTGAATATCCTGTGCGGCTGTCCCTAATAACTGTAAATTCATCGTCTTAGGGCTGTGGCCCTCAACGAATGCGGAGTACGTTTTGTTTTCCACACCTACCTCACCCTGTCAAATTCGTCCCCGGCAAAAAGGCTTCACGCTGCTCGAGCTGCTGGTGGTTCTGGTCATTCTCGGCCTGCTGGCCGGTTACGTTGCGCCCAAATATTTTTCCCAGATCGGTAAATCCGAAGTCAAGACGGCCCAAGCGCAGATCGGCGCGCTGGAAAAGGCGCTCGACCAGTATCGTATCGATACCGGTCACTATCCCTCCGTGGAGCAGGGCATGGCGGCATTGAACACAAAACCCGCCGATGAAGCCAAGTGGGCCGGCCCTTACTTGAAAAAGGCCGTTCCCAACGACCCGTGGGGCAAGCCCTATCAGTACAAAATGCCGGGCGAGCACAGCGAGGTGGACATTTATTCGTTTGGACGCGATGGCGCAGCCGGCGGTAGCGGCGAGGATGCCGACATCGGCAACTGGTAATGCGCTATCGGGTCAAAGCCTTGCACCCGGTCACGGGGGTCACTGCGCTGACGGTAGACGCGCTGGACGAGAGCGAAGCGGCGGAGAGGCTGAAACGTGAAGGTGCCCAGGTCCTGTCGATCACCGCCGATCGGAGCCGCTGGCTGACCGGTCGCCGGACCCGATTTCCGTTGTCCCTGTTTACCCAGGAGCTGATAGCGCTGCTCGATGCGGGCCTGTCGCTCACCGAAGCGCTGGAGACACTGGCAGAAAAAGAAACGCGAGCGGAATCGCGCCAACTGATCGAACGCCTCCTCACCACCATGCGTGAAGGACGGCCTTTCTCGGCTGCACTGGCAACCCATACCGAGGCCTTTCCCCCGCTTTACGCGGCCACGGTGCGTGCGGCGGAGAACACCGGCGATCTGTCGCCGGCGCTGGCGCGCTATATCGGCTATCAAAACCAGATCGATACGGTGAAGAAAAAGGTGGTATCCGCCTCGATCTATCCCTTGTTGCTGATGGGAGTAGGCACCCTGGTTATCGGTTTTTTGCTGGGCTATGTCGTGCCGCGTTTCGCCACCGTGTATGTCGACGCCGGCCGCGATCTGCCGTGGATGTCGCAGATGCTGCTGGCTTGGGGCAGTGCCGTTGAAAAACACGGCAGATGGCTTTTGCTCGGCGCCACGGTGCTGATTGCGGGCCTCGTGCTGGCGCTGGGTCAGCCGGCGACCCGTGCCGCGTTTACCCGCCTGGCCTGGCGCATGCCCGCGATAGGCGAGCATCTGCGCACGTTTGAACTCGCGCGTTTCTACCGCAGTCTCGGCATGCTGCTGACCGGCGGCATCCCGATTGTATCCGCGCTCGGGATGGTGTCGGGGTTGCTTTCTGCGCATTTGCGCAACGGGGCTTCCATTGCAATGGAAGCCATGCGCCGCGGCGAACCCATTTCCGCTGCCTTTGAGCGGGGCGCCCTGACCACACCTGTGGCTACCCGTCTGTTGCGTGTAGGGGAAAAAAGCGGACGCATGGGCGAAATGATGGAACGCATCGCCATTTTCCATGATGAGGAAATGGCGCGTTGGGTGGATTGGTTCACCCGTTTGTTCGAACCGCTGTTGATGGTGTTTATCGGCCTGACGATTGGATTGATTGTGGTTCTGCTTTATATGCCCATATTCGAGTTGGCGGGGTCCATTCAATGAACGCGCCCCTCACTGCCCTCAACAGCGAAACCCTGGCAAGTCTGCGCCAGGAAGCCCGTGCGGCCAGCCAGAGTGTCATGCTGCGTGTGCAGGAGAAACTGGGCCTCGACGCCGACGCAGCCCTGAATCTGCTGGCCCTGCACAGCCGGCTGCCCGAATTCGACATGACTGCGCTGAATGCGTTGACTGTCGATTTCGCCAAGCTCGATTTCAATGAGGCTGCCCGCCGGCATTGTGTGGTGGGGCGGGATGCTGAAGGGCAGCTCTGGCTGCTGCTTGTGGATCCATGGGACAGCGCCAGCCGCGCCTATGCGGCGCATGTGCTGGGTGCGCCCTACCAGACCGGACTCGCCCACCCCGCCGACCTGGCGGCGCTGCTGGCACGCCATGAAGAAGGCCTGCGAGCAATGGAAGGCATGGGCGGCGGCGGGCTGCAAACCGCGCTGGATTCCGGCGTCGAGGCCCTCTCGTTTGCGAGTATTGCCGAAGATGCCAGTCCGGTGGTGCGCCTGGTGCGTTCCACCCTCTACGACGCATTGAAAGCCGGCGCCTCGGATATCCACCTCGAAACCGACCCGCGTGGCCTGACCGTGAAATACCGCATCGACGGCGTGCTGTCGCATGTCGCGCAGATCCCGGGGATCGAAGGCGCGGAGCAGGCTGTCTCCCGGATCAAGGTGATGGCGGAGCTCGATATTGCCGAACGCCGGGTACCGCAGGATGGTCGTTTCAAGGTGTCGATCCAGGGTCGCGAGGTGGATGTGCGGGTATCGATCATGCCGAGCGTATTCGGCGAAGATGCGGTGTTGCGCATTCTCGACCGGCAAGCGCTCTCCGAAGAGCTGTCGGGCCTGACGCTTGAGGGCCTGGGTTATGCGGGTGCGACACTCGCACGCATCCGCAAACTGGCAGCAGAGCCCTATGGCATGCTGCTGGTGACCGGGCCGACCGGCTCGGGCAAGACCACAACCCTCTATGCGGCCATTTCCGAAATCAATCACGGGCGCGACAAGATCATCACGATCGAGGACCCCGTGGAATATCAGTTGCCCGGCGTTTTGCAGATCCCGGTCAACGAGAAAAAAGGCCTCACTTTCGCGCGCGGACTGCGCTCGATATTGCGGCACGATCCGGACAAGATCATGGTGGGTGAAATCCGCGATGCCGACACCGCCCAGATTGCGGTGCAGTCGGCGCTCACCGGCCACCTCGTGTTCACCACCGTGCACGCCAACAATGTATTTGATGTCATCGGACGGTTTATCCACATGGGCGTCGATCCTTACAGCTTCGTTTCGGCGCTCAATGGCATCGTTGCCCAGCGCCTGTTGCGAATGAACTGTCCCCATTGCGCGGCGCCGGTCGCCCCTACCGATGAACTGCTTGAACTGTCGGCGCTGAGCAGCGATAAGGTTCGCGACTTCAAATTTCGCCAGGGCACGGGCTGCGGCCACTGCCGCGGCACCGGTTATAAAGGTCGCCGCGCGATTGCAGAGATACTCTTGCTCACCGATGAACTGCGCGAACTGATTGTGGCACGGGCCCCGATCGGCCAGATCAAGGAGGCCGCCGTGCGCGGCGGGACGCGCAGCTTGCGGGAGGCTGCGCTCGCACTGGTGAAATCAGGCGAGTCAACATTGGAGGAAATCAATCGTGTCACGCTGGTCAGCTAATTCGCTGCGGATTGCGCTTGCCCCCGGGGAAGTGGCCTTGTCGCGCCCCGAGGGGACGCCCGCTACACGCGTACTCACGACTGAAGCGCTCGACCTGCACAGCTTGTTGCCGCTGCTGGAAATCGCGCTCGCCGAGGCGGAGTGGCGCCGTGCGCGCGTTGAAGTGGTGGTATCGCAGCACTTTGTCCGCCATGTACTCACGCCGCCGCCCGGCAAGGCGCTTTCGCGTGTCGAAGAACACGCGCTTGTCAAAGGCAGCCTGCGCGACATCTATGGCGATACGGCGGAAGAATGGCAACTCCAGGTCATGAGCCAGCCACCGCAATATGGCCTGCTGGGCGCGGCGATGGACGCGCGTTTTTTGGTGCAGCTGGACGCATTGCTGACACGGCACGGATTTCGTGACATTGCGATTCACCCGCTCGCTACGGTGGCCGCCCGACATCTGCCGCGCAATTATGCGGGGTGGTGGGTGCTGGCGGAATCCGGCTGGCTCAGCCTGTTTGCGGGAACGACACAAGCCTGGCAACACGTTACCGCCCAGCCGGTCGATGCCGAGTGGCGTGGGGCACTGCCGGACCTGATCGCGCGTGAAACCGAGCTGGCAGCACAGCCTCCGGCCTCAGCGGTGTGGGTACAGGCAGTGGGCACCGGCGCGGTCGCGGCACCGGCTGTCAGCAATCTGAAATGGCGGGTGTTGCCGCACAATCCGGAGACCCGCGGCGCCCTGGCGCTTCTGGAGTACTGAACCCATGGCGCACCTTGAATTTGACTTTCATGCTTCCCCCGCCCGGCCCGGCAAACTGGGTATCGGCTTGCTGCTCCTTGGCCTTGCCGCTTTGATCTGGGTAGGGCTGGCGTGGCAGCAGGCCCGGGCAACCGTGTCCGGGCTGGCGCTGCAGATCGCCGCGCTCGAACAGACGCAATCCACAGGTCCGAGCCGGCCCACGACGCGCGCCGAAGATGCGGCGCTGACGAGCCAGACTGCAATCGCGGCTCAGCTTCGCTATTCCTGGCAGCCCGCGTTCGAGGCGCTCGAGGCCACCCGCACGAACAAGGTCGCCCTCGTTTCGCTTGACGCGGTCCAGGCCAAGGCGCAACTGAAACTGGTGGCCGAAGCCCGCCGGCTGGCTGATGCCGTCGGATTTATCGATATGCTGCAACAGCAGCCTGGGGTCAGACGTGCCGAACTGTTGCAGCACGAACTGCAGTCGGGAAATCCCCAGAAACCGGTGCGCTTCACCATTCTGGTTGAACTGCGTCCCACGGAGCCGACCCCATGAACGCCTGGATATGGCAATTGAGGCAATGGGCGCGTCGGCTCGGCATCCCCGGTTTGGTCGGACTGGGCGCACTGATCCTGGCGTTGCTCATCCATCTGGGCAAAGTCGAATCGTTGCATCGCACCGCGAGCATGCAGCAAACCAGACTGATGGAACTGAATCTGGCCGCCGCCTCGCACGACCTGCCTCCCCCCTCGCCACTCAATCCGCTCGCGAGTCTGCCGCCGACAGGCGAGGCTTCGCAGCTGATTGGCGAACTTGAGCAGCTCGCACGCACGCATGGGCTGGCGCTGCCACGCGGGCAATACAGTGTGGCCTCTGTGGATAATGCATCGATGCAGCACTGGCGGCTGGTCCTCCCCATGGAAACCGATTACCCCACGCTGCATGCCTTCCTGGCCGCAGCACTGGAGCGGTTGCCCAATATGGCACTGGACCAGCTCAAGCTGAAACGCGATCGTATCGAGTCGGACGATTTACAGGTTGAGCTGCGCCTGAGTCTTTTTGTCGAGTCCACGCCATGAATCACGCAACACGACGCGGCATTCTCTTTGTAGCGCTGGCGGGCGTCGTCGGCTGGTCCGCCTGGCTGGCGAGCAACGATTCCGACCCGGTGGAAGCCGAGGAAGCCGGCGTCGAACTGGCCGCGCCGCCGGTCCAGCGTCCGCCTGCAAGCCCGGTGCCCGCGCTGCTGCCGCCGGTAAAATCCGCCGACATTGAACCGCGTCTTGCGCTGTCGAACACCAACCTGTTCCCCAGCCAGACCTGGTACATCCCACCGCCACCGCCGCCGCCGCCACCACCGCAAGCCAATGTTCCGCCCCCCCCACCGCAGGCGCCGCCGCTGCCATTCACGTACATGGGGCGCTGGCAGGAAGCCGGCGATACCACGTATTACCTGGCGCGTGGCACCCTGCCCGTCAGCGTGCGTCCCGGCCAGGTGCTCGAGGGCGTATGGAAGCTGGAAACGGCAAGCAGCGGCATGCTGAATTTCACCTATTTACCACTCAATCAAACGCGCAGCCTGCGCACAGGAGAATGAGTTGCACTTTACCCGTTATTTAAGCCTGAGCACTGCAGCGGTGCTGGTCGTCGGTCTCTCCGGCTGTGCCAGCAAGGGATTGACCGAAGGACGGCAACTGATCGCCACCGGCCAGACCGAGGCTGGCATCGCGCGTTTGCGCACCGGCCTCGACGAAGAACCCAACAACATCGAGTTGCGGGGGTATTACCATAGCCAGCGGGAACGCGTGGCCAGCCAGTTGCTCACCCAAGCGCAGCTCGACCTCGACGCGGCCCGGTTCGAAACGGCCGAAGCGACACTCCATAAAGTCCTGGATATCCATCCCGAAAATCCTCGCGCGCGCACCTTGCTGAGCAATCTCGCAACCGCGCGACAGCAGTACCTGGAAATCCAGACTGCGAACGAAGCGCTGGCTGGCGGCCACGTCAACGAGGCGGAACAGACGGCACGGCTGATTCTTGCACAGGCGCCCGGGCATCCCGGGGCGCTGGATTTGCTGCAGAAAATCCAGGCGATGCACGCAGCCGAGGAACTCAGTCCGCGAGAGCTTGGCGCAGTCTACCGCAAGCCGATCACGCTCGAGTTTCGCGACGCACCGTTGCGTAATGTATTCGACGTGATCTCGCGCCAATCGGGCATCAACTTCATTTTCGACAAGGACGTGCGGCTGGACAACAAAGCGACGCTGTTTGCCCGCAATACCCCGATTGCCGAAGCCATCGACATGTTGTTGACCACCGGCCAGCTGGTCAAAAAAGTAGTGAACACCAATACGCTGCTGATCTATCCTGACCAGCCCCAAAAACAGAAGGTGTACCAGGAACTGATCGTAAAAAGCTTCTATCTGGGCAACGCCGATGCCAAGACCACCATGGCGATGCTGCGCACGCTGATCAAGACCCGGGATATTTTCGTTGATGAGCGACTGAACATGCTCATCATGCGCGATACGCCTGAGGCCGTCCGGCTGGCGGAAAAAATCATTGCGGTGCAGGATCTGGCTGAGCCCGAAGTCATGCTGGACGTGGAAGTACTGGAAATCAAACGCGGACGCCTGCTCGACCTGGGCATCCAGTATCCCAACCAGTTTTCGCTGTTGAACCTGCCGCCCGCCACGTCGGCCGTCATTACCACGGGCGGAACCACCATCTCCACCACGCCGCCGCCTTCCGTGCTGACGCTGGACAGCCTGCGCAACATCTCGTCCAGCAAGGTCGCCATCAGTCCCGTCCCCGCGGTCAATCTCCGCAAGGACGACAGCGATGTCAATATCCTGGCCAATCCGCGCATCCGCGTGAAAAACCGGGAAAAGGCCAAGATCCATATCGGCGACAAGGTGCCGGTCATCACCTCCAATTCCACTTCAACGGGTGTGATATCGGAATCGGTCTCGTATCTGGATGTGGGACTCAAGCTCGATGTCGAGCCGTCGGTGTTGATGCGCGACGATGTGCAGATCAAGATCGGACTGGAAGTGTCCAGCATCGTCCGCGAAATCCGCAGCGGCAGCGGCACCCTCACCTACCAGATCGGTACCCGGAATGCCGGCACCACACTGCGCCTCAAAGATGGCGAAACCCAGGTGCTGGCCGGCCTGATTTCGGACGAAGATCGCAGCACCGCGAGCCGCATACCCGGCCTGGGCGATTTACCCGTGCTCGGCAGACTGTTCTCCACCCAGCGCGACGAACGCAGCAAGACGGAAATCGTCCTGTTGATCACGCCGCGCGTCCTGCGCAGCGATGCCACCCGGCAACCCGCGCTGACCGAATTCCGCGGCGGCACGCAAAATGATATTGGCGGAGGGTTCGGTGTGCCATTCTCGTCGGGCCTGGACCGGGCCCCGCCGGTCGCACCCACCGGCCAGCCCTTTGTGCCGCCCGAAGAAACCATTGAAACCGAAGCCGTCCCGGAGGGCATTCCGGCGCCCCAGCCGACGCCCGCCATTCCGCCACCGGAGCCTGCGCCGACCTTTCTCCCCGGCGGCCTCCAGCCTGCGCCCGAGTCCAACCCCTGATTGATATGCGCCTCCGTTTTTCCGGGTTCAGCCTGATTGAGCTGATGGCCACACTGGTCATCCTGGCTCTGCTGGCCAGCGTGGCCGTGCCCTTTGCCCAGCTGGTCCAGCAACGCCAGAAGGAGACGGAGCTTCGCATCGCGCTGCGCCAGATTCGCACAGCGCTGGACAGCTATAAGCAAAGCGTCAAGGAAGGCCGTGTTGATTCCCCCGCGGATGGCAGCGGTTATCCCCCCGACCTCGATACCTTGTGGCAAGGCGTGGCTGACAAGACCAAACCCGATGCCAGCAAACTCTACTTTATCCGTCGCCTGCCGCGCGATCCCTTTTATCCGGACAGCGCGGCAGCGCCCGCCTCGACCTGGGGACTGCGCAGCTACGAAAGCCCCCCCGACGCGCCGGCGTCTGGCCGCGATGTCTTCGATGTGTATTCGCTGTCGCCCGCAACCGGGCTCAATGGCGTGCCCTACCGTGAATGGTGACTTCATGAAATCGCGCGGATTCACTCTCGTCGAACTGATGGTCGTGATGGCCATCGTGGCCCTGCTGTTGTCGCTGGCGCTGCCCCGTTACTTCAACCACCTGGAAAGCGCGCGGGAGACCATCCTCAAGCAGGATCTCGCCGTCATGCGCGATGCCATCGACAAATACCATGGCGATCGCGCACGTTATCCCGACAGCCTCGACGAGCTGGTCAGCGCGCGCTATCTGCGCAGCCTGCCGGTGGACCCCATTACCGAGCGAACCGATACCTGGCAAATCGTGGCGCCGCCGGGCGATGAAGCCGGTGCCGTGTATGACGTGCACAGCGGCGCCCCCGGCAGGGGACGCGAGGGAACCGCCTATGCGGATTGGTAAAACCTGCCAGGCCGGGTTTTCCTATCTGTTCGTCCTGATGCTGATTGTGCTCGTCGGCCTGGGACTCGCCGCCGCGGGCTCGCTCTGGAAAACGGATGCGCAGCGCGCGCGCGAAGCCGACCTGCTGTTCGTGGGCGAGCAGTATCGCCAGGCGATTCGCAGCTATTACGAACTCGACCCGGGTCAGCCCCGGCTGCCGCAGACCCTGGACGACCTGACCAGCGATAACCGACGGCCCACGCCGGTACGCCATTTGCGGCGGGCCTACCGCGACCCGATTACCGATGGCGAGTTTGTTCTGATCCGCGCACCGGAGACGCAGGAGATACTGGGGGTGCACAGTCCCGCGACCCGCGTGCCACTGAAAACCGCCGGCTTCAGTGCAGAAGACCAGCACTTTACCGGCGCCGCCAGCTATAACGAATGGCAGTTTGTTTTCACGCCACCGGCCGTAAATGCAACCTCCAAGCCCGGCGGTACACCCGCGACCCAGCCCCAACCCGATACGGAATCCGAACCGGTGACGGCGCCCTAACACGCTCACGGCCAGCGTTACCGCGACGCCGCGGCGCAGCTGCCCACCTCCGAAGCGTGCAGCCGACCCCTATCAGGGAACAGTCCTTCAGACCGTATCGTCCCCAGACCGCATAGCGCGTTCCGGTTCGCCCCAGCCCGCTGTTTTTTGCGATCTGCGCGCGACCTCGGCTGGCCGCGAACCGCGACACCAGCCGGCCCCGCCCGTCATTCAGCGGGTAGTTCAAACTCGCTTGAATGTATACATTGCATTAATCCCCGGTCGATCAGCGTTGGAGGAGTCTACTGCGATGTACCCGAAAATCATTTCCACTGGCTTGCTATTGATTGCCGCCGCCGTACCCAGCCACGCCGCCCCGGTCACAGGCGACATTGCGGCGGCGGGCTGCGCGAGTTGCCATGGCGCCAACGGACAGGGCAATGCCGAAATGGGCTTTCCCGCCCTGGCGCAATTGCCCGTGCCCTACTTCACCAAGCAGCTGGCCGATTTTCGGGCCGGCACCCGCACCCACGCCAAGCGACTGACTCACCACGATTTCAGTGCCGCCGCCGACTACAATTACTACGTGAGCTTCATGCGTGCCGCGGCCGACGGGGTGAGCGCCGCCGACGCCGAAATCTTGGGCAGCTATTTTGCTGCGCAACCGCGTCCCCGCGTGCCGGCACCTAACGTGTCGGCCGAGGTCCTCGAGCGCGGCAAGAAAATCGCCACCAATGGTGCCTGGGATCGACAGGTACCGCCCTGCTTCAAGTGCCATGCGACGAACGGCGTGGGCGTACCGCCCTCTTTTCCGCCCATCGCCGGCCAGCACGCCGCCTATACCGCGCGGCAGCTCAAGGCCTGGAAGAAGGGGGATCGCAAGAACGATCCGCAACAGCTGATGACGTTTACCGCGCAACAGCTTACCGATGAAGAAATCCAGGCCGTCGCCGCCTACCTCGCGACGCTTGAACTGCCCCGGCGGGAGACATCCAAATGAAAATCAAGAGAACGGTTCACAGCATAGTGTTTCTCGTGACTGCGGCTGCGCTGGTCCATGGCTGCGCGCGCCAGGTCGTGCCTGAAAGCGAACCCGGGAAGCGCAATACAAACGCTTCCGCGGCGACGACGCCGACCACCGCGGCAACGGCCGCCCCGACTGCTTCCAAGCCCAAGCCCGACGCAGCCGGAGGCGGCGGCGATGCCAAGAAAGCCGGTGCCGACAAATTCACGCCGCCTTCGGAGAGCGAGATTCCCGACAATGAATTCGGCGAGTCGGTCCGTCTGGGAAAACAGATTTTCGAGAATACCCAGAAACACGCCGCCCGCTACGTTGGAAACGGCCTCAACTGCGTCAACTGCCACCTCGATAATGGGCGGCGCGCCAACTCGGCACCGCTCTGGGCGGCCTACGTGCTCTACCCCGCCTACCGCAAGAAAACGGGCGAGGTCGACACCATCCAGAGTCGCATTCAAGGCTGCTTCCAATACAGCATGAATGGCACACCGCCCGAATGGAACAGCAAGGAGATGGTCGCCCTGGTGACCTATCACTACTGGATGGCGAAAAATGCACCCACCGGCGTCAAGCTGCCCGGCCAGGGCTTCGTCAAGGTCGCCAAGCCGGCCCTGACACCCGATCTCAAACGTGGCGGCGAGGTGTTCAAGAACAACTGCGCCATCTGCCACGGTGCCGACGGCGGCGGCACCAAGGGGGCAGACGGGAAATTCGTATTCCCGCCCCTGTGGGGCAAGGATTCGTTCAACTGGGGCGCGGGCATGCATCGCGTCGACACCGCCGCAGGTTTCATCAAGGAGAACATGCCCTACGGCCGCTTTGGCACACTGAGCGACCAGGAAGCCTGGGATGTGGCCCTGTACATGAACAGTCATGATCGGCCGAAGGATCCGCGCTACGAGCAAAGCCTTGATCACACCCGCGACAAGTTCCACGACGAGGTCTGCCTCTATCACCGGTCTCCGACGGAGCTGATGGCGCTGATGGATAAACAAGCGCAAAAGAAAAAGCAGGAAAAAAGCGAGGCGGAAGCCAAAGCCAAATCGGAGAAAGGCGCTGACGGAAAATCACCCTCCAGCCGAAGCCGCGACGGGATGTCACCGGCGACCGCACACTAGCCGGTCGGGCGCGCCGCGCGCCCTTGACGACAGCGCTGGGGGCAGACGAATCACGCCGGCTTGCCACGCTTCCATACATTTCGACTTCAGGGGTCATGATGAAAAGACGAGAATTCCTCCAGTACACAACCGCCACCGGCCTGGGCTTGCTCGGTTCCGGCCTGTTTCGGCACGATCCGGCTCACGCCGAAACCACATCGCCGATGCTGCGCCCGAGCGACGCGAACACGCCCCGCAATCCGCTGCTGGTGCCGGGGAACAGTGGGATCATGGGCGTGCTTGACGCCACCAGCGCGCCGCTCACATTGACCGCCAAGCAGATCCCTTTGCCGATCATTGGCGGCACCCCGTCGCCCATGATGCTGTACACCACGCGCTACGACGGTCGCGACTTCACGAACCCGATCCTGCGCGTGAAAAAGGGGAGCGAGTTCAATACGCTGCTGCAGAATGATCTGAAGGAACCCCACATTGTCCACTGGCATGGCCTGCACGTTCCAGCCGAGATGGACGGCCAACCACGTAGTACGCTTGATCCCGGCGGCCGTTTTGACTATGCCTTCAAGGTCACGAATCGGGCCGGCCTCTACTGGTATCACACGCACGCGCATCACAGGACCGCACGCCAGGCCTATTTCGGCCTCGCGGGTTTGTATATCGTCGACGATGAAGAAGACGCGGCCCTGCGCGCAGCGCTGAAGCTCGAGCATGGCGTCAACGAGATTCCGCTCGTCATCCAGGACCGGCAGTTCACCACGGCCGGCGAACTCATTTACGATACCAATCCCATGCAGCTGCACATGGGCCAGCTCGGGGACACCATGCTGGTGAATTTTACGCCGCATGCGCAGTTCGATATCGGCAACCGCCTTTATCGTTTCCGGATACTCAACGGTTCCAATTCGCGCATCTACAAACTCGCCTTTGTACACAACGGCAAGATGCTGCCCTACACCGTGATCGGAACCGACACGGGCCTGCTGGAGCGCCCGCATACTGCGCACGAGGAGTATCTGTCGCCGGCCGAACGCATCGATATCCTGTTCGACGCCAGCACGCTTCGCAAGGGCGACGAGGTCATGCTGCGCAGCCTCGCCTTCAATCCGCTGGAGGGGAGCAGCATGGCAGACATGGGCGCGATGATGGGCGGCATGACCGGGATGGGCGGCATGGGCGGCGCGACACTCGACCTGGGCGCCGCATTCGACATCATGAAGCTTGTCGTGACCGAGCAGAAATCCGTGCAGCCGGTGGCAATTCCGGCGCAACTCTCGACGATCAAACGGATCGATACGCGGGGGGTGACGCCCCGCATCGTTGCGATCACTGTCAAGCATATGCACTGGCTGATCAATGGCGAAAGCTTCGATATGGATCGCTTCCCGCTCAAGAGCCGTCGCAATACGATCGAAGTCTGGGACATTCAGAACGCGGAAATGAGCATGCCGCATCCGATGCACATGCATGGCTTTTCATTCCAGGTGATTGAGCGACGCAACAGTCCCGCGCACGTGCGCAAGCTTGCTATCGACGCCAGTGGGCGTCAGATCACCGATCTGGGATGGAAGGACACGGTGCAGGTCTGGCCCGCTGAGACAGTGAGGATTTCGATCGATTTCACGCACCCCTACCCGGGCGACCAGCTCTATCTATTTCACTGCCACAATCTCGAGCACGAAGACCAGGGCATGATGGTCAACCATCTCGTTACGGAAGTCTAGGGTTCAGGCTGACCTGACACCGCGAGGCGGAAGCGGGTATCCGCGCGCTACCCGGAAGAGGCGGTGGCGGGGGCCAAGCTACCCTCGCCACAATCGGGACGAACGAATGCGACGCTTTCGGGTTCTCTTTATCGGTGCATTCGGCTACTGCCAGGGTCTTAGACGGCCCGGTTCGGCAACGCGATCTGCGTTGCACTCGACATTGAGGTCGCGGGTTGGGTGGGCTGCGCCTCGCTGCGGCGATCTTCCCGACGATCTTCCCGACGCTCATGGCCTGCACATGCGGTCAGAATAAAGACGAGACCCAGAAGACCCAGTGTTTTCATGCTGTTTACTTTCATATGCTGTTTCCTTTCATAAACCAAGACAAGAAAGCGACGACCGCTTTCCATTAAGGGAAGACATGTCTGCAGACATGGCCGCCCCTTCCACGACATGGCCAACCTGCGGGTAGCGCTCAAATAGCCGCGATAAACGCAGGAGGCCCTTCCCGATCCCCCGCTTTTACGCAGGGAACCGGCAGCGAACGCGGACGTGCGCTGTCACGCACGCCCGCGTTCAAACCTGTGATAAAAAGATGCCCTCAAAGTTCTGAGGCACCCATTCTTTCGACTGCCGTACACTGGCCTGTCGCTTCCCGGACTCACAATTCCGGGAAGCGACACGATGCTTGCGATGATGAAAAAACACCCGCATCATCATGCGACAAATTAATTGTCGAGCTTGCGTTTCTTGTCGCCGCCAGCACGGCGGGCTTCGCCTGTAACCTCACTCACCGGGCGGGCCAGCGCCCAGCCCCACGAGTTGCCGATATACAGCGTGTTACCCAGCACTGTCGGATGGTTATAGGTAAACGCGCCGCCAATCGGGTAGCTGTTCAGCTGTGCGCCGCTGTGCGCATCAAAAGTCACCAGACTGTCACCGACAGGTTGAATCAAACGGCTGTGATCCACCACCACCCCGGGACCCCAGCTGGGCTTGCCGACAGGCATGGCGACAGGCGTTTGCCACAGTTGCGAACCGTCACGCACATCCAGTGCAACCACTGCCTGGTCCATGGGGTTGCTCATAAACACCGCGTTTTTGTCAATAACGGGTGTCGGCCCAACGAAGCCATAAGGCGCTTCACCCGAGCTCAGCGGTTGCGTCCAGACCACGTCGCCGGTTTGCGCATTCAGCGCAAAGGCGGTCAGCGTCACCGGACCATCAATGGTATCCGCTCCAACAAAAACGCTGCTGATCACGAGACCACGATTTTGATCCACCGCAGGCGAGACAGCGGAAAACCCCGTTACGTAAGTGTCCGGCAAGGTTTGCTTCCATGCCACGCTGGCATCATTGAGATTGACGGCAACGAACTCGTCGGGCATGGCTTTACCCAGAACCATCAGCGGTGCCTGTTGCCCCGGCTGGCGGTAAATATTCGCCGAACTGATCGCATTAAAACCGCCCAGGTTGAGCTTGGGCGAACCGATACTGTTCATGAACGTACTGACTGGTGCCCCGGTTTCAGCATTGATTGCCCACACCTGCCCATCGCCTGCCACCCAATACAGATTGCCATTGCTATACAGCGGCGTCATCGCACTGGTCGCGCCCGCCGTAAAGAAGGTCCATTTTTCCATCCCGGTGACCGGATCCAGTCCAGCCAGATTCTGGAAGCCGCTACCAGCCTGGGTATTAGGAGAATCCGCCCTGAAACTGCCCGTGGACGCCAATGGAAAGTGGGGATCGCCCGAACTCACGATGACAGTTTTGGGTGTCACCAGCGGCTGCCCGAAATTGGCATTGCTGGTGCGGTATGTCCAGATCACTTTGCCGGTGGTTGCATTCAGCGCATTCACGGTGTTGCGATCGCTACCCACATAGCTGATGCCATTGACCGGCGTAATGCCCGTACCCACACCAAACGCAAGATGCGTCATGTGGGTGGCAAATTCGGTGCCGAATATCCCTTCATTACGCGGCGGCGCATTCAGCGGAATCGCCTCGTTCATCGGCGTACTCCAGGAAATCCCGTCCGGCCCCTGAGGCAGGAACGCATTATTATTCTGCCCTCCTGCATAGGCCAGCCAGGCGGCAGGAAACTGCTTCGCCTCTTTTTTGTTCGGCAGCGCGCTGGCGTCGTAGTAGACGGGCTTTTTCTTGGCGACCGGATGCGGTGGCGGGAACGGACGCTGACCGAAGCCAGGAGAATTCATCAAGTAATCCAGCGGTGCCGCAAACACCCACCCGGACAACGCCCCGAGATAAACCATATTGCCAACCACGGCTGGCTGATTGGCGGCAAACGCCGAGAATGTCCCGGGCGTTTCGAAGGCATTGAGGATCACGCCGGTGGCGGCATCGAAGGTGCGGATGTCGCGCCCTTCCACATGCAGGATCTTGCCGTCGATATAGACGCCTGCAGCGTGTCCGCGATGACGCTGATTGGGCGTGTCATCAGGCTCTTCCAGGCTTGTTGCCCAGACCAGCGCGCCGGTGGTGGTGTTATAGGCGCGATAGGTTTCGTTCAGCGGATTGCCCATGTATACGACGTCACCATGGATCATCGGCACCGAGCCCTTGAAACCGGGGATGGACGGGCCGGTACCGCCAGATGCCGACCAGCGCACCGCGCCGGTAGTGGCGTCGAGTCCGTACACCACAAGATCAAATACTCCTGCTGTGGCCGTAGTCGTGAACACATTGGTGATCACGAGACCTTTGACGGGATCGACAGCGACGGGTGTGTCGCCTGGCGCGTTGGCGGTCGCGCCGGGGGGGGTGTACGACCAGCCCAGCACGGGGGCTGCCGCATTGGTGACATCCACTGCAACAATTCTGCCCGGACGATTCACGCCGTAGGTAATGAACAGCCGACCGTCAGCCGTTTCTAACCAGTTCGGTGAGGCGAGGCCCGCATAGCCTTCCCCAGGATTGGTGAACGTCGATAGCAACGATCCGTTGTTGGCATCCAGGATATACAGATGGCCGTCACCGTTGGTGATATAAAGCTTGCCGTTCTTGTAGACCGGAGTGGGACGGGATGCGCCCATGGTGTCAAAGCGCCACAGCTGCGCGCCGGTCAGGCCATCGAAGGCATAGACCGAAGAAAATGACGCGCCGCGATCATGCGTCATGCCGTTCTTGAACCGGAGGGTGTTTTCCAGGTTGTAGTTGGCATCGCCCGATGCCACGAATACAACCGGACGACCATCGATCTTCTCGACCACAACCTGGCTGTTGCCTGCCGTATTGATCAGTTTTGCTTTCCAGATGGGCGCGCCGGTTTTTGCATCGGCCGCCCATACCTCGTTACGGCTGAGCGGTGAGTACACGATACCGTCCACCACCGACACGCCCATCAGGTTGCCCAGCGTGCCTGCCACTGCAGAGCCCCAGCTTTGGGTACCATCATCGGGGAAGGCCGGAATCGACGCCGACAGCCGCAGGAACTCGTCGGTGGTTAAGGGTGCGGCCCAGAAGGTGCCCGTTGTCAGGAACGCGGGTGCACTAGCTGGTACGGGAAACAGGGACTGGTGCTGCTGATTGAAGCCCAGCTGATTCCAGCGCTGCGGAAAGGCCGCGCGCGCATTGACGTCGGCATAGGTGGTGGCCGGCTTGAAGGTCAGCAAAGCTTCGAGATTGTCGGGCATGCTGCAATTGAACATTTGCGCCGTGCGCAATGTTTCAGGATTACAGGGCGGGCCATCGGCGGCCCGGACGGGCGTGAGAAGGAAGGCCTGCGTCATGCATAAAGCAATGAGACGTAGCGCGAAGGTTTTATGCGTTTTCATGGAGATTCTCCGTTAATTTCAAGTCGTGCAGGCGAGGGATGAACGCGCCGATGTTCACGAAGCAGCTGTCTTGATTACAGCAGAAATCGGGCGCTGCCTGTACCCGTCTTATGCGGGCGGGGAGAGGACGCCCCACCGTTAAATCCCGGGGGGCTCAGAGGGGAGGCATGAGTAACGAGAGGTACCGCGCTCAAACGACGTGCCGCGATGCAAGCAGCGCGGCACGTATCATTTATTTTTCGTCTTTGTCGTCTTTGTCCTCATCGTCTGCATCGCGGTCGTCATTTTTGAACTTGTCACCGGTCACGAGTTCCACCGGCACGGCCGTCACCCAGCCCCACGAGTTGCCGACATACAAGGTTTTGCCGATCACCGTGGGGTGGTTGAAGGTCATCGAACCTCCCAGGGTGTAGCGGTTAAGCTCCTGTCCGGTTTTGGTGTCCAGCGTATAAAGCGTGGGTCCGACCGGCTGGATCAGCTTGCCATTCACCAAAACGCCCGGCGCCCAGCTAAACCGCCCCGGCAACGTGCTCACCGCCGCACGCCACTGAATGGCGCCCGTCAGCAGATCCAGCGCAACCACATCGTTGCCGATGGGATTGTTCATATACGCCGTATCTTTATCCAGCAGCGGTGTCGGTCCGACAAAACCGCCGACCGGAATCGGGCCGGTCGCGATGGCCTGTGTCCAGACGACCTGCCCGGTTGTGGCATTGAGTGCAAACGCCAGTTGGGTAATGGTATTGCTGGCGACATCGGCATTCACCAGCACCGTGCCCACGACCAACCCTTTTTTCTGACTGACTGCGGGCGAAACGGTAGCAAAACCGGTCAGGTACGTCGTACCCGCCACGGCCAGATCCTGCGTCCACAGGACGGCAGCGGTCGTCAGATCGATTGCCACCATCCGGTTCGGCATGCTCATCCCTACCACCATGATGTCGGCGTTGCCCTGCCGGTAGATATTCGCCGAGGAAACCGCGTTGAATCCACCCAGCGACAGCACAGGCAATCCATCCGCATCCATGAAGGGCGCAACCGGTTCACCGCTATCGGCATTCGCTGCCCATACCTTGCCTTCACCGTTGACCCAATACAGATTGCCCTTGTTGTACAGCGGCGTCATCGAGCTGGTGCCCAGGCCGCTGTATACCGTCCATTTTTCAACGCCCGTGGTCGGATGGAAACCGCGCATGTAACCCCAGTTGTCGCCGATGGTGGTGTTGGGCGACTGACTGCGGAATCCGCCGGTCCCGCCCAGATTCAGCCAAGGGTCACCCCCGCCTGCCACCACGGTATTCGGGGTTACGATGGGCTGGCCAAAGTTGGCATTCTGGGTGCGTGTACGCCAGATGATCTTGCCGGTTGTGGCATTGAGTGCATTGATCGAGTAACGATCGCTGCCCGTATACAGAATGCCATTCACCGGAGACACGCCGGAGCCCACCCCAACATACTGGTGCATCATGTGGCTGGCCACTTCGCTACCGTAAAGCGCTTCATCGAGCGGCGGGGCGCCAAGCGGATAGGCATCCTTGAGCGGCGTTTGCCAGGCGATATTTTCCGGACCCTTGCGCACGTAACTGTTGTGATCCTGGCCCGCCGTATAGGACAACCACTCTGACGGAAACTTCTTCGCCTGCTCCACGCCAGGCAGCTCCTTCGGGTTCATGTATTCCGGCGGAATCTGTGGGAAAGGCAGGCTTTCAATGGGTAAGCGACTGGGGTCGACGCCCGGCTGGCTGGTAATAAAATCAACCGGCGCTGCGAAGACCCAGCCAGAGATTGACGACTGGATAAGCAGTTTGCCGATGATCACAGGCTGGTTGATCCCCCACACCCCGAACAGTCCGGGATTCTCGAAGCGATTGAGTTCGACACCCGTTGCCGCATCCAGCGTGTGGATGTCACGCCCTTCTGCCACGATGACCTTGCCTTCATAGAAAACGGCGGCTGCACGGGGACGATGGATAAACTCCGCCGGATCATCCGCCTCGCGGAAATCGGCTACCCACAAACGCGCACCGGTGCTCGCATTGAATGCCTGGAAGGTGCCGTTTGAAGTGTTGCCGGCGTAGACCACGCCGTTGTGCACCATCGGCACACTGCCCTTGTATCCGGGAGGGCTGTCGCCTTCGCCCATCAACTGGCTCCACACCACCGCGCCGGTGGTGGCGTTGAGCGCGAGCATGTTCAGATCGAATACCGGCGCAGCGTCAGTGCCCGTATTCACGAATACCGTGGTGAAGACCAGCCCCAGTTCCGGGTCCACTGCAGCCGAAGTATCGCCCGGTGCATTCGCGGTCGCGTTCGCAGGGGTGATGGTCCAGGCCAACGACGGTGCCGCGGGATTGGTAACGTCCATGGCAAGAATACGACGCGGACGGATCGTGCCGTAAACGATCAACCGGCGTCCATCTGCCGTGTCGTACCAGTTTGCGGCGGCCAGACCGGCAAAGCCGTTACCGGGATTGATGGCACTGCCCAACTCGTTGCCGGTTGCTGCATCCAGCACAATGAACGTGTTGTTGTTGGTGTTTACGTACAGCTTTCCGTCACGATAGACCGGGGTCGGCCGTGCCGAACCTTGGGTGTCATAACGCCACAGTTGTTTACCGGTGAGGCCGTCGTAGGCATACACGCCGGCAAAGTTGGCACCGCGGAAATGCGGTTTGCCATGGGTAAAGTCGATGGCGTTCTGTACCGTAAAGGCGGCGTCGCCTACCGGCGAGAAGACCATCAGCCGACCGTTCACTTCCTCGACTACAGCCTGGCCCATCCCTGCCGAGGCGGTGACCTCATTGCGCCAGATTGCGGCACCCGTATCGGCACGGATCGCCCAGATTTCACGGCGTCCGTTCTGCACGTAGACAATGCCGCGGGCGACTGAAGCCCCCATCACGTTGCCCAGATGCTGCGAGGTGGTGGAACCCCAGGCTTCCGGGTTGCCGCTTGCGGGCAACGCCCGCCGCAGGTCCATGAAATCCAGCCCGGTAAGGGGTGCTGCCCAGAATGTCCCCTGCTTCAAATAGGCAGGGGCTCCTGCGGGTACGCTGAAAACCGGATTGTGGCGTTGATTGAAGCCCAGTTGTGACCAGTTTTGCGGGAAAAACTCGCCGCCCGGAATGGGTGCGCGTGAAGCGGGCGTACCGCGTGCGAATGACTGAGCGGTCGCAGGCAGCGCACTCACCGCGATTTTCGGTTTTGAGGTATAGGATTCGCAGCGGAACATCTCGGGTGTGCCCACCTTGTCAGGGGAGCACACTTTGGGTGAATTTGGCGCGGCGTACGCGCCAGACGACAGACCGATAACGCCTACGGCAGCCAGTGCAACGAACAATGCAGGTCGCCAGTGCGTGTGATTCCCATTCATATTGATACTCCTTTTCATGGCGCAATGGTCTGCCGCCTTATTTCAAACATGACAACCTAATCGCGGGACTACCTACACACCGAACCGACACTGCAACGATAGCATCCTCCTGGCAGCTGGCAGTTATTCGACGCCAGCCCTGAAAATCTCAGTGGCGCGCGCGACACCTGTTGCGCGCTCGCCATCCTCCCGTCTTCAATACAGGCTGCTTCCGACGGGTTTTTGCAGGATGCTGATGCCCCGCCTGCGGTATTTCCTTACTGTAATTGCTGCCTTGTCCAGCCTGAAATCAACTTCTCCGCCGCGGAAAGGCCGCGTCGGGTATGACTGGCAGACAACTGAAAAACACGAATGAACAGAACCGTTCAGCTTGATAAATGGGGCCGTCGGGATGAATGCGCGCGACGGGAGCGTGCGAAACACGCGAAAAAGCATTGTGCCGAACAGCGGGACGCAGAAAAGAAGACCTTTCATGGGGACCATTCGTACCTGTCAGCAGCAATGTAAATGCAGAAAACTGCCTACGCAGTTTGTTTTCGAGAAAGGGTTACCCATGAATGAACCATGGGCAACCCCGGCTTTACTGTTTACAGGTTTGGCAGGGTTCCGTGTGGATTGTGTTCACGCCCAGCAGCGGCTGGATTTCAGGACCGCCATAAACCGAGGTTGGCAAGGCGAACAGGTTGGCAACACGACCCATTTCCGGATTGGCAACATTGGTTTTCAGGTAATTCGTCACGACCCGAGTACCGTCTAGCGTCTCACCCTGCGTTCCCTTAACCACGACAGGGGTCTGGGTGGTGCGGATACCACCGACCACTTGCGGGTCCTGGGCATACCAGTAGCCAGCAAAGGTATAGGTGGCACTGGGGTTCAGCGGCTCCCATAGGCCGGTCGAAGCACGCTTGACCTGGATATTGGAGGCACGCGACCCTGCGGGCATGTAGGCATCAATAGACATCCGCACGCCGCCGTAGCCGTTCAGCCAGCCGCCCGTCCAGGAGAACACATCAGGATTCAGCGAACCATTCGCGCTGTTCTCGATGTTGTTCTTGACCTGCTGACCGGTGAGGGTGATTTTGGCAACTTGCGGACCCACGGGGATGTGGTGATAGATGTCCTCAAGCTTGATCGGACCGGGAACCGCGTGCGTGCCGTAGCGGAAACCGCGGAAATGACCGATATCGGCGCCGGCCTGATCGCGGAACACGTCGGCATAGAAGTTGGAGGAACTGCCTTCCAGCACGCCGGGAATCGGATGATCCGAGTGATTACCGCGATACAGACTAATAGCAGCAGTACCTACCACTTTATTGATCGGGGTCGACAGCACCGTGCCATTGATCGGGTTGGTGTGGGAAACGAACGCAGGACCCGCAACAAACGGCGCGCGCGCTTTTCTGATGGCAGCCGCAATCTTGGGGTTAGCCCGGATGTCGGCGGTGATTTCGTGCCACGTGTAATTATGACTCGCAATCCTCATGCCGCCCTTGCCGCCCTTGCCGGACTTGATTACCAGATCCAGCTGGCCGAGCCGGGTGCCGTCCTGACCCACTTCAGACACAATCGCACCGCTATCGGTAATAATTTCGCGCGGCGTCTCTTCGTGCATGTCGGCGGAAATAACCACATTGATGTCGGGGTTTGCATTTGCAATCAGCACGTTTTTCGCAAGGCCGAACTCGGAAACAAGCACGATCAGGTCGACTTTTTCCTTGTTTTTCAGCATGTCGACATAGCCGGGGATTTCCTCAGCGTCACCCGTGAAGTCGATGCCCTCGGTAACGAAGGGGCCGAGGGCATTGATTGCGCGCTCACTCGACAGGCCCAGCACGCCGATCTTGACGCCATTCACGTTTTTTACGAAGTAAGGCGGCAGAAGCAGGTTGGTCGTACCGGCATGGTATACGTTGGCAGCAACCGCGCCGTAACGTGTTCCGGAAGGCCCTGTTCCGGTCCCGACTCCGAACAATTCCAGGAACCGGTCCTTGCCATAAATATAATCCCAGTTTCCGGGACCCATGCCGTCAATGCCGAAATTGTCCAGCACATCGATCAGTGCCTGGCCGCGCGTGTAGAGCGCCTCGGCGCTGCCCTGGATGGTATCGCCCACGTTGAGCAGCACGACATTCTTTTTGACCGCACGGATCTGCTCAATTTTGGTATACAGCCGAGCCAAACCCCCTTCATCGCCCACCCGACCATCGCTGCGCAGACGCGGCCGCGGAATCAGGTGGCCGTGAATATCGCCGATCTGAACCAGCGTGAGCTTGATGCCGGGGTTTTTGTCAGCCCCGCTCGCATCAACCTGCTCGGCAAGCGCTACGCCAGTCGAGGTCGCTGCCACCAACATGAGGGCTGCTGCGCCCTGGATCTGCCCCATGCGGAGTCGAAAAAGCGGGCTGGAGCGCTTGGCTGCGCTGCGGGATGAAACGGAAGCATCCGTATGGAGGGGAAATCTCATGGCAATATCCTTTATTAATTTAGGCCTTAAAAATTCGGGGGCAGGCCACGGCGCAGCTCATCGTACAGCCTGCCGCATGCGAACTCCGGCGAATTCGCGCCCTTACTCCCTGCTTCATATTTCATACGAGGGGGGCCTTTAAAACAATCCTCGAAATCACGGGCCCGGGAAATAACGGGTATTGCCTCTTCGGCAAAAGCGAGGCAATTAAAACGAGGGGGGGATGGGTGCCGCCCAGAAGCTGCGGTCACGCATCAACCTGCCTGCGAGAAGGGGCAAACAGCGGGATCCGCTAGGCGAGGTCCCGTCTTCACCAAACACCTCTCGACGGCCATCGGGCCCAGATGCCATCGGGAACACAATTCCGCCATTGCATCGCAACGCTGCACCCGTAGCTGGCACGTAAGGTTTTCCCTACGACCGCACTCCCTCCGCCTTACGCCGTTTCCGGATGGCAACGGACAGAACCTGTCATGAATCGATGTTATTGTTTACACATACAGGTGCAAGACCGAGCAGGCTCAATCAGATTCATGTTCATGGCCCTGTCAACAGTCGCGTTCCAGCCCGTCACAATCGGTAACATACGGTAACGCTAATATACGGTACAGTGGGAATTCGGAGTTCCGCACAGCAGAACGTAAAACCAATAAAGGGTTAACTCAATGAATGTTATCGATAATTCCCACAATAACTTCTTCTCCCCTTCAATCCGACCACTTTTCTCTATCAAAGCGTTCTTTCTCTATGGTTTGGTGACGCTACTCACCTCCCTGGCAGGTGGGCGCGATGCGCTTGCAGCCCCATCCATCTCCCCTGTTACTGTTACTTTCATCCATTTCAACGATCTCCATGCGCATTTAACCCCGCATGCCGATCTTGTGCCCGATGCGTCACCGGGACAGCCAGCAACCCAGACCAAAGTCGTTGAACGCGGCGGGATCGCCCGTCTGTCGACCATGGTCAAGCGTATACGCGCCGATAATCCCAATTCGATTTTCATGAATATTGGCGATACCTACCATGGCGGCGTCGAAGCCCTGTTTACCAATGGCAATGCCATTGTCGACCCCGTGAATGCGTTAAATATCGATGTGGGCGTGGTGGGTAACTGGGATTTCGCCTATGGTCCGATGGTTACCCGTATGCGTTACACCGATCTGCCCATCACCAAAATCATGGGAGCGATGCAGCGCCGAACCGGCAACAGCAAGCGCAGTGGCCCTCTCAGCCGCCTGCGCGACAGGGGCGGCAAGGGATCGGAGCAAGGCGAAGATGGCGGTAGCGAAACCATGATGCCTTTCGGCGAAATCAAGCGTCCCAATTTTCCCAACCTTGCGGCCAACGTGAGCCTGACTCTGCCCCCCATGCGCCGCGGACAGCTGATGATGCCCGCCACCATGGTCAAGGACATGAATGGCGTGAAAGTGGGATTGATCGGCCTGACTTCCGACATCGTGCCGCGGATGCACAAGCTTTTGGCGATGGGCATGTCCTTCGTCGAAGGCGAAGAAAACTATCGCGAACTGGTCAACCGTTATCAGAAGAAGCTTCGTGCGGAAGGGGCGGACGTGGTGGTGGTCATGAGCGAATTGGGCATCCAGAAAAACTATCGTCTGGCCCAGATCATCGACCCGGGCGTGGACGTTATCTTTTCAGCGCACACCCATGAGGCCATCTACACGCCGCTGACCTCAAAAAGCGGCGCCTTGGTGGTCGAAGCCGGCAATGACGGCAACCTCGGGCGAATGGACATCAAGGTCCTGGGCGGCAAGGTCGTGGATCGGCAATGGAAACTCACTCCGATCGACAACAGCATTCCCGAAGATCCCGTGATCAAGGCCTTGGTGGACAAGGCACGTGCGCCTTTCCTTGCCAAAAACGTCAACATGGGCATTCCGATGCCGATGATGAAACAAAAACTGACACAACCGATCAACACGGTCATCGGACACACCGATGTCGTGCTGGACCGCAGACAGGTGATTGAAAGCCGGTTCAATGATCTGATGGGGGCCATTCTGCTGCGTAAATCCGGTACCGATGTGGCGATAACCCCCGGCTTTCGTTTTGACAGTGTCGTGGGCGCAAAAAACAGCCGGGGCTTCGCCGCGCATGCGCATGGCATGTCGGAAGGCCATGACATCCCGATCGAAGACAATACGGTGGCGACGGGCGATATTACCCTGGAAGATGCCTACCGCTATTTCCCGGTTCCGTACACGATTTCGACCGCCGAAATCAGCGGCGAACGCTTGCGCGATGTCATGGAAGAAGCCCTCACCAATGTGTTTTCTCCGGATGTATTCAAACAATCTGGCGGCTGGCTTGAAGGGTTTTCCGGTCTGGACGCGGTATTCAAACTCGACAATGCCGATGGTAGCCGGGTCACCAGTCTCGCCCTGAGCAAATCCGGCAAGGCAGTCACACCTTCTCTGGTGGTGAAAGTTACGGGGTGTTCACGTCCGATGGACTCGGACGACACCCTCTGCAGCTACAAGGGGTTCAAGAATGTGAAGCCGCTTAAGAACCAAGCCACGGGCCAGCCTTGGACTCCAGTGGATATTTTTGTCGACGCCATGGCACAGGGTATGCGACCGGGCGATCTGAAATCCCACATCAAGGACCTGAATGCGGCCCCGGTATGGCCGCGCTCGCCCTTTATCCAGCCGTTGGAAGGTGCGGGGGTTGGCCATAGAGAAAAGCGATAACCGGCGATGTCGCGTTCCGGTTGCAGACCCAAGGCTGCTTCTGGATTCGGTAATGAATGACGTCCAGCTTTGGCATTCCCTATCCCGACCCGGGGGATAGCGGATTAAAAACAACAAAAGTTTGTCAGCAACAAAAACACATTGCGGAGTAAAAATCATGAATAATTTATACAGTGTCAGGGCCCTCAAATTGAAGCCATCGGCCGAGGGGTGGAAAGATTACTCCCATCAGGTTTGTCCCTCAAGAAACACAAAGAATACCAATATCTGGCCGGCTACCCAGCTTGACGGCCAGGAACTCGATCATTTCATCGAGCGACACAGCACCATCCGGGCCTATGGCCAGCAAACCTTCTCCGATATTTACCGCGATTTTTCGGATCAAAACGATCTTTTCGTGCTGAGCGATGCCAATGCCCGTCTCATTACGCTTTATTCGTCCTCCGAAGTCATGCACACCGCGACCCGCGATATGGGCCTGAGCAGCGGCACCATGTTAAGCGAGTCCAGCTGCGGCTCCAATGCGATTGCGCTGGCAATTCGCTACCGCGAAGCCATGATCAGCACGAGCGCCGAGCGTGGCGCCTCGCCGTTCAACAACTGGGCCACCGTGGCCGTGCCGCTGCTTGATGCCAATCTGAAGCTCATGGCGTGCATCGCCATTTTCAATAGCGGCGAAGGCTCGCTCGGAGAAAAACTGCTGCTCGCAAAATTTGTCGCCCGAGAGTTGACACGGTTCTACGCGCGTGAAGCGATTCCCGTATCCGCCGCCCCTGCTCCGGCCGGCACCCAGGCCGGACGCGTCATCGATGCGCGCGCGACGCGCCTGCAGGTTCAGCCCTGCCCGCCACCACGAGGTTGCGAGGACCGACGTCAAGGGGACCGGCGTCAAATGCATCGTCCGACGGTGCCCGCGCAACCTGCAATCAAGCTGACGCGTCGCCAGCATCAGGTGTTGGTCCTTTTTGCACAAGGGAAAGGCTACAAGGAGATCGCGCGCGATATCGGCATTACCTCGTATAAAACCGTCGAGGAACACCTGGATGCGGTACGCGAAAAGCTTCAGGTCTCGCATCGGCGCGAATGCATCCATAAAGCAATGGCACTCGGCCTGATCTAGCCTGTCGTTACGGTAGAGGGAGCCACGATGGACAGAAAAAGTGGGCATTGCTTCTGCTGCAAAACCCGTGGACACGCCAAAATACGTTGGCTGCAGGCCTGTTCAGGCATGCAGCCACGACAGGCACTACAGCCAGGTCGTGGTGGTGCCCCGAACACGAATCGAACGTGTGACCTACCCCTTAGGAGGGGGTCGCTCTATCCACTGAGCTACCAGGGCGTGGCGCGCATTCTACCGAATCCCGGGTGAATTGCCGAACCTTACCGAATTCCTGCACTGCGTGCATAAGCCAACTATGATGCAAGACAGGTGAATTCATGCTTAAAATAATACTCGGCGGCGTGGTGGTCGTGTTATTGCTGGCAAGCGCGGGGCTATGGATGCTGCGTCCGGGCACGCAGCGGTTTGAAGGCAGTGCGGCCCCCGCTTTCTCCCTACTGGGCCAGGATGGTCAAACGCACCGCCTCAGCGACTATGCCGGACGGTGGTTGGTGCTTTATTTCTATCCCAGGGATGACACTCCCGGGTGTACCCAAGAGGCTTGCCGTTTTCGTGACAACATCGGCCTGTATCGCAACCTTGATGCGGCAGTGGTCGGGGTAAGCCTCGATGATCCGCAATCACATGCCCGTTTTTCAGGAAAATACCAATTGCCTTTTCCCTTGCTGTCCGATCCAGACGGCCAGGTCTCCGCGGCCTATGGCAGCCTGATGAATTTTGGCCTGATCCGGTTTGCACGAAGACACACTTTCATCATCGCACCGGACGGGCGTATTGCGGCACGCTTTGACAAGGTCAACCCTGCCACTCATGCCCAGGACATCGCGCATACCCTGCATAGCCTGCAACACGCCAGTCCATCATGAGCATTGCCGACATGCATGCACGATTTCGTCCCTCAGTTTGATCACACCGGTCTATCGTGCTCCCACGCGGAATTTCCCTCATTACCGGCGCGGCCTTTATCGCCTTGATCGTTCTGATTTTTGGACTGGGGATAAACGGTCTGCTTCAGTTGCGCGCACTGGATTCGCAGTTCGGTGCGGTGATTGACATCCACAACCGCAAGATCGACTTCATTACCCAGACCCAGGTCGCTGCGCATATGCGGACCGACAGTCTCTTCCATATGGCATTAACCGAAGACCCGTTCGAGCGCGACAAGTTTTTCATGCAATACCATCGCGCCGGGTTTCTCGTCGGCAGCGGTCGAAATGGCTTGCGACAAATGGGTTTCACTGCAGAGGAAAAATATATTTTTGACACCCAAAGCCATCTGATCCGCCAAATTGAATCACTACAGGACCAGGTCATCAATCTACTCCATGCTGAGCGTAATACCGCGGCCCGACGCTTATTCGTTGAACAGGCCGTTCCAGTGCAGCAAGCTTTTAATCTGCAATTGGCGAACATGCGCAATTTGTACCATCGCGCCAATCTCAAGGCTCAGCAGCAAGCGCGTCGAACCTATCGGCAAACGTTTATCCTCACCCTGGTGTTTTGCATCGCCGCCACGGCGCTGGCCTTGCTGATTGCCTTGGCCACGTTGAAAAAAATCAGGTTCTATTCCCAGCAGATACTCGACCAGATGGTTGAACTGGAACGTTCACGCGCCGCATTGCATGAAGAGGCCACGCACGACCCGCTGACCGGACTTGCCAACCGCCGGTTGTTTTATGACCGGTTGCAACAGGCTATCCGTTCCGCCCACCGATACGGTACAAAACTGGGAATTCTGTATGTGGACCTGGACCACTTCAAGGAGATCAACGACCAGCATGGCCATCACGTGGGCGATGCCGTCCTGACTGAAGTGGCGAAACGCCTCACCTCAAGCGTGCGCGATTCGGACTCGGTCGCCCGCCTGGGGGGGGACGAATTCGTTGTTTTGCTCGAAGGCGTGCAGGGTCGGGACGACCTGCTGGCCGCTGCACACAAGATTGAGCAGGAGTTGAATACGGATACGAATTTCTATGGGCTGGCACTGGAAATAGCCGCCAGCATCGGCCAGGCCTTGTATCCGGAGGATGGCAATGACGAAGATGCCCTCCTGCGCGCTGCCGATGCGGCAATGTACCGGATCAAATCCGGCAACGAATCGGAACGTCAGGCACGCCTGCCTTTCAGTGAAGTTTGAAACGGACCCGGTCGCGCGCACGTCGTGCCTTGGCACTCCATATCCAGACATACTGCACCCCGGACAGGACGGCAATCACAAACACCGCGCCGAACAGCGCATCAAGCCAGCGGCCGACTGTCACAAGTTCGGCCAGATTGCCCAGCACCACGGCCAGCAAGGCAAACTCGGCAAATATATGCGTCTTCCCCAGCCAGGTCGGATGAATGTCGAGATGCCCCGCCAACCCGCGATACCCGAGCGCACCCATGACAATGATGCTGTCGCGTACCAGTATCGCCAGCGTGACCCATAAGGGAATGGCGTCCGCTTGCGTCAGCATGACCAATACAACCACCGCCAAGGCTTTGTCCGCAACCGTATCCAGCGCCGCACCGAGTTGCGTTACCTGATTCAAGCCACGGGCGAGCAAGCCGTCGACGCCATCCGAAATGGCCGCCGCCAGAAAAACCAGGCAGGCCGCCTCCCAGCGTTGATGCAGGATCAGCCACGCGACTGCGGGCACCGCCGCCAAACGCAACAGGGTGATCAGATTAGGCAGATTGAGTACGCGCTCACGCATACCGTACAGTAGTCAATTAACGGGTTGTCTGGCAAGCGCGTCCCACCGGGCATCGAGCCGCTTGGCCGAAACCGGGTATGGCGTTTTCAATTCCTGGGCAAACAGCGAAATGCGCAGCTCCTCCAGCTGCCATCGGAAATCGTCCAGCGCGACCGGCACCTCGCCCTTGACCTGAGAACGCCGCGCCAGATACTTGTACTGCAGCGTCAGCACACTGGCCATGCCGCGCGAATCGCGCTGCTCGGATGCGGGCAGCTTGTCCAGCCGCTTGAGGATGCCGCGCAAATAGCGTGGCACGTTCTTCAAATGCGGCCACGGCGTGGCGGTGATGAAACCCGGCGCAACCAGGGCCGCCAGGTGAGTGGTTTCGTCGCGCATGGCCGCGACAAACTGCGGTTTGGCGTTCAGCCGCGCCGTCACCTGCGCATGCAAATCCAGGATTTCGGCCACATCGCGCAACAGCGCCTGCCTGACCACGGCAATGCGCGGCTTGGCACGCTCTTTTTGCTTGCCGAAGGCTTTTTCGGTGCGGGGCAGCTCGTCTTCGCCCAGCAATGCACGGGTGGCGATGGCGTCGGTCAACGCCTTGCGCAGCACATCGGCGCTGCCGAAGTTTCGATATTTCAGCGCCAGCGCGGTTTCGCGCGCCAGATCCTTGTCGAGCTGTTTGAATTGCGCCGCCAGCGCCAGCCTGAGCAAGCGCACCACGCCGCGCCGGTTTGCCTGTTCGGCGGTTTCCGCGGTGTCGAGCAGACGCAGATCAACCGTCTCGCCGGCATCGACCAGCGCCGGAAAACCGATCAACTCGCGGCCACCGCGCGAGAATTTCACCTGCTCGGGCAAGTCGCCAAACGTCCAGCCGGTGAGGCCGGTTTGTTCGAAGTCATTCGAATCGCTCTGGCTGCCGTAGGTAATACTGGCCGCGCCACCGAGCTGCTGCCGCAATGCCGGCAGATCGCGTCCGCCCGCAAGCTCCTGCCTGCTGTCGTCCACCACCCGCAGATTCATTTGCAGATGCGGAGGCAGTTCGCAAGTCCAGTCTTCGGGCCGGATATCCGCGCCGGTTTTTTTGCGGATAAAAGCGGCCAGCGCGTCCGTCAATGTCTGCTCACCCGGCTTCGCCACGCTCAAAAATGCCGTCACCGTATCCGGCAGCGGGATCAGGGGGCGGCGCTTGTCCTTGGGCAAGGATTTCAGCAGCAGCGTGAGCTTTTCGCGGATCAGGCCCGGCACCAGCCAGTCGATCGCCGCCGGTTCGATTCGATTCAGCAGATACAGCGGCAGGGTCAGTGTCACGCCGTCAAGCACGTGGCCGGGTTCGAAGCGATAGGTGAGTTTGCAGGTCACACTGTCCACCGTCAGCGTTTCCGGGAACAGGTTATGGTCGGCGCCGAGACCTTCGCCGAGGATATCGTCGCGCTGTAAAAAAAGCGCCTGCGGATTCGTGGACTCGACTTCCGCACGCCATTTTTCAAACGCCGCGCCGTTGTGCAGCCCGGCCGGAATGCGCGCATCGAACACGCGAAAAATACGCTCCTCGTCGAGCCACACGCCCGATTTGCGCGCCTTGTGTTCTAGCTCTTCAATTTCCTTGATCAGCGCGCGGTTGTGAATAAACCACGGCGCCTGCGTAGCATATTCGCCCGCCACCAGTGCGCCGCGAATGAAAAGTTCGCGCGACAGTTCGGGGTCGATGCTGCCGTAGTGAATCTTGCGCCGCGGCGCCAGGGTAATGCCATACAGGCTCACCCGCTCGAACGCCACCACCCGCGCGCCGTCCTTCTCCCAGTGCGGCTCGATGACCATGCGCGTCAGCAGATGCTGGCCGGCGGCCTCGATCCACTCCGGGCGCACCTCGGCAACAGTGCGCGCGAGCAGCCGCCCGGTGTCGGTGAGTTCGGCCGCCATGATCCACTTCGGTCCCTTCTTTACCAGCGCCGATCCGGGATGGATCGACAGCTTGATGCCGCGCGCACCCTGGTAATTGCCTTCGCCCGGTTTTGGACGGCCACCGCCCGCATTGGACCGGCCGTCGTCCGACTTGAAGCCAATATTGCCGAGCAGGCCGGTCAGCAGCGCCTGATGGATCACGTCGTAGCCGGCGTCCCGGTCGTTTTCTTTCAAGCCGAGTTCGCTCGTCTGCGCGTGCAACTGGCCATGGATGTCGCGCCATTCGCGCATTCGCCGCGGTGACAGAAAGTGATCCTGCAGCAGCGTCTGCAACTGACGGTTGGTTTTCTTGTGCTGCACCTGCTCCTCATACCAGCGCCACAGCTTGAGCCAGCCCATGAAGTCGGAGCGTTCGTCGGCGAACAGCTTGTGCTTTTCGTCGGCGGCCTGCGCGCGTTCCATCGGGCGATCGCGCGGGTCCTGCACCGACAGCGCGCTGGCGATGATCAGCACTTCGCGCACGCAACGCTGCTTGTCCGCTGCCAGCAGCATGCGCGCAATGCGCGGATCGAGCGGCAGTTTCGATAGTTTCTTGCCGATGTCGGTGAGCTGCCCCTGCGCGTCGAGCGCGTGCAGCTCGGCCAGCAGTTGATAGCCGTCGGTGACCAGCCGCGTGCCCGGCGCGTCGAGAAAGGGAAACCCCACCACGTCGCCGAGGCCGAGCGATTTCATGCGCAGGATGACGCCGGCGAGCGACGAGCGCAGCAGTTCGGGATCGGTGAAGCGGGGACGATTGCCGAAATCGGCTTCGTCGTACAGACGGATGCACACGCCGTCCGCCACCCGCCCGCAACGACCGGCGCGCTGGTTGGCCGATGCCTGCGAGATTTTCTCGATCAGCAACTGCTCGACCTTGTTGCGCGCCGAATAGCGCTTGACCCGGGCGGTGCCGGGGTCGATCACGTAGCGGATGCCCGGCACGGTGAGCGAGGTTTCCGCCACGTTGGTGGCGAGCACAATGCGTCGCAGCTGGTTGGTCGGCTTGAAGATCGCGTCCTGCTCGGCGACCGACAGGCGGGAAAACAGCGGCAGGATCTCGGTGCCCGGCGGATGATGCTTGCGCAGCGCCTCGGCCGTATCGCGGATTTCGCGCTCGCCCGGCAGGAACACCAGGATGTCGCCGGCGCCGAGCCGCGCCAGTTCGTCGGTGGCATCGAGTATCGCCGCAACGATGTCGGGTGCGTCCTTGTCTTTTTTCTCGCGGCCGGATTTACCGGAGGAAGCGGGCGTATCGGGCTCGTCGCGCTCAATCGGCCGCCAGCGAACCTCCACCGGATAGGTACGTCCCGACACCTCGATTACCGGCGCATTGTTGAAATGCCTGGAGAAGCGCTCAGCGTCGATGGTGGCGGAGGTGATCACCACCCGCAGGTCGTTGCGCTTCTGCACCAGGGTTTGCAGATAGCCGAGCAGGAAATCGATGTTGAGGCTGCGCTCGTGCGCCTCGTCGATGATGATCGTATCGTAGCGGGAAAGCAACGGATCGCCCTGGCTTTCGGCCAGCAGGATACCGTCGGTCATCACCTTGATCGCGGTATCGTGGCGCACGGTGTCGGTGAAGCGCACCTTGTAGCCGACCAGGGCGCCCAGTTGCCCTCCCAGTTCATGCGCAATCCGGGTTGCCACCGAACGCGCGGCAATACGGCGCGGCTGGGTGCAGCCGATCAGCCTGCCCGGCTTCACGCCCAGCTCCAGGCACATCTTGGGGATCTGCGTGGTCTTGCCCGAGCCGGTTTCGCCGCACAGGATCACCACCCGGTGTTTGTGCAGCGCCGCGAGGATATCGTCGCGACGTGCACTGACCGGCAGGTCGGGATAGTGAATGCTTCCGGGTTGAACGGACGCATTCACACGCGGGATGTTATTTGTTTTGGAGATATTTGACGTCATCGAAGGTTTCCAGCCAGGCTGGGCGGTACACCGCCATGACGGTAATCGCCATGCCGGTTGAAAAAGCCTCGGCCCAACTGATCATCAGCGAGGCATAGGGCATGTAGTAGGTCAGCAGATAATCGAACGTATACGCATCGGCCAGTACCATTATGGCGGTGGTCGCCAACCCGATTGCCGCGACGGCCAGCGCTGTGCCAAAAAATCCGTTGCCCAGGACGTAAATAAAAAAATGGGTCGGCAGGTAGCGTTCCAGCAGACGGAACACGCTCCAGCTCACCGCCGCAGGCAAGGCCGCCTGCACCACGACATCCAGCCCGAGCGCCGTCAGACTGCCACGCCCGAACACGGCATTGATGAAGAGAATCAGCGTGCCGGCAAAACTGGCGCGCCAGAAACCGAACATCAGGGTCATGGCCGACATGCCGTACAGATGAAATACCAGTCCCGGCTTCACCCCGGTGCGGATCTGCCACAGCGCCAGCACTGCCACCGTGGCGCCCAGAAACAGATTCAGGTTCGCCGGCTCGGCCAGCCTGCGCCAGTCGCCCGACATCATCCAGCGCCAGCCCAGCAGGGCCAGCGCAAGCCAGCCGAACAGATGAAATGATGGCGGAAGGACAAGCGCGGTAAAATCCATGCACGGATTTTACCGCGATGCCCCTGCCCGCTGCCGTCCCTGTACCGAGTCTCCACCATGCCGCCAAAAAGCCCGAATACCGCCCTCAATGAAAACGACATCGCCGCCCTGGCCGATCTCGTCGACGAAGCCGCCATGCGCACCGAAGAACCGCTGTCGCTCGAAGGACTTGACGGCTTCATCACCGCGCTGCAATGTGCGCCGCGAGCCATCGCGGAAGATACGTACTTGCCGGTGCTGTTCGGACAGGCCGACCCGGCCGCACTGTTTGCCGATGCAGCCGAATACCAGCGCTTTCACGCGCTGTTGACCCGCCGCTGGAAAGAAATCGCGCGCGCCCTCGCCACCCCGATCGACAGCCTGAGCGATCCCCACGCGTTGTCCCCGCTCATCATGGACTGGGAGGGGATGCTCGCTGCAATGCCGAAGCCCGAGGCTGCGGCATTGCAGGCCGAAGGCCTGCCACCCTATGCCAGCATATGGGCGGCCGGGTTTTTGCAGGTGGTGGAGCACTGGGAAGACGACTGGGCGCTGCCGCCGGACAGCAAGGACGAAGCCTTCGTCGACGAAATGCTCGATCCGCTGTATGTGCTGATGACGCCACCCGAAGAATGGACTGAAGAAGAACGCCAGACCTCGCGCGAAGACCATGTCGCAATGGCGCTCTGGAGTTGCTATGAACTGCGCGACTTCTGGCGCGATCGCGGCCAGGCACCCCGTAAATAAAACCTTTGTAACCTGAGCCGAGTAGGCTGCACCCACGATGAACCTTGTTCTATTTGATCTTGACAACACCCTGCTTGCCGGCGACTCCGACTACGAATGGGGTCAATTCCTCATTGCCAGGGGCGCAGTCGACGGCCCCCATTACGAAGCCAGAAACAAGGCCTTCTATGAAGACTACAAGGCCGGCCGGCTCGACATCCATGCCTTCCTCGCGTTTGCCCTGCGCCCGCTGGCCACCCACTCGCGTGAGCAACTCGACGCCTGGCACGCCGAATACATGGCGACCCGCATCCGGCCGATGATTACCCAGCCCGCGCGCGATCTGGTGAAGCGCCACCTCGATGAAGCCGACCTGGTCGCCGTCATCACCGCCACCAACAGTTTCGTCACCGGACCGATTGCCCGCGAATTCGGCATCCCCCACCTGATCGCCACCGACCCCGAGGAAATCGACGGCCATTTCACCGGCGAAGTCGCCGGCACGCCCTGCTTCCGCGAAGGCAAGGTCACCCGCCTCGAACACTTTCTCCAGACGCACGGCACGCGGCTGGATTGCCTCGGCAGCAGCCGGTTCTACAGCGATTCGCATAACGACCTGCCGCTACTCGAAAAAGTCCGGTATCCGGTCGCGGTCGATCCGGATGCAATTCTCTCCGCCCATGCCCGTACCAAAGCCTGGCCTATAATTTCGCTGCGCCCTGCACAATTGGTTATTTGATTTTCTGCCGTTCTGGATTTGATCGCTATGTCCACACCGACCACCCTCGCCGAAAGCGTCGCCCACCAGCGGGATGTTTTAGCCAACATGCTGCGTGAACCGCTGGCGCACGCAGCACAGGCGTGCAGTCTGGCATGGCCCGACCGTGCCGCGCTGAATGCCGCGCTGATGCATGCGCTGACTACCGTTCCCGCCTGCAAGTATATGTACGCGCTCGATACGCACGCCATTCAGCTCAGCGACAATGCCAGCCGTGAGGGCCTGATCGACACGGATTTCGGGCGCGACCGCTCCGACCGCCCCTACATGCGCGAAGCGGTGCCCAACCAGGGCTTTCTGCTCACGCAGGCTTATATAAGCCTGCGTGCCAAACGGCCCTCGCTGACCGCGATCCAGATTGTGCGCAGCGATGCCGGCCAGGTACTGGGATTCGTGGGTGCCGATTTCGACCTTCGCGATCTGCCCATTACCGCCAAGCTATACGACGAACCCACCTACTGGCGGCAGATCAAGGGTGACCCTTCGATACGCGGCGGCGTGTTCCTGCAATCGCGGGTCGAGAGCCAGCTCGACCTGAATGTGGACACCGTGCTTGGCGTAATGGAAGAACTGATGACCGACCACGGCGTGTTCCACGGCAAGCTGCATTTTTCGAGCAGCCGCGCCACGATCTGGCTGGTGGATGATCCCTATCGCTATCGGCTGCTCGATATCGATGCGCTGACCCATCCCGATACCTGCCTGATTTACCCGCATCACGACTATCCCCCCAGCGCCGTGGTGCCGCGGGAAAAAATCCGGCCTGTGCTCGATAACCTGCGTGCACTCCGCTTCATGGACGAGACGTTCTACCTGCGTTCGGGTTCGCTCAATATTTTCAATGGCATGGTCGGCCTCACCTTTTCGTGCGACGGTTCGCATTATCTGCCGTGGGATGAGTTTCTGAGCAAAGGCTACGATTTCTGGGCCAGCAGCACCTCCGACGTAGCCCGCGTACCCCTCTGATACTGCCGGCCCCGGCTTCCCGGGTCAGGAGACCGCGGTTTTCTTTCTTGCGCACGGGTGGACCTGTATCGGAGTCCGCGTTTTTTTGCCCGTGGAACGACCCGGGGTCAGTGACGCGAGCGTCACCTTGTCCAGCTTGTCCAGATAGGCTGCAGTCGCGGACTGCAGCGCGCCCTTGAGTGCACAGGCCGGCGAATACAGGCAGTGGTCTCCCGACGGATCGAAGCATTCGGCCATATGAAAATCGGTTTCGGTATTGCGGACCACAGCGCCGATGTTGATATCGGCGGGCTCGCGGTTCAGGCGCAGGCCGCCATTCCGGCCGCGCACGGTTTCCACCATGCCACTCAGACCCAGCTGATATACCACCTTCATCAGATGGTTTTTCGATATGCCGTGCGTGTCGGCAATCTCGGCAATCGTCACCAGCCGGTCGCGATGAGTGGCGAGATACATCAATGTGCGCAGCGCATAGTCGGTGTAGGCAGTCAGTTTCATGGCAGCAGCTTCCTGTAGCAAATGAACCCGCTATTAACCGGCGTGTCCGCGATAAACCCTTACTTATTATATAAGTTTAAGCATCGGTCACCTGAAAAAACCCTCAGGCCCCCGGGCGCCACCAGCCTGTTCATGAGGGCATTCATATCACTGGCACTGCCGGCTTCTATCCGGCATGGGTCACCCTCAGCTGGCGACGGATGCCCGTCCGCGGAGTACGCGCCGAGTTAGCGTAACCCCACCCTCTGCCCCCTGAGGCTACGGCCGCTGATGGCAGGTCTGTGATCCGTCCCGCCTTTTCACGCGAGCGGAGGCGGCGTCGCCATCGCGTCAAAATTTGACCGTAAGCGCACCTTTCCGTACAAATCTACCCTCTCATGCTTGAATCCCCTGCCTTCCGCGACGGATAATGCGGCATTGCATCGGGCTGCCTGTTTTGGAAACCTATTTCCTCATCCTCATTTCCACGGTATTCGTGAACAATATCGTGATGGCCAAGATTCTCGGCCTATGCCCTTTCATGGGCGTATCGCGAAAACTGGAAACCGCCATCGGTATGGGCCTGGCGACGACATTCGTGCTGACCCTGGCCTCCGGCGCCAGTTATCTGATCAACGAATACCTGCTCGGTACCGAACTTTTCTACCTGCGAACCCTGTCATTCATTGTGGTGATTGCGGGCATTGTGCAATTCACCGAAATGTTCATCCACAAGACCAGCCCGGTGCTGTATCAAGTGCTCGGGATTTACCTGCCGCTGATTACCACCAACTGCGCCGTGCTCGGGATTCCCTTGCTGAATGTGCAGGCACAGCACGGTTTTGTCGAATCCCTGTTTTTCGGCGCTGGCGGCGCGATCGGGTTCACCCTGGTGCTGGTCCTGTTTGCCGGCATCCGCGAGCGACTCGATACCTGCGATGTGCCTTCGCCATTCAAGGGGACAAGCATTGCCATGATCACCGCCGGCTTGATGTCGTTAGCCTTCATGGGCTTTTCCGGACTGGTGAAATAATGCTGACCGCCATTCTGGTCATGGTCGGCATTGCCGTCGTAATCGGCCTCGCCCTGGGCTGGTCCGCCATCCGGCTCAAGGTGGAAGGCAACCCGCTGGCCGAAAAAATCGATGCCATCCTGCCGCAAACCCAGTGCGGCCAATGCGGATTCCCCGGCTGCAAACCCTACGCCAACGCGATTGCCAAAGGCGAGGCCGACATCAACCAGTGCCCCCCGGGCGGCGAAGACGGGGTGAAAAAACTGGCCGAACTGCTCGGCGTGGAGGCCAAGCCGCTCGACGAAACCCACGGCGTGCCCAAGCCCAAATCGGTAGCGTTCATCGATGAGCAGATCTGCATCGGCTGCACCTTGTGCATCCAGGCCTGTCCGGTCGACGCCATTTCCGGCGCCGCCAAACAGATGCACACCATTATTGCCGCCGAATGCACCGGCTGCGAACTCTGCCTGCCGCCCTGCCCCGTGGACTGCATTTCCATGGAACCCATCGCCGAGGACCTGCCCCACTGGAAATGGAAGCATCCGGTCGTGATGATGAAGCGCGTCGCATGAGCAGCGAGCCTCGGAACGTGCGCGCGACCGCGAATGCGCGCAGTTCCCGACGTACAGCCCCTGTTCTCCGTCAACCGGGCGGAGGAAACGTCGCATGAGTCGCGAATTGTTCAGATTCAAGGGCGGCGTACACCCGCCCGAGCACAAGACAGAATCCAACACGCGTCCGGTGGCGCGGGCTCCGGTTCCCTCCGTTCTGGTCATTCCGGTTCGCCAGCACATTGGCAATCCGGCCAAGCCGGTGGTTCATGTGGGTCAGCCGGTATTGAAGGGCCAGCTGATTGCCGCCGCCGATGGCTATATTTCGTCTGCGGTGCATGCCTCGACTTCCGGGGTTATTTCCGACATCGATCTGCAACCCGTGGCTCATGTTTCCGGCCTGCCCGATCTGTGCATCACGCTCGTCAGCGATGGGCGCGATGAATGGATCGCCCATGGTCCCCTCGATTACCAGGTCATGACGCCAGCCGCGCTGCGCCTGGCATTGCGGGAACTGGGGCTGGCCGGACTTGGGGGTGCCGTCTTCCCCAGCGCAGTCAAACTCGACCCGGGCGCTGCCCATCCCTGCCACACCCTGATCATCAACGGCGGCGAATGCGAACCCTGGATCACCTGCGACGAAATGCTGATGCGCGAACGTGCCGACGCCATCCTGCAGGGTGTCACGGTCATGCGCCATCTATTGGGCTGCACCGACATACTCGTCGGTATTGAAGACAACAAGCCGGAAGCCATCGTGGCCATGCAGACGGCTGCCACACAACTGGATTTCGCGGTGGACATCATTGCCGTACCGGCAATCTATCCGGGTGGCGGCGCAAAACAGTTGATTTACACGCTCACCGGCAAACAGGTGCCTTCCGGCAAGCTGTCTACCGATATCGGCATCCAGGTATTCAACGTCGGCACCGCCTATGCACTGGCGCGCGCGGTTTTTCAGGGCGAACCGCTGATTTCCCGCTGGGTCACTGTAAGCGGCCATGTGCTGCGGCCGCAAAATTTCGAGGCACTGATCGGCACCCCGATACACACCCTGATTGCCCATGCGGGTGAGCGCAGCGGTGCCACCGGCGTGCTGATGGGCGGACCGATGATGGGCATGACCCTACCCGATTTGAGTGCCCCGGTAGTCAAGGCCACAAACAGTATCCTGGTGAAATCTGCCGCGCTTTTTCCGCCGCTGCCCGGGGCGTTGCCCTGCATCCGCTGTACCCGCTGCGCTGACGTCTGCCCGGCCGAATTGCAGCCGCAGGAACTGTTCCGCTTCGCCAAGGCCGGCGATTTCGGGCGTGCGCAGGAATACCATCTGTTCGACTGCATCGAATGCGGCTGCTGCAGTTATGTCTGTCCCAGTCATATTCCCCTGGTTGATTATTACCGCTACGCCAAAAGTGAAATCTGGGCGCGCGAGAAAGAGAAGCGCGCGGCCGACCTGGCACGCGAACGACACGAGTTCCGTCAGTTCCGGCTGGAACGCGAAAAAAAGGAAAAAGCCGAGAAACTCGCGGCCAAAGCCCAGGCCAAACGCGCCGAGCTGACGGCCGCACCCGCAAGCGAGGCTGCAGCCAGCGAAGTCGATGCCAAGAAGGCGTTGATTGCCGCCGCCATGGCGCGCGCCCAAGCAAAGAAAGCCGAGGCCGAACCGAAGAACACAGAAAGCCTTTCTGCCGTCACCCAGCGCGAGATCGAGGAAATCGAAGCGCGACGGGCTAAAATCCGGGAACTGGCGCGCAGCCCGCTTGAATCCGAAAAAAACCCCTGATGCCCGCCCCGTTTATTCTTGATCGCACGAGTGTCACCCAGGTCATGGCCTGGGTGCTGGCAGCACTGCTGCCTGGCATTGTTGCCTATGTCTGGCTGTTCGGGCCGGGCATTCTGATTACGCTTGCCCTGGCAACCAGCACCGCCTTGGTGGCCGAAGCGGCCATGCTCAAGGCTCGCGGCTATCCGGTCAAACCCTTTATTACCGACTTGAGTGCGGTGGTCACGGCCTGGCTGTTGGCGCTGTCCCTGCCCACCCTCGCGCCCTGGTGGCTGATCGTCACCGGTACCCTGTTCGCCATTGTGGTGGCCAAACATCTGTATGGCGGGTTGGGGCAGAATATTTTCAATCCGGCCATGGTCGGCTATGCGGTCCTGATCGTGTCTTTCCCGGTGCAGATGACGCAGTGGGCGGCCCCGCTCGAATTGGCCGGTTCAACCCTGGACTTTGCCCACAGCGCCGCCCTGATCTTTGGCGGTGACGTCACCAAAACCACGCTCGATGCGGTCACTATGGCCACCCCGCTGGATACCTTGCGGACCGGTCTGCTGCAGCAGCTGACCCTCGACGAAATCATGCCCCAGCCCATTTTTGGTTTTTACGGCGGCACCGGATTCGAGTGGCTGGCTGCCGCCTTCCTGATTGGCGGATTGAGCTTGTGGGCGCTGCGGATCATCAGCTGGCAGGTCCCCCTGGCTTTTCTGGCCGGCATCTGGCTTGCTGCCGGCTTTCTGCATTTCTTCGACGCCGGGCGGTTTGGCGCGCCGTGGTTTCACCTGTTTTCGCCTTCGGTCATGCTGGGCGCCTTCTTTATCGCCACCGACCCGGTGTCGGGTGCGACCACCCCGCGCGGCAAGCTGATATTCGGCTTTGGCGCCGGCCTGCTCACCATCATCATCCGCACCTGGGGAGGCTATCCGGATGGGGTGGCCTTCGCCATCTTGCTGATGAATCTTTGCGTGCCGCTGATCGATGCCTGGACCCAGCCGCGCATTTATGGGGAGAACAGACAGAATCGCAAGGAACCGCCGGCATGAATGGCCTGTTCAAGGCCGCTTTGCGCAACGCCCTGCGCACAGGGGGTATTCTGTTCGCCTTTGCTGTGGTCGCGACCGCGTTGCTGGCGTACACCTTCAAGCTCACGCAACCCAGCATCGAGCGCAGCCAGCAGGCCGAAAAGCTTGCGTTGCTGAGCCAGGTCCTGCCGCACACGCTTTACGACAACGATCTGTTGTCCAGCCAAAGGCACCTCCCGCCCGACCCCCGCCTCGGCACCCGCCAGCCCTCGGCAATGTGGGTGGGCCGCCGGGACGGCGCCATTACCGCGGTCGTCCTGGAAGCGGTCGCCCCCGAAGGCTACAGTGGCGATATCCATTTGCTGATCGGCATCGATATCCGCGGTGGCCTGACCGGCGTGCGGGTCACCCGGCATAATGAAACGCCTGGGCTGGGGGACTATATCAATCGCCAAAAAAGCGCATGGGTTGACCAGTTCACCGGCAAATCGTTAAGCACGCCTTCTCGCAGCCAGTGGGGCGTGACCAAGGATGGGGGCGCATTCGATGCCCGCGCGGGCGCGACCATCACGCCGCGCGCCGTGATCAAGGCGGTCAGAAATGCGCTGGACTACTTTTCACGAAACCGGAATATGCTTATCGCCTTGCCCCCCGCGGGTCAGGCCTCGCCTGCCAAGGAGAAGACAGATGATGACAGCCACTGAATTCCGCACGTTGTTTCAAAACGGCATCAACAAGCAAAATGCCGGGGTGGTGCAACTGCTTGGACTGTGTCCGCTGCTGGCGATCAGCAATACGCTGGTCAATGCGCTGGCATTGGGCCTGGCCACCATGCTGGTGATGGTATTTGCCAGCGGCGCGGTTTCCGGCGTGCGCAATTTTGTACCGCACGAAATCCGCATTCCGGTTTTTGTGCTGATCATTGCAGCGCTGGTCACTGTCATCGACCTGGCCATGCATGCCTACGTGCATTCGCTGTATCTGGTGCTCGGCATCTTCATTCCGCTCATCACCACCAACTGCATCGTGCTGGCGCGTGCCGATGCGTTCGCGTCCAAAAATCATCCGCTGCATAGCGTCGTCGACGCCTTTGCGATGGGGCTGGGGCTGACGATGGTACTGGTGGTGCTCGGCGGTCTGCGCGAACTGGCGGGACAGGGCACGCTGCTTTCCGGAATTGACCTGGTATTTGGCGACAGCGCAAAGCAGTTCGTGTTGCATGTGCTGCCCCACTACCAGGGATTCTTGCTGGCGATCCTGCCACCGGGTGCGTTCATTGCGCTCGGACTGCTGATTGCCGCGCACAACTGGAATCAGGCGCGCATCGAACACCGCGTTCGCGCAGCCGTTCCCGCGGCCGCATGAATCCAGCCCGACGTCACGCCATTTTCAGCCGCCTGCGTGCGGCCAACCCGCACCCCACCACCGAGCTTGAATACACCACCCCTTTCGAACTGCTGGTGGCGGTGGTGCTGTCGGCACAGTCGACCGACAAAGGCGTAAATCTGGCAACGCGCAGACTGTTTCCCCTGGCATCCACGCCCGAGACCATCTACGCATTGGGCGAAGCGGGGCTGGCCGAAATCATCAAGACGATTGGCCTCTACAAAAGCAAGGCCCGTCACCTGATCGCCACCTGCAAAATGCTGATCGAGCTGCATGACAGCACTGTGCCGGCTGACCGTGCGGCCCTCGAGGCCCTGCCCGGCGTCGGCCGCAAAACTGCCAACGTTATCCTCAACACCGCTTTCGGACAGCCGACCATGGCTGTCGACACCCACATCTTCCGGGTCGCCAATCGCACTGGCCTCGCGCGGGGGAAAACCGTGCTCGAGGTGGAAAAAAAACTGCTCAGGACCCTGCCCGCTGAATTTCGCATCGATGCCCACCACTGGCTGATCCTGCATGGACGCTATATCTGCCAGGCGCGCAAACCCAAATGTGGCGAATGCAGGATTGTCGATCTGTGCGAATTCAAGGAAAAAAATGTTTAACCCCAGCCGCGACCAGGTACGCCAGTTCTTTTTCGAGGTATGGGGAAAATACCGGACTGGCCAGACGCTAACGGGCGCGGAGGTTCCCGCGCTCGATGCCGTGCTTGCGCACCCTGAGTACCATGCGATTCTCGATCAGCCCGATCATTATCAGGCGCGGGATTATTCTCCCGAATCCGGCGAAACCAATCCTTTTTTACATTTGTCCATGCATCTGGCGCTCGCCGAGCAGCTCTCGGTCGACCAGCCACCAGGCATTCGCATGCGCTATCAGCAACTGCGGCAGCAGTATGGAGAAGAGATGACCGCACAACACGCGATCATGGATTGCCTGGGAGAAATGATCTGGCAGGTGCAACGCCACCAAACCGCCTTCGATTCTGCAGCCTACCTGCGCTGCGTCGACCATCATCTCGCCCGCCCTTCCAACCCCTGAACTTTTTTGCCTGTCGGACATCGCCGTGCAGGCTTCATTTTGGCGAAATCCTGCCGATAAACCTGATGACATACCGACACTTCGGCTGAACCGACCCCAGGGTCCAAGCGGGACATTGAGGCTGCCGCGTCGTCTGGCATGTTGCACAAATTTCTCCATGGTTTTGTTGATTCGCTGATGAATTAAGCACTTTAAAAAAAATGGCACAGGTTGAACAACTCGCAATGAGCGGCCAGTTGCCCTCGCCCAAGGGCGTGGCGCTCGCTGTGCTTGAATTATCCCAACGCGACAATGCGACGCTGGCTGAGATCGCGCGCGTGGTACAGACCGACCCGGCCCTTTCCGGCCGGCTGATCAAACTGGCCAATACCGCCTCGCGCATCGCCCGTCCGATTGTGTCGGTACAGGAGGCGGTGGCGCGCCAGGGCATGGCCACCGTGCGGCAACTGGCGCTGGGCTTCTCTCTCCTCGACCAATACCGCGCCGGTGCCTGCGACGCCTTTGATTATCAAGCCTATTGGTCACACTCTCTGCTGATGGGGTTGACCATGCAGGCGCTGGGGACGCGTGTACGCGTCGCGGCTGCCGATGAAATGTTTATTTGCGGCTTGCTGGCCCAGGTTGGGCAGCTGGCCCTGGCCACCGCCTATCCTGATGAATACAACACGGTGTTGATCGACCATGGGCGCGATGCACGCCGCCCGCTTGCGGACCACGAGCGCATTCATCTGGAAACAGACCACACCGAGCTGGGCAATGCATTGATAACCAGCTGGGGCCTTCCCAAGGCGCTGACAGGCCCCATCGCCCAGTATGAAAACCTCAAAACGCCCTGTGCGACCAATGACTCCCGCTCCACCAGCCTCACCCTGATGTTGCGGCTCGCGCACGGCATGGCAGACCTTGGATTGGCTGAAGCCGACGACCGCCCTGCTCGAGCAAAGGAATGGATGGTGATGGCAACCGAACTTGACATCCCGCTTGAAGCGTCGGGGATATTTATCGATGAGGTCATCGCAAGCTGGAAAGAATGGGGCGTGCTGCTCAATATTCCGACCGTCTCATTGCCCAGCTTTACCGAGCTGACCCAGACTGCCGCGTCTGACCGGGAAGAAACCGCGCCACTGCGCATTGTGGTGGCCGATGGCAACGCCCTCACCCGCCAACGCGTCATGGAACTGCTGGTCGAGGAAGGGGGCCATTTCGTGTATCCAGCTGACGATGGCAACGCTGCGCTGGCCTTGGCAATGGAAGTGCTTCCCCATGTCATCATCGCGCACCACAATCTGCCTCGATTGAGCGGGCCCGACTTGTGTCAGGCCTTGCGGGCGACCGATGAAGGCCAACGCATGCATATCGTGCTCATGGCCGAGGATCACGACGAAGACCACCTGGTCCAGGCCTACGAAGTGGGTGCCGACGCGTACGCCCCGATCACCATCAGCGCAAGCGGGTTGCGTGCACGGCTGCATGCCGCACAACGGCTGGTGCAATTGCAGAACGCATGGTCCAAGGACCGTGCTCAGTTGCGTCAGACAGCGGCCGAACTGGCCGTGGCCAATCGACGCCTGGCAAACGCTGCCCTCACCGATTTATTGACCGGCCTGCCTAATCGCCGTTCGGCGATGGAACAGCTTAAGCAAGCCTGGAGTTCGGCAACCCGCGCGGGAACCCCGCTGTCGGTAATGGTGATTGATATCGACAACTTCAAACACATCAATGACACCTATGGTCACGCCAGCGGCGATATCGTGTTGCGCGAAGCCGCCCATTCCCTGCGCGCATCCGCACGCCGGGAAGACATCGTCAGCCGGATAGGCGGCGAAGAATTTCTGGTCATCTGTCCCAATACCGACCTCGCCGCCGCGATTCAGTCAGGCGAGCGTTTGCGGGCCAATCTCGAAGCCAACCTGGTTTCGCTCGGAAAAATCGAAAAAAACGTCACCTCCAGCATTGGCATCGCGGTCCGCGATGCGGAAACGGCCGACATCGATGCCCTTGTCAGCGCTGCGGACCAGGCACTATATCGGGCCAAAAAAGCGGGGCGCAATCAGGTTGTTGCCCAGCAATCCACATCCACCATCAGGGTGGCCGGACACGCTCCATGACGACAGCGGGCGTTGCCACCGCGCATGACAACGCCCGCTGCATGGCATTACGGCAACGGCTCAATACTTCAGTGTCAAGCCTTGCTGTTTGGAGAAGAACAGCGCCAGATCCTGCATATCCTCGTCGGACAGCGCCTGGACCTGACCGGCCATGATCGGGTTTTTGCGGTGTCCCGATTTGTACGCTGCCAGCGAATGATAAAGATAATCCCGCTGCTGCCCGGCCAGTGTGGGGAAAGAAGGCACGGTACTGATGCCTTCCGCGCCATGACAGGCCGCGCAGGTCGCAGATTTGGCCTTGCCCGCCTCATAATTCCCCTTGGCCTGCGCGGGCGCCGAAAACGCCAGGACAACGGCTGCGAGGATAAACCCTGTTTTTTTCATGATGTCGTCCTCGGTTAGTTGGCAGGACCAGCGTAGGGGGAAGCATAATAAGCGGCAAGGTCTTCCATGTCCTGCTCGGAGAGGCCGGCTGCTATCGCTTTCATGCTGGGATGGCTACGATCGCCGCTCAGATAGCCCATGAGTGCGGCCACTATATATTCCGCGTGTTGGCCGCCCAGTTTGGGCACGCTGTATACGCTGGGATATGCCGTGCGCCAGCCGGGAATACCGTGGCATCCCGCACACATCGACGTTTTCAGTTGCCCGGCCTTGGGGTCGCCGGCTGCCTGGGCCGGCACTGCCAGCGCCATCAGCACGGACGCGCACAGCGCTATCGTGGTGGTTTTCATCTTCCTCACTCTCTCTGGTTTGATTGTCATCAGGTCTCTGTCTAACGCAGAGTTCAAGTCATTATAAAACCGTATACCATCTACAACACGCCTGACCCAGGGCATAAATCCTTTTATGACAACGGGATATAGTATTATTCAGTAATATTCTTCTGGAGTTTCCGTGATCGATCTCAAGGCCTGTCCGCTTTGGCTTTATCGCCTGTTACCCTTTTTGCGCTGGTGGCCCAGCGTCACCCAGTTCACCTTCAAGAGCGACATGATCGCAGCGCTCACGGGCGCAATGATCGTGTTGCCGCAGGCAGTCGCATTTGCGACCATCGCCGGCCTGCCTCCCGAATACGGGCTGTATGCGGCGATGGTGCCCGCCATCGTGGGCGCGCTATGGGGCTCAAGCTGGCATCTGGTCTCGGGTCCCACGACCGCGATCTCGATTGTGGTGTTTGCCTCCATCAGTCCGCTGGCCGAGCCGGGCAGCGCCCAGTTCATCGGGCTGGTGCTTACGCTCACCCTTCTGGCCGGCTTGATCCAGCTGGCAATGGGGCTGGCCCGACTCGGCGCCCTGGTCAACTTCATTTCGCATACGGTGATCATCGGTTTTACCGCAGGCGCGGCGATCCTGATCGCGGTCAGCCAGATCAAGAACTTTTTTGGCCTGGATATTGCGCGGGGCGCGCATTTTCATGAAGTCCTCTACTTTTTTGGCACCCACATCATCGAGACCCAGCCCTGGGTGCTCGTGGTCGGCATCGCGACACTGGTCTCGGGCATTCTTGCCAAACGCTATCTGACCAAACTCCCCTACATGATTGTTGCCATGGTCGTGGGCAGCGTGGTCGCAGCCATCCTGAATTTTGAACTGGGAACCGAACAGACCGGCATCCACACGGTCGGTGCGCTGATCGCTTCGTTCCCGCCCCTGTCGATGCCGGATTTTTCGCTCACCGCAATCAAGCAAACCCTGTTTCCCGCCACCATCATTGCGATACTGGCATTGACCGAAGCCGTCGCCATTGCCCGTTCGGTCGCCGCCAAGTCCGACCAGCGCATCGACAGCAATCAGGAATTCATCGGCCAGGGCCTGTCCAACATTGCAGGCAGCTTTTTTTCCGGTTACGCGTCCAGCGGCTCGTTCAATCGCAGCGGCGTAAATTACGCCTCAGGCGCGAAGACGCCGCTGGCCGCAGCCATGTCGGCGGTGTTTCTGCTGTTGATCGTGTTGCTGGTCGCGCCGCTTGCCGCCTACCTGCCGGTGCCTTCGATGGCTGCGATCCTGTTCATCGTGGCGTGGAGCCTGATCGACTTCCGCCACATAGCCGAAATTCTCAAACGCCATAAGCGTGAGCGCATCATTCTCGCCATCACGTTCATCGGTACGCTGGTCGATCTGGAAAAAGGCATTTTTCTGGGTATTCTGGTGTCATTGCTGTTTTACCTGCACCGCACTTCCCATCCGTCAATACGGGAGCTGGTGCCGTCACATGCCCACCGCGACGATCAGCAACGCAAGCTTGTACCCACCACCAGCGATGAGCCTGCATGCCCGCAGATGGCAATCCTGAGCGTAGAAGGGTCCATTTTCTTCGGCGCCGTTGAGCATGTTCAGCAGCATTTTCGCAATGTCGATGAATCCGACCCGAACAAGAAACATCTGATGCTGGCAGCGCGTGCGATCGCCTTCATCGACCTCGCCGGCGCCGACCTTTTCGCCAAGGAGGCACTGCGTCGACGCAAAATGGGGGGCGGCCTGTACATCGTCGGCGTGCAGCCTGACCTGTGCGAAATGATGAAGCGGAGCGGGCAGGTCGATTCGGTGGGCGAGGAGCAGATTTTCCGCCGAAAAGGCGAGGCCATTCGCTCCATTTATCCCCGTCTCGACGCGGAAATCTGCCGCACCTGCACGGCACGCGTGTTCCGCGAGTGCCACATCGCGCTGCCTGACGGAACGCCGCGGACCAATTAGAACCGGCTAGAGCCGGTGAGCCACGCTATGCCTGCCCGCACGCTGCCATGATTGCCGGCAGGCCCTTAATTGACGGATGCGTTCTGCGTCTGGCGCCACGTCCACGGCGGCGTGGGTGCCGTATCCGCCCATAAGCCGCGACGCGCGGCGCGCGCTTCCGCCTGCACATCCAGCAACGCGCTACTGCGACGCGTACGCGGCAACACCCAGGCCACGCCCAAACGCACCAGTTCGGCATTGACCTGGGTCGAACCGTGTTGAAGCTGCGCGATGGTGCGCCCATACCTATCGATCGCCAGCGTATTGATTTCCACCGTCTGTTTCAAAACCAGTTCGCGCAATGCCAGTGTCGCCCGCGCGCCATACGGTTGGTCCTTCTCCGGGGCGTCGATATCAGCCAGACGGATTTTGAGAAAAGCGCGCGTCCGGGCAGCAGGACGATCGGGCTGGAACACCACGGTATCGCCATCGATCACAACGATCACGCGCCCCTGTATTGGGTCGGCGATCACCGGTCCGGCGCCGATCCCCACTGCAATCAACCAGACCATGTGCAGCCTGCGTTTCACCCGGCCAGCATCTCCGCCGCGTGCTGCCGCGTCGTTGTCGTGATTTTGCGTCCGCCCAGCATGCGCGCGATTTCTTCCACCCGCGAGTTCGCATCCAGTGATTCAATGTTGGATGAAACAAAACCGCCGGCGGCCTGCTTGCTCACCCGCAAGTGCTGGGTGCCGCGCGCGGCCACCTGGGGCAGATGGGTAATGACCAGGACTTGACGGGTTTCACCCAGCGTGGCCAGCCGCCGTCCGACCGCTTCAGCCACGCTGCCCCCAATGCCGACGTCGACCTCGTCGAAAATCAGCGTAGGCACGCCGGCCACACCGGACAATGCCGTCTGGATCGCCAGGCTGATGCGTGACAGTTCGCCACCTGACGCCACCTTGGCCAATGGCCCTGGCGGCAGACCCGGATGGCTGGCAACGAGAAAACGCACCTCTTCCATCCCATGAGCTCGCGGTTCACTCACCGGCTGCAGCGCAATCTCAAGCTGACCGCCCGCCAGCGCCAGTTCATGCATCGCCGCTGTCACCTGTTGCGCCAGCGCGGCCCCCGCCTTGCGGCGTAGCACGGTTAACCGGTCGGCTTGCTTTTGATACAGGGCCCAAGCGGCCTCTTCGCTTGCCTGCAGGGTCTCCCTATCGTCGCTCGCCTCCAGTTCTGCCAGCCGGACCTGAAACTGCTCAAGCAAACCGGCCAGCGCATCGGGTTGCACCCGATGCTTGCGCGCCAGCTGATGCATGTCGCTCAATAGCCGGTCGAGCAGGCTCAGACGACCGGGGTCGAGAGTGAGGCTGTCGGCGTAGCGCCGCAATGCATGTACGGCTTCTGCCAGATTGGCACTGGCCGAGTTCACCAGGATGCCGACTTCGGCCAGGCTCTCGTCCACTGCCCGCATGGCATCGAGACGCGTACTCATTTCGCCGAGCTGGCCCGAGACTGCGGCATCGCCCTCGTCCAGCCCCTGAATGAGCGCCTGGCAGCCTTCGATCAGCGCAGTGACATGCGCCAGGCGGGCGTGTTCGGCCTGGATTTCATTCCAGCCCGACAGGTTGTCACCCAGCGCACGCAATTCCTCTACGGCCAGCGTCAGGCCTTCACGCTCGATCTGCCGTGCCTGTCCATGTGACTCGCACGCCAGCCGCAGCTGTCGGGCGGTGTGCCAGGCATGCCAGGCGGCATTGACTGCCAGGACCTGTGCCTGCGCCCCGGCATAGGCGTCGACCACTTCCCGCTGCGCCTGCGGGCGCAACAAGGCATGGTGCGCATGCTGGCCGTGAATATCGAGCAGAAATTCGGCTGCCTCCTTCAATTGCGCCAGCGGCGCCGCACTGCCATTGATAAAGGCACGCGAGCGACCTCCCGCGTCAATGACGCGGCGCAGGATCAACCTGTCCTCCTCCGAAGCATAACCGGCCGTGTCGAGCCAGGCTGCCAGCTGGGGCAGCCTGTCGATGACAAACTCGGCGGTGATTTCCGCGCGCGCAGCATCCTGCCGCACGACCCCGCCTTCGGCCCGGTCGCCCAGCGCCAGCGCCAGCGCATCGACCAGTATGGATTTCCCGGCACCGGTTTCGCCGGTCAGCACAGTGAGGCCTGGCGCGAAATCGAGTTCAACCGATTCGACCAGAAGATAATTGCGGATGGAGAGGTGCGACAGCATGAATCCGGTTGCGTTAAAGCTTTTTGCCCCAGTGCAGCTTCTGCCGCAGGGTATCGTAGTAACTGTAGGAATGCGGGTGCAGCAAGGTGATGGGACGGCTGGCGCGGGTAATCCATACATGGTCCCCGCTGATCAGATCGAAGTGTTGCTGACCGTCAAAGTGTACGCGCGCGTCATCGGCATACGTCAGGTTGAGTTCGATCCGCGAATGACTGCTCACCACAATCGGGCGTGCCGACAAGGTATGCGGGCAGATCGGCACCAGCGCGATGGCTTCCAGCGTTGGGTGCACGATGGGCCCGCCTGCCGACAACGCGTACGCCGTCGTGCCCGTCGGGGTGGTGACCACCAGCCCATCGGTCCGCTGACTGTAGACAAACTCGCTGTTAATGGAAATTTCCAGTTCGATCAGCCGGCCCGAGCCGCCCTTGCCCACGACCACGTCGTTGAACGCAGTGGATTCGTAGACGCGCGCATTCCCGCGCCGGACCTGGCCATGCAATAAAATACGTTCCTCCGCCACGTACTGGCCGCTGAGAATTTCCGCCACTGCGCCATACATGTCTTCCACAGTGATATCGGTCAGGAACCCCAGCCGTCCCTGATTGATGCCGATCAGCGGCACGCCATGCGGTGCCAGTTCACGCGCAATCGACAGCATCGTGCCATCGCCACCCAGCACCACGACCGCGCCACATTCCCCCGCCAGTTCGCGAAGGTTGCGGGTACTGAACTCTGCGACACTGAGATTTTCAGCAGTCTGGCTGGCCAACAGCACTTCATGCCCCCGGCCGCGTAAAAACTCGCCCAGGGCACGCACCGAGACGCCCATGCCCTGGTTATCGTATTTACCAACCAGGCCGACAGTATGAAATGGGGTTTGCATGAGCGCGATTATATAGGCGAGCCGCAGGGGTGAGCAGCAGCAGGCCGGGATGGCATGGAATTTAGCCGGCGTCGGGCCCCTTCCCATTGATCACTTATCGCTCATCCACGGGTTCACCCCTATATAATTCCCCCATGCTGAACGAACGCGCACGCATTCTGTTGAAAACCCTGGTGGAACGGTATATCGCGGATGGCGAACCGGTAGGGTCGCGGACATTATCGCAATATGCCGGCCTGGATTTGTCGCCAGCCACCATCCGCAATATCGTGGCCGACCTCGAAGACATGGGATTTGTCGCCAGCCCGCATACTTCCTCGGGGCGCGTACCCACGCCGCGCGGCTACCGGCTGTTTGTCGATACCCTGTTAACCGTGCGGCCGCTGGATCAACGCGCAGTCAGCCAGTTGGAACTGAGCCTGACTCCCTCTGATCCGCAAAGGCTGATGACTGCAGCCTCAACCCTGCTTTCCGACCTGAGCCAGTTTGCCGGCCTGGTGATGACGCCCAGACGCAGCCCGGCCTTCCGCCAGGTCGAATTCCTCAGCCTGTCGGACAAACGCATCCTGCTGATCATTGTGACCATGGAAGGCGAAGTCGAAAACCGCGTCATTCTCACCGAAAAACCTTACAGTCCATCCAAACTGACCGAGGCCGCCAATTACTTCAACCGGCACTTTGCCGGCCACAGTTTCGACCAGGTGCGCAACAAATTGCGCGACGAACTGGGCCGCATGCGCGACGACATAACCCGCCTGATGTCGGCGGCGGTGGATGCGGGCAGCCAGGCGCACGACGCCAGCCAGGACAACGTGGTGGTATCCGGCAGCCGCAAGCTGCTCGACGTGGAAGAACTCTCCAGCAACATGGGCAACCTGCGCCGCCTGTTCGATGCCTTCGAGAAAAAAACCGGCTTGCTGCAGTTGCTCGATCAATCCCGCACCGCCACCGGCGTGCAGATCTTCATCGGCGGCGACTCCGACCTGATGGCGCTCGACGAATGCAGCCTGGTGACGGCGCCCTATTCGGTCGACGGTCAGGTCGTCGGCACGTTAGGCGTGGTCGGTCCCACCCGCATGGCCTACGAACGCGTGGTGCCGATTGTCGACATCACCGCCAGATTATTATCGAGTGCACTCTCCCACCACTAATGCGCTATCTTAAAGAACCCGAATTCAAGCACGGCCAACCTGCCCGCACCGGCATTCTGCTGGTCAACCTCGGCACCCCCCAGGCACCCACGGCTCAGGCATTGCGGCCCTACCTGAAAGAATTTCTATCCGATCCGCGCGTGGTGGAAATACCGCGCGCCGTGTGGTGGCTGGTTCTGAACGGCATCATACTCAACACCCGGCCCAAAAAATCGGCCGCCAAATATGCCGCGATCTGGACAGCGGACGGCTCGCCACTCAAGATTCATACCGAAAAACAGGCCAAGCTGCTGAAAGGCTGGCTCGGCGAAAAAATCGCCACCCCCCTTATGGTCGAATACGCCATGCGTTACGGCAAGCCGTCAGTCCCGGAGACACTGGGCCGCATGAAAGCCGCCGGCTGCGACCGCATCCTGATCCTGCCGGCCTATCCGCAATACGCTGCCTCCAGCACCGCCACCGCATTTGATGCTGTGTTTGCCTGGTTGCAGCGTAGCCGCAACCAGCCTGCCGTGCGTACGCTCAGGCATTATCACGATCATCCCGCCTACATCCAGGCGCTGGCCGCTAACATCCGCGACTACTGGCAGATGCATGGCCGCCCCGATGTACTGCTGATGAGCTTTCATGGCGTACCGCGCTATACGCTGGAAAAGGGCGACCCCTATCACTGCGAATGCCAGAAAACCGGACGCCTTCTGGCGGAGGCGCTCGGACTGGAACCCGGCCAGTTCCGGCTGACTTTCCAGTCTCGGTTCGGGCGCGCCGAATGGCTGCAGCCCTACACCGACAAAACGCTCACCCAGCTGGGCCGCGAAGGCGTGAATCGAATTGACGTGGTGGCGCCCGGCTTTGTCGCCGACTGTCTGGAAACCCTTGAAGAACTGGCGATGGAAGGCCGTGCCAGCTTTCTTGCCGCCGGCGGCAAGGACTTCCATTATATTCCGGCGCTCAACGAGCACCCGCGCTGGATCGCCGCATTGGGGCAGATCGCACTGGAAAATCTGGGCGGCTGGGTCAGCGACAGCTGGGATCGCAACGCCGCCGAGCAGGCAGGTCAGGCGGCGCGCAGTCGTGCGACGGCGTTGGGTGCACCGGCCTGACCCGGCACGCCGGAATGGCGCAGGCGAAGCCTGACCGACGAATGCAAGCAGCACCGGGAATCCCTCTCTTACCCCGGTTAGATGGGAGGACACCTGCCGAAATCCGGGCATACCGCCAACAGCCAGGCCAAAATCGCCGCCGCCGCCATCATCGAACTGTTATCCGGCCGCCGACCCGGCGCCGGTGGTGGCGAATACCTGTTATTCGGCCACTTCTGGCAACACCGCTGGCTATGTTGCCAACGTATTCCGTCTCGAAGGCGCCAAAGGCTACGTTATCCAGCACGATGGCGGCAGCACCGAACAGGGTGACACACGAAATTTTGAATTCGCGCAGGCCTGGGCAGAGAATATCTGGGCCGATGTCCTGGGTTGAGTATTTCGACGGGGAAAAGGAAAAGTGGTTAGGCAAGCCGGGAAGCCGCCCGCCCTATTGCCGACACGATTCGGTTACGCCCGTTTTCCTTGGCATGATAAAGCCGTTGATCGGCCAGTTTCATGCCGGCGGCGAATTCACGCCGGGTGCGCAACTCCACGACGCCGGCGCTGAATGTGATATTGAATACCGAGCCCGCGTGGCGTATCGGCCGGGTACTGATTTCGTCCCGAATCTGATCCAGCACCAGCACGCCGCTAGGGAAAGACAGATGCGTGAAAAACACGACAAATTCCTCACCCCCCCAGCGGCACATCGCATCCCGTCCCTTGACGTTGCACCTGAGGTAGTCGCCCAGAAACCGCAACGCCACATCGCCGGCATCGTGGCCATGTTCATCATTGATTTTCTTGAAGTGATCGATATCGATCACAGCCATGACCGCTGGAAAGTCACTCTCGGCCATGCCGCTCATCCGGCTCTCGAAGCCCCGCCGATTCAGCAAGCCCGTTAACGGGTCATGACTGGCATCCACATCGAGCTTTTCGGCCGCGTGGGTGATCGCTTCATAGGATTTTCGGCGCATCCACTCTGAAATCATGGCCATGATGCAGACAGCCACCAGCGCCATGAGTATGCGAACCTTGTGCGGTTCGGCATACGCGTACCCGCCCGGTATGCCGCCATACAGTCCCAGCGCCACCACGCCCACCATAATGACGCTGAGTAAAGCGCCGAGCCACACACGGGTGAACCCCAGCATGATCATCACGAGTGCCAGCGGAAAACTGAAATAAGCCCCCGATCCCTCCACGCCGCCGTGTACTACGAGAAACGCGGCCAGCGTTCCCGCCTGCACGGAAAAAAACAGACTCGCGCCTTCCACCCGTTTGGTCGCCCGGTTATAGGCCATCACGCCCATTGCCACGGCCATGTTCACCAGCAACACGGCCCCCAGTACAGGTCGGCCATTGATGAGCGAATTAATGCCCAGCGGCAGCAGAAACAGAAAACCGGCCCATGCATACAACGCAATCAGGAAAACCCTGCGGTTATAGTCGATGTGTCGTGGTGTTCTGCCAAATTCCATGGGTTTTGATGCCGAAGGGCATTGCGTTCCCTTTACACTACAACTTATCCAGTCTGCACGCGAATCCGCCGCCCGCTGCCCCAGCCGGTTCAGCGCCATCCGGCGTGCGCCCGGAACACGGCTTATCAACGCATTCCGATTTCAGGGCTTTCCCGTTCCCGCGCATATTCCACAAAATCGAATGCCAATGCATCTCCCTTCTCGCCCCTGTGCGTCACCCGCGACACTTCCTTGAAGGCATGTTGGTCATAGGCGGGGAACCAGGCATCCCCCGCCACCTCGATATCCACCTCGGTCAGGCATAAACGCGCCGCCAAGGGAATGGCCTGCGCATAGAGTTCGGCGCCGCCGATGAAGAAAACCTCATCCCTGTCAGCACACAGGGCCAGCGCGGCGGGAATGGAGCCGGCGATCAGGCAGCCGTCCTGCTGGTAGCCTGGATTACGGGTAATGACGATGTTGGTGCGCCCGGGCAGCGGGCGGCCGAGCGATTCGAAGGTTTTACGACCCATGAGGATGGGATGACCCAGGGTCAGCGCCTTGAAGTGGGCGAGATCTTCGGGCAGGCGCCAGGGCAGGCGGTTCTCAATGCCGATGACACGGTTTTTGGCGAGCGCGGCGATGACGCTGATGCGCGGTTTTTTCACTTGACTCATACCGCCACCGGGGCCTTGATCGCTGGGTGCGGCGCATAGCCGGACAGCGTGAAATCCTCGAAGCGGAACGCAAAAATATCTTTCACCTCCGGGTTCAGCGTCATCGTTGGCATCGGACGCGGCTCACGACTCAGTTGCTCGCGCGCCTGATCGAGGTGGTTGGAATACAGGTGCGCATCGCCCAGCGTATGGACGAAGTCGCCGGGCTTCAGGCCGGTCACCTGCGCCATCATCAGGGTGAGCAGCGCATAGCTGGCAATGTTGAACGGCACGCCGAGGAAGATATCGGCGCTGCGCTGATACAGCTGACAACTCAGCTTGCCGTCGGCGACGTAGAACTGGAAGAAGGCATGGCACGGTGCCAGCGCCATCTTGTCGAGGTCGGCCACATTCCATGCCGAGACGATGATGCGGCGCGAATCGGGGTTGGTCCTGAGGGTGTTCACCACCTCGCTGATCTGGTCGATGGTGCCGCCGTCGGGCTTGGGCCAGCTGCGCCACTGGTGGCCGTAGACCGGGCCGAGATTGCCGTTTTCGTCGGCCCATTCGTCCCAGATCGAGACGCCGTTTTCCTTGAGATACTTGATGTTGGTATCGCCCTGCAAAAACCACAGCAATTCGTGGAGGATGGAACGCAGGTGGCATTTCTTGGTGGTGACAAGCGGAAACCCTTCGGCAAGGTTGTAGCGCATCTGCCAGCCGAATACGGACAGGGTGCCGGTGCCGGTGCGGTCGTCTTTGCGGGTGCCGTGCTCGAGCACGTGGCGCATCAAATCGAGATAAGGTTTCATGGCAGGCCTGGATTGGAAGGTGCCGCCGCGGCGGCTTGGGTGGGCGGATTGTCGCCGGGAACCGCATTGTAGAACGCCGCGAGCTCGGTGTCGGGCGCACGACCGTAACTGTCCCAGAAGGCAATATCGAAATCCGCGTTATCCTGCAGGGCGAGCACAAAGGCGCGAAAGCGGGCCTCATCGCGCCCTTTGAGCCAGCTCACGATCAACAGGGATTGACGGTAGAACTCGTGAATGCTCAGTGCGGAAGCAGCGGCGCGATGACGCTTGTCACGCGTATCCCGCACGATGAGATTGACCCGGCGGCCGGCCCGGATAGCGGCGTAAGCCTGCGCATCCGTCGCATATTCCGCGCCCCCGCCGCTGGCCGCCAGCGACGCCCAGCCTTCGTGGAACCAGGCGGGAATCCCGCTGTGGTAGTGCCCAATACGTTGCCCCAGATGCAGATGCGCCAGTTCGTGGGTGAGCAGGGTCGGCAAACGGGCGCGTTCACGGCCATCGAGATTGGGCGAAAGGATGAGTCGATTGTCCGGCACCACGGCAGCGGAGAGCCGGGGCGTCAGCACATAGCGCTTGAAACAGGGGGCGCTGCCGCACACATAAACGCGCGGCGGTGCAGCAAAAGCCTGATAATGCGCTGCTTCAACCTGCGCAATGGCCGCGGGCAACACACCGGCCACCCGTTCGCCGTAGGCTTCAAACCCGGGCTCGACCCAGACCCGCGCATCGCTTGCCAGCGGGACAAAACTGTCGATCGGCAGGAGCGCGCGCGGATTGCTCACGGTGAGCGCGCAACCCTGCAACAGGGCCGCCAGCGTGACCCATACGGTCCAACCTCCCTGCCTCATGCGTCGAGCTCCTGCCACTGGCCATCGATCAATCCTTCCAGCGGCGGATATTGCTTCTTGTATGCCATCTTTCGGCTCTCGGCGATCCAGTAGCCAAGATAAAGGTGCGGCAGTTCCAGCCGGCGCGCCAGTTCGATCTGCCATAGCACGCCGTAGACGCCCAGGCTATCCTGCGCGCGTGCCGGATCAAAAAAAGTGTACACCGCCGACAGTCCGTTTTCGACCTGGTCGATAACCGAAACCATCACCAGCGTATCGCCATCGCGAAATTCAACCATCACGGTCTCGACGTTGGATGACAGCAGGAACTGCGTGTACTGCTCCGGGCCGTCCTTGTCCATGCCGCCGCCCGCATGACGGCTGCCCAGGTAGGCACGGTATAACGCATAGTGCGCGTCGCTGAAATCGAGCGGAAAGAAACGCGCCGAGAGGGACTGGTTGCGTCTCAGACAACGGCGCTGGGTGCGGTTGGGCACAAATTTGTCGACCTCGACCCGCACCGGCACACAAGCCTGGCATTGCTCGCAGTGGGGACGGTAAGTGAACTGGCCGCTGCGCCGGAAACCGGCGCAGATCAACGCCCCATACGCACTGCCATCGATCAGATGGGTGGGTGTGGCCACTTGCGAGCGCGCATTCCGGCCCGGTAGATAGCTGCAGTCGTAGGGCGCGGTCAGGTAAAACTGGATACGCTGCAAAGGAGGTTCAGTCAGGTGCATCAAAAGTCCAGGGGCCGGAGTGAGGGGGCAAGTTTACCAATTCCGCCACGCGGGCTGTGAACCCCTTGCGGGGGACGGTGCGGGCGCCAAGGCTTGCCAGATGGCGGGTTTCCATCTGACAGTCGATCAGGCCGAAACCCCATCGCTGCAATTGACGCGCGAGCCGCACCAACGCGACCTTCGACGCATCGGGCATGCGGCTGAACATCGATTCCCCATAAAACACGCGGCCCAGCGCCACGCCATACAACCCGCCCACGAGCACGCCGTTATGCCAGGTTTCCACCGAATGCGCATAGCCGGCCTGATGCAGCCGCGTATACGCCGCCACCATGGCCGGCGAGATCCAGGTGCCGGCACCCGTTTCGCGCGGTGCTGCACAGGCGTGCATCACCGCGCCAAAAGCAGTATCGACACGCACCTCGAAACCGCCGTTGCGCAGGCGCTTGGCAAGCGACCGCGTAACGCGAATGGCTTGCGGTTCCAGCACCATGCGCGGGTCGGGGCTCCACCATAAAATGGGGTCGCCTGGATTGAACCAGGGATAAATACCCTGCCGGTAAGCGTCCAGCAAGCGCTCGAGCGACAGGTCTCCGCCCATCGCCAGCAAGCCATTGGGATCCGTGAGTGCGGTTTCGACCGGAGGGAAAAATGTGGCGGAGGGGAGACGTTCCAGCATGCGGCCATGGTACCGGATGCAGAAACCCTTGCGCATCGCATGGCTTAATATTAAGATATAAATATCCTTATCTCTATGGAATAACTGCCATGAAAAATGCCCTGATCGCTGTCGCCCTGATTGCCGCCCTGCCCGCGTCCGCCCTCGCGGACAACTTCATGATGCGGGTACGCGCCATCGACATCAAACCCGATGTCAGTTCAAGCGTGCCGGGTCTCGATGTATCCAGCGAGTGGGTCCCGGAAGTCGATTTCACCTATTTCATGACGCCGAATATCGGCGTGGAGCTGATTCTGGCAACGGCACGGCATGAAGTCACGCTGGACGGCCAGCGTCTGGGCAAGCTCAACCATCTGCCGCCCACTGTGACTGTGCAGTACCATTTCACCCCCGCAGCCCGGGTCAAGCCTTATGTGGGCGCGGGCGTGAATTACACTCGCTTCTATAATGTGGACTTACCGGGTCTTGCCGTCGACAGCAACAGCTTCGGCGGCGCCCTGCAGGCCGGCGTGGACATCGCAGTAGGCAAAAATGGCTATCTCAATTTTGACGTTAAAAAAATATGGATCGACACCACAGTCAAAACGACTGCGGGCACCAAGGTTACCGACCTGGACATCGATCCACTTGTTGTCGGCATCGGATACGGCTTCCGTTTCTGACGCCCTCTGTCCCATGACCCCTGCGGCAGGCGCGGTTTCTCGCCCGTGCATGCCGCATGAGGACGTCCAGCCGCGGGGCAATCCCTATGCGATCCGCCCGCGCTCATGAACGTCCCCACCACCACCTCCGGCTGCTTTCATTGCGGCTTGCCGATACCCGTCGGAGCGCGCTATCCCATCGCTTTCGAAAACCAGCCCCACCCCACCTGCTGTCGTGGATGCCAGGCCGTGGCACAAACCATTATCGACAGTGGTCAGGGTGCCTATTACACCCACCGCACTGCGCTGCCCGCCACCCCGCAACAGGCCGAGGCCACTCTCGCCCAACTGGGGTTGTACGACCTTCCTGAAATTCAGGAAAGCTTTGTCCGCACGCTGGGCCCCGGCGATCAGAAGGGCGCGCGCGGGGACGCATCCTTGCCCATGACGGAAATGGAAAACCTCCGTGAAGCGGCGCTGATACTTGAAAATATCGTCTGTGCCGCGTGCATCTGGCTGAACGAGCGCCATATCGCCCGGTTGCCCGGCGTGCTGTCGGTGGAGATCAATTACGCGACACGCCGCGCACGCGTGCGCTGGGACAACCGCCGGATTCAATTGTCGGCCATCCTGAAGGCGGTGTCCGACATCGGCTACATCGCCCACCCCTTCGACCCCGGCCGTTCCGACGACATCTACAAGCGCGAACGCAACACGGCAATCAAGCGGCTGGCCATTGCCGGCCTCGGCATGATGCAGGTGATGATGTATGCGCTGCCCACCTATACCGCGACCGACATGACCCTGGATATCCGGCTGCTGATGGGGTGGGCCAGCCTGGTGCTGACTGTGCCGGTGGTGCTGTACTCGGCCTGGCCCTTCTTTGTGGGCGCCTGGCGCGATCTCAGGCGCAAGGTCCTGGGCATGGATGTCCCGGTTGCCCTGGGGGTGGGCACGGCTTTTATCGCCAGTGTCTACAGCACGTTTTCCGGGCAGGGTGAGGTCTATTACGACTCCGTCACCATGTTTGTTTTTTTGCTGCTGACCGGCCGTTTTCTCGAAATGAACGCGCGTCGTCATGCCGGCGCTGCGGTCGAAGAATTGATCAAACTCATTCCGGCGGTGGCCACACGCCTGCCCGGGTGGCCGGCACGCGATGAAGAACAGGTTCCGGTGGCACGACTCGGCGTCGGCGATTATCTGCTGGTACGGCCCGGAGAAACGCTGCCTGCGGACGGGGTGGTGATCGACGGCGACAGCGCGGTGAGCGAAGCCATGCTCACCGGCGAATCGATGCCGGTAAGCAAGCGCATCCATTCGCAGGTGGTCGGTGGCACCCTGAATCAGGCCAGCCCACTGGTAATGCAAGTGGAAAAACTCGGGGCCGACACGCGGCTGGCCGCCATTGTGCGATTACTTGATCGCGCCCAAAGCGAAAAACCCCGGATTGCCCAGTTGGCCGACCGGGCCGCCGCCTGGTTTGTCGGCCTGCTGCTGCTGATCACGATCGCGGTCGGTCTGGTCTGGTACGCCATCGACCCGTCGAAAGTGTTGTGGATCGTCGTGTCGATCCTCGTCGTCACCTGTCCGTGCGCGCTCGGGCTCGCCACCCCCACCGCGCTCACAACGGCTACCGGCCGCCTGACGCGCCTGGGTTTGCTGACCACACGCGGCCACGCGCTGGAAACCCTGTCCCGCGCAACCGATCTCGTGTTCGATAAAACAGGCACACTGACTTACGGCCAATTGAGCGTACGCCGCATCGTGCCGCTGGGCGGACGCAGCGAAGACGCGGTCAGCGCGGTCGCGGCGGCGCTTGAGGCAGGCTCCGAGCATCCGGTGGCACGGGCGCTGCGATCCCACGCCCGTGCCACGGCGCGCGCCAGCGATATCCTCAACACCCCGGGACGCGGCGTCGAGGGCAGCATTGGAAGCCAGCGTTACCGCCTCGGATCGCCGCGTTTTGCTGCCCGCACCGAGGCTTCTCCGGTACCGCCTCCCGGCGACGAGGATGCGAGTTGGGTTGCGCTGGCCGATGACGCCGCAGTGATTGCGTGGTTTGCGCTGGCCGACACGCCGCGGCCCGACGCAGCACAGTCACTCGCCGTGCTACAGGCCCTGGGATTACGGTTGCACCTGGTGTCCGGAGACGGCGAAGCCGCAGTAAAAGCCACCGCACAGCACCTTGGCATAGACCGCTGGCGCGCCGGGTCGCTGCCGGAAGACAAGCTTGCGTACGTCACCGCACTGCAACAGGAGGGCCGCGTGGTGGCCATGGTCGGCGATGGCATCAACGATGCGCCGGTACTGGCCGGGGCGCAGGTATCGATCGCCATGGGGGAAGGCGCCGATGTCGCGCAGGCCGCAGCCGACATGGTGATGCTTGGCGGTCGTCTCGCCACGCTGGCCGACGGCATCGCCCTCGCCCGCAAAACCCAGAAAATCATTCGCCAGAACCTGGGCTGGGCGCTGGGCTATAACCTCATCGCCATTCCCGCCGCAGCGCTCGGCCATGTCACGCCATGGATCGCCGGTATCGGCATGTCGTCCAGTTCACTGCTGGTGGTGCTGAACGCATTGCGCCTGTCCGGTTTCAAAAATCCGCCCGCTGCCGCTGCGGATCGCAACCGGCCCGCCCGGTTTCAACGGATATAGCGCCTGCGCATGGATATCCTGCTTCTGCTTGTGCCGCTCAGCCTGCTGCTGGTCGGCGCCATTGCCTGGTTCATGCTGTGGGCGGTCCGAAATGACCAGTTCGATGACCTGGAAGGCCCCGCCCACACCATTATCATGGATGACGACAACACCGGAATTCCTGCGCCTGTCGCGCGCACGCCCGCGGCGCAAGCTGAAACCCGTCCGCCGGATTCATGACAGCGGATTCATGCCGGGTTAAGGAAAAAATCGATCAAATCGCCTACCGGCCGAATCGCCCCGCCAAAGGGTACGCTTTCGCTGCCGCGAAAGAACAACCCCTTGTTGATATCACCCTTAAGCGCGGCAACCAGTTGCGCGTCGATACAAAACTGTCCGGCTTTGACAAGGCCATCGCGCAAACCGCAATGGGTAAGACAATGCAGGCCAATCGCGCAACGCTTGGGGTCGGCCTTCGCGACGGCCTGTAGTTTGGCTTCGCGCCGCAGATAATTGACAAGCCACGGCGTCCTGACCGCGCGGGCCGGCAGGCCCGCGACGCTCATGAAGGTGACGATGTCCTCGGGCCTGGCCTCGGCCAGCACACGCTTGAAATTGGGGTGGGCGTCCCCTTCCTCGGTGACGGCAAACGGCGTTCCGACCTGTACTGCACTGGCACCCAGCGCCAGCGCTGCCTGCAGTTTTTCATGGCTGTTGATGCCGCCGCCGACGATCAGCGGAATCTGTCCGCGCGCAATCCCCATGTCATCAAACACCTTGAAAATGCCGGGCAGAACCCCCGCAAAATCGAAACGCGGATTGACCAGATCGTCCGGATTGGGCGCACCCAGATGCCCCCCCGCGTAGGCGGGATGTTCGATTACGATAGCATCCGGCAAACGCCCGCCATTGCCATGGCGCTTCAGGCGCGCCCACTTCTTGAGCACGATGGCAACCCCGCGCGCATCGGAGAGGATCGGCACCAGGGCAACCTCGGGATACGCCTCGGTCAAATCCGGCAGATCCAGCGGCAGCCCCGCGCCCATCACGATGGCCTGCGCGCCCGATGCGCAGGCCTGGCGTACATAATCCGGGTGGGCATCCACCGCTTTCATGATGTTGACCGCGACCAGGCCATGGCCGTCTGCGTCTGCCAGCGCCGCCTTGATTTCGCGATCCAGGGCAATCAGGTTGAGCCGATTGAGTTCAACCTTGTCCCGGCAATGGTTTGCCTGGGCTGACAGATCCTCGTGATGATGACGGAGATCGATACTCGCAATCGTTCCCATGGCGCCTGCCCGGGCCACCGCCCCCGCCAGGCGGTGGGCGGACACGCCGACGCCCATCCCGCCCTGCACGATGGGCAGAAGAGGTTGGCCGCACAGAGAAAACGGTCGTGGCTGTGACATCTAAGGTATTCCGCTTATCTTCAGTGCGCCCAGTATAGCAATATAAAGACCCGCTTATCCATAAACTGCCTGGCACGGCTTGCTGTGCCAGCAACAGCCCGTGCGTAGGCGTTGCCTGCCCAGAATATCAGCAGGCTTATTGACACCATGCATTATATTTATATATATTTATCTTAATATACTCATTTCGCGACGGGTTTCATAAGTGCTAACAGGCTTTTAACCAGGGGAAACAACATGGAAGCGGCAACCTACAATTACAAAGTCGTCCGACAATTTGCCATCATGACGGTGGTATGGGGCATAGTCGGGATGCTGGTCGGTGTGATCCTGGCTGCACAACTGATCTGGCCTGACCTGACGTTTGGCATTGAATATCTCTCTTATGGCCGCCTGCGTCCGCTGCATACCAATGCGGTGATCTTTGCGTTTGGTGGTTCGGCGATGTTTGCGGTGTCGTACTACATCGTGCAGCGCACCTGCCAGGTGCGATTGTGGGCTGAAAAACTGGCGGCCTTCACCTTCTGGGGCTGGATGGCGGTAATCGTGCTGGCCGCGATCACGCTGCCCATGGGCATGACCAGCTCCAAGGAATACGCCGAGCTGGAATGGCCGATCGATCTGCTGATCACGGTGGTGTGGGTGTCCTACGCGCTGGTGTTCTTCGGCACCATCGTCAAGCGCAAGACGAAACATATTTATGTCTCAAACTGGTTCTTCGGCGCCTATATCCTGGTGATCGCGCTGCTGCATATCGTCAACAGCGCGGAACTGCCGGTGACGCTGACCAAGTCCTACTCGGCTTACGCGGGCGTGCAGGACGCGATGATCCAGTGGTGGTACGGGCATAACGCGGTGGGATTTTTCCTCACCACCGCCTTCCTCGGCATGATGTATTACTTCATTCCCAAGCAGGCAGGCCGCCCGATCTATTCGTATCGACTTTCCGTTGTCCACTTCTGGTCGCTTAACTTCATCTACATGTGGGCGGGCCCGCACCACCTGCAATACACCGCGCTGCCCGACTGGGCGCAGTCGCTCGGCATGGTGTTCTCATTGATGCTGCTGGCGCCCAGCTGGGGCGGCATGATGAACGGCATCATGACGCTGTCGGGCGCGTGGCACAAACTGCGTACCGACCCGATTCTGAAATTCATGGTGACCGCGCTGTCGTTCTACGGCATGTCCACCTTTGAAGGCCCGATGATGGCGATCAAGACGGTCAACGCCCTCTCCCACTACACCGAATGGACCATCGGCCACGTCCACTCCGGCGCGCTCGGCTGGGTGGCGATGATCACGATTGGCTCCATGTATTACCTGATCCCGCGCCTGTTCGGCCGCGAATCGATGTTCAGCACCAAGCTGATCGAATGGCATTTCTGGCTCTCCACCATCGGCGTGGTGCTCTATATCGCCGCATTGTGGATCGCCGGGGTGGCGCAGGGCCTGATGTGGCGCGCGGCGAACGCCGACGGCACGCTGACCTACAGCTTCGCCCAGGTGCTCAACACCATGTATCCGTTCTACGGCATTCGCCTGCTGGGCGGTGCCATGTTCTTCAGCGGCATGCTGATCATGGCTTACAACGTCTGGCAAACCACGCGGATAGGCCGGGTGGTGAATGACGCCCCCATCCCGCAAGCCGTTCACGCCTAAGGAGACCGACCATGATTTCGCATGAAAGCATTGAAAAAAACCTCGGTCTGCTGATTGTGCTGACCATCCTCATCGTCAGCGTCGGCGGCCTGGTGCAGATCGTGCCGCTGTTCTTCCAGACCTCCACCACCACCGCGGTGGCGGGGCTGAAGCCCTACGCGGCACTGCAATTGTCGGGACGCGATATCTACATCCGCGAGGGCTGCGTCGGCTGCCATTCGCAGATGATCCGTCCGTTCCGCGCCGAAACCGAACGCTACGGCCACTATTCGGTGGCCGGCGAGTTCGTCTACGACCGCCCCTTCCTGTGGGGGTCCAAGCGCACCGGTCCAGACCTGCATCGCGTCGGCGGACGTTATTCCGACGCCTGGCACGTGGCACACTTGATGAACCCGCGTGACGTGGTGCCGGAATCCAACATGCCGGCCTACCCCTGGCTCGACCGTCCGCTGAAAGATGCCGCGATCCAGAAAAAGATGCGCATGCTGAACCTCGTCGGCCACGGCTATACCGAGCAGGAAATCGGCGACGCGCCCGCCGCGCTGGAAGGCAAGACCGAGCTGGACGCGCTCATCGCCTACCTGCAGGTGTTGGGCACCCACGCCCCGAAGAATTGAGTCGCCATGGATAGCGGAACCCTCAGCGGCATCGTCACGGTCGTCTTCATCATTGTGTTCATCGGCATCGTCTGGTGGGCGTACAGCAAAAGCAACAAGCAGCGTTTTGAGGACGCCGGCCAGCTGCCTTTTGACGAAGACCAAACGCCCGACCAACAAGGAGACAAAAAATGAGCGATTTCACCAGCGACTTCTGGCCGATCTATATCAGCGTCCTCACCCTGCTGAGCATTATCGGCACCTGGATGTTTCTCAGGAAGCAAACCACCCGCAAGCTCGCCCCCGGCGAAAAGCCCGAACTCATCGAGCATACCTGGGACGACGATCTGCAGGACCTCAACAACCCGCTGCCCCGCTGGTGGCTGGGATTGTTCTACGGCACGATGGTGTTTGCCGGGGTCTACCTGCTGTTGTGGCCGGGGCTGGGCAACTACGCCGGGCTGCTGGGCTGGACATCCAAGGGGGAATACGAGGCCGAGGTGAAAGCGGCCGAAACCCGGTTCCAGCCGGTATATGCCGGGTTCATGCAGCAGGACATCCCCACCGTGGCCGCCGATGCCGATGCGCGTGCCATCGGCAAGAACCTGTTCCTGACCTATTGCTCGCAGTGTCACGGCTCGAATGCGGAAGGCGCCAGGGGCTTCCCCAATCTGACCGACCACGACTGGCTGTACGGCGGCGATCCCGACACCATCGTGGCCACCATCACCAGTGGTCGGGGCGGGATGATGCCGGCGATGGGCGGGGCGCTGGGCGAAGACGGCACCCGGGAAGTGGCGAACTACGTATTGTCGCTGTCCGGCCGCAAACACGATGCCGCGTTGGCAACCGCGGGCCAGGCCAGGTTCGCCGAGAACTGCGCCGCCTGCCACATGCCCGACGGCACCGGCATGCAGGCACTGGGCGCGCCCAACCTGACCGACAAGGTGTGGCTGTATGGCGGCTCCGAAGCGGCGATCATCGAGACCATCGCCAAGGGTCGCAACGGCGTCATGCCGCCGATGACCCAAACGCTCGGCACCACGTCCAACCAGCAAGCCAAGTTGCACCTGCTGTCAGCCTACGTCTACGGGCTGTCGCAAAAACAATAAGCCACAGCGGTTCGCCGGCTTGCCGGCGAACCCATCCACGGAAAACACATTGGCCCAGGAAAAACCGTCGTCCTCCGCAGACGTCCCCATCGAGCTACAGCTCTATGCGATCCAGCAGAAGATCCAGCCGCGCGCGGTGCATGGGGTATTTGCCAACTGGCGCATCGCGCTGGTGCTGCTGACGCAGGCACTCTACTACGGCCTGCCCTGGCTGCAATGGGATAACCGCCAGGCCGTCCTGTTCGATCTGGCAGCACGCAAGTTCTATATCTTTGACCTGGTGTTCTGGCCGCAGGATTTCATCTATCTCACCGGCCTCCTGATCCTGGCGGCACTGGCGCTGTTCCTGTTCACCGCAGTGGCCGGTCGGCTGTGGTGCGGCTATGCCTGCCCGCAAACCGTGTACACCGAAATCTTCATGTGGGTGGAAGAATGGCTGGAAGGCGACCACCTCGCGCGCAAGAAACTCGACAAATCGTCCTGGACCGCCGGCAAGCTGAGAAAACGCGGCCTCAAGCATGCCGTATGGCTTGCGATCGCGTTATGGACCGGCTTCACCTTCGTCGGCTATTTTTCCCCGATCCATACGCTCGCCGCCGATACGATCCACGCCCATCTCGGGCCGTGGGAAACCTTCTGGATCCTGTTCTACGGCTTTGCCACCTGGGGCAATGCCGGCTTCATGCGCGAGCAGGTGTGCAAATACATGTGCCCCTACTCGCGTTTCCAGAGCGTGATGTTTGATTCCGACACGCTGACCGTGACCTACGACAGGTCCATCGGCGAGCCGCGCGGCTCGCGCAGCAAAAAAACCGACTACGCCGCGGCCGGCCTCGGCACCTGCGTCGACTGCAGTGTCTGCGTGCAGGTCTGCCCCACCGGCATCGATATCCGCGACGGCCTGCAATACGAATGCATCGGCTGCGCCGCCTGCATCGACGGCTGCGACCAGATCATGGACAAGATGGGCTATCCGCGCGGACTGATCCGCTACACCACTGAAAACGTGGTGAAAGGCCGCTATCCCGACAGCGGCATTCTCAAGAAGATCATTCGCCCCCGCACAGTCATCTATAGCGTGCTGATGCTGGCGATCAGCGGGGCCTTCGTCTACAGTCTGGCAACCCGGGTGCCGCTGCGCGTTGATGTGGTGCGCGACCGCGCATCGCTGTCGAAGGAAACCGACGAAGGCATGATCGAAAACGTCTACCGTCTGCAACTCATCAACAAGGACGCGCACCCTCACCGCTACACCATTCAGGCGCAGGGCATACCCGGCTTGCAGGTGGTGCTGCCCAGCCAGAAAATTACAGCCGCGCCCCTGCAAACCATCGACATTCCCGTCAGCCTCGTCGCCGACCCGGTCGAACTGAAAGGCCGCTCGATCGCTGTAAGCTTTACGATCCAGTCCATCGACGATCCTCGCATCAAGGATGACGTCGCGACCAGGTTTTTTAACCGCTAATTGTCCATGAGTCAGATCGCCACGATGAACCCAGCTCAGCATTCCAAACCCTGGTACCGCGAACCCTGGCCGTGGTTCCTGATCAGCCTGCCCGCAACCGCTGTCATCGCCGGGCTGACAACGGTCTGGATCGCCTATCAAAGTGCCGACGGCCTGGTGGTGGGCGATTACTACAAGGCCGGGCTGGCGATTAACCAGACGCTGGCGCGCGATGACGCTGCGCATGCCTTGGGCCTGGCTGCCACCCTGACGCATGAAGAGGGCGCATTGGGCATCGCACTGACGGGGCGCCTGCAGGCTTTTCCGGATCAACTCAGTCTCACGCTGGCCCACCCGACCCGTCAGGGGATGGATCAAACGCTTGTGCTCAACCATGCAGGGGGGGGTCATTACCGTACCTCGATGCCTGCCATGGCAGCCGGTAAATGGCATGCCCTGATCGCTGATACCGCTTCTACCTGGCGGCTGTCCGGCGTACTGCACACGCCGCTAGGCGCGCCGGTCACATTGACGGCGATTACCGTATCCACGGTTCAAACCAAGGGAGACTGAAATGGACGTCGTACTCGATATGCTGTTGACCCAACCGATCGGCTTGATGAGTCTGTTCACCATCGGGATCGGGGTTTACATGTCGGCCTGGGTCAAGCGCAAGATGAACGATCCCAAGGAATGATGTCCACCGCCTCAAGGAGCAAGCCATGCTGAAGCGCCTGATCCCAATTCTGTGGCCGTCCTTCCTGGTTGCCGGGGTGGCCGACATCCTGTTCACCACCCTGTTTGACCCGCTGGAAATCCTCTATCGCGGCGAGCCGCTGATCGAACAACGCATCGCCGCCTACACCATCGGCTTCTTTGTGTTCTGGCTGCTGGGCATCGCATCGAGTGCCATGACCTGTTATTTCCAGCGCAGCGCAGACGAAATCAACCGCTGCCCGCTGCCGCCGCGCAACCGGCCCGAAGGCTGCCCCAAGCGTGACGACGGAAGTGGTTGTTGCTGACGCCTGTCAGGCAAACGCTGATTATTGAGTTGGCCAAATCCCCTGAGTAATGGTTTTTTTCGACAAGGCTTGACTTCGTCGCTGCGATCCCTTATATTCAACCTTATGGTTGAATATAAATCCCCCTCCACCCGCTTGGATGCCGCTTTCAGCGCCATGGCCGACCCGACGCGACGCGCCATCCTCGCGCGCCTCGCCCTCGCCGACGCCTGTGTCACCGAGATCGCTGGCGATTTTCCGGTGTCGCTGAACGCCGTTTCCAAGCACATCAAGATGTTGGAGCGCGCGGAACTCGTGCGGCGCACGGTGCAGGGTCGCGACCACATCCTTTCGCTCAACGCGGGGCCGATGGCCGAAGCGTCCGAGTGGATCGAGTATTACCGCCAGTTCTGGGAAGATCGGCTGGCGTCTCTTGAAGCCTTTGTCACTACCCAGCGCAATAGCGCAAAGAAAGGAAACCGCACATGACCGCAGTCGTCAGCATTCACACCGTCACTGTCAAGCGCAAGATAGTCGCCCCGGCGCAACAGATTTTCGACGCCTGGCTGAACCCAACTGCCCTGGCCGAATGGATGCGCCCCGGCAATGCCACACACGCAACAGTCACGGTCGACGCGCGCGAAGGTGGCGCGTTCGAGATCGTGATGCACCGCGCTTCGGGGCCGGTGCGCCACACCGGCATCTATCAGACCATTGATGCGCCGCGCCGCCTCGCCTTCACCTGGAATTCCCCCCATGCGGGGCAGCACGACTCGCTGGTGACAGTCGAATTCCACCCAGACGGCAAGGCCACCGAAGTCGTCATCACGCACGAACGTCTGCCCGAAGCAGCCCAGCCCGGGCACACTGCGGGATGGACCGTACTCCTTGAATTGCTCGAGAAAACAGTAAACGCTGACTCTCACGCAACATGAGCCATTATGGTTCGGCGGCATAAAAGCACTACGGTAACCTCACCGTACAAGACGAGAGGTATGCAGTAGTTGGCTTTAAAGCGAAAAGGCAGCCCATAAACAAGTCGAGCGGAGTAAAGTTAAATGAAATATCAAGGAAGTTGTCATTGTGGCCAGATTACCTTCGAGGTTGAGGGCGAAATTACAGAAGTTACGTCGTGCAATTGTTCTATCTGCCAACGGAAAGGCGCATTGATGTGGTTCGTACCAAGGCAGGCAATGACATTGCTCACGCCGTCGGAAAAGATGAGCACTTATACGTTCAACAAGCACGTCATAAAGCATCGTTTTTGCCCGCTATGTGGCATACATCCGTTTGGCGAAGGGGCCTCCCCATCCGGAGAGGAAATGGCGGCAATCAATGTCCGTTGCCTTGAAGGTGTGGATTTGTCAGCATTGAAAGTTCAGCACTTCAATGGGCGTGAGCTCTGAGAGGGTGACGCCGAACTCAAACGTTGGGCATCATTTCCGATACATGCCAGCCTTTGACTTCAACGGTGCTACCGTTGAAGTCGGTGATGAACGGGGTTTTACCGTTCGCCCTGATCTTGTCGAAGGGCATTTCACAAGATTGATAGTGCTGGATTTATTCCGCTCATGGTTCGACATTTTCACCACAAACGGAGTAAATCAGCGCATCCCTAAGCCGTTTTGGAATACCGCGGCTGCTCACCGGCAGCCTGCCTCAGATAGCGGTCAAAGCACATGCCGATGTTGCGCAGAAACAGCCGCCCGCTCGCCGTAACGCTGATGCTGCCGGGATTGATCGTCGCCAGGCCGTCGTCAGCCAGCGGCCGGAGCGCGGCCAACGCATCGGCAAAATAATCGGTAAAGGCAATCCCCCATTCACTGCCAAACGCAGCGAAATCGAGTTCCAGATCGCACATCACGCGGGTAATCGCTTCACGCTGGATCTGGTCGTCGCGGCTGAGTTTAAGTCCACGCTCGACTGCAAAGCCGGTGGCTGCAACACGCTCCTGATAAGACTTTAGACTCTTTTCGTTCTGCATGTAGACATCGGCCGTCTGGCTGATGCTGGACGCGCCGAACGCGAGGATGTCGCAATCCTTGTGCGTGGTGTAGCCCTGGAAATTCCGCCACAGGGTCTTGTTCTGCTGCGCGCGCACCAGTTCGTCGTCCGGGCGCGCAAAGTGGTCGAGACCGATATTGACATAACCCGCCGCGCCCAGATGCGCATTGACCGCCTGCTGCAACCCAAGACGCGTTGCCGCATCAGGCAGATCAGACGCATTGATCAGGTTCTGGTGTTTTTTCATCCAGGGCACGTGCGCATAGCCGAATACCGCCAGCCGCTCCGGCGCCCATACCGCCACCCGCTCCAGCGTGCGGCTGAAACTTTCGACAGTCTGCTTCGGCAGACCGACGATCAAATCCAGGTTGATGCTGGAAAATCCCAGTTCACGCGACCAGTCGAGCACCTGCTGGATCAAGGATTCGGACTGGATGCGATTGACCGCCTGCTGCACGTCCGGGTCCATGTCCTGCACCCCAAAGGACAGACGGTTGAAACCGCATTCGCGCAGCGCCACCAGATGCGCGCGCGTCAGTTCCCGCGGGTCGACCTCGCAACTGATTTCAGCATCCGCCGCCACGGTGAAATGCGAACGCATCATCGCCATCAGCCGGCGAATATCGTCCGGATTCAAATAGGTGGGGGTGCCGCCGCCCCAGTGCAGCTGGCGCACCACGCGGTTTGCGTCGACCTGTTGGGCAGTGCGCGCCATTTCCTGATCGAGCGTGGCCAGATAAGGCTGGGTTTTACTGTAGTCGCGCGTCGCCACCATATTGCAGCCGCAGTAGTAGCACAGCGAATCGCAGAAGGGTATGTGGGCATAAAGCGAAATCCCCCGCTCGGGCGCGGACCCTGCCACCGCGTCGATCCAGTCGGTATTTTCAAATGCGGTTTTGAAATAGGGTGCGGTCGGATAAGAGGTATAGCGCGGCCCCGCCACACTGTATTTCTTGAGCAGTCTCGTATCGGCAGACATGATTTCATCAATTAAGATAGTGTTATCTCATTAAATCCACGTTTTCCTAGAAAGTCAAATCGCCGCTTCCGCAATTCCCCGTAGCAGGCGTATCCTGTTTTTTGTGTCCCTACAACACAGGTTTGCCCCATGTCCGCCCCCCTCCTCTGGTATTTTGCCGACCCGATGTGCTCGTGGTGCTGGGGCTTTTCACCCACCATGGATGCGCTGCGCGAGGAATTCCACGACCGCATGAAGATCGCCCTGGTACTGGGCGGACTGCGCCCCGGAACAGCCGAACCGATGACCGCCGCCGCGCGCGAGGAAACGCTTCATCACTGGCATGCAGTCCATGAACGCACCGGCCAGCCGTTCGCGTTTGAGCATGCGCTGCCGGAAGGATTCGTGTATGACACGGAACCGGCCAGTCGAGCCGTGGTGACCGTAGGCGGCATCGACCCCGCCCTGATTTTTCCGCTGTTTCAGGCGATCCAGTATGCGTTTTATGCTGCGGGTCGCGATGTCACCCAAACCCCCGTCTTGACCGAGCTGGCATCCGGGCTCGGTGCCGATGCCAGCGCATTTGCCGAGGCCTTTGATAGCGAGCCGGCTCGCGCCCGTACCCAGGCGCATTTCAGGCAGGCACGTCAGGCAGGCGTCCGCGGTTTTCCCACTCTGATCCTTCAGCAAGGCACCCGGTTGCAACCGGTCGCCAGCGGCTGCCTGCCACGGGAGACCGTGCGCGACGCCATCAACCGCCAATTGCAGACGGCCATCTGACCCGATCCAGGCTTGGGCCAACCGACGACGACGATTACACTCTCCCCACCCTCTATTCCGGAACGATCCCATGACCCGTTTTTCCCTGTTTTCCACCCCCGTATTTATTGGCGCACTCATGCTGGGCATCTCGGGATGCAGCGCCAGCGAACCGGGCACCCAAACCGTCCCGACCGCGCCCGCCGCGGGACAACCGGCCAATCCCCAGGTGCTGATCGAAACCAGCAAAGGCAACATCACCGTCGAGGTTTTCCCGGCCCAGGCACCGCAATCGGTCGGCAACTTTCTCAATTATGTGAAGACCGGGTTTTATGATGGCCTGATATTCCACCGCGTGATTCCCGGTTTCATGATCCAGACGGGCGGCATGCAGGCCGACATGTCCGAGAAACCCAAAAATGCACCGATCCAGAATGAGGCCGACAATGGCCTGAAAAATCTGCGGGGCACCCTGGCAATGGCGCGCACCGGCGATCCCCACTCGGCCAGCTCGCAGTTCTTCATCAACGTCGCCGACAATGCGTTTCTCAACCATCGCGGCCAAAGCGTTGAAGGCTGGGGTTATGCCGTATTTGGCCGGGTGGTGGACGGAATGGATGTGGTGGATGCCATCGTTTCGGTACCGCGCGGCAACCGCGGCCCGCATGGCGATGTGCCGGTTGAGCCGATTGTGATGAAACGGGCCACCGTACTGCCCGAAGCAAAGGCGTTGTCCAACCCGGAACCCGGCAACACCGGGAAACAGTAGGCGCCGCACTGTCTTCCACCGGCAAACTCCTGCTGCTCGCGCTGGTTGCCCCCCTGGCCATGACGACGGGCCTGCTGGCCGGTGCGCTGCCCGCCGACCGCGAACTGGCCATGGAAATCGTGGCCCAATTGCGCGGACCCCGCGTGGCTGCGGCGTTTGCCTGCGGCGGGCTGCTGGCGCTGGCGGGCGCGTTGATGCAAACCCTGTTTCGCAATCCGCTGGCTGAACCCTATCTGCTGGGCGTCTCGGGCGGCGCCGGTCTGTTGGCCCTGCTCGGCATGGCTGCCGGATTGGCATGGCCCTGGGTGTCGGTCCTCGCCTTTGCCGGCAGCCTGCTGGCACTGGCGCTGGCTGCCGCGCTGGGCGGGCGGCTCCTGGCGCGCGACCACACCCCGCTGCTGCTGGCGGGTGTCATGCTGGCGGCGGGCTTCGGCGCGTTGATTGCCCTGGTACTCAGCGTCACGCCCGCCGAACGCCTGCCGGGCATGCTGTTCTTCCTGATGGGCGATCTGGCGTGGACAGCGCAGCCCACGCTGTTGTGGGCGGCATTGCTGGTAGCGACGACCGCCGCGCTGGCGCTCGCAGGCCGGCTCGACGTGCTGCAGCTTGCCCCATTGAAAGCGGCTTCCCTCGGCGTCGCGGTCGCACCCACCCGGTGGCTGCTGTTTATCCTGGCCGGCGCCTGCACCTCGCTCGTCGTGGCCCAGGCCGGCAGCATTGGATTCGTCGGGCTGATGGTGCCGCATGCCCTGAGAAAACTGGGATTCGCCGGCCATCGCGTTCTGCTTCCCGCCTGTGCGCTGGCCGGGGGCAGCCTGCTGGTGCTGGCCGATGCGCTGGCGCGCACCGTGATTGCCCCGCGCGAGCTGCCGGTGGGGGTGCTGACAGCCTTGCTGGGGGTGCCGCTGATGTTGTGGTTACTGCGCAAACCATGAACCTCGCCGCCACCCAGCTTACGCTCGAAAGCGGCAACCGCGTGCTGGTCAAGGCGCTGGACCTCACGCTCGACCCGGGTACCGTGCTCGGCATCCTCGGCGCAAACGGCGCGGGAAAATCCACGCTGTTATCTGTTCTGGCCGGGCTTGCCACCCCCGCCCGGGGCCAGGTCACGCTCGACGGCAATGCGCTCGACACGCTGCCGGCCCTGACCCGCGCCCGGCATATCGGGCTGCTGCCGCAGGGTGACGAAGGCGGGTTTTTCGGCAATGTTCAGGATTTTGTCGCGCTGGGGCATTACCCCTTTGGCCGGCCTGCCGGCAATCTGGCGTCCCATCTGGCGCGCTGGGAGCTGACCGGACTGGCACGGCGCACGCTCGATTCCCTTTCTGGCGGCGAACGGCAGCGCGCCCGCCTGGCGCAGCTGGCTGTCCAGCAACCGGATATTGCGCTGCTCGACGAACCCCTGACCCATCTCGACCCCGCGCACCAGGCGCGGCTGCTGGCCTGGGCTCGCAAGGAGGCCGATGCCGGGCGGGCCATCGCGATCACATTGCATGATCCCAATTGGGCCGCCGGCCACTGTGATCGGCTGCTCTTCCTGCATGGCAATGGCCACTGGCAACTGGGCGTGCCGGCCGATCTGCTCACGCCGACGGCACTCGAAGCCCTCTACGGTCCGGGCACAGCCGCATTATGGCAAGTAAGGGCCCCCGCCCAGCCTGTATAATCACGTTCTATCCTGCCTCCACTCGCCTCCGCGCACCCTATGATTCGTCGCTTTATCAATAAAATATTCGGAAAAACACGCGCAAAACCCGGCGCCCGGATTCTTGCGCACACCGCGCACGGCATCCGCCGCGACCAGCTCGACGACTGCGCATTGAAAACCTGCGAAACCTTGTCCCATGCGGGATTCAAGGGCTATCTGGTAGGCGGCGCGGTGCGCGACCTGCTGCTGGGCAACACGCCCAAGGATTTTGACGTGGCAACCGACGCCACGCCGGAGGAAGTCAGGCGCCTGTTCCGCCGCTCACGCATCATCGGGCGCCGCTTTCAGATCGTGCATGTCATGTGCGGTCGCGTCACCATCGAAGTCACCACCTTCCGCTCCAACGAATCCAAAGAAGCGGATGATGAAGACGAGCGGCCCACCGACGAGCATGGCCGCTTGCTGACCGACAATGTGTTCGGCAACATGGCGGATGATGCCGCGCGTCGCGATTTCACCATCAACGCCCTGTATTACGATCCCGAACGCGAAGAAGTGCACGACTATTTTGGCGGCGTGGCGGATTGCAGGAAACGGGTGCTGCGCATGATCGGCGACCCGGATACGCGTTTCCGCGAAGATCCGGTGCGCATGCTGCGCGCTGCCCGTTTTGCCGCCAAACTCGATTTCCATATCGATCCCGACACCCGCAAACCGGTTGCCACGCTGGCGCCGCTGCTGGCCAACATCCCCCGCGCGCGCATCTTCGACGAAGCGCTGAAACTGCTGATGTCCGGCCACGCCTTGCGCGGCGTCCACCAATTGCGCGCCGAAGGACTGCATCACGGCATGCTGCCGCTGCTCGACACGATTCTTGACGACCCCACCGGCGAACGTTTCATCACCGCCGCGCTGAAAACCACCGACGCGCGCATCGCGCAGGATAAACCGGCCTCGCCCGCCTTTCTGTTCGGCACCCTGCTGTGGCCACAGGTGCTGCAACGCTGGCGCGCACTCGAGGCTGGCGGAGAAAGCGCGCAACCCGCCCTGTTCATGGCAATGGACGAAGTGCTCGATGCCCAGCGCGGGCAGCTTGCGATTCCGCGCCGCTATGACGGCATGATGAAGGAAATCTGGGCATTGCAGCCGCGCTTTGAACAGCGTGGCGGCCAACGCCCGTATCGCCTGCTGGAGCACCCCCGGTTCCGCGCCGCCTATGATTTCTTGCTGTTGCGTGCAGAATCCGGCGAAATCGATGCCGAACTGGGCGAGTGGTGGACACGCTTCCAGGCCGTCGACGCGGACACCCGCGAATCGATGCTGAAGGCTGACAGCGCACCCAAGCCGCGTCGTCGCCGCAAGCGCAAGAAGCCCGAAGGGGCAGCGGATCAACCCCCGGACACAAATGAGCCAACATGAACGTCATTGCAACCATTGGGCTCGGGGCCAACCTCAATGACCCGGCAGCGCAGGTGGAATATGCGCTGGCCGAACTGGACCGCCTTCCCGGCACCCGGCTGATTGCGCGTTCCTCGCTGTATGCTTCGGCACCGGTGGGCTATGTCGATCAACCCGATTTCATCAACGCGGTGGCCCAGGTGGAAACCGCCTTGGCGCCGCGCGTCTTGCTGGCCGCCCTGCTCGATATCGAGCACCGCCATGGCCGCGAACGCAGCTTCCGCAACGCGCCGCGCACGCTGGATCTTGATCTGCTGCTGTATGGCAATGCGCACTTCCATGAAGCGGCCCTGACGCTACCGCATCCGCGCATGGCCGAACGCGGCTTCGTGCTGCGGCCATTGCTGGAGATCGCGCCCGATACGATGATCCCCGGGCGCGGACGCGCCGCCGACTGCCTGCCCGCCTGTGCCGGCCAGAATGTGGTCCCCCTTATCCTTCCCGCTGCTGCCGTCAACGCATGAGTCTTGATCGTTACCGTTATATTGTCGTCGAAGGCCCCATAGGCGCGGGCAAAACCAGCCTCACCCACAAGCTGGCTGAACACCTGAGTGCCAGCACCCTGCTCGAAAACGCCACCGAGAATCCCTTTCTGCCGCGTTTCTATCAGGAGCCAAAACGTTATGCGCTGCCCACGCAGCTGCATTTCCTGTTCGAGCGTTCACGCCAGATACGCGAACTGGCCCAGGGCGATTTGTTTCGCGGCGGCACCGTCTCCGATTTTCTGATCGACAAGGACATGCTGTTTGCGCGCCTGAACCTCGACGACGACGAATTCGAGCTGTATCAAAAAGTGTATGCTGACCTGACTTTGCAGGCGCCCACGCCCGATCTGGTTATTTACCTGCAGGCGCCGCTTGATGCTTTGCAGGAGCGCGTCAAGCGACGCGGCGTGGAATTCGAACGCGGCATGGACTCAAATTATTTGCAGCGTCTGGCCAACAGCTATAGTGAGTTTTTCCACCGCTACGACGCATCGCCGCTGCTCATCGTCAACACCGAAAACCTCAACTTCGCCGAGAACGACGAGGATTTCACGCTGCTGCTGGAACGCATGAGCAAAATGCGCGGCCCGCGCGAATTTTTCAGCCGCGCGGCTTAAGCGCGTTTACAACCCGATGACCATTACGCTTTCCACGCTCAAGGCAATGCGCGAACGCGACGAGAAAATCGCCGTGCTCACTTGCTACGATGCCAGCTTCGCCCGCGTGCTCGATACCGCCGAAGTCGACGTGCTGCTGATCGGCGATTCGCTCGGCATGGTCATCCAGGGCCACCGCTCGACCCTGCCGGTGAAGCTGGCCGAGATGACCTACCACACGCGCTGCGTGGCTGCAGGCACCGAACGCGCCTTCCTCGTCGCCGATCTGCCGTTCGGCAGCTACCAGCCCTCGGCCGAGCGCGCCTACGCGTCTGCGGCACGCCTGATGGCGGCAGGCGCGCACATGGTCAAGCTCGAAGGCGGCGCGGTCATGGTCGACACCGCTGCCTTCCTCACCCAGCGCGGCATACCTGTATGTGCGCACCTCGGCCTGCTGCCGCAATCGGTCAACCAGCTGGGCGGCTACAAGGTGCAGGGACGCGAAGAGGCCGCCGCCGCGCAACTGCTTGCCGATGCGCACGCACTGGAAGCGGCCGGTGCCGGGCTGATCGTGCTGGAAATGGTGCCCGCAGCCGTGGCAAAAGCCGTCACCGACGCGCTGACCATTCCCACCATCGGCATCGGCGCCGGCGCGGCCTGCTCCGGCCAGGTGCTGGTGCTGTACGACTTGCTGGGGGTCTATCCGCGCGCGCCCAAATTCTCGAAAAATTTTCTCGTCGGCACCGACGGCATCGAAGCGGCTGCACGCGCCTACGTCGCCGCCGTTAAAAACGGTGATTTCCCGACCACCGACCACGCTTTCTGATGCAGGTTTTTCACACCGTCGCCGAACTGCGCGCGGCCTTGGCCGGGCAAGCGGACACCGCGTTTGTCCCGACCATGGGCAACCTGCACGCCGGCCATGTCTCGCTGATTGAGTTGGCCAGACAACACGGCCATCCCGTCGTCGCCAGCATTTTCGTCAACCCGCTGCAGTTCGGCGCCGGCGAGGATTTCGAGCGTTATCCGCACACGCTGGATGCCGATTGCGAGAAGCTGGCCGCGGCAGGCTGCGATCTCGTGTTTGCGCCTGCGGTGGCCGAGGTCTACCCGGTGCCGCAGACCTTTACCGCCCGTCCGCCCGACAGCCTGGCGCAGGATTTGTGCGGCGCCTTCCGCCCCGGTCATTTCAGCGGCGTCGCCACCGTGGTGCTGAAGCTCTTCAACCTGGTGCAACCCAGGGTGGCCGTGTTCGGCAAAAAGGACTTCCAGCAACTGCTGGTCATTCGCGAACTGGTGCGGCAATTCAACCTGCCGATCGGCATTCTGGCGGGCGACACCCTGCGCGAGGCAAACGGGCTGGCGATGAGTTCGCGCAACGGCTATCTCAGCGAATCCGAACGCATCCGGGCAGCCCAGTTGCACAGCCAACTCGCAGCCCTCGTCGCCACCATCCAGGCGGGAGAACGCGATTTCGAGGCCCTGTGCGCCACCGCCGGCCGCCACCTGAAAATGGGGGGCTGGCGCGTCGATTATGTCGCGCTGCGCGACGCCGCTACGCTGCAGGCGCCTACCCCCGCCAGCACCCGGCTGGTGGCACTCGGCGCCGCCTGGCTGGGCACCACCCGGTTGATCGACAATATCGATTTCCCCCTATTGGGCAATCCGCCCTGAAGTTTTATAATGATCCCCCTTATTTGTGAGGGCACCGTCATGCAAAGAACGATGCTCAAGTCCAAGCTCCATCGGGCAACCGTCACCCATTCCGAACTGCACTACGAAGGTTCGTGCGCCATCGATGAAGCGCTGCTGGATGCCGCCAACATCCAAGAATACGAGCAGATCCAGATCTACAACGTCACCAATGGTGCGCGGTTCACCACCTATGCCATCCGCGCCGGGCGCGGCTCCGGCATCATTTCGGTAAACGGCGCCGCCGCGCACAAGGCCAATCCCGGCGACCTCGTCATCATCGCCACCTACGCCGTCTACAACGAACTGGAACTGGCGCGCTACGCGCCCGAGCTGGTCTACATCGGCGAAGGCAACCGCATCCTCGACAACCGCCACGAGATTCCGGTGCAGGCGGCGTAACACACATTCGCCATAAATAAAGCCGGGGATTCCCGGCTTTATTTATGGGCCTTGAACGGCGGTTGAAGCGACATTTCCCGGCTGCCGGCTATTGGGTAACGAAGATCGGATTGGCGATCTCTGACCGACTGGAACAATCAATGGCTTAGTCGGAAAAACACGTTATTGGGCGGCTGGTGTAGATATGTAAGCGGCCATTCGCGTGATAGGCACGTAATTCTGCTTCTCGGCGATTCTGTTGAAAAATCCCTGGATATTGCGGCTGATTTGGCTATGATTTCACCATCTGATGCGCGGGGAGCCTAGCCATGATGGGAAGTCAGACAGGCAGTCAGGATCGACTGTTTTATTCTTTCAACCTCGACGAACACATTTCCCAGAATCACCTCCTCCACAGCATGGACCGCTGCCTCGACCTGAGCGAATTACGCCAGCACCTGGCGGATTACTACAGCCACACTGGCCGCCCTTCGACTGATCCCGAACTGATGATCCGCATGCTGATCATTGGTTATTGTTACGGCATTCGTTCTGAACGACGCTTGTGCGAAGAAGTCCATCTTAACCTCGCCTATCGCTGGTTCTGCCGCCTTGGCCTGGAAGATGCCGTGCCAGACCACTCCACCTTCTCCAGGAATCGCCATGGGCGCTTTCGTGCCAGCGAGGCCTTCCGCTGGGTGTTCGACGAAGTGGTCCGCCGTTGCATGGCTGAGGGTCTCGTCAAGGGCGAGGGCTTCGCCGTGGACGCCAGCCTGATCGCGGCGGACGCAAGCCATCAGCACAGCGTGCAGACCGGAGAGGCAATCGACTGGACGAACCCGACACTCGGCAACCGTGCCGTGCGTGAGTATCTGGAAGCACTGGACACTTCATATTTCGACGCGGCAATATGCCCGGATCGTCGACCGATGGATTGACTCCATCGGACTTGACCCTGCTGCCTACGGCACCCACACGATGCGCCGGACCAAGGCCACACTGATTTACCGACGTACCCAAAACCTTCGTGCTGTCCAGCTTTTACTCGGGCAGACCAAGCTCGAAAGCACAGTGCGTTATTTGGGAATCGAGGTGAACGATGCACTGGAGATTGCCGAATAAACGGATGTTTAATGGCTGAGCCAGGATGACGGCCTTTATGGGAGGCCGTCATCCTTGCATTGAGTTGAGCCGGCCTCACCGCTCCCGCAAACTCTCACTCGTCACCTGCATCAACGGACTCAGGAAATACTCAATCACCCGTCGCTTCCCCGTCTTGACCTCGACCGTCACTGCCATCCCCGGGCTCAACCGCACGATCTTGTTTTCAACCCGAATCGTGTCCTTGGCAAGCTTCACCCGGGTCGAGTAAATCAGTCCCAGTTTTTCGTCCTGAATCGCGTCGGAGGAGACCTGGGTGATTGTGCCGTGCAGGGTGCCGTATTTGGTGAAGGGGAAGGTTTCCACTTTCACTTCGACATCCTGCCCGGGATTCACAAAGCCGATATCCTTGTTGGGTAGCATGGCTTCGACTTCCAGCACATTCTCTTTGGGGACGATCACCATCAAGGGTTGGGCGGGGGTGACCACGCCGCCGACGGTGCTGATCGCCAGTTGCTGGACGGTTCCGGCGACGGGGGCGGTCAATCGCATCAGCCGGCCGCGCTGGTCGGCCTTGACCCATTCCTGACCCAATGAGGCCGCTTTCTGTTCGGCCAGGTTCTGCTGGTCCAGCAACTGACGGCGGGTTTCCGCTGTCAGGGTGGCTTGTTGTTGTTGGGCTTCGGCCAAGGCTGCTCGGATCTCATTCACCTTGGCCCGGCTACCGGCCAGATCCTGTTCGAGCTCGATGCGTTCCTGCTCACGTTCCAGGTAGCCGTGCTGCGACATGAAGTTCTCTTTTACAAGGCGTTGGTAGTCCGCTGCACGCTGGCGTGCGATGGGTGCGGTTTGCTCAAGCTTGATCATCTGTTCCCGCGTGGCCTGGAGTTCTGCCCGGCGCCGGGTCACTTCACTCTGTAATTGCAGCTTGCGCGCCTGGTATTCCTGGTACTGGCCGCTGAGCTGGATTTGATCGTTGATGAGTCTGGCCGCATCGGCGCCGCTGACTTCACCCAGTTTAGGCGATTGTCCATTCGCCAGCGCTGCGAGCATGGCACGGGCTCGCATGGCTTCGAGGCGCGCGGTCAGCGCTTCGTTATCCAGCCGGTCGCTGTCGGCCACCGCGGTGGTGGCATCGAGCTCGATCAGCACCTGCCCCAGTCGGACTTCCTGTCCGTCGCGCACGTGGATGGCCTTGACCACGGCGGTTTCCATCGGCTGGATGAGCTTGGTGCGATCGTTGGGGATGATCTTGCCGACGGCGGTGGCGACCACGTCGATGCGGCCAAAGGTCGCCCACAGGACCGCAATCAGGGCAAAGGCCATGATGAGCCAGAGCGTGACGCGCGGCGCGGGGTGGACCGGCGTGTCGCGCAAGGCCAGCGCCGCGGGCAGGAACTGGGCCTCGTGCGCTTGCAGCACAGGGGTGTCGGTCTCTTTGCGTTGCGACCAGGCGTGGCGGAATATTTTGGCGTAGCGCTTGAAGAGATCGGCGAGGGCTTGGCGTTTCATTTCAGTCGATCTCAGGCGTGTTGCAGCCGATGCAGGCGGGAGTAATGCCCTGCCTCGTGTTGCAGCAATTCGGCGTGGGTGCCGGTCTCGACGATCTGGCCATGGTCCATCACGAAGATCCGATTCGCATGGCGCACTGCCGACAGGCGATGGGCAATGACGATGACGGTACGGCCCTGGCAGATGGCCTGCATATTCTGCTGGATGATACGTTCCGACTCATAATCGAGTGCACTGGTGGCCTCGTCAAATATCAGGATGCGCGGTTCGCTCATCAGGGCACGAGCAATCGCGATGCGCTGGCGCTGGCCACCCGATAAGCTTGAGCCGTGTTCACCGACCATGGTGTCGTAGGCTTCGGGCAGCTCAAGGATGAACTCATGGGCGCCGGCCAATTTGGCGGCCTGAATCACCTGCTCCAGCGGCGCACCGGGGTCGGCCAGGGCGATGTTCTCTCTGAGGGTGCGATTGAATAACACGTTCTCTTGCAGTACCACACCGATTTGACGACGCAGGCTGGAGGCATCGACCAGGGTCAGATCCATGCCGTCGATCAGCACCCGGCCGCGTTCGGGTACATACAGACGTTGAATTAATTTAGTGAGCGTGCTCTTGCCTGACCCTGAGCGACCAACGATACCGATGACTTCGCCGGGCTGGATATCAAGGGTGATGCCTTTGAGCACTTGGGGGGTGTCAGGCCGGTAACGGAAATTGACCTGATCGAAGGTAATCTGGCCGGTGATCGGCGGCAGGCTGCTCTTGGCACCGGCGGCCTCGGTGGGCGCATTGAGAATGTCGCCTAGGCGCTGGACGGAAATGCCGGTCTGCTGGAAGTCGGTCCACAGCTGCGCCAAGCGCATGATCGGTTGCGCGACGCGGCCAGCCAGCATGTTGAAAGCGATGAGCTGACCGACGGTAAGCTGGCCTTCGATCACCAGCTTGGCGCCGAGCCAGAGGGTGCCGACGGTGACGAGCTTGCCGACGAGATTGGTGCTCTCGTGCGCGACCGTCGAGATCGTCGCCGACTTGAATCCGGCAGATACATAGCCTGCCAGCTGGGTGTCCCAGCGGCGCTGCATCTGCGGTTCCACCGCCATGCTTTTGAGGGTGTCAATGCCAGAGACTGTTTCGACCAGGAAGGCCTGGTTCTCTGCGCCGCGGTTGAATTTCTCGTGCAGCCTCGCGCGCAACAACGGCGTAATCAACAAGGCGATCACAAAATACAGTGGCAACGAGGCCAGCACCACGAGGGTGAGCCAGCCACTGTAGAACAGCATCACGGCAATGAAGACGACCGAGAACAACACGTCGAGCACCACGGTGATCGAGTTGCCCGTGAGAAAGGCGCGGATGTTCTCCAGTTCGCGCACCCGGGCAACCGAGTCGCCGACCCGGCGCGCCTGGAAGTAGCCCAATGGCAGGTGCAGCAGATGATGAAACAGCCGCGCGCCGAGTTCGACGTCGATACGGCTGGTGGTGTGGGCGAAGACGTAGCTACGAAGACCGGAAAGTCCGACTTCGAAGATCGAGACCACCAACAGGCCGACAGCGATGACGTCGAGTGTGGTCAGTCCGCGGTGCACCAGTACCTTGTCCATCACCACCTGAAAGAACAAGGGGGTGACGAGGGCAAACAGGTTCAGCACAAATGACACCAGCAGCACTTCGTAGAGCAGCTTGCGGTATTTGACGACAGCGGGGATAAACCAGGAGAAATCGAACTTGGCCATCTCCCCGACCATCGAGGCGCGTGAGGTGAAGAGGATGAGTTCGCCACTCCAGCGGGCCAGCAGTTCATCACGCGATACAACCTCCGGCCGCTCGGCCTTGGGGTCGTGGATCAGGGCCTTGTCCGCTTCAAAGCGGGCGAGAATGAAATAGCTGCCATCCTTATCGATTGCCATGGCAGGCAAAGGGGTGCGATCGAGTCGTTCGAGGGTCGTCTTGACGACTTTGGCTTGCAGGCCCAGGTGTTTGGATGCCAGCAGGATGTCGGGGCGGCCGAATGGCTCGCCGGACACTTTGAACTGATGCGCGAGCTGTTCAGGATCGACCGCAATCTGGTGGAAGCGGGCGAGCATCACCAGGCAGGCGAGGCCGGTGTCGAGCGTCGGCGGGATGGATGGATGCAATGATTCGAGGGTGTCATTCATGGCAGTACGCACGCACGCGCCCTGATACATCTACTTGTCAGGGCGTGTGTCTTTGCAGGTCAGGTTGTTCGTTTACCGCGTTACAAGTTAACGAAGCGCGGCCCGCTTCATTATTGTTACTGCCAGTTAGCCGCGATCACTGGATTGAGCTCGGTCTGGTAGTTGGTAGGCAAGGTCGTCTGCCCAGCAGCCGGTGGCGCAAAGCTCGCCATGGCGTTCACCAGGTTCTGCACGTTGCTATCGGTCAAGGTCTTGGCACCGTCGGTGGTCTTGAACTGTTCGACGTGATACGCGTTGCCAAGGTACCAATCCTTGATCACCAGTTTGTCGCTGGTGCCGATGATGCTGGACTCCAGGTTGTTACCCACTTTCCGGAACCAGATCTGGTCGGCCGCCACGCCGGTGAGGAACTGGGCGATGTCGGTGTTGCCGGCGGTGGCATCGTTCTCGACCACAGTGTCGGCAGCGTAGCCACGACCCATGATGTAGGTGTCGTTGCCGGTACCACCTATCAGGGTGTCCGTGCCGGCATCACCCCACAACCAGTCGTTTCCAGCCAGGCCAATCAGGGTATCGTTGCCACTGCCACCATACAGGTAGTTATCGGCCGCATTGCCTGTCATCGTCCAGTTGCCACTGCTATAGCGGTAGCCCCTTTCAATCTCGGCACCAAGAGTGTAATCAGCCTCCAGATACAGTTCAACGCTGTCTGCCGTGCCCTCGCCTGAATTTTCAATAATGATGTCACCGGCATTGTCGATGATGTAGTAGTCATCACCCGCTCCACCAATCATGATGTCCGCACCCGCCCCACCATCGAGTGTGTCGTTGCCGGCTCCACCTGAAAGCGTATTGTTGGCGCTATTGCCTATCAATGAATTGTTGAGTTCGTTGCCTGTGCCATTGATAGCAGCAGTGCCAGTGAGGGTAAGGTGCTCAACGTTGGCCGTCAGGGTGTAGCTAATCGAGCTTTCAACCGTGTCCGACCAGCCTTCGTTGGCATTCTCGGAGACGCTATCACCCGTGCTCTCCACCACATAGGTGTCGTTGCCTTGGCCCCCCTGCATGATGTCGTTGCCGGCTCCACCATCAAGCCGGTCATCTCCTGCGTTCCCTAGCAGGGTGTCCGCACCCGCATCGCCAAACAACATGTTGTTGCCGGCGTTGCCCATCAGCAGGTTGTTGAGGGCGTTACCTGTGCCGTTAATCGCAACTGAACCGGTCAGGACGAGGTTTTCGATGTTGGCGCCAAGGGTGTAATTGATACTGCTGCGAACAGTGTCGATGCCTCCGTTTGCCAATTCGGTCGGCACGTCCCCCACGTTGTCCACCAGGTAGGTGTCATTGCCGCTGCCGCCTGTCATCTGGTCCGCACCCACGCCTCCATCCAGGGTGTCGTTGTCGCTCAGGCTGAATCGCAAGGCACCATTGGATGCCAGGGTTTCTTGGCCCAGCCGCAGGTTGATGTCATCGAAAGCAGCTGCGCCGCTACCAGGATCATAGTAGACACCGTTATCGGTAGCGGTTATGGTCTGGCCATTAACTTCTATTTTTTGGACATAGAGGTTGCGGTCCTGACCAATATCCGGGCGCCAGGCATCGTTGTTAAAGACGATATCCACTTTTCCGGACACTTTGCCCAGCTTGGCCGGGTCGACGGTATAGGCTGTGTAATTTGCCGCATTAACTGCAAACTCCTGGATCAGGATGCCGTCAACGTAGACCTGCATGGTGGGGTAAACGTCCAATACCGGCGTGCCGCGGGCATAAACCACCAGGCTGGTGAGGATCTGGCTGGTGGGGCTGACGCTTGTCTCCCCTTTCAAGATGTCATTGCCTGCGCCACCCAACAGGGTGTTGCGAGCACCGTTGCCGGTAATGACGTTGTTCAGTTCATTACCGGTGCCGTTGATGGCAGCAGTGCCCATGAGAGTGAGGTTTTCTAGATGAGACCCCAGAGTGTAGGTGATCGAGGACTGAACGGTGTCAGTGCCTTCGCCTGCATTCTCGATGACGATGTCAGCAATATTGTCGACGTTGTAGGTGTCATCACCCAGACCACCGACAAGAGTGTCGATACCTTGCCCGCCAATTAGGGTGTCATTGCCGTCACCACCATAAAGCTGATCATTACCCTGGTTGCCCGACAGGTTGTCATTACCTCCAAGGCCATAAACAATGTCGTCTCCGCTTCCGGCAATGACAAAGTCGTAGCCGTTGCCACCGGTGATGACGTCGTTACCGCCGTCAACAATGCCCCAGTCATCTCCCAGTATCCAATTGGTACCCGAGCCACCGATGATGGTGTCGCTACCCAATCCGCCAACCAGGTAGTTTGACCCGGCTCCACCGGTCAGCACGTCGTCTCCACCTTCACCGTAGAGGGTGGCCGTGTTCTCAGTCGTGCTCTCTGCGTAGAGGGTGTCGTTGCCATCGCCCCCATACGCTTCGTCCTCATTACCCGCATGCAGGGTATCGTTACCGCCCAGACCGTACAGCATGCTGCCACTGCCGTTGCCTCGCAGGATGTTGGCGAGTTCATTCCCCGTGCCATTGATCGCTGCAGCGCCCGTCAAAGTGAGGTTCTCGACGTTAGATCCCAGGGTGTAAGCGATCGATGATTGAACCGTGTCTATACCGCCGTCTCTGCTGAACCACCCAAAGGTGGGTGGGCTGTCCCAACTATTGGCACTGTTGTATGTGTTGCCGAAGTTCTCGATAACCTGATCGCCTTCATTATCAACAATGTAAATATCATTCCCAGACCCGCCTTCCATATAATCCACGCCAGCACCGCCATCCAGCACATCGTTACCCACGCCGCCAATCAGGCGGTCATTACCGCCCTCACCGAACAAATTTGCCCGATAGTTGCCGTATGGATTGAGCTCCGCGCGCAGATCATTGTCCCGTGCATCGCCTCGGAGCGTAACGTCAGTGGCATTGCCGGCCAATACAAAACTTTCAACATTGTCCATACCAAGGTCAGCGATGCGTATTTCGCGCCCGTTATCAGAAACAGGCAATGGCCAGCCGTATTCATTTGTATTCGCAACCCATAAATAGGCGCGGTCGTTGCCTTCTCCCACCGCTTCAACGACACGATCATTCAAACCGATGACATAAGTATCGTCACCCAGACCGCCAGTCAGCGTATTCGCCGCCGCATTCTGATAACCAATCAAGACGTTGTTGTTTATGTTTCCCGTGCCATTGATCGCGTTGCTGCCGATGAGCGCCAGACGGTTGGTCACACTGTTTGATATCGGAGCGCCAAGCGTAGTGTAGTCAGGCTCCGACAACGTGTAGTTAATGGTGCTCCGTATTTCGTAACCCTGTCCGATGACCCTGTCGCCGGGGTTGTCGACGTAAATCACCTGCACGCCATCCGATGCAATCATCGTGTCGGCACCGGCTTTACCATCCAGAACATCTTGACCAATTACCCCTGCATTGATCCTGCCAATCAGAACGTTATCCAGATCGTTTCCTATTGCCGAAACGACACCCGTAAAATAGGCTCCAGTACCGTCATTCAGGTTCATGTTCTCAACGTTATCTGGCAACGTCCCACCCCAAATGGTTAACAACGTGTCGATGCCTTCATTCTCGTATTCAACGACCTGATCCACCTCCCTGTAAGTGGTTTCACCATAGAAGTTCTTGGTCAATCTATAAGTGTCATTGCCCAGTCCGCCATAGGCGATGTCGTTACCCGTCCCGCCGATTAACCAGTCGTCACCATCCCCGCCTATCAGTTCATCATCTCCAGCGCCACCATCAAGCGTGTCGTTTCCGCCATATCCAGAAATCCGATCATTTGCTGCGGTGCCGGTGATATAATCGTCCAGCGCGGTGCCTCCGAAACCTTCCACAGCCAAAGCGTTGATTGCAGCGGCAGTGAGTTCGCTGTTGTCGGCAAACCGCACAGTGGCAACGCCTGCACCGTTGGTAAACCAGCCTGCAAACTTGATGGCGTCCTGTGTGCTTTTTATCCGTACAAGTAGGCCGCCATCGGTGAGCCTGACATACTCCACATCAGCCTGGGTGATGCCTTGCCCGAGTTGGAGTACGTCAGCTTGGGCATCCCCCGGCGTTTGTGTGATAACGACATCGCTCCCACCGCCAAAGCCAAATTGGTAAATGTCGATGCCCGATCCGCCTTGCAGCGAGTCGCGACCCGCACCACCTTGAAACGTGTTATTGCCCGCGCCACCGATGAGAACATCATCGCCATCGCCGCCGTCGAGCATGTCGTTGCCGTCACCACCGCGTAAAGTGTCATTGCCTCTGTGGCCTGCCAGCGTATCGTCGCCTGCACCGCCCGTCAGCACGTCATTTCCCGCCCCGCCGTACATTTTTCCGCCACTGTCGCCGTTGATCAGATTCAAGGGTGTCAGGAGGGTGTCGCCCACCAGGGTTTCCAGATCGAGTGCATCGCCGTTGGCGAACTGCAGCGTGGCATTAGTGCCGTAAAAGGCGCTATCGAGCTTGAGGATGTCGCCATTATCCAGCGCAATATTCAGGTTCAGGCCGTTGGTAGCGGTTGGGCTGGTGGACAAGCCGCCCGTGCCCAGGCCATTGGCGCTCGCAAGCTGAAAGGTGTTCTCACCCTCGATGTCAAAAATGCTGTCTTCGCCGGTGACGTTCAGATAGGTGTCATCGCCAGCGCCGCCTTGAAGGATGTCAGCACCTGCGCCGCCGTCGAGGATGTCGTCACCTGCTCCGCCAACCAGTGCGTCGTCATCGTCTCCACCCAGCAGGATGTCGTTGCCGGCTCCGCCAAACAGGGTGTCTTTGCCCGCGCCGCCAATGAGCACGTCGTGGCCCAAGCCGCCTGCCAGAATGTCGTCACCCTCGCCACCGTCCAGCACGTCGTCGCCACCCGAGCCAAACAGGGTGTCTCCTCCCGTACCACCGTCCAGCACGTCCGCACCGTCATTGCCGATCAGCAGGTCGTCACCTGCGCCACCTTGCAAGTACACGCTTTCGGTGAAAGCGGCCACCCCTTGTATCCGTTGTTCCCAGTAGGCTGCCGGCTGCATGCCGTTGGGGGCGGTTTGCGGATGGAAATATTTAGCAGCCCAGGTTCCGTTGGCAACCGTGAATTGGTAGGTCCAGCCGCCGCCCAGGCTGGAGGCACCGCTGTAGGAGGCGTTGACGGGAAAGGCACCATAATCAACGGTGGGGTCGCCATTGCTGTCCGTGTAGACGCTGTATCCGGGATTGAACAGCACGCTCGCAGCGTCCGTCCAAAAAACGTCGGCGGTGATCGGGCTGTTGGGGCCTTGAATATAAATCCAGTCCGAGGCACTGGCACTCAGAATGTCGTCACCGTCACCCCCCTCTACAAAGCTGTTTCCGCCAATGCCAGCGATGTAGTCATTACCAAATCCACCTTCGATATGATCGGCGCCGCCATTGCCAACAATCCAGTCGCCGCCGTCGCCACCCAGCAGGTGGTCAGCCTCGGCAGAGCCAAAGAGCATGTCAACGTCATTCAGTCCTTCGACGCGCTGACCGCCCGGTTCGGCTTGAAGGTAGTTGCCCGATACGGTGCCGCTCAAAACGCTGACGGGTGAAGCGGGTGGCGCGCCCGCACCAAGGGTTATGCCAAGCTCGTTATCCGACCACCCCTTCACCAACGCGTTGCTATCACCTTTTTTCACCAGTAGCTGCGTCTCACCATCGACAACAAGTTTAGTGTAGCTAATGCCGTTCTGCTCGTCGGTCCAGGTGCTACTGCCTGTGATGTGGATCCATTTAACGGGATCAATCCCGGTGCTGCCTTGGGCTTGGATGGTGCCAAATTTGATGATGCCTAGTCCGTCGCTGTCTAGGATGGTGTCGTAGCCTTCATTGGCAAAAATGCGGTAAGTGTCAAAGCCATTTCCGCCCACCAGAGTGTCATTGCCGAAGCCGCCATAGAGCAGGTCGTCGCCTTCGCCGCCTTGCAGATAATCGCCGTTGTTGCCGCCGTTCAAGGTGTCGTTGCCACCTCCGGCGATGATCGTGACGCCGTTTAGCAACCCAGCTGCTTGAAGCAAGAGGTTGTGCTGCGGATGGTATAGCTGCGATTCAGACAAGGTCTCGGCGTCATCGCTCCCGTAGATGATGGCCTTGCCTTGGTAGAGCGTTTTAGTGACACCGCCAAGCCAAAGCTCTGCTGCGATCGCGGTTGCACCATGCCCCAGTGTCAGGATTGAGGCGGCACCCAGTACAAGATGGTCAGCGTGTTTAACAACGTCCGCTGAGTAATCTGCATTGGTGTAAGTTCTGGTCGGCAGCCCGTTGTCCACGAAATTGATGTTTACTTTGCGACCAATTCCCCACGGGTCGACTTGTGGCTCCAAAACGAAATTGGCGATGCCCGCAATAAGACCATCGCCATCAAAATCGAAGTTGTCGTTAAACGGGCGAACCGAATAATTCCCGATACTGCGATTGCCAGCCGCATCAATGGAAAAGGCTGCGTCATTTGAAAGTCGGAACAACTCGGAATTCCAGATGTAGGAGCGCTGCCAGTAATCACCCGCAAGGTCATTCAGCAAAACCTGTTTGATATCTATTTCATCACTGTCTGCAGCCAAACCAAGATGGGAGATGATGTCCGTTTTTGTATACACCTGCCCAACCACCATCCATGAAAGATCAGCAGATGTAGAGAAGAATGCTTCGACCATTGCGGACTCAGAACCCAGCGCGAATCGCCCTGGCCCGGTTGCCATGAACGAGGCCATGTTGACTTCAACGTTTGCCCCATAACGGATGGTGTCAGAAACATCTTTTGGGCGGACCAAGGAATCGTTTATTCGGTCACTTGGCGTATTTATGTCGCCATATAGAAAAAAATTGGTAATTTCCTTGACGCCGAGTTGTGTCCAGTCATAAATCATGATTTTCCCCCTAGGGTAGTGGTAGTGATGGGATCCATGCTGGTAGCAGGCAAGCCTACATCGGAGTCCACGAGTTTTCCGCAAACGTCAAAATGAAAGTCCAATCCCCCCGTGAACTTTGGACCAATCCGTACGTCGACACGCTGCAAATCGAAGATTCGATTGAAAATAGAATGAGTTCGCTTTCGTTCAACTGTGCTGAACTTTGGGTCTCTTGGATTAAGGTCGTTCCATTCTTTGTCCCATTGCACATATTTTTCTTTGCCCGATCTCTTGCTGTTGAAATTCACACTTTTCATATCTCCCTCGACCAATATGCCGACTGCTTTAATAAACTCCGCATCGGAGATATATCGCTGCTGCGCTCCGCAGTACCCTGGTGGATCAGCCGTCACATACTTGTAGCCAAGAAATGCGGCAAGGCAAACAACGCCAGTCAGCGCAGTGATTTTTAGGAAGCTCATGCGGCCATTCTCCATTCGTTATCCAATCCCGCATCAATGAAGGAGTCGGGGCCATTTTTGACTGCAAGCTGGGTCGTATTGCGGCCTTCGCGATCGCAGATGACATCACCCGCGCCATCATCGAGGATGTCGTTGCCGGCTCCGCCAAACAGGGTGTCTTTGCCCGCGCCGCCAATGAGCACGTCGTGGCCCAAGCCGCCTGCCAGAATGTCGTCACCCTCGCCACCGTCCAGCACGTCGTCGCCACCCGAGCCAAACAGGGTGTCTCCTCCCGTACCACCGTCCAGCACGTCCGCACCGTCATTGCCGATCAGCAGGTCGTCACCTGCGCCACCTTGCAAGTACACGCTTTCGGTGAAAGCGGCCACCCCTTGTATCCGTTGTTCCCAGTAGGCTGCCGGCTGCATGCCGTTGGGGGCGGTTTGCGGATGGAAATATTTAGCAGCCCAGGTTCCGTTGGCAACCGTGAATTGGTAGGTCCAGCCGCCGCCCAGGCTGGAGGCACCGCTGTAGGAGGCGTTGACGGGAAAGGCACCATAATCAACGGTGGGGTCGCCATTGCTGTCCGTGTAGACGCTGTATCCGGGATTGAACAGCACGCTCGCAGCGTCCGTCCAAAAAACGTCGGCGGTGATCGGGCTGTTGGGGCCTTGAATATAAATCCAGTCCGAGGCACTGGCACTCAGAATGTCGTCACCGTCACCCCCCTCTACAAAGCTGTTTCCGCCAATGCCAGCGATGTAGTCATTACCAAATCCACCTTCGATATGATCGGCGCCGCCATTGCCAACAATCCAGTCGCCGCCGTCGCCACCCAGCAGGTGGTCAGCCTCGGCAGAGCCAAAGAGCATGTCAACGTCATTCAGTCCTTCGACGCGCTGACCGCCCGGTTCGGCTTGAAGGTAGTTGCCCGATACGGTGCCGCTCAAAACGCTGACGGGTGAAGCGGGTGGCGCGCCCGCACCAAGGGTTATGCCAAGCTCGTTATCCGACCACCCCTTCACCAACGCGTTGCTATCACCTTTTTTCACCAGTAGCTGCGTCTCACCATCGACAACAAGTTTAGTGTAGCTAATGCCGTTCTGCTCGCCGGTCCAGGTGCTACTGCCTGTGATGTGGATCCATTTGGCTGGGGTGATCCCATTGCTGCCTTTGGCTTCGAACCCACCAATCTTGACGACGCCTAAACCGTCGCTGTCGAGGATGGTGTCGTAGCCGTCGCCGGCGTTGATGACATAGGTGTCAAAGCCTTGGCCGCCTTCGAGGTAGTCATCACCGCCTTTCCCGGTAAGGGTGTCGTCACCGTCTCCGCCATAAAGCCGATCAGCCTTCCCTTGCCCAGTCAGCACATCGTTGTTCTCTGAGCCAAATACGATCAGCTTGAAATCCCCCAGCGGCCGGCTCATCACGGCATTGATACTGTCGCCGCCGCCGATGCGCATCTTGGTGGTAATCGCGTTGCTGGTGAAATCCTCGAAATAGAACGGCGTGCCGCCCTGCGGTTGCACGAAGGTGTCGCCCACGGGCTCGGTGTCATTGGTGCCGAATTTCAGCTTCCACGAGAGCATGGCGGCGCGGTCTTTTAGGTGTGGGTCGGTGAGGTTGCCGCTGCCGGTGGCGGGGTTGTAGCGGTTGAGTTCGCCGTGGGCGTTGATACCGTCGTAGAGGGCGCTGCTGCCGGTGACGACAAAGGGGTTGAGCTTGTAGAGTGCGTAGCGGGCGCCTGCCTGTCCGCTGATAGCGGTTGCGGACGCGGCCGGCCCAGCTGCATAATACCCACGCGAAAATTACGTTTGCACTGCATGACTCCCCCCTGTTTTTTATAATTTCCGAGTGGTGCGCCCGGACATTTTGTGGGACTGTGAATTTATGTTTGCCTGCTTGTCTATACAACTTTAGTTGTAGACGGCGTAACCCATTGAATATTTAAAACATTAAGTTTGAAGCCATGGCCAAATCATCCCATTCCAGGTGTTTTGTCTGCCGGTTTCCTCAATCACGCTCATCAAGTAACCATCTTCCGCCTGGTCGTCCTGTTCAACTACTTTGCTGTAAATGGCGATTAAAGGGAGGCCTGGATTCATAGCCCGGGCCATACCCCTTACAAGATCATTGTTGAATGGACCAGAACTCGCGTGGACTTTTGGGAAGGACGGCAGGTAGGGCGGGTATTTGATTGCCCTACGGTTGGCCAGCATGCAGGTCGGGTATGTGTCGACCTTCAGACGTTCGAAGTGCGGCTATGAAGACCTATTGGAATCGGATATTCGCTGTCGCGGTTTTGAAAAGCAGACGCTCCTGAATGGCTGGTTTTGGGAAGTGGTAACCGGCTGCTTCGGCCGACCTGCTGTCTCATACCCGATCGCAGCCCCCGTCTGCTCAATAACATAACCAGCCATGTGCTCTTCGCTCGCAACGGCTGCAACGGGCCGACAATGAGCATCAACACCGCTTTCAATATCATGGACTCGGATCAACCGCAAAGCACCCCGGGCCGTTTCCACGCTGTATTCCGGAATACCCTGGTTGCCGTGTGCCTGAAAGGCAAGCTGGCCTAGCTCAATTTCCAGATATCGGCGTTGTATTCCTGCATGGTGCGATCGGTTGAGAAGAATCCGCTCGACGCCGTGTTAAGGATGCTCATGCGCGTCCAGCGAGATTTGTCCTGCCAGGCTTGCGCCACCTTTTCCTGCACCTCGACATAGCTGCCAAAATCCGCCAGCACCATCCACGGGTCGTGTGGGCTGAGCAGTGCATTCAGGATCATGTCGAAAATGCCCGGTTCGCAGGCGTTGAAATGGCCGGACGCCAGCAGGTCGATCACCTCGCGCAATGCGGGATTATTGTCGACATAAGATTGCGGCTGATAATTCGGGCGCAGCGTTTCGACTTCGTCTGCCCGCAGGCCGAACAAGAAGAAATTGTCTTCGCCGACGGCGTCGAGGATCTCGATATTGGCACCGTCATAGGTACCGATCGTGATGGCGCCGTTCATCATGAATTTCATGTTGCCGGTGCCCGAGGCCTCTTTGCCTGCGGTGGATATCTGTTCAGAAAGATCGGTCGCCGGTGCGATGACTTCCATGCTGGTCACCCGGTAATTAGGCAAAAAAGCCACCTTCAAGCGTCCGTTGACCATAGGATCGCTATTGATCACTTCGGCCACGCTGTTGATCAGCTTGATGATCCGCTTGGCGATCACATAGCCCGGCGCCGCCTTGCCCCCAATCAGCACGCAGCGGTCGGCCCAGCCGTCCAGCCGTCCCTGCTTGATGCGGTTGTACAGATGAATGACGTGCAATATGTTCAGTAACTGCCGTTTGTATTCATGGATACGTTTAACCTGCACATCGAATAGCGCGCCCAGGTTGAAATCGACGCCGCACTTGGCTTTGACCAGCGCGACCAGCCGGGCCTTGTTGGCCAGCCTGACGGCCTCCCATTGCGCATGAAAGGCCTCGTTGCCCTGCTCTGCCAGCGGTTTGAGCTTTTCCAGCTGACTCAGGTCGGCAATCCAGCCGTCGCCGATCTGGCTGCTGATGAGCGCGCTCATGCCCGGGTTGGCATGTGCCACCCAGCGACGCGGGGTGACGCCATTGGTCTTGTTGTTGAATTTCTCGGGCCACAGTTCGTAAAAATCGTGAAACAGCCCTTCCTTTAACAGCTTGGAGTGCAGCGCCGCGACGCCGTTGACCGAGAAGCTGCCAACGATGGCGAGCCAGGCCATGCGGACCTGCCGGTCCGGCCCTTCCTCGATAATCGACATGCGCCGCTGGCGATCCATGTTGCCGGGCCATTTGAGCGACACTTCACGCAAGAAACGCGCGTTGATTTCATAGATGATTTCCAGCGGGCGCGGCAACAGCCGTTCGAACAGGCTGACCGACCATCGCTCCAGGGCTTCGGGCAGCAACGTGTGGTTGGTGTAGGCCATGCATCGCGATGTGATGGCCCAGGCCTGGTCCCATACCAGCCGGTGCTCGTCGAGCAACAAGCGCATCAGCTCCGCCACCGCGATGGTGGGGTGGGTATCGTTCATCTGGAACACATTGACTTCGGCGAATTTCAGCAGATCGGTGTTGCCTGCAGCGCGCCATTGGCGAAGCGCATCCTGCAGGCTGGCCGAGGCCAGAAAATACTGCTGGCGCAATCGCAGCACCTTGCCGTTCTCGCTGCTGTCGTTGGGATACAGCACCATCGAAATGTGCTCGGCATTGTTTTTTTCCTGCACCGCCTCGGTGTAGCTGCCGGCATTGAATTCGTCGAGATTGAATTCGTCGGTGGCGGCCGCTTTCCATAGCCGCAGCGTATTCACCGCGTGGTTGCGGTAGCCCGAGATCGGCATGTCATAGGGAATGGCCAACACGTCGCTGGTCCCGGTCCAGCGTGCACGCCCGATCCCTTCCTTGTCGCGGAAATGCTCGGTATGTCCGCCGAACGGCACCCTGCAGGTAAATTCGGAGCGCTCGATTTCCCATGGGTTGCCGTCGCGCAGCCAATGGTCGGTGTCCTCCTTTTGGTAGCCGTTTTCAATACGCTGGCGAAACATGCCGTATTCGTAATGCAGGCCATAACCCATCACCGGCAGATTGAGCGTGGCACAGCTGTCCATGAAACACGCAGCCAGCCGACCCAGGCCGCCATTGCCGAGACCCGCGTCGGGCTCTTCTTCTGCCAGATTTTCGAGCGTATTGCCAAAATTTTGCAGGGCTTCACGCACAGGTTCGTCGAGCCCAAGATTCAGCACATGGTTGGACAGCGCGCGGCCAATAAGGAACTCGAGCGACAGGTAATAGGCACGGCGCTTGCCCGGCTGGTCGCGGGCAGCATAGGAATTCATCCAGTCGGACATGATGCGGTCGCGCAAGGTCCAGGCAAGCGCCTCATAGGTATAGCGCGGCGGGCATGCCTGGACTCGGCCCATGTGGTAAAACCGATAACGCTCCATATCGTGGGCAAGGGCTTCCGTGTCGACGGGCAGCGCATCCAGGGCAAATAAAGCCGCGCACTGAGTCATGTCAGGGGGTGTGGGTGGCATGGCTATCCTCACTGAAGGGGGTGGAATACAAAGAAAGATAATGTCCGGCACTGCTTGACCAGTCGAACGGCTGGCGCATGCCGGTTTGCTGGAGTTTTCGCCATACGGCGGGCTTGCGGTACACCTGCAGCGCGCGGCGGATCGTATCGAGGAAAGCCGCCGTGGTGGGTGATGTGAAAACGAAGCCATTCGCCGTGCCGGCTTTCACGCTGGCCGGGGTGGCATCGACCACGGTATCGGCCAGCCCCCCCGTTTTGTAGACGATGGGGAGCGTTCCGTAATGCAGGCTATACATCTGGTTCAAGCCGCAGGGTTCAAATCGCGATGGCATCATGAATGCATCCGCCCCGGCCTCGATCTGATGCGCGAGCGGCTCGTCGTAGCCAATTTCCACAAAGACGCGCGCCGGATACAGCTTGGCCAGCCGCGCAAGCTTCTGTTCGTATACGGCCTGCCCGCTGCCCAAAATCACGAAGCATGCATCGGTTTCCGCCAGTAAAACCGGAATCACAGCCAGCACCCAGTCGATGCCTTTTTGTTCGACCAGTCGCCCGACCAGACCGAGCAAGGGGGCCTCCAGCGCGGCTTCATCCGCCTGCGGCAGAAAACGTTCGACCAAGGCCTGCTTGTTGCGCCGCTTGCCCGGAAGAATACGGCTCGCCGAATAGTGAAAATGCAGATGGCGATCGGTAGCGGGATTCCAGATTTCGGTGTCAATGCCATTGAGAATGCCGGTGAGTTTGTGTTGCTTGGCAAGCAACAGCCCATCGAGCCCGTAGCCGAATTCGGGGGTGCAGATTTCAGTCGCATAAGTGGGGCTGACCGTGGTCACCGCATCGGCATACACGATCCCGCCTTTCAGCATGGAAAAGCCGCCATGGAATTCCACACTCTCGGACGACCACCAATGACTGGGCAACTGCAGGCGCACAAAGTCGCCGTGCGGAAAATAGCCACTGTAGGCCAGATTGTGGATGGTGAACACGGTTTTGGGGCGCGCCGGCTGATCAGCCAGAAAAGCGGCCACCAGGCCCGCCTGCCAATCATGCGCATGGACCACAGCCGGTTTCCAGCCGGTGCCCATCGCATCGAGTGCCAGCAGGGCGCCCACCCGGGCAAACACGGCAAAACGTTCGGCATTATCCGCCCAGTCCTGTCCGCTGGGGCTGACATAGGGATTGCCAGGCCGGTCGAACAAGTCGGGACAGTCCACAATCCACAGCGGGAATGCGAAATCGGGATGCCGCGTTTCGAGAATGCGCACGCTGACAATGCCCTCTGCCCCGCGCACATCCAGCCAGCCCAGAATTTTTACCTGGTCCAGCTGGCGCAATAAAGTGCGATAGCCCGGCAGCACCAGGCGGATATCGGTGCCGAGCGCCGCCAGGGCATGGGGCAGGCTGTAGACGACGTCACCCAGCCCGCCGGTTTTGACCAGCGGATACGCTTCACTGGCGACCATGAGGATTTTTTTTGCTCCGCGTTTCATGCTTGTGTCCGTTGTTTTTATAGGCTGATTGACTGGCAGGATTTGAGAAAAAGGGCGCCCAGGGGCGGGATCGTGACCTCGACCGAATGATCGAAGCCCATCCACGGCAGATTTTGCGGGGTCAAGGGACCGCCATTGCCGAGATTGCTGCCGCCATAAAACATCGAGTCGGTGTTCAGTACTTCGCACCAGCTGGCGTCGGACGGCACGCCAATGCGATAGGCACGGCGCGGCACCGGGGTGAAATTGAACAGCGCCACGATTTGCTCGGCGTCATTGCTTCCCTGCCGAATGAAGCTCAGCACCGACTGGTCGGCATCGTGACAATCGATCCAGCGAAAACCCTGCGATTCGAAATCGAATTCATGGAGCGCAGGCTCGTTTCGATACAGATGATTGAGATCGCGCAGCAGCGTACGCAGACTGCCGTGGGCCGGAAATTCCAGCAATGCCCAGTCAAGCTGGTCGGCTTCGTTCCATTCGTTCCACTGGCCCAGCTCGCCGCCCATGAACAATAATTTTTTTCCGGGGTGCGCATATTGCCATGCGTAGAACAGGCGCAAATTGGCGAAGCGTTGCCAGGCATCGCCCGGCATCTTGTCGAGCAGACTTTTTTTCATGTGCACGACTTCATCGTGCGACAGCGGCAACACGAAATTCTCGCTCCAGGCATACATCTGGCTGAAGGTCAGCTGATTATGCTGATACTTGCGAAAGATCGGCTCTTTTTCAATATAGGCCAGGCTGTCGTTCATCCAGCCCATGTTCCATTTCATCGAAAATCCCAGCCCGCCTACTTCGACCGGGCGCGACACCGCGGGCCAGGCGGTGGACTCCTCGGCGATGGTCAGCACGCCGGGGAAACGGCCATGCACTTCGGTATTCATTTCGCGCAGAAAATGAATGGCTTCAATGTTCTCGCGTCCGCCATACTGGTTCGGCAACCATTCGCCTTCGCGCCGCGAATAATCCAGATACAGCATCGAGGCGACGGCATCGACGCGAAGCCCGTCAATGTGGAATTCCTCCAGCCAATAGAGCGCATTCGCAACAAGAAAATTGCGCACCTCATTGCGGCCAAAATCGAAAATCAGGGTGCCCCAGTCCTGATGCTCGCCGCGCCGGGGATCTGCATGCTCATACAACGGCTCTCCCGTGAATCGCGCCAGCGCAAACGCATCCTTGGGGAAATGTCCCGGCACCCAGTCCAGCAACACCCCGATCCCCGCCTGATGGCAGGCGTCGACAAAGGCACGGAATGCATCGGGCGAGCCGAAGCGCGCAGTCGGCGCGTAATAGCCCGAGACCTGATAGCCCCATGAGGCATCGAGCGGGTGTTCGGAAACCGGCATCAGCTGGATGTGGGTATAGCCCAGGTCGGCGACATACGGGATCAGCTCGGCCGCCAGATCGGCCCATGCATAAAAACGGCCGTCCGGGTGACGCCGCCAGGAGCCCGGGTGCATCTCGTAAATGCTGATGGGACGGTGCTGCCAGTCGAATTGGGCACGCGCCGCCATCCACTTGCCATCGGCCCATGCATGGGTTGTCTCGCGGGCGATACGGCTGGTGGTTTCAGGCCGCAAAAACATCTGCCGCGCGTAGGGGTCGGTCTTGCTCACACGCTGGCCATGGCTGCCCAGGATTTCATATTTGTAGGCGTGGCCAGCCTCGAGGCCGGGAATGAACAATTCCCAGATTCCCGAGTTGCCCCGGCAGCGCATCGGATGGCAGCGGCCATCCCAGCCGTTGAAATCGCCAATTACGCTCACCCGCTGCACCGCCGGCGCCCATACGGCGAACAAACAGCCTTCGACATCATCGATGACTTTAAGACGCGCCCCCAGCACTTTCCAGGCATCAAAATGGCGCCCCTCTCCCAGCAGGTAGAGGTCCATCTCGCCCAATTGCGGAGCAAACGTGTAGGGGCTGTGGGTGGTGTGCCAGTCGCCCTCGCCTTTATCCTGCCAGCGCAGCGCAGGATGGGTTTCGACCGCTGTCCCGGCGGGCAGAATCCGTTCAAAACAGTCGGTTCCCGCGACCCGGGTCATGCGCCCTCCCGCCACTTCGACGATTTCTGCGGCAGGCAGAAACGCGCGGATCACATGGCTGCCATCCGCCTGGCCATGCACGCCCAGTACTTCGAAGGGGTCATGATGGGTGCCGTTTTGCAGCCGAAGCATCGGCACGCTGATCACCGGCAAATTACGGGTGACAGGGGTCTTCGCTGATGCATTCATGGGTGGGGTCGTCTCTCGCATCGGTGGGCTCTCTGTAATTGTTCTAGCAAACGGGATGCCAGGTCGTGAGGCAGGTTTTCCCATTCAAAGTGCCAGGTCCAGTTTCCCGTTTCGGTGCCGGGGGTGTTCATGCGCGCCTCCGACCCCAAATGCAATACATCCTGCATCGTCAGCACCGCCAGCGAAGCCTGGCTATCCAGCACCGTCGACATCATCGCGTCCGGCACCGCATCGGCGTCGCCCACGCCCAGCTGGTGCATGACCTGCTGACGCGTCGCATCGGGCAGCGAACGCCACCATCCCAGCGTCGTGTCGTTATCGTGCGTGCCCAGGTAATACACGGTATCCGGGTGGACGTTCGCGGGTTTGTGCGGGTTATCGGCGTGATGGTCAAACGCAAATTGCAGGACAGCCATCCCGGGCAATTCAAATTGATGACGCAAGGCCGTGACATCGGGGGTAATGACACCCAGGTCCTCGGCCACCAGGGGCAGCGCACCCATTTCATTTGCAATCGCCTGCAGCAGGGCTGCGCCGGGGGTCGTCACCCATTCACCCCGGACCGCTGTCGGTTCGTCCGCAGGGATGGTCCAGGCGGCCGCCAGACCACGGAAGTGATCGATCCGAACCAGATCAAACCATTCGAAGTGCGCGCGCAAACGGGCGCGCCACCAGGCAAAACCGTCTGCCTGCATGGTCGCCCAGTTGTAGTGTGGATTGCCCCAGCGCTGACCTGTTTCAGAAAAATAATCCGGCGGTACGCCGGCTACCACGGTCGGATGGCCGGTTTCTTCGAGCAGAAACAGTTCGCGCCGCGCCCATACGTCGGCGCTGTCGTGGGCGACAAAGATCGGCATGTCGCCAAACAACTGGATGCTGCGTGCCGCGGCCTCGGTACGCAGCCCTTGCCAGTACACCGCAGCCCGATACTGTTCGACCATCACCGCCTTGAGTGCGGCCGCGTGCGCGACATCGAACCCGGCCAGCGCATGCGGGTCGCGGTCGCGCAACGCAACAGGCCAGTCGGTCCACGATGCGCCGCCGTATTCGCGCTTGATAATGATGAAGCGGGCGTAATCGTCGAGCCAATGGCGCTGCGTGGCATGCCAGCTTGCAAACCGCCGCATGTCCGCCCGCATTTCGGGAAACAACGCCGGATTGACGGCAAAAGCGGACGCGCACTGATAGGGGGACAGCCCGCCCAGGGGCAACCCCAGCGGCAACATCTGCCACACCTGCATGCCGGCCGCCTGCAGAAAATCCAGCCACCGCAGGCCATCCTTCAGCGTACCCGAAGGCAACGAAGTCGGATGCAGCAGCAGCCCTGCCCGAAGCGTGTCAAAATTCATCCGGTTGTTCTGCGCATGGTGCCCGCATTTTCGGCCTGCCCGCCGCCGCTCGACAAAGGCACATCCAGAAGCGCAGGCGGGGCCACGCCCAGCATGCGATACAACTCGCGCAACTGGATCCGGAACAGCTGTTCAAAGTCGCTGACACTGCCAGCCGGGTTGTAGTCGCCAAACCACCAGAACCAGTCGGAACCTTCGCACACCGCGAGCTGGCGTGCGGCCTGGGTCAATTGCACCGCATCCAGCGTGCCGGCCGCCACCACGTCATCGTAGGCCTGCTTGGCGGCCACCAGATAATCCCAGCCCTGGTTTTTATCCTCCGAACCGATCCAGGTCGAAAAGCTGCCGTAGACCCAGCTGCCGGCAGCCAGCCGCTTCAGCGGATGGGCGGGCGCCTGCACCACCTGATCGGCAAACGTGCTGACGTTGAGCGTGGGATGATTCGACAAGGTCGTATACAGGGCGTCGAGAAAATAGTGCCCGTTATCGGGGTAGTACTCCCATGCATTTTCGCCGTCGAGAATGACCGAGACGACATGACGGTTCGCGTCGCTTCCAAACAGGCTGGCGATATTTTCAAGATGCTGGACAAAATCGCCGACGGCATCGTCGGCATGCCAGTCGCTGTATTTGAAGCCGATCAGGTCAGACAGGCCGTCGTCGCGAAAAAACACGCGCACATTGAAACTGCCTACCTGCGCAGGGGAGAACAGCGCCGGCTTGTGCGGTTCTACTTCATCGCCGCTGCCCGATTTGAGGCTGCTGTTGCGCCACACGCCTTCGCCCGAAGCGGTCCAGGCAAAGCCCATTTCGTCCAGCTGGGCCAACGCATCCTCGCTCACCCCGCCTTCGGACAGCCATACACCGATCGGCTTGATGCCGAAATAATGCTCGAACACGTCGATCCCATGCTGCAGATGCCAGCGGGCGCGTTCCGCCCCGCCGGGATAGGCGTCGGCCTCGGGAACCGGCACGTCGGGCATGGCATCGCGCAGATTGGCAAAGTCGTTGAGCAGCGGCACGATGGGATGGCCATAGGGCGTCATCGACAATTCGATCTGCCCCCGCTCAGCCAGCGCGCGATAGCGCGGAATCAAGCCTGCCAGGCTATGCTGGATCAGATACAGCAGCTCATGGCGATCGGCAGCGGAATAGTTTTTTTCCTGGGATATCAATCGCCTGACCAGCGGCAAGCTCCTGAGCGAATGGCCGATCCAGGCCAGGTGATACCAGGTCAGAAAATCGATAAAATACTGTTCCGACAGATACCCCAGATGCTCCTGCAGTGTCGTGGCGTCTTCTGCCACTGTCAGCGCAGATTCGACCATCCGCACCAAGCGGTGGAACGGCGGATGCACATGGATCATGCGCTCGGCATTACAGCGCTGGCAATCCTGCACGATGCGCAGACGGCTGACGGCATCCGATGGAATGCGTTCGATCCCCGACAACAGGTTCAGCATGTGATCCTGCGTGGGTTTGCCCTGTTTCAGCAGCCCATCAAGCTGATGCGCATAATCGTCCAGCTGCTCGAGCAGTACCGGCGCGAAATTCACCACCGCCCGCATGCTCGGATTGCGTTCGAGATGCGCTGCCATGTCGCTGTAATCCTTGATGCCATGCAGGTAGACCCAGGGCAGGTGGTAGGCGCCCCTGAGGCCTTCGCGGTAATACGGCTGATGCATGTGCCAGCACAGCACCACATTGAGTGACTTAGCCGTCGTAGTCATTTTGCGGCCTCGCGTAAAGATTCTGGCCGAGCATGGCCGGCGTCACCAGCACGATGCCCTCGGGGGTGACATGAAAACGCTTGGCATCCTCTTCCAGGTTCTCGCCGATCACCGTGCCCTCCGGAATCACCGTGCCCTTGTCGATGATGGTGCGATTGATGCGGCAGTTCCTGCCGATGCTGACCTTGGGCAGGATCACACTGTCCTTGATGTGGCTGTAGCTTTCCACCGTGGTGGCGAAGAACAGCACCGAACGCTTGACCCGCGCGCCCGACAGGATACAACCGCCGGCGATCAGCGAGTCGATCGCTTCGCCGCGCCGGCCCTCATCGTCAAATATGAATTTGGCGGGCGGGTACTGCGGCTGGTAAGTCCAGATCGGCCAGTTGCGGTTATACAGATTGAGTTCGGGTTCAACCGAGCACAGTTCCATATTGGTTTGCCAATAGGAATCCAGCGTGCCCACATCGCGCCAGTAGGCCGGCTTGCCCTCGCGCGTACGAAAGGGAAACGCGATCGCGCGCGCGACTGCGATCGCGGAGGGGATGATGTCCTTGCCAAAATCATGGCTGGATCCGGTTTTCCCCGCATCCTCGATCAATGTCTGATAGAGAAAATCCTTGGAAAAAACATAGATTCCGGTCGACACCAGCGCAATGCCCGGCTTGCCGGGAATGCTGTCCGGATTGGCCGGCTTCTCGGTGAACTGGGTGATGCGCATGTCGGCGTCCACCGTCATCACGCCAAATGCCTGGGCCTCTTTAACGGGCACCTCGACGCTGCCCACCGTGAAATCGGCGCCCGTCTCGACGTGATGCAACAGCATCTCCGAATAATCCATGGTGTAGACATGATCGCCGCCCAGCACCAGCACATATTCTGGATGGTGCCGCCGCATGATGTCGATGTTCTGGAACAGGGCATCGGCCGTGCCCTGATACCACTCCTTCTTGTTGGTGCGCTGCTGCGCCGGCAGGATTTCCACAAACTCGCCGATCTCGGCCCGCATGAAACCCCATGCCCGCTGCAGATGACGGATCAGCGAATGGGACTTGTACTGGGTCAGCACACCCACGCGGCGGATGCCCGAGTTGACGCAATTGGACAAGGGGAAGTCGATGATGCGGTATTTGCCCCCGATCGGCACGGCCGGCTTGGCACGCCATGCCGTCAAATCCTTCAAGCGTGAACCCTCGCCGCCCGCCAGCACAAGCGCCAGCGTCTTGCGCGTCAGTTCGGTCACCGATTTCGGTTCGGTGTAATAACGATAGAGCCGTGCCTGCTCGTCCTTGGAAATCGACATGCCCCACTCTCCTGGTTTCAGACGGTTTGAAATGAATGTATTGCGGTCAAACGGGACGCGGCCTGGACCGCGCTCGCTATCGCCCCCTGCAGCCCGAGCCGGGGGCAGGTAATGAGATAAATCGGCGTGCGTTCAACCATGGCACGCATGCGACCCTTGTCTGTAGCTGCCTCGATAAAACGTGACGACTGCATGCGCGCCTGCAAATGTCGGGCTATCCCCCCCGCAATATACAGACCGCCGCGCGGTTGATACATCAACGCCACATTGCCCACCCAAGCACCATACAAGTCGATAAACAGATCCAGAGCCGCCCCGGCGACAGGATCGCCCGCGTGCGCTGACGTCATCAGGGATGCGCCATCGACGGGCGTTTCGGGGAGCGCCTGCCCATGCTCAGCGCAGCAGAAGCGGTATAAATCATTCATCGCCAGCCCCGATACCACGCGTTCCCATGACACATGACCATACACGGCACGCAGTTGTTCCAGTAAACACATGTGCCGTGCATTGGCGGGCGCAAAATCGATATGTCCACCCTCGGTGGCGAAACTTTGATAACGGCCGCTCGCAGTCGGCAGCATGAAAGCCAGGCCGAGACCGGTGCCGGCACCTGTGACTGCGCGCACGCCGCCCGCCTCGGCCGGCACAGCGTTGAGCGGGATCACATCGGGTCCGGCAAGCAACGCCACCCCGGCAGCAGCAGCCTGAAAATCGTTGATGAAGCGCACCTCCGCAATACCCAGGGTGCGCTGCAAATCGGCGGCAACCAGTGTCCAGTTCAGATTGGTCAGGGTCGCGCGTTGCCCATGCAATGCGCCCGGCAACGCCAGCAACAACACGTCAGGACCCGTGGATACGCCGGCATCGACCATGAACTGCTCGAGTAATAATTCTGCCGACACAAACGCCGCACTCGCATAGCATTTTTCATAACGCGGCTTCAGGCCCTGAGGCGTTGCAGTGACCCATGCCAGCCAGCTTTTGGTTCCGCCGATGTCGCCCGCAATCAACTCCATCACCGGGTCTACAGGCCCGTGCCCGGATGGCTCATGCGACGGTAATAGTTGATCAGGGCATTGGTCGATCCATCGTGGTTTCCCACCGGCGCATCGGCATGCAGTTCCGGCAGGATGCGGCTGGCCAGCTGCTTGCCCAGTTCCACACCCCATTGATCGTAGGAATTCAGGTTCCAGATCACGCCCTGCACGAATATCTTGTGCTCATACAAAGCGATCAGCATGCCCAGCGCATGCGGCGTCAATTCTTGCAGCAGGATGGCATTGCTCGGGTGGTTGCCGTCGAAGACCTTGTGTTGGGTGAAGGGACCCGCTTGCGTGGCCCCCGATTCGCGCACGGTTTCCTCGCGCGTGCGGCCACGCATCAGTGCCTCGGTTTGCGCCAGAAAATTCGCGATCAGAATATCGTGATGCCCTTCCAGTTCGGTGGGCGGCTCGATCGACACGATGAAATCGGCCGGAATCATCTTGGTGCCCTGATGCAGCAGCTGGTAAAACGCATGCTGACCGTTGATGCCGGTGGCGCCCCAGATAATGGCGCCGGTTGCGTAGTCCACCACATGGCCCTCGCGGTCCACCGACTTGCCGTTGCTTTCCATGTCGGCCTGCTCCAGATAGGCGGGCAGGCTGCGCAGGTAATGGTCATACGGCAGGATGGCCTGCGACTCCGCGCCAAAGAAATTGTTGTACCAGACCCCCAGCATGGCGAGGATCACCGGCATGTTCTGCGCCAGCGGGGCATGGCGAAAGTGCGCGTCCATTTCATGCGCCCCGTCCAACAACTCGCCAAACCGCGCCGCCCCCACTGCCAGCACGATCGACAGGCCGATCGCCGACCACAACGAATAACGCCCGCCCACCCAGTCCCAGAATTCGAACATGTTGTCCGGGTCGATCCCGAAGGCCGCCACCGCTTCGCCGTTGGTGGAGACCGCCACAAAATGCTTCGCCACATGAGTTTCCGCCTGCGACCGCGCGAGAAACCACTCCCGCGCGTAATGCGCATTGGTCATGGTTTCCTGGGTGGTAAAGGTCTTGGACGAGACAATGAACAGCGTGGTCTCGGGGTTCAAGACTTCCAGCGCCTCCTTCACGTGCGCGCCGTCGACATTGGAGATGAAGTGCAACTTGAGGCGCGGATGGCGATACGGTTTCAATGCCTGGTAAACCATTTGCGGCCCCAGGTCCGAACCGCCGATCCCGATGTTCACCACATCGGTGATGCGCTCGCCAGTGTGGCCGCGCCACTGCCCGCTGCGCACCCGCTCGGCAAATACACTCATGCGCTCGATGACGGCATTCACTTTCGGCATCACATCCTCGTCATCAACCACCACCGGATCATTACTGCGATTGCGCAAGGCCACATGCAGCACAGCGCGGTTTTCAGTGTGGTTGATCTTGTCGCCGCTGAACATGCGCTCGCGCCAGCCCGCCACGTCCGCCTCTGCGGCCAGCTGCATCAGCAGGCGCATGGTCTCGTCGGTGATGCGGTTCTTTGAATAATCCAGCAGCAGCCCACCCACCTGCAGCGAAAAACGCTCGAACCGCGCCGGGTCGGCCGCGAACAGATCGCGCATATGCACGGACGCCATGTGCGCCTGATGCGCCTGCAACAATTGGCATACCGGCCGATGCAGCGGGTCGTGATCGTTCATCGGGTTCATATATGACTGTACAGCTAAAGTCATCCTGCCTCCTTCGTCCTGACAACGCTGGAATAGTCATAAACAGTCAACAAGCAATGTCTGTGCCACCGGCAAAGCTGTTGCGTCTGCAAACTCTGACTATAGGAAATCCCGTCGAGGATGCAGATGTCAGCGCGGTGAAGCTTTGGTTAAGACCCCTCCCCCTGTTGGCCGCATCACATGTCAGGCGGGCATGCACTCAAATGGTGCCAAATAAATATTCGGTCATGCAAGCGCATCCAGGCAAAGCTTGATCGGCAAGAGAATGCAGGAGAGAGTCCGTGCCGGCTCGGGGGCGTCAATCCAGAATCAGGTCAATTTTTTCCAGCGGGGGGATTTCCAGCGGCGGTTTTTCTGCCTGCATCTTTTTCTGCTCCTGCTTTTCCTGCTCCTTGGCGCGTTGCGCTTCCTCGAACAAACGCTTTTTCTCTTTCTGTGCCTCCAGCTCAACCTGTTTTTCCGCTTCGAGCTCTTCCGGGGTTTTGTCGGTATACAGCGACAGATCCAGGCCCACAGCCGTTTCAGGCTCTCCGCGCTCGCTTTTGAGTTTGATGTTCAGGCGCAGTTCGTTCGCCGAGTCGGCATTGCGTATCGCTTCTTCATATGCAATGGAACCCTCGTTATACAACTGAAACAATGACCAGTCGAAGGTGCGCATGCCGAGCTCGCGCGACTTGTCCATGATTCCCTTGATCTCGTTGAATTCGCCCTTGAAAATCCTGTCGGAGATGGTCGGGGTGTTGAGCATGATTTCGATGGCGGCCCGGCGCCCCGTGCCATCGGCGGTGCGCACCAGCCGTTGCGACACAAGCGCGCGCAGGTTGGCCGAGAGGTCCATCAGCAGTTGGTTGCGCCGTTCTTCCGGAAAGAAGTTAATGATGCGATCGAGCGTCTGGTTGGTGCTGTTGGCATGCAAGGTGCCCAGGCACAAGTGGCCGGTTTCGGCGAAGGCAATGGCGTGTTCCATGGTTTCCGCATCGCGGATCTCGCCGATCAGGATCACATCCGGTGCCTGGCGAAGGGTGTTCTTCAGCGCATGGTGCCAACTGTGCGTGTCCACGCCCACTTCGCGATGGGTAATCAGGCACAACTTGGATTGATGCACATATTCCACCGGGTCTTCGACGGTGATGATATGGCCCTTGGAATTGCGGTTGCGGTAGTCGATCATCGCGGCCAGCGTGGTGGACTTGCCGGACCCGGTGCCGCCAACCACCAGCACCAGCCCGCGCTTGTTCATGACCACTTCCTTGAGAACCTCCGGCAGGGCAAGTTTCTCGAAGTTGGGAATTTCAGCGGCAATGGTGCGGATGACCATGCCGACATGCTGCTGCTGGACAAAGACGTTCACACGAAAGCGCGAAACGTCGGGAATGGAAATGGCGAAATTGCATTCCATTTCCCTGGAAAATTCCGCACGCTGAGCCTCGTTCATCAGGGCATGCGCCAGCTTGCGCGTAACCTCGCCGCTGAGCTTTTGCGCCGTCATCGGCATCATTTCCCCGTGCGCTTTCATGCTGGGCGGGAAATCGCTGGCAATGAACAGGTCGGACCCTTCAGCCTTGCTCATCGCCGTGAGCAGTTTGCTGATGTATTCGTACGCCTGCTGATCGGTAAGACCTGACATGAAATTCCCTCACACGGGTTATGGCGGACCTGGAAACGCAGTCCAACAATAAACAAATACAAGCTGGAAAGGCCGGATTCCGTCGTGTTCGTGCGTTTTTAAAACCAGCCGCACCTCATCCGCCAACGGCAACAACGATAACAGATTTACACCTTGAACAAGGCAGGAAGCAAACAGCGAAACGACTGGCGCGCCGGAACGAAACACCTTGGCCAGGCATGCGCCATCAAACTGAAAGTCGGCCTGGTCACGGCCACGATACGCTGCGAAGAAATTGGTGCCGGGAGGGGGACTCGAACCCCCACACTGTTACCAGCGGCGGATTTTGAATCCGCTGCGTCTACCGATTCCGCCATCCCGGCAAGGGTGCCGAACGCGAACGCGCCTAGCGACAGAGGCGCGCATTATCACCGAATCAGGCGCTTCCCCGCAAGGCGAACGCTATAATCGCGCCCCATGAAAGTTGCCGATTTTGATTTTTATCTGCCGGATGAGCTGATCGCACAACTCCCGCCCCCCGTGCGCGGCGGCAGCAGGCTGCTGCATGTGGCCGCCCAGGGGTCGCTTGCCGACCGCATGTTTCGCGACCTGCCGACCCTGTTGCGCCCCGACGATCTGCTGGTGATGAACGATACGCGGGTGATCAAGGCCCGGCTGTTTGGCCACAAGGCGTCGGGCGGCAAGCTTGAATTGCTGATTGAACGGGTCACCCACGATTGCGAGGCGCTGGTGTTCATCCGCGCCAGCCATGCGCCCAGGCCGGGATCGCAGATACGCCTGGCCGACGACACGGTGGTGGAGGTGGTGGCCCGCCAGGACGACATGACGCAGTTGCGCTTTCCCCGCCCCGTGCTCGATGTGCTGGACCAGCTCGGCCAGTTGCCCTTGCCGCCTTATATTGAGCACACGCCCACGGCCGACGACGAAGCGCGCTATCAGACCGTATATGCAAACGAGCCCGGCTCGGTTGCCGCCCCCACCGCCGGGCTGCATTTTGACGACGCGATGCTGGACATGCTGCGCCAGCAAGGCGTGCGCACCGCGCAGGTGACGTTGCATGTAGGCGCCGGCACCTTCCAGCCGGTGCGCACGGACGACATTGCCGACCACAAGATGCACAGCGAGCGCTACACGATTCCGCAGGCCACCGTCGACGCGATCAGTGAAACCCGCGCCCGCGGCGGCCGCGTGGTGGCGGTGGGCACCACCAGCCTGCGCACGCTGGAAGCGGCGGCGCGCTCGGGCCCGCTTGCCGCGGGTGCGAGCGAAACCGATATCTTCATTACCCCCGGTTATTCCTTTAATGTGGTGGATGTGCTGATCACCAACTTTCACCTGCCCAAGTCCACGCTGTTGATGCTGGTCTCTGCGTTTTCCGGCATGGACGCCATCCGCGCGGCGTATGCGCATGCCATTGCCGAACGCTATCGTTTTTTCAGCTATGGCGATGCGATGCTGCTGGAAAAAAACCGCCTGGACACCCTGCCCTCCAAATGAAATTCGAACTCCTCACCACCGACGGCGGCGCCCGGCGCGGCCAGCTCACCCTGGCCCACGGCACCATCCAGACCCCGGTTTTCATGCCCGTGGGCACCTACGGCACGGTCAAGGCCATGTCGCCCTTTGATCTCACCGAGATCGGCTTCGAGATGCTGCTGTCCAACACCTTCCACCTGTGGCTGCGGCCGGGACTGGAGGTGATCGAAAAATTTGGCGGGCTGCATCGTTTCATGGGCTGGGACAAGCCCATCCTCACCGACTCGGGCGGCTTCCAGGTATTCAGCCTGGGCAAGCTGCGCAAGATCACCGAAGAAGGCGTGAAGTTTTCGTCGCCGCTCAACGGCGACAAGCTGTTTCTCACACCGGAAATCTCGATGCAAATTCAGCGCACGCTGAACTCCGACATCGTGATGATTTTCGACGAGTGCACGCCCTACCCCGCCAGCGAACGCGAAGCCGCCGACTCGATGCGGATGAGCCTGCGCTGGGCCGAGCGCTCGAAAACTGCGCACGCCGGCAACCCCAATGCGCTGTATGGCATCGTGCAGGGCGGCATGTTCGAGGACCTGCGCGACGAATCGGTGCGCGACCTCAATGCGATGGATTTCGACGGCTATGCCATCGGCGGTCTCTCCGTCGGCGAACCCAAGGAAGACATGACGCGCATCCTCAAGCACACCGCGCCGCAGCTGCCGGCCGACAAACCGCGCTACCTGATGGGCGTGGGCACGCCGTCCGACCTGGTGTTCGCGGTAAGCCAGGGCATCGACCAGTTCGATTGCGTGCTGCCCACCCGCAACGCCCGCCACGGCATCCTCTATACCCGGCGCGGCGATATCCGCATCCGCAATGCGCGCTGGAAGACCGACACCGCGCCGATTGATGAGCAGTGCACCTGCCACACCTGCACCCACTTCAGCCGCGCCTATGTCCACCATCTGATCCGCGCCAACGAAATTCTCGGCGCCCGGCTGGCCACCACGCACAACCTGCATTACTACTACCAGCTCATGGCCAACATCCGCGCTGCGATCGAGGCCCATCGCTTTGCCGATTTCACCGCCGAATTTCATGCCGAGCAGGCATTGGGGTGGTGATACCGCCGGATCATCGGTACGCCGCCGGCAGCCTGCCTGCGCTGTCACGGACTTCTCCACGCCTCGCGGCGTAAGCCGGTCGGCGTGCCCGCAGAGGGGCGGCGAAAGCGGCTCGGGCGCATGACAGCGGGCGCGGCGACCGCATTCCCATCGCCGCGCCCGGAGCCGGGGCCCGAACATGCTAAAATCCGCAGGTTTTCGACTCTACGCTCCCTACCATGATCTCTCTTGCCCACGCGCAAACCGCCGCCGCCTCAACTCCCGGCATTGCCGACTTCCTGCCCCTGATCATCATCGGCATCCTGTTCTGGTTCATGCTCATCCGCCCGCAAATGAAGCGCGCCAAAGAACAGAAGAAAATGCTCGGTGAGCTGAGCAAGGGCGATGAAGTCGTTACCAGCAGCGGCCAGGTCGGAAAAATCAGCAAAATAGGCGATCAATATGTGTCGCTGGAAATTGCCGATGGCGTCATCACCCATGTGCAAAAACAGTCCGTGCAAACGTTGCTGCCCAAGGGCACGATCAAAGGCTTGTAAGATTCCAGAAAGGGGTGGCCTGTATTCTGGGTCCCGCCCCTCCTCCCGCTCTCTGCTTTCGGCTAAATCATGAATCGCTTCCCGCTCTGGAAATATGTGCTCATCGGCTTCACGCTGCTGGTTGCCTTCCTTTACACCCTGCCCAATTTTTTTGGTGAAGTGCCCGCAGTCCAGCTGCTGCCATTACGCTCTGCGGACAAAGTCGACACCGCGCTGCTCGGTCAGGTTGAGTCGGCACTGAAATCGGCCGGCGTGGCTTACAGCGGCGTGGAATTGGCGGGAAACAGCATCAAGGTGCGTCTCCCCAGCACCGATGTCCAAATCAACGCCAAGGACGTGTTGCAGACCCGTCTGGGCGAGCGTTACTCCGTGGCGCTCAATCTGGTGTCAGCCTCGCCGTCATGGCTCACTGCCATTCATGCCCTGCCCATGTATCTCGGACTGGACTTGCGCGGCGGCGTGCACTTCCTGCTCGAAGTGGACATGAAGGCTGCGCTTGAGAAATCAGCCATCCGCTACCAGAACGATTTCCGCACCGAACTGCGCAGCGACAAGATCCGTTATGGACGCATCAGCCGCGAAGGCAAAGCCGTCACCGTGCATTTTTCAACCCGCGATCAACGCGACGCAGGCATCGAGAAACTCAGCACCGTATTCAACGAATTGGCCTTCGTCCCCGAGGACCAGGCCGAGGGCTTTACGCTGACCGCCCGCCTCAAGCCCGAAGCCGAAACCCAGGTGCAGGCATTTGCCCTGCAGCAAAACATCACCACGCTCAGGAATCGCGTCAACGAACTCGGCGTGACCGAACCCGTCATCCAGCAACAGGGCGCCAGCCGCATTGTGGTGCAACTGGCCGGCGTGCAGGATACCGCCAAGGCCAAGGATATTCTGGGGCGTACCGCCACGCTCGAAATCCGCATGGTCGATGAACAGGCCGACCCGCTTGCCGTCGAGCAGGGCCAGGTGCCGTTCGGTGATGAAATCGTTGCCAGCCGCGAAGGTGGCAGCATCGCGGTCAAAAAGGACGTGGTACTGACCGGCGATTCGATCACCGATGCCTCCCCCGGCTTTGACAATACCAGTGGTCAGGCTGCGGTCCATATCAACCTGGACAGCAAGGGCGCGCGCCTGTTCAAGGATGTCACTCGCGAAAACGTCGGCAAGCGCATGGCAATCCTGCTGATCGAAAAAGGCCGCGCCGAATCCATTACCTCTCCGGTGATTCGTGAGGAAATTGGCGGCGGACGCGTGCAGATTACCGGGATGGACTCCACCCAGGAAGCCTCTGACGTTGCCCTGTTGCTGCGTGCAGGTGCCCTCGCTGCGCCGATGCAGATCATCGAGGAACGTACCGTCGGCCCGAGCATGGGTGCGGAAAATATCGACAAGGGCTTCCACTCCAATATCTGGGGGTTCTTCGCTGTCGTGATCTTCATTTCCATTTACTACCGGGTGTTCGGCCTGTTTTCGTCGATCGCGCTCGCCGTCAACGGTTTCTTGCTGATCGCCCTGTTGTCCATGTTGCAGGCCACGCTTACGCTGCCCGGCATGGCGGCGATTGCGCTCACCCTGGGCATGGCCATCGATGCGAACGTGCTGATCAATGAACGGATCCGCGAGGAACTGCGTAACGGTGCCACCCCGCAAGCGGCAATCAGCGCCGGCTATGAACGCGCCTGGGGCACGATTCTCGATGCCAACATCACCACGCTGATCGCCGGCATCTCGCTGTTCTGGCTTGGCTCGGGCCCGGTGCGCGGCTTTGCCGTCGTACTCTGCCTGGGCATTCTCACCTCGATGTTCAGCGCCGTCACGGTCTCGCGGGCGATGGCCAACCTCACCTACGGCCGCCAGGCCCGCCTGACCAAAATCTCGATTTAAGGCCCAATCATGCTTGAACTCTTCCCTGTCAGAAAAACCATCCCCTTCATGAGTTGGGGAAAAGCGACCACGGCAATCTCGCTGATCACGTTTATTTTTTCAGTGTGGGCACTGTGGGATAGAGGCCTCAACCTTGGCGTCGACTTCACGGGCGGCACCGTGATCGAGGTGAGATACGACACCCCCGCCGATCTGCCTGCAATACGCAATACACTGCAAAAAACCGGGTTGCCCGAAGTCACGGTGCTGAATTTTGGCACCAGTCACGATGTCCTGATTCGCCTGCCGGTCAGGGGCACGGACAACGCGGCCCAGACCAGCAACCGCGTCATGGCCGCCCTGACCGCAGCCGATGCCGGGGTCGAGCTTAAAAAGGTGGACTTTGTCGGACCCCAGGTCGGCAAGGAACTCTACGACAGCGGCGCGCTGGCATTGCTGGTGGTCGCGTTCGGCATCATGGCCTACTTGGCAATCCGATTTGAATGGCGCTTCGCTGTGGCCGGCATGCTGGCAAACATGCATGACATCGTCATCATCCTGGGTCTGTTTGCCTTCTTTCAGTGGGAGTTCACGCTCACCGTCCTCGCTGGCGTGCTGGCGGTGCTGGGCTATTCGGTCAACGAGTCGGTGGTGATCTTCGACCGCATCCGCGAAAATATCCGCAAGATGCGCGGCTCAACCATTCCGCACATCATTGACGATGCCATCACCACCACCATGAGCCGCACCATCATTACCCACGGCTCGACCCAGATCATGGTGCTGTCGATGCTGTTCTTCGGCGGCGAAGCGCTGCATAACTTTGCGCTCGCTCTCACCATCGGCATCATGTTCGGCATTTACTCTTCGGTACTTGTGGCCTCGCCCCTGCTGCTGATGTTTGGCATCAAACGGGAGCACTTCATCAAACCGGTGGAGAAAAAGGAAGAAGCCGTCGTCTAAGACAGGGCGCCCCGGCGCCCGCAGTTGATCCCAATCACGTCACCTCCCCGCGACCATGCTTCACGACATCATACAAACCATCGTCGACACCGTTTTTGCCTGGGGCTACCTGGGAATTTTCGTAATGATGGCGCTGGAATCGAGCTTTTTTCCTTTTCCCAGCGAGGTCGTGATGATTCCGGCCGGCTATCTGGCGTACCAGGGAAAGATGAATCTGACGCTGGCGATCCTCTCCGGCATCGGTGGCAGCCTCGCCGGGGCGCTGGTGAATTACTGGCTGGCTTGCAAGCTCGGACGTCCTTTCCTGCTGCGGTACGGGAAATACATCCTGTTCAAGGAACACACCCTGCAGCGAATGGAGGATTTTTTCGCGCGGCACGGACACATTTCGACATTTACAGGCCGGCTGATTCCCGTGGTACGACAGTACATCTCGCTGCCCGCCGGGCTTGCGCGCATGAATCTGGCCATGTTCAGCTTCTACACCGCCCTGGGGGCCGGTATCTGGGTGACCGTCCTTGCCCTGCTCGGCTATAGCCTCGGCCACAACCAGACAGCCATACGCGAAAATCTGCATATGATCACGCTGGTTACGCTCGGTGCGGTCGCGGTCATCATCCTCCTCTACGTGCGCCTCAAACTCAAAAAGAAAATCCTGCGCTAGCTCGCCAGCGGGTGGCATCCCTCCTATAGCAGCAGGATTCCCTAGCTGAGGCTCACCGTCCGCGCGCAATGGCCCCCCCTCATTTCCTGGCCATGAACCCTCCGGCTGGTGAAGCAGCGGGGCTTGGCCCAGCTATGTCAATTTTTATATTGCGCCTGATTTTTGTTTGGCATAATACGCGGCGGTTCACTCCACTCCAGCGACCTTCCCCGTGCAATGGCTCGATGACTAGAAACCTTCGCGATCGCCTCCAACCCAGAACCCGCCGCGTGTTCCGGGCAATTCTGCCCGGGTTTGCGTCGCTATGACCGCGCGCAAACCCCTTGGCGGCCATAAAGGTTCGCCACCGGTTAAAAAGCTGGATCCAAGCAAAACGGAAGGCAACTCCGGGGCGAAAGCCGAGGTGAAAAGCGGCGACACCGCCGCAACCAAACCTGCGCCACTAAAAAGCGCGGGCAAGGCGGCCCAAAAGCGCGATACGGAGGCCTCGCCCCCCCTTCATTATGTCGGCATCGGCGCCTCTGCCGGCGGCCTCGAAGCGTTGCGTCCCTTCGTCTCGAGCTTGCCGGCGCACGCCAATATGACTTATATCGTCGCCCAGCACATGTCTCCCGACCACCGCAGCCTGATGGTCGAGCTGCTGGCGCGGGAAACCCAGTTGCCGGTCGAGGAAGCGCGCAACAATCTGAGCCCCAAGGCGAACTCGATCTATGTTGTTCCGCCCAACGCCGACATTACGGTGGTGAAAGGCAAGCTGCGCATCAGCAAGCCCGCCAACTCGATCGGTCCCAAGCCCTCGGTCGACCGTTTCTTCGTGAGCCTGGCTGAAGACCGCGAGGACTGCGCAATCGGCATTATTTTATCGGGCACGGGTTCCGACGGCGCACGCGGCATCAAGGCAATCAAGGCCGCCGGCGGGATTTCCATCGCCCAGGAGCCAAAATCGGCCAAATACGACAGCATGCCCAATGCGGCGATCCGCGTCGGCGGCGCCGATCTGGTCATGCAGCCGCATGAAATCGCTGGCCAGCTGCCGTCGATCTCGCACCGCCCCCGCGTCCCGCTGCTGCCCAAGGACGCCAGCGATACGTTGCCATCCACCATTCAGAGCATCGTGCGGCAGATTGCTTCTCATGTCGGGATCGATTTTTCCAGCTACAAAGACGCGACCATCTCCCGCCAGGTCATGCGCCGCATGGCGGCCATGCAGATTCCGAACCTGAAGGCGTACGGTGAATATATCCGCACCCATCGCCAGGAATTAAGCGAGCTCGCGGGCAATTTTCTGATCTGTGTCACCGCGTTCTTCCGCGACCCCGAGTCGTTTGAGGCATTGCGCGACTATCTGCGCGAACTGCTGAAATCCAAACGGCCCGGCGATGACATCCGCATCTGGATTCCCGGCTGTGCGACAGGCGAAGAGGTCTATACCGTCGGCATCATGCTGTCGGAAGAGCTGGGCGCGGAACTTGGAAAATACCGGGTGCAACTGTTTGCCACCGATATCAATGTGGAAGCGCTGGATATGGCGCGCACCGGCATCTACCCCGAATCGGCGCTAAGCGGCGTCGCCAGTGCGCTCATCGCCCGCTATTTCCATGCGCATGACGGCATGTTCCACGTCGACAAAAGCCTGCGCGAGATGACCCTGTTTGCGCGCCAGGACCTGGTGCAGGATCCGCCATTCGTTCGGCTCGACCTGATTACCTGTCGTAATCTGCTGATCTACTTCAAATCCGAATTGCAGGAACGGGTGATGAAGGTGTTCCATTACGCGCTGCGGGACGGCGGGCTGCTGTTCCTCGGCAAATCTGAATCGGTTGGCAAGTTGGGAAATCTGTACGCCGAACAGAATCGCCACCACAAGATTTTTACCAAGCGCGCCGTGCGCTCACCGGCGATCGGCGGGTTTTCCCGCATGAGCACGGTTGCAGGCAGCGAGATACCGCGCGTGGCTGTGGCATCTGCTCGCGTAGCCGCGCCCGATTCGTTGGCGCATAAGCGGCTCTTCAAGCTTTACGCGCCGGCCAGTCTGCTGATAACAGTCAACGGCGACATTCTCGAACTGTTCGGCGACTGCAGCCCTTTTCTTGCCATCAAAGACGGCAAGGCAGACTTCAATGCATTCAACCTGATCAAGCCCCCCTTCCGTGCTGAACTGCGCGCTTACGCCCAACGCGTTGGGCGCACCCATCAGAGCGCCACCGGCAGCGTGGTGGACCTGCCGGTGGACGGGCGGACGCAGGCTTATCAACTTGCGGTCCACAGTCTGGAACAGCCGGACGCCGATACGGCTTCGCTGCTGCTCGTCTGCTTCCAGCCGGCCCCGGAGAAACCTTCCGATGGCAGCCAGAATCGGGCCGCGCCGGGCAGCGAGGCGGCCCGCATTTCAGAACTCGAAGACGAGGCCCTTCATCATCACGAAAACCTGCAGACGATCGTCGAGGAACTGGAAACCGCCAACGAGGAGCTGCAGGCGTTGCACGAAGAGGCCCAGGCGGCCAACGAGGAATTGCAGGCCTCCAACGAAGAACTCGAGACCGCCAATGAGGAGTTGCAGGCCTCCAACGAAGAGCTGATTACGGTCAACGACGAACTCAGCACGCGCACCCAGCAGCTCAGCGGGTCGAGCAACGATTTGTCCAATATCCTGAAAAGCCTCCATCAGGGCATCCTGGTGGTGGATGGCAGCCTCACCATTACCCGCAGCAATGCAATCGCCAACCAGTTTTTCGACATTCCGCCCGGCTCCAGGCCCAACCTGTCCACCGTCGTGATGAAAATCGTGATTCCTGACCTGCTGAGCCATGTCGCGGCTGTGCTAAAGCATGGAAAACCCAGAGAAGTCGAGTTTCGCAAAGGTGAAGCATCTTATTTCATGCTGTGCCTGACACCCTACCACAACAACAACAGTGACATTGTCAGCGGGGTGGTATTTACAATCTTCGACATCAGCGAACGGCGCGCGGCCGAGGAAAAAATGCGGCTGTCGGCCTCGGTCTTCGAACATGCGATTGAGGGGACAATTATTGCCGACTCCAAAGGCCAGATCATCTCGGCCAACCCGGCTTTCACCCGCATCACCGGCTACGCGGAAGAAGACATCGTCGGCAAGCCGGCTGAAATGCTGCGCCCTGCCGGTCTCTCCCGCGAAGCACAGGAAGACATGTGGCACGTTCTGCAGACGAAAGGCGTCTGGCAGGGCGAACTCGGCAGCACACGCAAAACCGGCGAACCCTTTACCGTCTGGCTCTCGATCAATGCCCTCAAGGATGAAAGCGACCATGTCGTGCGCTACATCTCGGTCTTCAGCGATATCACGCACACCAAGCTTGCGCAGGAGACGATCCACCGCCAGGCCACGCGCGACGCGCTGACCGGCCTGCCCAACCGCGCCCTGACACTGGATCGGCTAAGCCAGATGCTGTCGGCCTATCGACGGAATATGGCGATGTTTGCCGTCTTGTTCATGGATCTCGATCATTTCAAGCTGGTCAACGACTCGCTTGGTCACGCGGCGGGCGACGAGCTGCTGGTGACCACGGCACAGCGCATCAAGGGCGCACTGCGGGAGTCCGATTCGGTCGGCCGCATGGGCGGCGACGAGTTCATCGTGTTGCTCGGCGACTTGAATACCGCCGAAGACATTATCCCGATCACCGATGCAATTCTGGCCGCGGTTCGGCAGCCGCTGGTGGTCGCGGGGCACACCCTGCAAACGGGGGCGAGCATCGGCATCACTGTCTATCCGATGGATGGGGCCACCCCGGAAACCCTGCTCAAGAACGCCGACAATGCGATGTACGAGGCAAAGAAGAACGGCCGCAACACCTTCTGCTTCTTTACCCATCACATGCAGGACGAGGCGAACAAGCGACACTGGATAGACCGCGAACTCGGCACTGCGGTGACAACCGAGCATCTGAAACTCTATTACCAGCCGATCATCCAGCTCGACACCATGGCACTCGTCGGGGCCGAAGCCCTGCTACGCTGGCGTCATCCGGTGCGAGGTTTCATCCCGCCCGAATCATTCGTTCCGGTCGCCGAACAAAGCGGCATGATCGGCAAGTTGAGCCAATGGGTGGTCAACACCGGGCTGGAAGACTGGGCGACCTGGACCGGCGAAAATGGCACGCCACTGTCGCTTTCATTCAATCTGTCAGCAGCACAGTTCGTGGTCCGCGACCATATCGAGATGATCGTGGGCTTGCTCGAAAACAGCGAACTTGCACGCGAGAACCGGGTCCTGATCGAAATCACCGAAAGCCTCAAGCTCTCCGATAACGTCGAGTATGTCGAAATCCTCAACCGGCTGCGGCAATGCGGCTGCAAAATCGCCATCGATGATTTCGGCAGCGGCTATTCGTCGCTGAGTTATCTCAAACGCATGCCCATCGATATCATCAAGATCGACAAGGCATTTGTACGCGATATCACTACGGATGTTACCGACGCGGCCATGGTGCGCGCGATTCTGCAAATGGCCGAGGCCTTTGGCATGAAGACGGTCGCCGAAGGTGTCGAAACGCCGGAACAGCTGGCCTTCCTGCAGGCCCACGGTTGTACCTACGCGCAGGGCTACCTGTTCAGCCAGCCGATGCCCTACTCGGAGTTTTCAGTGTACGCGCGCAATCTCGCGGCCCCAGCCCTGACCGGGTAAAGGAGAGGGGCGGAATACCGCGATTTTTCGGGGGCCGGTCAGCGCGTGGCTGCCGGTTCCGGCCGCAGGCGTCAGGCTGCAGCCTGCGCGGCGTCCACCATCAACCGTTTCATTTCAGACACCGCTTCCTTCCACCCCACGAACAGCGCCTGCGCGACGATGGCGTGGCCGATATTGAGTTCATGTATGCCCGGCAAGGCAGCGATGGGTTGCACGTTGTGATAGGTCAAACCATGGCCTGCATTGACCGTAAGCCCGATGCTTCGTCCGTATGCAACGGCCTTGCGGATGCGTTCAAACTCGAGATGGCGGGCAGCATCGGTAGCAGCATCGGCGTACGCCCCGGTATGAATCTCGACCACCGGCGCGCCGGCCGCCCGCGCCGCATCAAGCTGGCCCGATTCGGGATCGATAAATAACGAGACACGGATACCGGCAGCCGCGAGCCGGCCACAGGCGTCGGCGAGTTTATCAGGCTGACCGGCAACATCGAGACCGCCTTCGGTAGTGAGCTCTTCGCGTTTCTCAGGTACCAGACACACGTCCTGAGGCTGCGTCGCGCAGGCGATCTCCAGCATTTCCCGGGTCACTGCCATTTCCAGATTCATTCTGGTTTTGAGCACCTGGCGCAGAATCGCAACGTCGGCATCCTGGATGTGACGACGGTCTTCGCGCAGGTGCAGGGTGATGGAGTCCGCGCCCGCAGTTTCCGCCAGCAAGGCCGCTTCAACCGGACTTGGATAACGCGTTTTTCTCGCCTGCCGCAGCGTGGCGATATGGTCGATGTTGACGCCAAGAAAGATGCTCATTTCATTTCCAACTTAAAAAATCGGGGATTTGCCGCCGACTGCACCCGTAGCAAGGAAAACGTGATTGCCGGCGCAGGCGCGGCATTGCCGTGCCGTGACCGCAAGGCGATGATGCTGCCCTGCGGTCACGGGTTGAGTTCGGTGAGATCGCGCAACAGCTGACGAGTATAAAGCGGCTTGGCGCCCAGGGTGTGATTGATCAGCATGCGCATCAACTGCTTCGATTCGACCAGTGTCGTCGGGCGTTCAAAGTGCCCGGCAGCCAGATCGATCAAGGTCTGGCCCGACACGGGGCAACCGGGCTGGCCACCGCCCTGTATGCCATTCCGGATCCGCAGCGCACCCCGTTCTGGCTGAAACACATAGCGGATATGCGACTCGATCGGTGCGCCGCTGTCGGCATCCACATCAAAGGTAGCGCCATAGCCGATCTCGCTCAGCAGATTTTTCTCGAAGTGGCGCAGGATCCGCTCATAATCCGTACTGCAGGCCTCCCCCGCCAGCAATTCAAAGGTGGCGAGATAACGGTCATACAGCACTTCATGCGCATCGCCACGTGCCAGCAGGCGCAGCAGCAATTCGTTGAGATAAAACCCGCACATCAGCGCGCGGCCTTGCGGCGCAATCAGCCCCCCCTGCCATTCTGCAGCATGCAGCGTTTTCAGCTCGGATTTCCCGAACCAGGAAAGCAGTAATGCCGTGAAAGGCTGTACCAGTCCCCGCAGCGCGGAGGCGGGCCGCCGCGCGCCGCGGGCAATCAATGCGACCCGCCCATGGCTGCGCGTGAACACCTCGGCCACCACGCTGGTTTCCTTGAAGGGATAGGTGTGGAGGATGAAGCCGGGTTCGTTGTTAACGCGTGCGTCCGTGGACATGAAACCTCAATCCCGCGTTGTACCTAATCCAGACCCAATGACTTCAACATGCGCACGTCGTCCGCCCACCCGCCTTTCACCTTGACCCAGACTTCCAGATACACCTTGCTGTCGAATGCATGCTCCATATCAAGCCGGGCCTGGGTGGAGATGATCTTGAGCTTCTCGCCGCCCTTGCCGATGATGATGGCCTTATGGCCTTCGCGATCGACGAGGATGGTGGCAAAGATACGACGCAGGTTGCCAGCTTCCTCGAATTTATCGATCTGGACAGCCACGCCGTAAGGGATTTCCTCACCGCTCAGGCGAAATACTTTTTCACGAATGAGTTCAGCAGCGAGCTGCCGTTCGGTCTGGTCTGTTACATCGTCCTCGCCAAACAAAGGCGAATTGTCGGGCAGATGCGCCTGCACCGTTTTCAGCAATTCATCGAGATTGTTGCTTTGCTTGGCCGACACCGGAACAATTTCCGTGAAAGCATGCGCAGCGGAAGCTTCCTGCAGATAAGCCATCAGGGCGCCGCGATCCTTGACCGCATCGATCTTGTTTACCACCAGGATCAGCGGACGGTCCTGGGGCAACAGCGCCATCACCTGGCGATCTTCATCTGTCAGCTTGCCCGCCTCCAGCAGCATCAGGACCACATCGGTATCCGACAGGGTTTCGCGCACGCGCTTGTTCATTGTCCGGTTCATTGCGTTGGTGTGACGCGTCTGGAATCCCGGCGTGTCGACGAACACGAACTGGGCTTCACTTGTGGTGTGGACCCCCATCACACGATGACGCGTGGTTTGCGCCTTGCGCGAGGTAATGCTGATTTTCTGGCCCACGATGCGATTCAGCAAAGTGGATTTGCCGACGTTGGGCCGACCAACGATAGCGACGAGGCCGCACTTGTATTCACTCATTTTGCAGCCTGTTCATTTTTCAATGCGGCGCACGCCTGGCGTGCCGCTTCCTGTTCGGCTGCTCGCCGGCTTTTCCCCACACCCCGGGTGCGAAGCGCGAGCTTGGTCAGCACGCATTCAACGATAAAACTCTGGTCATGCGCCTCGCCCTGCGTATCGATCAAACGATAGTCGGGCAATGGCAGACGCCGCGATTGCAGCATTTCCTGCAACTGCGTCTTCGCATCCTTGCCGGATGCCTTGGGGTCGATCTTGGCCACCAGTGGATCGAACAAACCCCGCACCACGCGCTGCGCCTCGTCAAATCCCGCCTCGAGAAAGATTGCGCCCAATAGCGACTCCAGTGCATCCGCCAGAATCGAAGGCCGGCGAAATCCGCCACTTTTAAGCTCGCCTTCCCCCAACAACAGGCTTTCCCCGAGTTGCAGCCGGATGGCGATTTCTGCCAGGGTTTCCTGACACACCAGGTTCGCCCTCAAGCGCGACAGGCTGCCTTCCGGCAAATGGGGAAAGGCTTCATAAAGCCTGCGAGCCACCGTGCAGTTCAGCACCGCGTCGCCCAGGAACTCAAGCCGCTCGTTGTTGACCGCACCAAAACTACGGTGCGTCAGCGCCTGCATCAGCAGCGCCGGTTGAATAAAGGTATAACCCAGCGCCTGCTGCAGGCGCTGGGTTAACAATGGATTATTCAATCTGGGCAGGCGCCGCGCCGGGATTGGAACTGGCGCTGAAATCCACGACCAGGCTCACATGGCCGACCAGCTTGGTACGGTAGGCGTAATCAGCCGAAATGACGGGTGTACCGCCGCCGGTGCGGTCTATCGTCAAATCTTCCGGCTTCACTGCAGATACGTAGCCCACATTGGCGCGCCTGGCAAAATCGCTGCGGATTTCGCCATTGCTTTTCGATCTGAGATCATCTTCCTGCCCCATGGCAGCAATGATTTTCTTTACCGAAAAAAACTCGATATAGGCCGGAACCAGCTTCATCGCCAGCAGGGCCATCATGACCAGTGCAAACCCGACAAACAGAAAACCAATCATGGTCAGGCCGCGCTGCGGGTTTTGCATGGGGCGTATACGGTTCATGATGTCTCCTTTAACGAAGAATGGTGCCAATGCGGCCAAAATTGTCAAAATTCATCCAGATGAAAAACGCCTTGCCCACAATGTTCTGGTCGGGCACAAAACCCCAGTAACGACTGTCGTTACTGGCATCGCGGTTATCGCCCATCATGAAATAATGTCCTGCCGGCACCTTGCAGACAAAACCCTCGCCTTCGGCATTGTAAGAGCAGTTTTCACGCCCGGGAAAGTCCACCACCTGGGACGGATACACCGGCAATTTTCCGGGCTCGGTCATCATGCTGTGCGCCTCGCCATTCAGGTGTTCTTCGTTGACCGTTGCAGTGATGTAGTTGAGGCCATTGCCCACATAACTGTATGACCCGTTATTGTCTGTCTTCACAGGTTTGCCGTTGATGCTCAATTTCTTGTTGTTATATTCAACCACATCACCCGGCACGCCGACCACACGCTTGATGTAATCGAGGCTCGGATCGGCAGGATAACGAAAAACCATGACATCGCCCCGCTCCGGGTTATTGATCGACATCAATTTTTTATTCAATACCGGCAGCCGGATGCCATACGTGTATTTATTGACCAGAATGAAATCGCCAATCAGAAGTGTAGGCATCATCGATCCGGATGGGATCTTGAAAGGCTCAACCAGAAACGAACGCAGTGCAAACACCACCAGAATGACCGGGAAAAAACTCTTGGCATACTCAACCAGCAGCGGTTCCCTGGCGCCTGTGGTCCGGCCCCGTTTCAGTATCAACACGTCCAGCAACCAGATGCCCCCGGTAACAACGAGTGCAACAAACAGAATAAGCGCAAAGTTCATGATGATTACTTGTCCGAGACCTGAAGAATTGCAAGAAAGGCTTCCTGCGGGATTTCGACGTTGCCGACCTGTTTCATGCGGCGTTTGCCGGCTTTTTGTTTTTCCAGCAATTTTTTCTTGCGGCTGATGTCGCCGCCGTAGCATTTGGCCAGCACGTTCTTGCGCAAGGCCTTCACATTTTCACGGGCGATAATATTCGCCCCGATTGCCGCCTGGACTGCAACATCGAACATCTGGCGCGGAATCAACTGGCGCATTTTTGACGCCAGCTCGCGACCGCGATAAATACTCGTGGCGCGGTGCACGATCAGCGACAGGGCATCGACCTTTTCGGTGTTGACCAGAATATCGAGTTTGACCAGATCGCCGGCGCGATATTCCTTGAATTCATAATCGAGCGACGCATAGCCGCGGCTGGTCGATTTCAGCTTGTCGAAGAAATCCATCACCACCTCGTTCATCGGCAGGTCATACACCAGCATCACCTGTTTACCGTGGTACTGCATGTTTATCTGCATGCCGCGCTTCTGGTTGCACAGGGTAATCACGTTGCCGACGAATTCCTCGGGCACGAAAATCGTCGCGGTAATGATCGGTTCGCGAATTTCTTCGATTTTCGACAATTCGGGCAACTTGAACGGATTTTCGACGCTGACCATCGAACCATCCTTCATCAGGACCTCGTAGACCACCGTGGGGGCGGTGGTAATGAGGTCCATGTCGTATTCGCGTTCCAGCCGTTCCTGCACGATATCCATGTGCAGCAGCCCGAGAAACCCGCAGCGGAATCCGAAGCCAAGGGCCTGCGAAACTTCCGGTTCGAATTGCAGCGCAGCGTCGTTCAGTTGCAACTTGGTCAGCGCGTCGCGCAGTGCCTCGAAGTCGTGCGACTCGACCGGGTAAAGTCCGGCGAAGACCTGCGACTGGACTTTCTTGAAGCCGGGCAACGCCTCGCTGGCAGGCCGATCGAGCAACGTAATCGTATCGCCGACTTGCGCCGACTTGAGTTCCTTGATCCCCGCAATCACAAACCCCACTTCGCCCGCCGACAACTGGGGGCGATCAATCGATTTTGGCGTAAATACGCCCACGTGTTCGGTCAGATGCTGCGCACCGCTCGCCATGAAGCGAATTTTTTCCTTGGGTTTCAACACCCCATCCACGACGCGTACCAGCATCACCACCCCGACGTAGTTGTCGAACCACGAGTCGATTATCAGCGCCTTCAGGGGGGCCGATTCGTCGCCCTTCGGATGTGGGACCTGCTTCACCACAACCTCCAGGATCTCGGGAATGCCAATGCCGGTTTTGGCGGAAGCACGAACGGCCTCGGATGCGTCCAGCCCCACAATGTCTTCAATTTCCTCGGCCACCCGGTCGGGATCGGCCGCCGGCAGATCGATCTTGTTCAGCACCGGGATGACTTCCACACCCAGGTCGATCGCCGTATAACAGTTTGCCACCGTCTGCGCCTCCACCCCCTGCGAGGCGTCCACCACCAGCAGCGCACCCTCGCAGGCCGAAAGCGAACGCGACACCTCATACGAAAAGTCGACGTGACCTGGCGTGTCAATGAGGTTCAGCCGGTAGATCTGGCCATCCTTCGCCTTGTAGGTGAGCGCGGCCGTCTGCGCTTTGATGGTGATCCCCCGTTCCTTCTCGAGGTCCATGGAATCAAGCACTTGTGCTTCCATTTCCCGATCCGACAAACCGCCGCATTGCTGGATCAGGCGATCCGCAAGCGTGGATTTGCCATGGTCAATGTGAGCGATGATGGAAAAATTGCGAATCAGGGTCTGGGACACAGCAAAACGGGCACGTTTCCGTGCCCGGGAAGGGATGCGATAACCATGTGGATTTTAACGGATTTCAGGGGTGGGCGCGCAGCCAATCGCGAAACGCGGGCAGATTCAGTTGATGCCGGCAAATTTCGGTGGCCCCACCGAACAACACTGGCACATCCCAGCCATATTGCGCGCGAAGCGCGGGGTCGGCATCCACATCCACCCGTTCAAGACGATAGCGGGTGGATGCGATCAGGGGAAGAATTTCAGCGGCCATTTCATCGCAGAGCAAACAGCCTGCGCGCGTAAACAGCGTAAGCGTGGTGGGCAGCCTGCCCTGCCCGCCCCTGGCCGGCAGGGCAGGCAACCCGCTACTCACCCGAGATTTTCAGCGGGACATACATCGAACCGCCGCCGCGACGTACCAGAAGCGCCACGGTTTTTCCTGCTGGTACCGTAGCCACTACCTTGCGGTAAGCTGCCACTGTAGCGATTTTTACATTATTGACGGCAAGGATGACATCGCCCGCGCGTATGCCTACGCGTGCCGCATCCCCTGCAACACCCTCGACCAGTACGCCATGATCGATATCCAGGGCCTGGCGCTGTGCTGCGCTGAGCTCAACCAAGGACAGCCCGCCACGGGAATAGGTCTTGCTACTCCCACCGTCAGCGGCGGCCCGGTTTTCCACCGGCAATTCGCCCAGCACGATACTCAACGGCTCGGCCTTGCCCCTGCGCCAGACCTGCATCGAAATTTTCGTCCCCGGTTTGGCCATGCCGACCATGCGCGGCAAATCGCCCGAGTTTTCCACCGGCTGGCCGTTGAATGACAAAATCACATCGGACGCACGTAATCCCGCTTTCTGTGCCGGACTGCCTTCCTGCACCTGCGAGACCAGCGCGCCGCGCGGACGATCCAGGCCAAAGGATTCAGCAAGATCTGCGGTCACTTCCTGAATGACCACACCCAGCCAGCCGCGTGAAATTTTACCGCCGTGTTTCAGCTGCTCAACCACCTCCATCGCAACATCGATCGGGATCGCGAATGACACCCCCTGATAACCGCCGCTGCGGCTATAGATCTGGGAATTGATTCCCACCACCTCGCCACGCATATTGAACAGCGGTCCACCCGAATTGCCCGGGTTAATGGGCACATCGGTCTGGATATAGGGCACGTAGCTTTCTGAGGGCAATGAGCGCCCCTTGGCCGAAACGATGCCCGCGGTAACCGAGTTTTCAAAACCAAAGGGGGAGCCAATCGCGGCCACCGCCTCGCCTACGCGCAATCGGGTAGGGTCGCCCAGGGTCACGACGGGCAGCTTGGTCGCCGTGATCTTGATCACCGCCACATCGGTGCGGTTGTCGGCCCCCAATACCTTGGCTGTATAAGTACGCTTGTCGGTCAGCTTGACCACCACCTCATCGGCATCCCGTACTACATGGGCATTCGTCAGAATATAGCCGTCGCTACTGATAACGAAACCCGATCCTGCGCCTCGCGCGGGCATGGGCTGGGACGGACCCCCGGGCCCGTTGGGCGCCCCCGGAAAGCCCGGTGCACCCGGGAAAAACCGGCGGAAAAACTCCTGCATGTCTTCGTTATCGGGAAGCGCAAACGGGATACCGTCCGCACCGCGTTTCACCAATGTGGTCGTACTGATATTGACCACGGCCGGACCCTGCTTCTCTACCAGGTCCGCGACATCCATGACATCTTTGGCCAATACCGGGGTAGTCAGGGCAAACACCAGCGCGGTCGTTGCCAGGGCGGTTCTCATCATGTTTATCCTTTCTTCATGACAGGGGGGGTTCACGTCTCAGGACCCGGGGGCGCGGTGCACGCCCCCGTTGCAGGATCATCCAGCCGAGGCCGCCGCCCAGCAATAGACCGAGCAGCGCCGGCCCATCACCAGGGCGAATCGCTTGAGCCAGCAACGCCCCAGCCAGCATCAATGCCAGAGGCAAGCCATAAGCATGCAGCGCGCTTTTCAGCACGCTGCCCTCGGCTATGCCGACCACGACACGGTCACCCGGAGAAAGAGACAGGTCGCAATCGACCTGGAAATGGCGGGGTTTACGCTGAAACAATTCGGAGATCCGACGCGTCGCACAGCCCTGACCGCCGCAGGTGCCGCAACCGGACGGCTCGACTGCCTGTACCCAGACGCCGCCCGATGCGGTTTGCGTGACTTGCGCACTTTGTTCCAGCATAACAATCCGACTCCTATTGCTTTTTCGCAGAATTGCCAGCCTCGATCAGCGCCATGTTCGGCACTTCGCCCAAGGTGGTCACGGTATGGCCATCCGCTTCACGGGCGTAAATACCAATCGCGCCTTCTGCTGACAAACCGCGCAGTCCGTCGACTTGCGGGTCAACCGGTTCAAGGAACATCGACAATACGCTGAGGCCATCCGAATAGACGAGATGCACAACGGGCGATTTTTTTCCGGGCAATGAACGCAACGCAGCCTGCACCCGTTCATAACCCGGGGGCGGTTTCACGTTCCATGCAACCTCTACCGGCGTATCCGAACTGGCGTTGGTGACGCGCTTGCCCGCCAGGTCATTGCGGAACAGCGCAGCGTTCGGGGCTTTGCCTATCTGGATTTCAGAAAAGACAAACATCGACACCACGCCGCCATTGTTGTTGATGACACGGGATTTGAGCGGCAAGCCGGTAATTTTGTCCAGCCACAGGTTATAGGCATAGCGATAGCCATCGCGCGGCTCAAGGGTTACCACCTGGCAGACGCGACCGGCTACCCGTTCGGTTCCACCCAGTTTCGCATCATAGTATTCGAGCAGCGCCGCCGGCTGGGCGGGCAGCAATGCCGGAAAGAAACGGCGAGAAGTATTGCGTTCCAGCCTGACATGCTTGCCATCGGGCAGGTAGCAGTACACATCGCTGTTGACGCGAAGAAACTGTCGCGGCGTGCCGTCCATCACTTCGACCTTTTCCCGCTCACCCGTGGCATCGGTTCGATGCAAGACCCGCTGCACTTCGACATGCTCGCCATGGTGATACACATAGACGCCGCTGTAATTTTGCTGCTTGGCTGCGAGAGCAGCACGATTAAGCCATTCCAGGGCCTGATCGGCCTGTGCCGCGCCGGCAGACAATGCGACCAGCGCCGCCAAACCGGCTGCCATCCAACGCCACTGCCAAACAGTCGCCGCCCGCATTAGCGAGGCTCCACCACTACCTCAACCGCTCGCTGGTAGGGCGAGGCGACGGCCATGGGCGCAAATTCCTGATGCGCCACGAGATAGGGGGCGAGACGTGTTTGTTCCAGCAAAGGGGTCGATTCTCTCGCCATGGGAGCCGACTCAAGCGCCACCTGCTGCACCCCCGCGACCGGCATTGCCGCCATGGGAGGCGCCAGCGAGGGCCCCGACACCAGCCCGGTAACCGAAACCGCCCCCCACACGGCCAGCGAGGCGAACGAGGCCACCGCTACCCGCTGCGGCCAGACGCTGCGACGCGGAGCGAGTACAGTCGGCTCATCCGCCAGCCGGGCCGAAAACCGGGTCATGAAATCATTTTGAATCCCGCCCGTCCCGCGCATCAGGTCACCAATAAGATGGTATTCGGACCAGTTCTCTCGCAGCGCGTCATCCCGTTTCATTGCCGCGATACAGGTCTCGGTTTCGGCCCGTTTCGTTTCGCCGTCGAGCGCAGCCGACAACAGCAATTGTCGGGCGTCATCCTGTTCGCTATGGGGGAGGGGGGCTGATTTGCGTAGTGCTGACATGGTTACCACCTTTTATCCTGATTCGTGCCCAGCATCGGGCGTATTTTTTCCGCAATGGCTTCGCGTGCGCGAAAAATCCGCGAACGCACGGTTCCAATTGGACACTCCATCATTTGCGCGATTTCTTCGTAGCTCATGCCTTCGATTTCGCGCAGGGTGATCGCTGTCCTTAATTCCTCGGGCAGGGCGCCTACGGCATCATTCACTGCTTGGGCGATTTGCTTGGTCTGAAGTTCCGCCTCGGGTGTGGCAATATCGCGCAATAAATCACCGTCTTCATAATTCTCCGCATCTTCCGACAGCACGTCGCTTGACACGGGTTGACGCTTGCGCGCCACCAGATAGTTTTTGGCGGTATTGACGGCGATACGATACAGCCAGGTATAAAACGCGCTTTCGCCACGAAACCCCGGCAATGCCCGGTAAGCCTTGATAAAGGCTTCCTGTGCGATATCTTCCACTTCCGCCGCATCACGCACCATCCGCGACAACAACCGTCCGAGTTTGCGCTGGTATTTGATCACCAGCAGTTCAAACGCACGTTTATCGCCCTGTTGAGCGCGCTCTACTAGCACCTGATCCAATTCACGGTCTGACATAGCTCCCTGCTGCTTTTGTATATTGTGGAAGTATACGTGACCGCATCTCCTCACGGGTTGAGCAATCTGGCGCAAAATAGTTCATTCCTCAACGCGTTTCTTCAGGGCATCCCAAGCCTGCTATCATCGCCCGACCATTATGCACAGTTACGACGTCCTCATTCTCGGCAGCGGGCTGGCCGCCCTCACCACCGCGCTCAAGCTCGCCGATCAGCGCCGTATCGCCATTGTCACCAAGCGTGGAATGACCGACGGCGCCAGTGACTGGGCGCAGGGCGGCATCGCGGCTGCAGTGGACAGTGGCGATTCGATTGAGGCCCATGTTCACGATACGCTGGTCGCCGGCGGTGGCTTGTGCGATGAGGCGGTCACTCGACTGGTTGCCAGCCAGGCCAATGAGATGATCCGCTGGCTGACGCAGAATGGCGTCGCCTTCACATCCGATCCGCAGGCGCCCGGGGGATTCCATCTGGCCCGCGAAGGCGGGCACTCCCGGCGCCGCGTGGTGCACGCAGCCGATGCCACTGGCCATGCGGTGCAGACCAGCCTGCTCGATCGCGTGCGCGCGCACCCCAACATCGACACCTTCGAGCAGCACGTTGCCATCGATCTCATCACCGGCAAGCACGCCGGCGGCCAGGAACGGCAAATCCATGGCGCCTATGCACTGAACAAGGAAACCGGCGAAGTCGAAACGTTCGCCGCCGGCCACACCGTGCTGGCGACCGGCGGCGCCGGCAAGGTTTATCTTTACACCACCAATCCCGACACCGCGACCGGTGACGGCATCGCGATGGCATGGCGTGCAGGCTGCCGCGTCGCCAACCTGGAATTCGTGCAGTTTCACCCCACCTGTTTGTTTCATCCGCATGCCAAATCCTTCCTCATCACCGAGGCGGTGCGCGGCGAAGGCGGGCGTTTGCTGCTGCCCGACGGCAGCCGCTTCATGCAATATCACGATGAGCGTGCCGAACTCGCGCCGCGCGATGTGGTTGCGCGCGCGATCGACTTTGAGATCAAGAAGCGCGGCATCGACTGCGTCTATCTCGATATCAGCCACAAGCCGGCCGAATTCGTGCGCGAGCATTTCCCCACGATTTATCGTCGCTGTCTCGAACTCGGTATCGACATCACATCCCAACCCATCCCGGTGGTGCCAGCCGCGCACTACACCTGTGGCGGCGTCGTCACCGACATGGATGCACGCACCGATCTGTGCAATCTGCATGCGGTGGGCGAAGTCACGTTTACCGGCCTGCATGGCGCCAACCGGCTGGCGTCGAATTCGCTGCTGGAATGTCTGGTATTCGGCCATGCCGCAGCCGCCGACATTCTGGCCACCCCGCCCGCACCCGCGCTCGACCTGCCGCCATGGGACGCGTCCCGCGTGACCGACCCCGACGAAGAGGTGGTGATCGCGCATAACTGGGATGAACTTCGCCGTTTCATGTGGGACTATGTCGGCATCGTGCGCACCAACAAGCGGCTGGCGCGCGCCACCCATCGCATCCGCTTGCTGCGTGCTGAAATCGACGAGTTCTACCGCAACTTCCGCGTCAGCAACGACCTGATCGAACTACGTAATCTGGTGCAAAGTGCCGATCTGATTATTCGCTGCGCTCAATTGCGGCAGGAAAGTCGCGGTCTGCATTACAGCCGGGATTACACCGAGACATTGCCGATCGCCGGCAATACCGTCCTCAACCCCCGTCCGGGAACGCTGTGTCCGAGCGTGTGCGGGATGCCCAGCGAAGCGACACCCTGAGACGCCGCAGATCATCGGCAGAGGCGCTATCCGGAAGCAACACCAGCGTAGACAGGCGGGCACCGACAGTCCGATACCGCAGCACGATGAACCAGAGCGTGACCAAGGTCTCGCCCTGCACCTGCATATCCCGCCACTCTCCTTGTCCATCCTGGCATTGCAGTTTGCCATCGGAATCCACACGCAAACGGTCGGCACCGCGTTTACGCCGCCCGCGCGCAATGCTCGCACCGACCACACCCAGTCCGAGCAACGCCTGCAAGGCGACGGGGATTGCGGCATAGGCGATTGCTGTCAATGCCAGCACGCTCATGCCAAGGCATAACATCCCTAGCAGGCGTGAGGGGCGGGTCTCAATCTCGTGCATCAGCGTGTACACTTTCAAGCTTCATTGCATCCCTTTTTGACTGGACAGCATCGTGATCGAAATATGGAAAGACTTCCTGCAAACCCAGGGCGCGCAAATCGACAATGACACCGTGCTGAATTATGGCGACGCCGCTGCGGAACGCCTCGCGGCCAGCGGGACCATTGTCGCGGATTTGTCCCAGCTTGGCGTGATTGCATTTCATGGCGAGGAAACGGCCGCCTTCCTTCAGGGTCAGCTCACCAATGACGTGCGCGCACTGCATGGCGATAGCGCGCAATGGAACGGCTACTGCAACCCCAAGGGCCGTCTGCTCGGCAATTTCCTGATGTGGCGTCAGGGCGGGGATTACTGTCTGCAACTGGCTGCCGACGTTCAGTCCAGTGTGCAAAAGCGGCTTTCCATGTTCATCATGCGCGCCAAAGTGCAGGCACGCGACGCCAGCGGAGAAACCGTGCGACTGGGGGTGACAGGCAAGCAGGCTGCGGCAGCCGTCGCAGCCGCAATGGGCGGCATCCCTGAAGCCCGCATGCGTACAGCTACCGTTGAGACGGGCCAGGTAATACAGGTGGCCGACGACACGTTTGTGCTGTCGATCGCCCCCGAGCGCGCGGCGGATGTGTGGGTGCTTTTGCGTGGATTGGCAACGCCGGTCGGCGCCCCCGTGTGGGATTGGGTGCGACTCAATACCGGCATTCCGCTGATCGTCAGCGCCACCCAGGAGCAGTTTGTGCCGCAAATGGTGAATCTTGAAGTCATAGGCGGCGTGAATTTTCAGAAGGGCTGCTACCCGGGACAGGAAATCGTCGCGCGCAGCCAGTACCTGGGAAAACTCAAACGCCGGATGTTCCTGGCGCATGTCGACGCCGAAGCCGCGCCCGGCGACAGCCTGTTCAGCGCCGATTTCGACGGCCAGGCGACCGGTACCGTGGTCAACGCGGCCCCCGCCCCCGAGGGCGGATTCGATGTGCTGGCCGTCCTGCTAGTCGAAAGCGCGCACACGCAAACCCTGCACCTTCATGCGCTCACCGGTCCAGTTCTCCACCTCAAACCGTTACCCTACGCCCTTCCCGAATAGTGGAATCCGTTTACGTGTATTACCGGGTGGACCCCGCCCACGCCAATTCCGCAGCCAGCCGGATTGATACGTTGATGGACCTGATGGCCATCCACTGCAGTCAGCCGCCCCGGCGGTTAACCCGTTGTAATGATGCGACCATGTGGATGGAAATATATGAGGGCATGGCCGACCCGGCGGCATTCCTGGAAGCGATGCAGGGGGAGGTGGCGCGTCTTCGATGCGACGATTTCATTTCGGGCGAGCGTCATCTGGAGTGCTTTGTTGCATCATGAGCCGGATATAACGCCGGGCAGACCATTTATGGAATGCGCCTTGCCATTCGGCGCGACCCGTTCGACCTTAGTCCACCTCAGTGACAGGCACGCGCGCTGCCAGCGCGCACAGCAATTCATAGCTGTTGGTGCCCGCGGCTGCCGCCACGGCGTCTACCGGCAGCCCCTCTCCCCATAATGTGACGGGCGTGCCCACGCCCGCTTCGGGACTGTCGCGCAAATCCACACACAGCATGTCCATGGAGACGCGCCCCAGTATCTGGCTTGGACGGTCATTGACCCGAACCGGCGTACCGGTGAGTGCGTGACGCGGATAACCGTCTGCATAGCCGCATGCGACCACCCCAACCCGCATTGCACGGTCGGCCCGAAACAACAGGCCATATCCCGCACCCTCCCCCGGCTGCAATGCTTGCACACTGATGATTTCAGATTGCAGCGTCATAGCGGGTCGCAACTGCAATTCGGCGGCAGATTGATCCGCATACGGGGATGCGCCGTACAACATGATGCCCGGACGCGTCCACATACCCTGCGTTTCCGGATAACGCAGCAATGCCGCCGAGTTGGCGCTGCTCCACGACAAGCCGTGGCTGGAGAGTTGGTTCAGGAAAGGATGCAACTGCCAGTTCACCCCCGCGGCTTCATCCGCCTGTGCAAAATGCGTCATCAGCGTAATCCCGGCCACCCCGGGCAGGTTGCGTACGCGGGCAACAATGGCCGCATGGTCGGCCAGCGGAAAACCCAGGCGGTGCATGCCGCTGTCGAATTTGAGAAATACCTGGATCGGTCGAGCAGGCGGCTGGTGCTGCAGCCAGTCAAGCTGGGCTGCATGGTGCAGCACCGGGCACAAATCGAGTTCCGCGCAGGTTGCAATTTCGTCCGGGCCAAACAATCCCTCTAGCAACAGGATCGGCTGCTCAACGCCCATCAACCTCAGGTTTGCGGCCTCTTCCAGCGTGAGTACGGCAAATCCATCGGCCGCCGAAAACGCACGGCGCGCACGGGACAATCCATGACCATACGCATTGGCCTTGACCACCGCAAACACCTGCGCCGAGCCCGAGTGGCTGCGCGCCACCCGCAGGTTATGCGCCATGGCACCGATGGAAATGCGGGCCTGGATGGGACGCACGATTTAATAGGCGCCGGGCTGCGCCAGCGATTCGAAGCGCGTGTATTCACCGATAAACGCGAGCCGTACCGTGCCAATCGGGCCATTTCGCTGCTTGCTGATGATGATTTCCGCCGTCCCCTTGTCCTGCGTGTCGGGGTTATAGACCTCGTCCCGGTAAATAAACAGGATGACGTCGGCATCCTGTTCAATCGCGCCCGATTCGCGCAGATCGGACATGACCGGACGTTTATTGGGACGCTGTTCCAAACCCCGGTTCAGCTGTGACAGAGCCACCACCGGCACCTGAAGCTCTTTCGCCAAACCTTTCAAGGCACGCGAAATTTCCGAGATTTCAGTAGCGCGGTTTTCACCCGATCCATTGCCCGACATCAACTGCAGATAGTCGATGACGATAAGGCCCAGTTTTCCGCATTGACGCATCAGCCGGCGCGCGCGCGCACGCAATTCGAGTACGTTGAGGCCAGGCGATTCGTCAATGAATACCGGTGCATCGTTGAGTTTTCCCAGTGCGTAGGTCAGTCGCTGCCAGTCGTCCTCACCGAGCTTCCCGGTGCGCAGCCGGTGCTGATCGAGTTTGCCGACCGAACCGATCATCCGCATGACCAGTTGGGTGCCACCCATCTCCATGGAAAACACCGCTACCGGCAGGCCGGTATCAAGCGCCACATTTTCTGCAATATTGAGCGAAAATGCAGTTTTACCCATGGATGGCCGTCCGGCCACGATGATCAGATCGCCCGGCTGAAAGCCTGAGGTTTTCTGGTCGAGATCATGAAAACCCGTAGGCACGCCCGTAATACCCGAGTCGTTGTCGCGGTGATACAGCTCGTCGATGCGCTCGACCACTTCTTTCAGCAAGGGCTTGATTTCGGTGAAGCCCGCCTGGCCCCGGCTGCCGGATTCGGCAATTTCAAATACTTTGGCCTCGGCCTCGTCGAGCAATTGTGAAGCGCTGCGTCCGGCCGGTGCGTACGCCGTGTCGGCGATGCCGGTTGCCACCTCGGCCAGGCGTCGCATCACCGAGCGCTCGCGCACAATTTCGGCATAGCGACGGATGTTGGCCGCCGATGGCGTATTGCTCGTCAACGCCACAATGTAGGTGAGGCCGCCCACACTTTCAAGCTGGCCCATCGATTGCAATGCCTCGGCCACGGTCACGGCATCGGCGGGCCGGTTTTCGGCAATCTGCCGCACGATGGCCCGTAATATCTGGCGATGATCCTGTCGGTAAAGATCAGCCTCCGACACCACATCGCCAATCCGGTCCCAAGCACTGTTATCCAGCAGCAATCCTCCCAGCACCGCCTGCTCGGCTTCGAGCGAATGGGGTGGCAGACGCATTTGCGCCAACTGGGGATCGGGATTTGACGTCAAGGAGTGGATGGCAGCCATGGCCGGATTCTAGTCTTGCACCGCTTGCCTACCAAGGGATAAGCCTGTGGATAAGGCCTGAACAGCCGGGTATATCCGGCCATCCAACAAAAAGGGCGCCCGCGGGCGCCCTTTTTGATAACGCTGCCGCAAAGCTTATTGCGCAGCGGTCACCACCACCGTGATGTTGGCCACTACATCATGATGCAGCCCAAGCACCACCGGGTATTCGCCGATGGCCTTGAAAGGGCCATCGGGCAAACGAACTTCCGTCTTGTTCACTTCATGGCCCTGGCCTGCCAGCGCCTCGGCAATATCCGCATTGGAAATCGATCCAAACAGGCGGCCATCCACACCGGCTTTCTGGCTCACGGTCACGCTGCAGCCTTCCAGCTTGGCAGCACGCGTCTGCGCATCGGCCAGTTTTTCGGCAGCCACGCGCTCCAGCTCAGCCTTTTGCGCTGCGAAGGCCTCCATGTTGGCCTGCGTCGCACGGCGCGCACGCCGGGTAGGAATCAGAAAATTACGGGCGTAGCCGTCTTTCACCTTGACCACGTCACCCAGCTTGCCCAGATTGACGACGGTATCCATCAGAATGATTTGCATGTCGTCTCCTTAATGCAGGTCGGTGTAAGGCATGAGCGCCAGGAAGCGCGCACGCTTGATCGCAGTGCCCAGCTGGCGCTGGTAATGCGCCTTGGTGCCGGTGATGCGGGCCGGAATGATACGGCCGTTCTCAGCGATGAATTCCTTCAGCACATCGATATCCTTGTAATCGACCTCAACCACCTTGTCGACGGTGAAGCGGCAGAATTTGCGACGCTTGAAGAGACCGCGATTGCCGCTGTCGCGGCCTTTTTTGGCGAACTTGCCGCCAGATTTACCCATGGGACGTGCCATGATTATTCCTTTTCGATTCGATTCAATATCAGGATCAGTTGTCGGCTTTTCATACTGCGGCGATTCAATGCGCCTTCCAGCCTGACCTGCGTTCCCACCGCCAGCTGGGCCAGTTGTCCCGCGAGCGGTCCGCTCGCCTGCAGGGTCAACTCACATTCAACTTGCCGGAGCTGCGCGGCCACTGTCTGACTGCTGCGGTGTTCAATCACCGCTTCAGCAATGGGTACGCCCGCCGGGCTGTAACGTACAGGATCAACCTGAATGAGGGCACCGCTGATGACCAGCCGGTTCACTCACTCAGACTGCCGCAGGCTGCTCCGCCGTGGACTCTTCCTTTGCCGCTTCCGGCTTGGCATTTTCCAGAATGTCGCGCGACTTTTCTTCCTTCATCATCGGCGAGGCCGTGGTCACGGCGTCGTCACGCTTGATGGTCAGATGGCGCAGCACGGCATCGTTAAACTTGAAGCCATGCTCGAGTTCGTCCAGGGTTTCCTGGTCGCACTCGATATTCATCAGGACGTAATGCGCCTTGTGGACTTTCTGGATCGGGTAAGCCATCTGACGGCGACCCCAGTCTTCCAGGCGATGGACACTGCCGCCGCGGGTGGCCAGGTTCGCGCGATAGCGCTCGATCATGGCAGGCACCTGCTCGCTCTGGTCGGGGTGAACAATAAATACGATTTCGTAATGCCGCATCAAGTTTCCTTTCGGTTAAGCCCCCCGCTGCGGTGCGGTGGAGCAAGGTCAAGTTCGCCCCGCACTAATTAATAATAAGGCGCGACGTAAAACAATCCCAGTCAAACTGGGGGAGCGAGGATCATACGCTTTTTTCTTGTTAAATCAAGGATGCAGAAGCTGCCCCGCTACGCAGTCATCTCACGCAATCCACGTAGTACCGGGTCTTGCCCTCAGTCACCTCGTTGACGAAACCATGAACATCCGTCTCGAAGCCCGGAAACTTTTCGTTGAAGTCGCGGGTGAACTGCAGGTAGCGCACGATCGTGGCATTAAAGCGCTCGCCGGGGATCAACAGGGGAATACCGGGCGGGTAGGGCGTGACCAGCATGGCGGTGATGCGGCCTTCCAGATCGTCGAGTTCAACCCGTTCGATTTCACGATGGGCCATTTTGGCAAAGGCGTCTGCGGGTTTCATCGCCGGCGCCATTTCCGACAGATACATTTCGGTGGTCAGGCGCGCCACATCGTTGGCCTTGTAGACGGAATGAATCTGGTCGCACAAATCCTTGAGGCCGGTTTTCTCGTAGCGAGGATGCTTGAGGATGAACTCCGGCAGCACGCGCCACAACGGCTGGTTCTCGTCGTAATCGGCCTTGAACTGCTGCAACGCGGTCACCAGCGTATTCCAGCGACCCTTGGTGATGCCGATGGTGAACATGATGAAGAAGGAATACAGGCCGGTTTTTTCCACGATGACGCCATGCTCGGCCAGGTATTTGGTGACAATCGCCGCCGGAATACCCCAGTCGGCAAAGGCACCCTCCATGTCAAGCCCCGGGGTAATCACGGTCGCCTTGATGGGGTCGAGCATGTTGAAACCCGGCGCAATATGGCCAAATTCGTGCCAGCGCTCGTCATTGCCAAGCATCCAGTCTTCGCGGTCGCCGACATCTTCGTCCGCCAGCTTCTGCGGGCCCCATACCTTGAACCACCATGAATCGCCGAATTCCTCATCCACCTTGCGCATGGCACGCCGGAAATCCAGCGCTTCACGAATCGACTCCTCGACCAGCGCCGGGCCACCGGGCGGCTCCATCATGGCCGCCGCCACGTCGCACGAGGCGATGATCGCGTATTGCGGCGAGGTCGAGGTATGCATCAGATACGCTTCATTGAAACGATGGAAATCGAGTTTGCGCATCTCCGAGTCCTGCACCAGAATCTGCGAAGCCTGCGACAACCCGGCCAGCAGTTTGTGCGTCGACTGGGTGGCAAACACCAGCGCATCCTTGGCGCGCGGGCGGTCTTTACCGATGGCATGCATGCCGCGATAAAAATCGTGAAAGGTGGCGTGCGGCAACCAGGCTTCGTCGAAATGCAGCGTGTCGATGTAGTCGCCGAGCAGTTCCTTGATCATGTCGACGTTGTAGAGGATGCCGTCGTAGGTGGACTGCGTGATGGTCAGGATGCGCGGCTTGCGCTTCACATCCTTGGCGAATGGGTGCGCCGCGATTTTTCTCTCGATGTTTTCCGGGCGGAATTCATCCAGCGGAATCGGACCGATGATGCCGTAGTGATTGCGCGTCGGGGTCAGGAAGATCGGGATCGCCCCGCACATCATGATCGCGTGCAGGATGGATTTATGACAGTTGCGGTCAACCACCACGATATCGCCGGGCGCAACCGTCGCGTGCCACACCATTTTGTTCGACGACGAGGTGCCGTTGGTCACGAAGAACAGGTGATCGCAATTGAAAATACGCGCCGCATTACGTTCCGATGCGCCCACCGGGCCGGTATGGTCGAGCAACTGCCCCAGTTCGTCGACCGCGTTGCAGACGTCGGCACGCAGCAGGTTCTCGCCAAAAAACTGGTGGAACATCTGTCCGATCGGCGACTTCAGGAAAGCCACGCCGCCGGAATGGCCAGGACAATGCCAGGAATACGAACCGTCCGCCGCATAGTGCGTAAGCGCACGGAAGAACGGCGGCACCAGCGAATCGAGGTAAGAACGTGCTTCGCGGCCAATATAACGGGCCAGAAACTCGGGCGTGTCTTCCAGCATGTGGATAAACCCATTGAGCTCGCGCAGGATATCGTTAGGGATATGGCGCGAAGTCCGGGTCTCGCCATGCAGGAAAATCGGGATCTCGGCATTGCGGAAACGCACTTCCTCGACGAACCCGCGGAGCTTTTGCAGGGCACTCTTCGTTTCTTCATCGCTGCCGGCAAGCTCTTCGTCATCGATCGACAGGACAAAGGCAGAAGCGCGCGCCTGTTGCTGCGCAAACGAGGTCAGGTCGCCGTAGTTGGTAACACCGAGGACTTCCATCCCCTCCTTCTCGATCGCTTCGGCAAGCGTGCGGATGCCGAGGCCGGAGGCGTTTTCGGAACGGAAATCTTCGTCGATGATGACTACGGGAAAACGGAAGCGCATGGCGGCCCCTGAATCTAAGCGTGAAAATAAACCGGATTGTACGATGATGCCGGGATGACGAACTCTTAAGTTTTAGGCAGCGTCACACCGACCTGGCCCTGATACTTTCCGCCGCGGTCGCGATACGATGTTTCGCAGACTTCGTCAGACTCGAGAAAGAGCATCTGCGCCACGCCTTCATTGGCGTAAATGCGCGCAGGCAGGGGGGTGGTATTGGAAAACTCCAGGGTCACATGCCCTTCCCACTCGGGCTCCAGCGGGGTGACGTTGACGATGATGCCGCAACGCGCGTAGGTACTTTTTCCGAGGCAGATCGTGAGTACGGTACGCGGAATGCGGAAATACTCGACCGTGCGCGCGAGTGCGAACGAATTGGGCGGAATAATGCAGGAATCGCCGTTGACTTCGACGAAAGAGCTGGGATCGAACGCCTTGGGGTCGACGATCGTGGTGTTGATGTTGGTGAACAGCTTGAATTCGCTGGCGCAGCGTACGTCGTAGCCATAGCTCGACGTGCCGTACGACACAATGGATTTTCCTGCAGCCTGTTTAACCTGCCCCGGCTCGAACGGCTCGATCATGCCATGCTCGGCCGCCATGCGGCGGATCCATCGGTCGGACTTGATGCTCATCAGGTATTGGAAATGACGATATTGGGGAATTTATTGGAATGATCCTCTGCCGTTTCGCCAATTTTCACGGCGACGCGGCGTGCGATCGTTTTGTAAATGTCGGTTACGCGGCCATCCGGATCGGATACCACGGACGGCTTGCCCGAGTCTGTGTCGGCACGGATGGCCCCATCCAGCGGCAGCGCGCCGAGGAATTCCACATTGTAATCCTTGCACATGCGCTCGCCCCCGCCTTCGCCAAAGATGCGCTCTTCGTGTCCGCAGCTTGAGCAGATGTGCAGGCTCATGTTCTCGACCACGCCGATGATGGGGATGCCGACCTTCTCGAACATCTTCAGGCCTTTGCGCGCATCGATCAGGGCGATATCCTGCGGGGTGGTGACAATCACCGCGCCTGTGACCGGCACGCGCTGCGCCAGCGTCAGCTGAATGTCGCCGGTACCAGGCGGCAGGTCGACCACCAGGTAATCGAGCTCGCTCCAGTTGGTGTTGTTCAATAACTGCTCCAGCGCCTGCGTCACCATCGGGCCGCGCCATACCATCGGGGTTTCGACATCGATCAGGAAGCCGATCGACATGGCCTGGATGCCATGACCAATCAGGGGATCCAGATTCTTGCCATCGGTGGACTCGGGCTTCTCGGTGATGCCGAGCATGGTCGGTTGCGACGGACCGTAGATATCGGCGTCGAGCATGCCGACACGCGCGCCTTCAGCGGTCAGCGCCAGCGCCAGATTGACGGCAGTGGTGGATTTGCCGACCCCGCCTTTGCCGGACGCAACAGCAATGATGTTTTTGACGTTGGGGATCAGTTTTACGCCGCGCTGCACGCTGTGCGAAACGATCTTGAAAGTGACATTTGCCGTTGCGCCATTCACGCCATCAAGACTCTTGAGCTTGTCTTCAACCCGCTGCTTGATCATTCCGAGCTGGCTCTGGGCAGGATACCCAAGCTGGATGTCGACTGACACGGCGTCGCCTTCGATCTTGATGTTGCGGACCGACTTGGTCGAAACGTAATCTTTTTGGGTGTTAGGGTCGACCAACTCTTTGAGGGCAGTCTGCACCTGAATTTCAGTAACGGCCATGGTTGCTCCAGCGGGTTAATTGCAATCCCGCATTTTAACGAATTCCTTAGCTGAGGGCGAGTTGCAAGTCAGAAAATACGCGGGACTCCATACCGCACGCAGGGATATTCACGGCGGCGCGGCGCCCACCCCGGGCTTGTCGGGCCTGCAGCGTGGGAGCCCTCGCCGGAGCCCACCGGCATGCACACGCACACGCACACTTTGAGGATACGCCTGCCACTACGTGAGGTCGAGTCCCGTTAGCGCGGTTCGGCATAATGCGCAATCAGCATGGCTTCCGGCACGCGCAGCCGGATCGCTGCCGAAAGTTCGCTGATTGCACCCGGACGGGGGCGCAGCGATACCCACAACAGATTCAGTTTCAGATTCAGATCGGCAAACACCACATCCTGATGCAACGCCAGTACGGCCTGAATCGCCTGCGACGCCCGCTCGATCTCGGCAGAAGGACGAAGGCGCAGTTTGGGGATCAGCATCATGAAGTCAGTCAGCCGCTCCCCGGCACTATCGCGTGTGGGCGCGATCTGCCAGAGCGGCAGTCCGGGACCGGATGCCGTAACGGCGGGCTGCGTGGCCGAAGCATAAATCCGTATCTTCATCACGCCTCCGCATTGTCAGGTCAGGATTTGAGTTGCATATCCAGGGAAACATCGTGCCGGTTACATCCCCGGCGGACATTCTGCCGCAAATAACGGACATCCTTATGGAGATAACGTTCCAGTTCTTCCAGGGCCAGGCGGTAGACCTCGCGTTTGAAATCGACCACCGTTTCCATCGACACCCAATATTCGTTCCAGCGCCAGGCATCAAACTCGGGATGACTGCTTGCCCGTAACGACACATCGCAATCGCGCGCTATCAGTCGCAGTAAAAACCAGATCTGTTTTTGGCCGCGATACAGGCCGCGGTTGTCCCGCCGCGTCCAGTGAGCGGGCACGTCATAGCGCAGCCACTCGCGAGTACGGCCCAAAATGCGCACGTGATCGGGATGCAGCCCCACTTCTTCTTCCAGTTCCCGGAACATGGCCTGTTCCGGCGTTTCCCCGGCATTCATGCCCCCCTGGGGAAACTGCCAGGCGTGCTGATTGACGCGCTTGCCCCAGAAAACCTGGTTATGCGCATTGCACAATATGATGCCTACGTTCGGGCGGTACCCCTCTCGGTCGATCATGGCCGCCACCATCTGTAAATTTCGATTGCCTGTATTCTTTCACACCCGCCGAAAATTGCAAACCTGCGGTGACCAAAAAAAGGTATTTTCCTATTGTTTTCATTGATGTTTTCTATAAACCCTCCCGTCCCAACCAGCCCCTCTGCGCGACACTTGCGGCGTCCCGCCAGCCATCGGCGTAACCTGACTGTCCGGCGCCGGCAACTTTGTCCTGACCGCGAAATTGGGTCGGCGTGTCTCGGGCAGCCCCTGCGCCGGTCCAATCCGCCTAGTGTCGTGAATCATAAAATTGATACATAAAACGTGTCTTCATGACGCATGGCGGCGTTGTTTTCGTTGCCATGCAGCCTCCCACGCCTTGCGCTGCGTGAAAATCCGTCCGTTTCATCTTGTCCCGCTATAGATGATTCACGACACTCAGCCAGGCAAGGTGGCAATGTCCCCGCCCCACTGGAAATCGCGTGCAAATCCCCGCAGATCCAGTCCGAAATCATTCGACAGCGCGGCCAGTCGCGGCCGGACCAGGTCGAGCCGTGCCGCCATGTCTCCCTCCCGGAATGCCAGGATGATGATATTGGTTTTATGCTGGACCGAGAGCCAGCCGACGTTCCCCTCGAATGCCCGGGTGATCCGGGCAAAATATTCGGCAAAATCCGCATCGCGCCCCCACAGGTTAACTACCAGGATTCCGCCCGGTTTCAGGGCACGGCGACAGGCCGCATAGAATTTCTGGGTGGCCAGCGCCTCCACCTGATTGCCCGCGTCAAAACCGTCGAGCAGGATGACATCGGCATTCTCGCGTTGCTGCTTCACGAACAATGCGCCGTCGGCCTCGACCACGTCCAGGGTCTCGTCGTCGGGAGGCAATTCGAAATGCGCCCGTGCCGCCGCGATGACCCGAGGATCGATTTCAACCGCCGTGATCCGGGTAGCGGGGAGGTGCTTGCGGATAAACTTTGCGAGCGAGCCGCCCCCCAGGCCCACCATCAATACTGCCTGCGGCGCTTGGACAAACAGCAGGAAACTCATCATTGCGCGCGTATAGGCGAGTTCCAGATCCCACGGCCGGCTTACCCGCATCGCACTCTGGATAGCGCAACTGCCCAGGCGCAAGGTACGCAGACCCCGTTCCTCGGTCACCTCCATGCCGTCATCTTCCGACCGGCGTTTCCCAAACTTTAAGCGCATGGCTTGACTCACCTCAAAATGAGCGCGAAAGATTACACGTCCGCGGGCTAAAATGCGGGTTTTCGCCACCACTATTCATCATGCGCGCCAGTCAGTTTTTTATTTCCACCGCCAAGGAAGCCCCCTCCGAGGCCGAACTCATCAGCCATAAGCTCATGCTGCGCGCCGGGCTGATCAAACGCCTGGGATCCGGGCTGTATACCTGGATGCCACTCGGGTTGCGGGTATTGCGCAGGGTGGAAGCCGTGGTCCGGGAAGAAATGAACCGGGCCGGCGCGATTGAATTGCTGATGCCGGCAGTCCAGCCGGCCGAATTATGGGAAGAAACCGGAAGGTGGGCCCAGTTTGGCCTGCAAATGCTCAAGATCAAGGATCGCCACAAGCGGGACTTCTGCTTTGGTCCTACCCACGAGGAAGTCATTACCGATATCGCACGACGCGAGATCAAGAGTTATCGGCAATTGCCGCTGAATTTCTATCAGATTCAGACGAAATTCCGCGATGAGATCCGGCCGCGCTTTGGCGTCATGCGCGCGCGCGAGTTTCTGATGAAGGATGCCTATTCGTTCCATCCCAACAAGGCGAGTCTCGCCACCACATACCAGACCATGTACGAGGCCTACACGCGAATATTCACCCGCCTGGGCCTGACCTTTCGCGCGGTGGCAGCCGATACCGGCACCATCGGCGGCTCAGGATCGCACGAGTTCCACGTGCTCGCCGATTCAGGCGAGGATTTGCTCGCGTATTGTCCGGACTCGGATTACGCCGCCAACGTTGAACTGGCCGAGGCGGTCGCCCCCAGCATGTCCCGCCCTGCCCCTGCGCAGACCATGCAGGCGGTAGCCACGCCGGGAATGAAAACCATCGACGCGGTAACCGATTTCCTCAAGATTGGCGCCGACCAGACCGTTAAAACACTCATTGTGGACGGAACGGACGGGCCGCTTGCCCTGCTGCTACGCGGAGATCACGTGCTGAATGAAATCAAGGCCGAGAAAATCGAAGGGGTAAAAATGCCGTTTACCCTTGCAAGTGAAGCCACCGTGCGTGCGGCGACAGGCTGCGCGCCAGGCTCGGTGGGGCCGGTCGGGCTGCGTCTTCCGGTCATCGCTGACCGTGCCGTGGCCGTAATGAGCGATTTTGTCTGTGGCGCCAATAGCGAAGATCAGCATCTCACCGGCGTCAACTTCGGCCGCGACCTGGCCGAACCCGCAGTAGCCGATCTGCGCAACGTGCGGGCGGGCGATCCCAGTCCCGACGGCAAGGGACCGCTGAAACTGTGCCGCGGTATCGAGGTAGGGCATGTATTTCAGCTCGGCAGCAAATATTCACAGGCGATGAACGCCACCTATCTGGATGAAGCTGGCAAGTCGCAAGCCATGGAAATGGGCTGCTACGGCGTGGGCGTATCGCGTATCGTGGCCGCGGCCATCGAGCAGCATCACGACGACAAAGGCATACTCTGGCCCAGCGCCATGACGCCCTTCGGACTCGTTCTGGTGGCCATCGGCTACGGGAAAAGCGAGATGGTTAAAACCGCCGCCGATACGTTATATGCCGATTTGACGGCAGCCGGCTGCGATGTCCTGCTGGATGATCGCGACGAGCGGCCCGGCATCATGTTTGCCAATGCCGAACTGATCGGCATACCGCATCGCGTCACCGTGGGCGAACGTGGCCTGAAGGATGGCATTATCGAATACCAGCCGCGTCGCGCCGAAACCGGGCAAGCCATCGAGCCGCAGAAGATTGCACTCGGCGAAGCACAGGCATTTTTGACAGGATTGTTGACGCGCTGAGATGAAAAAATTCCCGTACATCAGCCTGGTATTGACGGGCCTCCTCATGATCTCGCCCGCGCAGGCAGGCGGCCAGCGTGAAGAGGACTTGTCGGCCAATGTACGGGCCTCCTTGCAGCGCGGTCTGGCCGATACGGCAGTCACGCGAACCGCCTTTCGCGATATCGCCGACGAAGCAGCCTGGTTGCAAGACATGTCGCGACGACTGGCCAGTCGCATGCCGGACGAATCCGAACGCGTGGAGTTTCTGACTACGCTGCATTGGGAGGCCTCACGCGCTGGCGTTGATCCCCAATTGATGCTGGGCCTGATTCAGGTCGAGAGCGGCTTCCGCAAATATGCCGTGTCTCGCGTTGGCGCCCGGGGATACACCCAAATCATGCCCTTCTGGCTCAAAGCCATCGGCAGCCCCGATCACAACCTGTTTCAGTTGCGGACCAACCTGCGCTATGGTGCCCTGATTCTGCGTCACTACATCGATATCGAACGCGGCGATTTATACCGGGCACTGGGTCGCTACAATGGCAGCCTCGGCCGCCCCGAATATCCTACCCTGGTGGTCGGCGCCTGGAAACGCTATTGGGATTACCTGCCACCCACCCAATCCGCCGATGCAACGTCGGCATCGCGAAGCTAGCGTCAGGTCAAACGGGGCTTCATCAAACAGCCGAATGCGCGGCTGCGTGACTGCGTCGATCGCTCCCATTGGACTCTTACACCTTGCTTAGCCAGCGCATTGACGATTTTTTGACGCTCTATCCCTTCCAACCGTCACTTCCCCGCCGGGCGTTGCCCCGGATCTGCCTTGTCCGGCCCGTAAAACCGCCTTCGCACGCGCGCGACCCGCATCAAGCTGATGCTGGCACAACCTATGCTGCGTGATCCGTTACAGGCAATGACCTGGCCACAATAACGGAGAGACGAACATGGAAATGACACTGCAACTGGTCCGCACGGTAAAAGGACAGGACGAAATTTTCAATCAGGGCCACAGCTTGCGGCCCCGCTATCGCCAACTGCTTTTTTACATCGGCAACGGCATTTCGTTTGGTGAACTGTGCCGCAAGCACCCCACCTGTGTTGAACTGGAAAGCATGGTGAATGAATTGCTGCAAACGGGCTTCATCCAAACGCTACGCAACAGGACATCGGGCCCGTCAACCCCACCGGCGGCGCACGGGGGGAATGCGCAGGCGGGTGCAACCTCATCGCCCACGCCAACAAGCACAGACAAGCTGGTTGAAGCACAGGTCTTTGTGCTTGAATTCATGGCTCGACTGGTCGGAACCCGGTCACCTGCATACAAACAGATGAATGATGTGCGCGACGTTGCTGCATTCAAGGCATTGCTCCCCACCTGCCGCAAGGTCATCGCTGCGGTTGCATCGCCCCACCAGGCCGCAGAGATGGAAGCAGGCGCAGCGCAGCGATTGGGAGAATAGCCCCGCCTCGCGCTGCGAAATCAGGGGCGGGCGGAACGCAGAATAACAAGGGTTCTGGGTTGGCACTCCGCCGCCACCACTGTCCCCGGTGCGCCCGGTATGGCGCTCACCACGCCATCGAATGGGGCCCGGAGCACGGCATCTTTCAGATTCTGCTCGGCAATCACGCGTCGCGCAGCGGCAGCGGCCAGGGTTGCCTGCGCGCGCGCCTGGCGCAATTGGGCCGCGTCGAGTTCCGAAGTCGATGAAACCGTGCGGTCAAACATTTCCTGCGCCCGCCCCATCTCGCGCGTGGCGTCCTTTTCGTCAACCTGCGCGCGCGCATGTTCAGCCGTGGCCTCATCAACACGCGCCTGCAGAATGGTCTGCCCCAGTCGCAGCAATACCGTGCCTTTACTGACCCGCTGTCCGGATTTAACCAGCACCTGATCCACCACCCCCGACACCCGGGTAGTCAGCTCGATTTCTGCAGCCCACAGCGGAGCCGTACTCACTACACCCCATCCAGCCAGCGCCCAAATCCACACGCGCCTATTCATTTTTCGCTCCTTCAACAGGGGGCAGGCTACCCCCGGACAATGCCTCGAGCCGCGCCAATGCCAACGCCAACCGGTATTCCACTTGCTTGCGCCGCAACTGCGCCAGTTGCGTTTCGGCCATGCTCGCACCCAGGTTGGTTTTCAGTTCCAGTTCATACTCGGCGCGTGCGCGCTCCAGCATCCAGTCCTTCAATTCGATTTGCGTATCGGCGGCCGCGCGGCCGCTGTTGCGCAACCAGGAAACTTCCTGCAGGCCGGCATACAAGGCTTCTGCCAAATCGCGCTTGAGTTGCTCCAGCTCGGCCGCGACGCGCTCTTTTTTCGCCAATTCACGCGCTACCCGGGCATCCACGCGACCGCCCTGATATAGCGGAATGCTAAACACCAAGCCGGCACTCAACTCATCGCGGGTGCTGGAGGCGCGGCCATACCCCCCGCCTGCCACCTCCGCCTCCAGCATGGGGTTGTGACCGGCGCGCGCGGCAGCAGCCCGGGCTCCGGCGGCCTCGATTTGTGCGCGCAAGGCCAGAATGCCGGGGTTTTTCTGAATCGCCCAGGCAAGCAAGGAATCGTAATCGGGCAATGGGCGGGCATTCCCCGGCAGGACCGGCTCCGACAGGTCCGAAGGTAGCTGGCCTGGCCGATTCATGGCATGAGTCAGCTTCTGTCGCGTGCTGCTCATGCGCTGCTGGCTGGCATGGCGCCGCTCACGTACATCCTGATAGGCGGCTTCCAACCGCAACAGCTCGGGCTTGCTGATCTGGCCGACCTCAAAGCGTTTGCGGGCGTTATCCCATGAGACATAAGTCACGGCCATCATCTCGTTGTCTGCGGCGTATTGCATATCGGCCAGCAGGACATCGAAATAGCGTGCCATGATATCCACCCGACGCAAATTGCCTACATTGACAAGGGTTGCCTGACGCGCCTCGATTTCCTGGTCTGCCGCCGCAATGGCCTGGGCGCTGCGCCCAAAATCAAACAGGGGTTTGCGCGCCACGATACGGGCGACGTTGTCGGGTTTCCAGTCGTCATCCGGCCGGCGCCCGGTACGTAACGCGCCCTCCAGATACAGGTTGAAGTCCTGCCGGCTGTCAGCCTGATCCCGGTCCGCCCTCGCCAGCGCCAATTCGCTTTCCGCCGCCATGCGGTCAGGATGCGGCGCCCCAACCGTGGCCAGCGCCTCTTCCAGCGTCAACGGGGCAGCCCAGACTGGCGTCGACAACACACTGGTCATCAACAGCCACCCGATAAGGCGGTTCATTTGCCCTGTTTGTATTTGGTGAAAGGCTGGGTCGCGTAAGCCCCCTCCGCTACAAACTTTTCGAGCAGCAGAAACTCGGCTTTATCTTTGGTGGGGCCGGTGTGGCGGGCAACCAGTTTGCCGTCAAGGTCGAAAAACAAGAGCGTGGGCGTGGCCCGGACCCGATGCAGGAAAGCGAAATCCTTTTCGGTCGTCGGCTTGCCCTGGAAATCGGTTAATTCGGTATCGCCATTCACATCGATCGGATACAGCAGGAATTGCGCGCGATAGGCATCCTGAACGTCGGACTGGTTGAGAATCGTGGTCTTCATGCGCTCGCAAAACGGGCAGGCATCCTGTTCAAAGAAAAGGAAGATGCCCTTCTTGCCCTGTTTCTTCGCTTCCTGCAGATCCGCCTGCAAGTCACCGAATTTCGGCTGGAAGAAGAAGTTTCCGGGATCGCGTGTTTCCGCCCAAGCGGGTGTCGCGAACAACACAACAAATGCGAGTAACAAATGACGCATGGAACCTCCTGAATACAGCCTGTTTTTTTACACGGGGCTTATTTACTGGTGCTTACCTTTTTGCTGTTGATGAAGCCTTCAACCGATTCGCGTGTGAGCGCCCCAACCTGACGGGCAACCATCTTACCCTCGGGGTTAAACAAATAGGTGGTCGGCAAGCCCTGCATCGGACCGATCTGGCTCACGATTTTCGGTGTGCCCAACACGATGGGGTAGGTCACCAGCAAGCCGTCGGCAAAGTCCGTCACCTGTTTGGCCGATTTATAATCCATTGCAATCCCGATGACGACAAGATTGTTCTTCTTGGTTTCGTGCAGCGTAATCAGATCAGGAATCTCTTCCAGGCAGGGCGGGCACCAGGTGGCCCAGTAGTTCACCAGCACCCACTTCCCCTTGTAGCCCGACAATGAGTGAGTCTTGCCATTGGTGTCGGTCACCTTGAAATCTGTGGCCTGGGCGCTCATGACAGACAGCGTCATCAGCACCAGGGCAAGCCCTGCGACCCACATCGGATAAAATTGCCTTCTTTGTAACGTCTGCATCGAGTTCCCTGTCATGAATGAATTGCGTATTGAGAAAGACTCGCTTGGCGAGGTCCCGGTTCCCCGCGACGCGTGGTATGGCGCACAGACTGTACGCGCAATGGCCAATTTTCCCATTTCAGGCCGCCGTCCGGATAAGGATTTCGTACTAGCCCATGTCCGTATAAAAGTCGCCGCCGCGCATGCCAATTGTCAGCCGGGGTGGCTATCCGAACAAAAACGCGATGCCATCGCCGCCGCCTGCAACACGATTCTCGCCGGCGAGTATATCGATCAATTCGTGGTCGACCGTTTTCAGGCTGGTGCCGGCACCAGTCACAACATGAACAGCAACGAAGTCATCGCCAACCTCGCCAACGTGGCGCTGGGTGGTGAGAAAGGCGCGTACACACCGGTCAACCCCAACGACGACGTCAACATGGGGCAGTCGACAAACGACACCATTCCCACCGCGATCCGTCTCGCCGTGCTGGCCAAGTTGCCACGCCTGACCGCTGCGGTAAACAGCATGGCTGCTGAATTCAACCGTCTGGCCGAGCGCGAAAAAGACACCGTCAAATCCGGCCGCACCCATTTGCAGGACGCGGTTCCCACCACCATCGGCCATGAATTCGCCGGCTATGCCTGGACGCTTGCCCGCTGCGAAGCCGCGCTTGATGCGTTGCGCCCCGCCCTGTGCGAAATCGGCCTCGGCGGTTCCGCTGCCGGAACCGGGCTCAACACCTCGCCCGATTACCCCGCCCGTGCGGCTTCCGAACTGGCCCATCTGACCGGCGAACCGATACGCGTCGGCCAGCTGGTTGCGCAGATGCAGTCGATGAACGATCTGGCGCGGTTGTCCGGCGAAATCCGCAACCTCGCGCTGGAACTCACCCGCATCTCCAACGACCTGCGTCTGCTCGCTTCCGGACCGCGCACCGGCTTGGGCGAAATCCAGCTACCGCCAGTTCAACCCGGCTCCAGCATCATGCCCGGCAAGGTCAACCCGGTCATGTTCGAAATGCTGAACCAGGTATGCTTCCAGGTGCTGGGGCAGGACGCCGCCGTGTCGTTCATGGTGCAGGCCGGGCAGATGGAACTGAACGTGATGATGCCGGCAATGGGTTCCGCGCTGTTCGACGCCATGGACTGGCTGACCAACGCGATGAACGCCGCCACCGAGAAGAACCTCAAGGGCATCGTCGTCAACCGCGAACGCTGCGCCTTCTTCATCCACCAGAGCGTGGCGCTCGCGACCCTGCTCAATACGCAGATTGGCTACAACCAGGCCGCTGAAGTCGCCAAGGAATCGGAAAAATCGGGGCGCCCGGTGCGCGATATCGTCGCCGAACGCGGATTGATGAAGGCAGAAGACTTTGACGCGCTGGTGTTGCAGGCGGCGCATGGCATGGGGAGTGGTGGTGGAGCCGGTTAAGGCCGAACTGGTGTGATAATCCCCTCCCCTTACCTATAAAGCCCATCATGCCTATCCAGTGGTTCCCCGGTCACATGACCACCGCGCGCAAGAAAGCCGCGGAGACGATGGCGCTGATCGACGTGGTGGTCGAGGTGCTGGACGCGCGCCTGCCGGAAGCGGGCAGCAATCCGATGATTCACGAGCTGCGGCTGCATCGCCAGCGCTCCTGCCTCAAGCTGTTGAACAAGGCCGATCTGGCCGACCCGGAAGCGACGCGCGCCTGGCTGGATTACTTCAACAAGCAGCCGGGGGTGATGGCGGTGGCGATTTCGGCCAAGAAACCCAGCGACGTGGCGAAGCTGCCGGCGCTGGCGCAGAAGCTGGCGCCGCATCGCGACGACACGTTCAAACCGCTGCGGCTGATGATCATGGGCATTCCCAACGTCGGCAAATCCACGCTGCTGAATGCGATGGTGAAGCGCCGGGTGGCTGCGGTGGGCGACGAGCCGGCGGTGACCAAGTCGCAGCAGCGCATCAATATCTCGCCGCGCCTGTCGCTGGTCGACACGCCGGGGATGACCTGGCCGAAGATCGAGCACGATGCCGACGGCTTCATGCTGGCGGCGAGCCACGCGATTGGCCGCAATGCGGTGATCGACGAGGAAGTGGCGGTATTTTTGGCGGGCATTCTGCTGGAGCGCTACCCGGGGCTGCTGAAGGCCCGCTACAAATTTTCGCTGGAAGGCCTGGATGCGACCGGGGTACTGGAAGCGGTGGCCAAAAAACGCGGCTGCGTGATGAAGGGGCGCGGCGGCGAGCTGGACCTGGAAAAAGCGGCGATGATATTTTTGACCGATTACCGCACCGGCGCGCTGGGCCGCATCAGCCTGGAAACCCCCGCCACGCGGCAGGCCATGCTGGCGGCCGCACGCAGCAAACCCGACAAACCCGGCACCCCGGCACCTGATACAACAGCACCCGACACGGCGGAGTACTAAACAACCACCAGCTAAAGCTGGTGGGTTTGAATGACGGACTGAAAGTCCGGATACGCGTCGCCTGAACGACGCGTCTTGACAACATTCGCGCATGCGTCGCCACCTTACTCCTCCCCCTTCAA
>Ga0209643_1000133_pt1 | contig 178961 bp, 149 predicted proteins | sample AutmiccBRH37_all_FD_187383 | JGI IMG/M metagenome (GOLD analysis project Ga0209643, IMG submission 187383) | Deep subsurface microbial communities from Mt. Terri, Switzerland - Autotrophic microbial communities BRH/37_all (SPAdes) (version 2) | ecosystem: Environmental > Aquatic > Deep...
CGAGCCAGGCCATCGCCCGCGCCCCGCACCGCTCGCCATGAGGCCGACACCGTGTCCTCGCCACGCGTATTTAGCCCCGCGTAGCCCGGCACGAGCGAAGCGAATGCCGGGACCGCCGACACCCGGACCCGTAAAGCGATCATCACCCGGACCCGTGCAGCGATCGACACTCGGACTCGTACAGCGAAGCCGGCCCTGACAGGCATCGCAATGCCCGGGCATTGCGTGCATTCGGCGAGTCGCGACTTACGGCCATTCCCGGCATACGGGCCTGCGGCCCTATGCCGGGCTACGCGGGCTACGCGGGCAAGTCGGGGCAGAACGTGCTCGATGCTTATCTGGGCCGCCGCCAGCGTTGGCGCAGCCGACCGATCAGGCCCGGGTCGATGCGACTGCCGGCGCCATGGCCGAACAGATGCATTGCGACGCCGCCGAATTTCAAACCGACCCGGCTCACCCGTTCGTCATCGAGCTCGCGCACCACCAGCACGGCTTCGTCCAGCACCAGACGGTCGCCGATTTGCGGCTGTTGATCGAAGCGCCTGGCGAACAACTCGGCGGCGGTGCGGGTCCGGTAGCGTTCGGGAATCGGCAGCGAATAAAAATCGGCCAGGTCGCCCAATGGAATGTCGCCGGGCAGGGTGAACGCGCCAAACACCTCCCGCTCGGCCTCGCGCGCCTCGGCCGGCTCGGCGAACAGCCAGTCGAGCCGAACCACGTTGCCCGGCGGCGCCAGAAAATACGCGTAGTCCCCTGCCTGTAGATCGCCGCCCTCGGGCCCCAACAGGATATGTCCGTCGCGCACGCGAAGCGCCGCGCGCGCCCAGCTGGGCACCGTTGCGCCGGACAGCACCGCACTTCCGGGCGCCACGCGGTAGCCGACCAGCTCGGACTGAAGCTGGCCGGGCAGGTCGAGTTCCACCCGACGGATCGGCGGATCGCTGCGCGGCAAAGCCACCCCCAGCCAGGCCGCCGCCGGGCGCAGCGTCCAGCCCTGAATCAGCAGCGAGGCCATCACCACCACGAAGGCAACGTTGAACAGGGTTTCGGCCTGCTCCAGCCCCAGCAGCAGCGGAATGGACGCCAGAAAAATGCCGACCGCGCCGCGCAGACCGACCCAGCCGATGAATACGACCTCCCGGTTCTTGAAGCCGAACGGCGCCAGGCACGCGGCGACCACCACCGGCCGCGCCACCAGCATCAGGAATGCGGCAATCGCCAGCGAAGGCCAGATCAGCTCGAGCAGGGCGCTCGGCCGCACCAGCAGGCCCAGCACCAGAAACATCACCATCTGCGCCAGCCAGGTGCCGGCATCCTGTACCGCCACCAGGTTGGCATAGGCCCGCACCGGCCGGTTGCCCAACACCAGCCCGGCCAGATACACGCTCAGAAACCCGCTGCCGCCGACCAGATTGGACAGCGCGAACAGCCCGATCGCACCGGCCACGGCCAAAAGAGGATGCAGACCGGCCGGCAGCGCCAGACGATTGAGCGCGGCGGCCAGTGCAATGCCGCCGAGCGCGCCGATGGCCACACCAAACACCGCCTGATGGAGCAGCAGCATCGCCACTTCCGACGCGCTGGGCGCGACATTCGCGCTCAACCAGCCGACCAGCAGCAAAGTCAGCAGCACGGCCACCGGGTCGTTGCTGCCCGACTCGATCTCCAGCGTCGAGGCCACCCGGCGGCGCAGATGCAGACCACCGGCATGCAGCAGGAAAAACACCGCCGCCGCGTCCGTCGAGGCGATGATCGCGCCCAACAGCATCGCGTGCGGCCAGTCCAGGCCCAGCACGGCCTTGGCCGCCAGCGCGGTCAACCCGGCGGTCAGCAGCACACCGACCGTGGCCAACACCCCGGCCGGCGCCAGCGCCCCGCGCACCTCGGCGATCCGGGTGCGCAGGCCGCCATCGAACAGGATCACCGCCAGCGCCAACGAGCCCAGCAGATAGGCCAGCCGGAAGTCGTCGAACTCCAGACCGACCGGCCCCTCGCGACCGAACAACATGCCCAGCACCAGGAACACCAGGAGCAAGGGCGCACCGAACCGCCGCGCCAGCAGGCTGGAGCCGACGCCAGCCAGCACCAGAATCGCGCCGGTCAGCAACTGCACATTGCTCAGTTGCAGGCTTTCCAAGTACTCGTCCTGATATGAGCGTGGAAACCATCTTAGCCCGCAATCGGCGAACCGCGACCGGCGGTTGGTTGGCGCGGCTGGCCAGGACGAAGCGGCCTTGCGGGCGATGACGCGGGTGGGTGTGGAGTGCAGCGGCGCCCGAAGGGCGCGCGACGAGGGACTTGGCTGCCCCGACCAGCTCAGCCGGTCGCCAGATAGGCGGAGGATTGACGGGCGCGGTCGAGGCTGCGGTAGCCGATGGCTTCGGTGATGTGGGCGGTGCCGATGGCGTCGCCGCCGGACAGGTCGGCGATGGTGCGGGCGACCCGCAGGATGCGGGTGCTGGCCCGGGCGGAGAGTTGCAGCCGGTCCATGGCGCGTTCCAGCAGGGCCTCGTCGCGCGGGGTCAGGCGGCAGGAGGCCTCGATTTGCGCCGGGTCCATGCGGGCATTGCAGCCGCCCTGGCGATCCTGCTGGCGCTGGCGGGCGGCGATCACGCGCGCTCTGACGGCGTCGGAGGGTTCACCGCGCGCGGCGTCCTGGCGCAGCTCGCCGCGCCCCAGTCGGGGCACGTGCAGATGCAGGTCGATGCGATCCAACAGCGGGCCGGACAGCTTGGCCAGGTAGCGGGCCACTTGATCGCCGCTGCACCGGCAGCGCCCGGATGGGTCGCCGGCCCAGCCGCACGGGCAGGGGTTCATGGCCGCCACCAGTTGAAAACTGGCCGGAAAATCGGCCTGACGCGCGGCGCGCGAGATGGTGACCCGGCCCGATTCCAGCGGTTGGCGCAGCACTTCCAGTGCCGGGCGCGACCACTCGGCCAACTCATCGAGAAACAGCACGCCGTTATGGGCGAGGGAAATTTCGCCGGGTCGGGGCTCGCTGCCGCCACCCGCCAGGGCCACCGCGCTGGCGCTGTGGTGCGGCGCCCGAAACGGCCGACGCCGCCAGTAGCGCAGGTCCAGGCCGCGTCCGCTGATACTGGTGATGGCGGCGGTTTCCAGCGCCTCGGTTTCGGTGGCCGGAGGCAGGATGCCGGGCAGGCGCGAGGCCAGCATGGTCTTGCCGCAACCGGGTGGGCCGACCAGCAGCAGGTGATGACCACCGGCGGCGGCGATTTCCAGCGCGCGGCGGGCCTGGGTCTGGCCGCGCACATCGGCCAGGTCGGGCGGCGGTTCGATCGGCGCGCAGTGCGACTCGGCCGGCGCCGGCAGTTCGCGCACGCCCTGCAGGTGCGCGCAGACTTCCAGCAGGGTGCGCGCCACCCGCACATCGGCGCGGTCGACCAGGGCCGCTTCGGCGCCATTGGCCACCGGCACGATCAGGCTGCGGCCGGCCTCGGTAGCAGCCACCGCCGCCGGCAGCACGCCTTCCACCGGGCGCAGCTCGCCGGTCAGGGCCAGCTCGCCCAGGCATTCGCAGTCGGAGAGCGCCTCAAGGGGGATTTGCCCGCTGGCGGCCAGGATACCCAGTGCGATGGGCAGGTCGAACCGGCCGCCGTCCTTGGGCAGATCGGCCGGCGCCAGATTGACGGTGATGCGCCGGCCGGGAAACTCGAACTGCGAGCACTGGATGGCGGCGCGCACCCGGTCCTTGCTTTCGCGCACGGCGGCCTCGGGCAGGCCGACGATGGAAAGCGAAGGCAGACCGCCGCCCAGATGCACTTCGACCCGCACCGCCGGCGCCCGAACTCCGGCCCGTGCCCTGCTGTTGATCAGTGCAAGCCCAGGCATGGGACCGACTCAGTTCGACTGGGAATCGGACTGCCTGATGCCGGCTTCCAGCGCGGCCAGTTTCTGTTCCAGGATTTCCACCTTTTCGCGGGTGCGCATCAGCACCGCGCGCTGGACGTCGAATTCCTCGCGGGTGACCAGGTCCAGGTTGGACAGCCCGCTGCGCAGCGTGGCGCGAAAGTTCTGTTCCAGATCGGCGCGGGCGTCGCGCAGTCCGGGAGGGACCAGCGCGCTCAGGCGCTGGGCGAGTGCATCGATGGCTTTGAGGTCGATCATGGCGATTCCGGGAATAGGGGGGAGTCGAGTGACCAGTGTGGCGGTTAACCGCGCCGGCGTCATCGGAAAGTGCCCCGTTTGGGGGTAGGAAAAATCCTACCCCGGCTCGGCCGGGCGGCGGTCGGCCCAGCGGCCGGGGCTGCCGGGCCGGCCGCGATGGCTTATTCTTGGCGCTGATCGAAAGGAGTGACTCACCGCGATGAAAATGATCATGGCCATCATCAAGCCGTTCAAGCTCGACGACGTGCGCGAGGCGCTGGCGGAAGTGGGCGTGACCGGCGTGACCGCCACCGAGGTAAAGGGTTTCGGCCGCCAGAAGGGCCACACCGAGCTGTACCGCGGGGCCGAGTACGTGGTCGATTTTCTGCCCAAGATCAAGCTTGAAGTGGCGGTGACCGACGATCAGGCCGAGCGCGTCACCGAGGCCATACAGCGCGCGGCGGCAACCGGAAAGATCGGCGACGGCAAGATTTTCGTCTACCAGCTCGACCGCGCCGTGCGCATTCGCACCGGCGAACTGGACGGCGACGCGCTCTGATCTGCGCCCGGCACCACGCTACGGCCGGGCGGCAACCGGCAGGCGGCGCCGCGCTCAGTCGCGCAGCGCGTCGGCCACGAAAGGCGGCAGCGCCAGCGCGGCCTTGTGGATGTCCACGCTGTAGTAGCGCGTGGCAAACGCCTTCGACGCCGCGCCGCGCTCGCGAAAGCTGTCCAGCTCGCCGCTCTTGCGGGCCATGGTGGCGCTCCACCATCCGGTCGGGTAGCAGGGCTGCGGAAAGCTGAGCGTGCGAAACACGCCGAAGCCGGCCTCGGCCATTTCGCGGCGCATGGCCTTGATCAGTTCGATCTGGGCCAGCGGGCTTTCGCTCTGCTGCACCAGAATGCCGCCGTGGCGCAGCGCCTTGTGGCAACTGGCGTAGAAGGCGCGGTTGAACAGGCCCTCGGCCGGTCCGACCGGGTCGGTCGAATCGACGATCACGATATCCAGCGAGTCCGGCTCGGCATCGCGCATGTAGGCCACGCCATCGTCGAACAGCAGCTCGGCGCGGGGATCGTCATTGGATTCGCACAGCTCCGGAAAATACTGCTCGGCCAGCCGGGTGACGCGCTCGTCGATATCGACCTGGGTGACGCGCTCCACCTCGCGATGACGCAGCACCTCGCGCAGCGTGCCGCAGTCGCCGCCGCCGATGATCACCACCCGCTTCGGGTTGGAATGGGTGAACAGCGCCGGGTGCGACATCATCTCGTGATAGAGAAAATTGTCGCGACTGGTCAGCATGATCGCGCCATCGATCACCATCAGCTTGCCCCAATCGGTGGTGTCCCAGATTTCCAGCTTCTGAAACGCCGACTGCTCTTCATGCAGCTTGGCGGTCACCCGATAGCCGATGGCGCTGCCGGTGGGCTGGAAATTTTCGTGATACCAGGAGGTGTCCGACGCGGTCATGTTTGTTCCATTCGCAACGATCAATCAAGCCGGCCATTGTAGCCGATGCCATCCAGCTGCCCTTCACCGACACGGGCTTCGCGCCCGACGGCGATACAATGCCGAGATGATTCTCTTCAGGATATCGGCATGACCGACTGGTCGCTCGAGCACGCCCGCCGTTGTTATGCCGTTGCCCATTGGGGCGAGGGCTACTTCGATATAGATGACGCAGGACGGATCGAAGTCCGGCCAACCAACAGCCCCGGCCCGGCGCTGGCCCTGCCCGATGTCGTCGAGCGTGCCCTGGCCGATGGCCTGAAGCTGCCCTTGCTGGTGCGCTTCTCCGACGTGCTGGGCGACCGCCTGGCGCGCCTGCAGGCCGCCTTCGAGCGGGCCATGACCGCGCTCGATTACGACGGCGGCTACTGCGCCATCTATCCGATCAAGGTCAATCAGCATCGCGGCGTGGCTGGCGAGCTGGCCCGCCACGGCAGCGAACGTTTCGGGCTGGAGGCCGGCTCAAAGCCGGAGCTGATGGCGGTACTGGCCCTGGCGCGGCCCGGCTCGGTGGTGATCTGCAACGGCTACAAGGACCGCGAATACATCCGCTTGGCGCTGATCGGCCTCAAGCTGGGGTTGCGGGTGTTCATCGTCATCGAGAAGGCGTCCGAGCTGGACCTGGTGGTGGAGCAATCGCGCGAACTCGGCGTCGAGCCGCTGCTCGGCGTGCGCATGCGCCTGGCCAGCCTGGGTGCCGGCAAATGGCAGAACTCCGGCGGCGACAAGGCCAAGTTCGGCCTCTCGCCCCGGCAGTTGCTGGAGCTGGTGCGCCAGCTCGACAGCCACGGCATGGCCGACACCCTGCGCCTGCTGCACTTCCACATGGGCTCGCAGATTTCCAACGTGCGCGACATCGCCGGCGGCATGCGCGAAGCGGTGCGTTACTTCGTCGAGCTGCAAAAGCTGGGCTGCAACATCAGCCATGTCGATGTCGGCGGCGGCCTGGGGGTCGATTACGAAGGCACCCGCTCGCGCGGTGGCTGCTCGATCAACTACGGACTGGACCAATATGCCGCCACCATCATCCAGCCGCTGGCCGAGGCCTGCGCCGAGCACGGCCTTGCGCCGCCCAGGGTGCTGACCGAATCGGGCCGCGCGCTGACCGCCCACCACGCCGTGCTGGTGGTCAACGTGTCCGAAGTGGAAGCCGCGCCCACCGGCCGGGTGCCGCCGGTTTCCGGCCACGAGGCCGCCGCCCTGCGCCATCTGCGCGAGCTGCACGAGGCGCTGGACACCCGCCCGGCGCTGGAGATCTATCACGAGGCTCAGCACTACCTCGCCGAAGGCCAGTCGCTGTTCGCGCTCGGCCAGATGGACCTGCGCGACCGGGCCCGGCTGGACGACCTGTTCTACGCCATCGCCCACGCCGTGCGGGCGCGCCTGACCGGCGTCGGCCCCAGCCAGCGCGCCGCGCTGGACGAGCTCGACCAGCGGTTGGTCGACAAGTACTTCGTCAACTTCTCCATCTTCGAATCGATTCCCGATGTCTGGGCCATCGACCAGGTGTTTCCCATCGTGCCGATCACCCGGCTGGACGAGGCCCCGACCCGGCGCGGCGTGATCGCCGACCTGACCTGCGACTCCGACGGCCAGGTGGAGATGTATGTCGGCAACGAGGCGCTGGACACCGCACTGCCGCTGCACAGCCTGGTGCCGGGCCAGCCGTATCGGCTGGGCGTGTTCATGGTCGGCGCCTATCAGGACACCCTGGGCGACATCCACAACCTGTTCGGCGACACCGACGCCGTGGCCGTGCGCATCGATGGCGATGGCTACACCCTCACCCGCGAGCGCCAGGGCGACAACGCCGGCGTCCTGCTTGATTACGTCGGCTACGACCTGGCCGACCTGCGCCGCGCCTACCGCGACAAGATACACGCCGCCAACCTCACCCCCGGCGAATCAGCCGCCTTCGAGGCGAGCCTGGAAGCCGGGTTGAATGCCTATACCTATCTGGCTGAGGTGGATTGAACGCCCCGCGCGTCTCGACAGCCCTGTCGCCGCGCAGAGCAGCAGGGTCTGGGCGAACGGACATGACGCGCTTCGGACAAGCAAAAATCACCGCATCGCAGCCAACGCAAGCGATGTGGACAGTTCTACATCGTTTGAAGTCAAGCGATAGTATGGGCCGTCATGGCGTGCATGACGCCTGCGCTCAACTTCTGCTTGGGGAGGCCAATCCATGAACACCGAACCCAAAACCACTCCCTCCCCGGAAGGACAGCGGCAGTTGGAAACGCTCCGCCAGGTCGTCGGCAAGACCCTGGAGAAAAAGCGTCGGCTGGGGCAGTACGCCGTGACCTGGAAGGACGGTAAGCCCGTCGTTCAGGGCGAGGATGCGCCGGGCGCGAACGAAAACGCCGATTAAATGCTCAGCCTATGAGCATCTACCAACCGCCCTACACCATCACCCCGGAGATCCTGAACCGGGTCGCCGCGATCAGCGAGGCCATTGGCCGGCTGGCGGTGCTCACCGATCAGGCGAAAGCCTTGCGGCTGCGGCGCATCAACCGAATCCGCACCATTCGCGGCTCGCTGGCCATCGAAGGCAACACCCTGAGCGAGGCGCAGATCACCGCGATTCTGGAGGGCAAGCGGGTCATTGCACCGCCCCGCGAGGTGCAGGAGGTGAAAAACGCCCTGGCCGCCTATGATCGCTTCGAAACCTGGAAGCCCGGGGCGGAACAAGATCTGCTGGAGGCGCATCGGATACTTATGTCCGGCCTGATCGATGAGGCCGGACAGTATCGGCATGGTGGCGTGGGGGTGATGGCAGGCCAGCAAGTGATCCACATGGCCCCGCCCGCCGACCGGGTGCCGCATCTGATGACCGACCTGTTCAGCTGGCTGGCCGACACCGACGCCCATCCGCTCATCGCCAGCTCGGTGTTTCACTACGAGTTCGAATTCATCCACCCCTTTGCCGATGGCAACGGCCGCATGGGACGGCTGTGGCAAAGTCTGATCCTGACCCGCTGGAATCCTTTGTTCGCCGACATCCCGGTGGAAAGCCTGATCTTCGAACACCAGGCCGAGTACTACCAGGCTATACAGGAAAGCACCCAGCGGACCGACGCCGCGCCCTTCATCGCCTTCATGCTGCGGATGCTTCATGCGGCTGCGGCCACCTCGACCCCGGAAGTTGCACCGGAAGTCACCCCGGAAGTCCGATTGCTCTCGGTTCTTGGCGTAGAAATGACCCGGAATCAGCTCAAAGAGGCGCTTGGCCTGAGGGACGACGAGCATTTCCGCAAGGCCTATCTGCTCCCGGCTTTGGAGACCGGTCTGATTGAAATGACCATCCCCGACAAGCCGCGCAGCAGCAAGCAGAAGTACCGTCTGACCGACAGGGGCCGTCAGCGGCAGATGCAGCGGAAGCCCGGATAGCTGCGGACGCAGACACCGGGATGGACTGCTGCAGCTCAGCGCCGTGCTGTCAGGCTCGCTCGGCGTGTTGCTGAAACGGCGGGGAATTATCGGTCTGGAGAACCCTGGCAAATGGTGGTCCCGGCTGTCGGCCGACGCCGGGCTGCCCAACCGACCCGAGATCATCGATAGCGTCTGCCGGATCAATAGTTGCCGTGCACGTGTCACGCCCGCTGGTGGCTGGTTTTGCCAACCGGTTACATTAATAAGCCCTCCGGAGAGATGCGCATGAGCGAAGCACGCGTTGGATTCATCGGCCTTGGCGCGATGGGTGCGCCGATGGCGCGGCACCTGCATGGCAAGGGCCTGCTGGCGATGGTGGGCAATCGCACTTCGGCCAAGGCCGAGGCGTTGGCGGGCGAGTTGGGCGTGGCCGCTGGCCATGCGGCGGGCGATTTTGCCGGCTGCGACCGGGTGGTGCTGTGCGTGCCGGCCGATGCCGATGTGCTGGCCCAGGCCGAGGCCTTGGCCGCGGTGCTTGCGTCCGGTGCGGTGGTGATCGATCACTCCACGGTGTCGGTGGATACCGCGCGGTGTGCGGCGGCGGTGCTGGCGGCGCGCGGCATCGGCTTCATCGATGCGCCGGTGTCGGGCGGGGTGGAGGGCGCGCGCAATGGTCGGTTGTCGGTGATGGTCGGCGGCAGCGCGGCGGACGTGGAAAACGCGCGCCCGGCGCTGGAAGCCTATGCCGCGCGGATCGCGCATTTGGGGCCGGTGGGGCAGGGCCAGGCGTGCAAGGCGGTCAATCAAGTTATGGTGGCCGGCATCAATGAAGCAGTCTGCGAGGCGTTGGCCTTCGGGCGGGCGCTGGGCCTGGACGCCGACCTGCTGTTGCCGACGCTGTCGGCCGGCGCGGCGGCCAACTGGTTTCTGGACAAGCGCGGCGCCACCATGTTGCGCGGTGAGTTTGTGCCGGGTTTCAAGTGCGCGCATCTGTTGAAGGACCTGCGCATCGTCGAGGCGATGGCGCGCGAGGTGGGGGTGGATCATTCGGTGATCGATCAGGCGCTGGCCGACTACGCGCGGCTGGTGGCGCGGGGTCACGGCGATGACGACACCTCGGCCTTGCTGCTGCTCAAGGCCGGCGACCCTGCCGAGACCACAGCGGAGCACATGGCATGAAACTGGCCCGGTTCGGTGCCAAGGGCCGCGAGCGTCCGGCCTTGGTCGATGCCCAGGGCCGGCTGCGCGACATCTCCGCCGTGGTCGAGGATTTCAACCCGACCACCTTGTCTGCGGCGGGCCTGGCCGCGTTGCGCCGACTGAACCCCGAGGACTATCCGCGGGTGCCGGCGCGGGCACGCATCGGCACCCCGCTGACCGGCATCTCCAAGTACGTCGCCATCGGCCTGAACTACCGCGACCATGCCCGCGAGACCGGCTCGCCGATTCCCGATGAGCCGGTGGTGTTTCTCAAGGCGATCAACTGCATCAACGGCCCCAACGATGCCATCGTGCAGCCGCCGGAATCGACCAAGCTCGACTGGGAAGTGGAACTGGGCATCGTCATCGGCCGGCGCGCCACCCGGGTGGCCCAGGCCGATGCCATGAAGCACGTGCTGGGCTATTGCGTGCTCAACGATGTCTCCGAGCGTGCCTTTCAGAAGGATCGCGGTGGCGGACAGTGGACCAAGGGCAAGGGCTGCGACAGCTTCGGCCCGATCGGGCCGTGGCTGGTCACCCGCGATGAGGTGCCCGACCCGCAGAATCTGCGGCTTTGGCTGGAAGTCAACGGCGAGCGCATGCAGGACAGCTCGACCGCCGAGATGATCTTCGGCGTGGCCGAGCTGGTCAGCTACCTGTCGCGCTTCATGACCCTGATGCCCGGCGATGTGATCGCCACCGGCACCCCGCCCGGCGTGGGTCTGGGCCAGAAGCCGCCGCGTTTCCTCACGCCCGGCGACACCTTGCGCCTGGGCATCGACGGCCTGGGCGAACAGCACCAGCGCGTGGTGGCCTGGCGCTGAGTGCCTAGAGGACATGGCTTGGCTGGGCCGTTCATGCCTGAGCGCCTGACACCAGGTCGACGAAGCCGCCGTTCATGCAGCGTAAGAGGCGGCCACTCCGAATTCGATCGGGTGCCATCGACAGCGGGCCATGATCGCAAGAGGACAGGTGTCTCGACTTTCGGATTTTCCATCCCGCGAAAAGTCCACCACAACAACTAATCCAACCGCTGGAAGACACCAGCTTTGGATATGCTGAATACGAAGGGTGCTGCCACTTTGGCGGTCCGTGTCAGCATGCCGGGTAGGGCGGCGACGAAGATTTCGGCCATTTCCTGACCGCGCAAATCCTTCCGCGTCAGAGCGAAGACTCGCACCCTTGCGTTCCGGATCATGGCCTTTTCATGGGGATTGCGGCGGATCGCGCTGTCCTTGGTCAAAACTAACCAATTTCGCTGCCCCGCCTCCGATAACCACTCCACGTCGGGTGTGTCGGCAGCAAACCTGTCGTCATGAGCGATCACGTAAGCCCCAGCGTTCCTCAGCGCGTCGACGACAATTCTCCCACCCAAGCTGCGGTCAACGAAAAAGACGACCTCGATACTGGGCGTGAGGTCAGGCGGCAAGTGGCAGATGGCTCCGGATGACTTCTTCTATCGCGTGAGTGTCCAGACCGTAATCCTCGGCGAGCGCTGACATCGCTTCACCCGCTTGAAACCGCTCGATGATCACTTCGGTGCGGATGCCGCAGCCGTCGAGAACTGGGCGACCGAATCCGAAGCGTGGGTCGATGACAACGGCCGAGCTATCACTGTTCGGCGTGCGCGGGCCGGGAAGATGCAGTTTGAACGGGACGCCGGATGCATCCCACTCCACGAGCCTCAAGTAGGACTTTACCAGCTCAGTCATTTCGATCTGGCCGTCGCGGGAAATGTTCAGCAGCTGCCCGAACTTCTCAATGAACAGATTGACGCCGTCCGTCTGGAACTGATGCTCTGCGAGCGGGTGCGGGCCGGGAAAGCGCCTCCTGAGATAGGTCATTGCTGTGCGGACTTGCGCAAGCGAGACCATGTGAGTGCGGCGTATGGCCGCGAGCACCAACAGCTCGACAAGATTCAGGAAGGACAGACGGCGGCGCTGTCTATCGGCAGCCGCTATGACCGGGTCGAAGCGCCGCGCTTCACCCCTTACCTTGTAGACCTGCCCGAATGCCCACGCGCGGACCGTCGAAACCGGCAGATGCAGGAATCGAGCCGCCTCGGATGCCGAGTAAAGCGGCATGGTGCGCACGTCACTGGCTGAGATGCTGGTCATTGTCGGCTAACTCCCTGGCGAGAGTATAGCGCCCGACAGATAAGCTGAAGCAGCCCGACGCTGGCACGGGTGGCCGAATGCCATGCCCTGCGCTGAGCGAAGAGAAGGCCAGTTTCGCCTGTCCGAATGCTTACGATTCATGGCTGCTCAGGCGAAATCAGCATCCAGCACGATGCGATAGCGCGCCTTGCCGTCGCGCAGGTGGTGCATCGCTTCGTTGACCTGGCTCATCGGGAAGTGCTCGGTCTGCGGCAGGATGCCGTGGCGGTCGGCGAAGGCCAGCATGGTGTCGATGGCGCCGCGTGATCCGGTTGGCGAGCCGGAGATCGCGCGCTGGCCCATCAGCAGATCGAAGGCCACCACCGGAATCGGCTCGGGCACCGCGCCGACCACGTGCAGGCGGCCCTTCGGCGCCAGGGTGGCGACCAGGGCGCGCCAGTCGAGCGCAGCGTTGACGGTGACGATCAGCAGATCAAAGGCACCGGCCAATTGCTTGAGCGCGGCGCCGTCGGTGCTGGACGCGACATGGTGGGCGCCCAGCGCGCGGGCTTCGTCATGCTTGGCGGCGCTGGAGGTGAAGGCGGTCACTTCGCAACCCCAGGCGGCGAGAAACTTCAGCGCCAGGTGGCCCAGACCGCCGATGCCGACCACAGCCACCCGCGCCGTCGGCGACACGCCGTGAATCAGCAACGGCGCGAACACGGTGATGCCGCCACACAACAGCGGCCCGGCATCGGCCGCCGAGACGCCATCGGGCAGCGGAACCGCCCACAGCCAGTGCGCGCGCACCCGCTCGGCGAACGCGCCATGCCGGCCAACGATGGTCGGCTGCACGCTGTTGCACAGGTGCTGGTCGCCATCGATGCAGGGGCCGCAATGCAGGCAGCTGCCGGCATTCCAGCCGACGCCGACCCGCTGCCCGACGCGCAGGCCCTTGGCCTGTTCGCCCAGCGCCACCACGGTGCCGATCGCCTCGTGACCGGGCACGAACGGGTAGCGAGTCATGCCCCAGTCGTTGTCCCACATCGACAGGTCGGAGTGGCAGATGCCGCAGTGCTCGACTCGCACCTCGACCTCTTCGGGTCCAAGCGGGCCAGGGTCGAATTCGCGCAGGGCGAACGGGGAGCCGGCGGAGTCGGCGGTCCAGGCGCGGATGGGGGTCATGGCGGTCTCCTCGATGGCATTGTCCAAGCCGTCATGCTGACAGGCTTGGTCGCGCAACGCGACCGCCGTCGCGTCGAACCGGCGGTTACTCGAACTCCGCCTCGTACATGTAGTAGCCGGCGTCGGCCATGCCCAGGCCGGTGTAGGTGGCTTGCGCGCCGGTGTTGTCCTTTTCGACGTACAGGCGCAGGCCGCAAACCTGGCCGTCGGCACGCGCCAGCGCCTCGACGTGCCGGTAGAGCGCCTGAAACACGCCCTGGCGGCGGTGCGCTGGCTCCACATAGACGCTCTGAATCCACCACCAGTCGGCGCAGCGCCAATCGCTCCATTCGGTGGTGATCAGCAGGCTGCCGACCGGCTGCCCGGCGCGCTCGGCAACGAAGTAACGGCCGCGCGCCGGCGCATCCAGGGCGGTGGCGACTCCGCGACGCAGCGTGGCCGGGTCGAGCTGCTTGCGCTCGGTTTCCCAGGCCATGGCGGCATTCCAGCGCACCAGCCGGTCGAGGTCGGGGCCGGCGGCCGGCCGCACGGCGATATCGGGGACGGTCGAAGGGTGTGACATGGCGGTTGCTGTCGGTGAGAACTCCCGATCGACTGTGAAGGCGGATGTGCAGCGCGTCAACTCGCTGGCCGTGTCGACTGGCTGAACGCCAACCCAGCCATGCCGGCAGGTGAACTGTCTGTGCACGCGTAGCGCGTGAGGGTCGGGTTACTATGCCGCCAAGGAATACCACTATGGCGCAGCGAGGGACTGCCGCCGCAGTCCGATATCGCCTCCGCGTGAAGCCATGAATCCCGTCGGCACCAAAGAGCACAGTTTCGATCCGCAGCAGACGCAGACCAGCATCTATGCGCTGCACGAGCTGCGCGTGGGCGAGCGGATTGCCGGTCGGTTCCGGATCGAATCGATCCTCGGCGTGGGCGGCATGGGCGTGGTGTTCAAGGCGTTCGACGAGGAGCTTGACGTCGAGGTTGCGCTCAAACTGCTGCGTCCGGAAATTGCGGTTCGGGCCGACGCCTTCGAGCGCTTCCGGCAGGAACTGCTGATGGCGCGACAGATCTCCTCGCCGCATGTGGTGCGCATCCACGATCTGGTCCGCCACGAACAGCATTGGCTGATCAGCATGGACTACGTCTCGGGCGGTTCGCTGGAAGGTTGGCTGGGCAGCCACGGCCGGATGCCGATCGACCGTGCGCTGTCGATCACCCGCAATGTTGCGCTGGGCCTGGCGGCGGCGCACGCCAAGGGCGTGATTCATCGCGATCTGAAACCGGCCAACATTCTGCTCACCGAATCGCTGGATGCCACCATCACCGATTTTGGCGTCGCTCGTTCGGCCGGAGTTGCCGGCATGACTGGCACCGGGATGATCGTCGGGACGCCCGATTACCTTTCGCCCGAGCAGGCGCGTGGCGATGCCGTCGACCCGCGCAGTGACCTTTATGCACTGGGTCTGATTCTGTTCGAGATGCTTACCGGCCGGTTGCCGTTCGATTCGGGAACCGCCGCAGAGGCCCTGGCGCAACGCATCGTGCGTGCGCCCAAACCGGTGCGCTCCTATCGCAAGGATGTTCCGGTCTGGGTTGAGCGCCTGGTCGCCCGGCTTCTGGAAACCCGGCCGAATCGGCGGTTTTCCAGCGCCCAGGACGTAGTGGCGGCGCTGGATCGGAAATTTCTTCCGCCGGCCCTGCCGCCGGCCCGCCGGCTTGCCGCCGTGGCTGCCGTTGTGGTGGTCCTGGCCGTTGCCGGCCTCGGCTACCGCCAGTGGCACACGCTGGTCACCGAGCAGGCGCGTCGCGAAGCGGCCCTCACGGTTGAGCTGGTGCCGTTGCCGGTCGCCAGCGACCCGCAGGATTCCAGCCTGGCCCACGCGCTGGGGGCGCAGATTTCCGAAGCGCTGATCGATACTGATCATTCGGTCGCCGACCGGGTACGGGTGGCCACCCGGCTGCGATACCTCGGGTTCGACCGCGCCGATCCGGCCGAGCACGTCGACGAATTGCGCGAGAGCTTCGGCGCTGCGTCGGTACTCGCGGCCCGACTGACGCGCAGCGGCGATGGCTTCGAAGTCACTTTCGATCTCATCGGCGCCGACGCCTCAGGCCCAACGCGGCGCACCGAGCGGACCGGCGCGGTCGCCTTCGAGGCGCTGGCGCCGGCGCTGGCCCAGGCGTTGGGTCGGTTGGGCTTGTCGGTCAACGACCTCGAACTGCCCAGAAGCCTGGCGGCCAGCGAGGCCTACGGCGGCGCGTTGCGCCGCGATCCCGAAACGGCGCCGCTGGCCCTGCTGGATGCGGCGATCGCCGCTGATCCGCGCTTCGCCGCAGCCTGGACCCAGCGCCTGAAGCTGGCCCGCAGCGCACTCTCCGGCGTCGCGCTGGATGCCCTGCTGGCCGAATCACGACAGGGGGTGCGCGATTTGCGCGGCGGCGACGCCGAGCTGTCGCGCAGCCTCATCGCGATGATGGAAGGCCGGCCGATGGATGCTGTCGAGCGGCTGCGTGCGCTGGTCGCGCGGCACCCCGACGATCATTCCGCGCGCCTGATCTACGCCGAAGCCCTCAACGCCGCCGGCGACAGCCACGGCGCACTGCGTGAGCTGGAAACGATCACGCTGGCCGATCCCTACAACGCCGATGCCTGGCGCCAGCGCGGCATCGTTGCCTTGGGCATGGGTCGCGCCCAACCGGCCATTGATGAGCATCTGCTGCGCGCCAGTGTGCTCTATACCCGGCTGGGCGACCAACGCGGCTTGGCGGACACCGCCAATGCCATGGGCGTGGCCTACGAGCGGCTGGGCCAGCCCGAGCCGGCCATCGAGAGCCTGCAGCGGGCCGAGGCGCTGTACCGAGCACTGCCTCATCCCCGCGGCGTGGCCAAGGCGAAGCGGAATTTGGCCTGGATCCACGCCACCGGCGGCGATCAGCAATTGGCCCTGGCGGAACTGCGCTCGGCGCGGGAAATTCTCCAGGGTATCGATGATCCGGAAGCCATGGCTGGCCTGCTTCAGGACGAGGGCATGATTGCGGAGGAATTTGGCGATTACCCGGCGGCGCTGGCGGCCTATCTGGATGCGCTGTCGCTACAGACGGCGCTGGACAAGAAGCTCGCGGTCGCCGTGCTGTCGCAGCACATCGGCCATGCCTATCTTCAGATCGGAAATTTCCAGAGTGCCAAGGCCTACCTCGATCAGGCGCTGTCCACCAGCGTGGCGCTCGATAATCCGGCCGTTTCGATCGCCGCGCGGCTTTCGCTCGCCTTGGTGGATATGGCCTCGGGGGATTACGAGGTCGCCGATCGCCGGCTGCGCGAAGCGTTGCATGAGAGCCAGGCGCGCAACTTCGTCGAAGCGATCGCCGTGGCCAACACCGAGCTTGGCGAGATCGCCCGCCTGCTCGGCAAACCCGAGCGCGCGTTTGCGCTTTGGGGCACCGCCGGGCAGTTTTTCCGGGAGCGCGGAGACCTGCGCGGACAGGTCGAGATCGCTTCCCGTCGGGCGGCGCTGCTGGCCGATTTGCGTCGTTGGGACGAAATGGCCGAGGTGGTGGCGCAGTGGGTCCGGTTTTCCCCGGACACACCGGAACAGCAGGCCTTGCTGGCGCTGCGTCAGTCGGCCCTTCAGTGGGGAACCGGCGATCACGCGCGGGCGCTGACTTCGGCCGATGCCGCGTTGAGCCTGGCGATTCAGGCGCACAGCAGACCGATCGAGATCGAGGCAATGCTCTGGCGCGCGCGCGCGCTTGTGGCACTGGAACGCCGAACCGAAGCGAGCGAGGCGCTCGATCGGTCGAGGGCCATGCTGGCAGACTATCCGCAGCACTTTCTGAGCCAATTCGGCGTGGTCGTAGGCACCGAGTCGCTGGTCGGCGCCGAGGCAGCGGCGGTTTACCGGGCGGCGACCGAGACCGACGGCCGGACAATGCCCACCCTGATGGCAGTCGCCCTGCACGAGGCCGGCGCGAGCGCCTTGCGTGCGGCGGGCCGCGAGGCGGATGCCCGGCTTGCCGACCGACAGGCACGCGACCTTCTGGTTGCCGTCGACGCGGCTTCTTCCGCTGATCTGGCTACATCGGACGAGTGAGCGAATCCCCATGCCTGACAGCTATCGCGGCCCCTTTCCCCGTCGCCACTCCGGCGTTTCCCAGGCCGGATCGGGAGCGCCCGACGAAGTGGGTCGGCAGATGGCCACACTCAAGGCCCAGCAGGATCGGCTGTTCTCGGAGCTGGCCCGAGGCCAGCAGCACTTTCGCATCCTGGCCCGCTCGGTCTGGCGCATCCAGGAAGAGGAACGCCGGCGCTTGGCCCGAGAACTGCACGACGGGATCGGCCAGCAAATCACCGCCGTCATTCACCGTCTTCAGCGCTTGACTCAAAGCGAAGGCATTCCGCCGGCTCTGGCCAGCGAACTGGCGCGAACCACCGAGTTGTGCGCGCACGCGCTGGAAGACACCCGCGCGCTGTCGCGAATGCTCAGGCCGCAGATACTCGACGACCTTGGCCTGGTGGCGGCCTTGCGGTGGTTGGCCAGGAGCGTCGCCGAGACCGGCGGCTTCACGGTCGATGTGGTTTGCGACGATACGGTTCCGGACGACATCGGCGAACTGAGCACCCTGATCTTCCGGGTCGCCCAGGAGGCGCTCACCAATGTGGTCAAGCACGCCAAGGCCGACAACGTCTTGATCCGATTGCAACGACAAGGCGAGACACTGCGTTTCATTGCCGCCGATGATGGCCTCGGCTTCGAGCAGGATGCCGCCATGCTCAAGGGCTCGCGCAGCCTGAGCAGCGGCCTGTCCAGTATCAAGGAGCGCGCGGCCTTGTTTTCCGGGCGTCTCAGCCTGGTCACGGCGCCTGGTCACGGCACGCAATTGCGCCTGGTGGTGCCGCTGCCCGGCCACGAGGATGACCGCGACCCGCTGGCGCGCAACCTGTCGCGGGACGGCAATCTATGAGCCGTATCCGGGTCCTGGTGGCCGATGATCACACCATCGTGCGCGAGGGCGTGGTCGCGCTGCTGCGCAGCGATGAGTCGGTGGACATCGTGGCGGAGGCCGCCAACGGCGTGGACGCCGTGGAGATGGCGCTCGCGAGTCGGCCGGATGTGGCGGTAGTCGATATCTCCTTGCCGCAGCTCAACGGCATCGAGATCGTGCGCCGATTGGCGCAGCAGTTGCCGCGCACCCGAACGCTGGTGCTGACCATGCACAACGAGGGCGAGTACGTGCTGCACGCGGTGCGCGCCGGCGCCTGGGGTTTCCTGCTCAAGGACTCCGCCAGCCAGGACCTGCTGAAGGCAGTGCGCGAATTGGCCGCCGGGCGAAAGTTCTACGGCAGTCATGCGGCCGGCGTACTGACCGAACAGCTGCTGCAACCCAATGTGTCGTTCGACGACCCGTATCGCGATCTGACCGACCGCGAGCGCGAAGTCTTTCACTTGATGATCGAGGGCTTGACCACCAAGGAGATCGCTCGAAAGATCGACGTGTCGAGCAAGACTGCGGAGAATCATCGCGGCCGGGTGCTGGCCAAGCTGCAGGTGAGAAATACCGCCGGGCTGATCCGCTACGCGGTCAAGCACCGCTTGCTGGACTGAGCGGTGCGACTCAGGCGCGCAGGCCCACCGATGGATGCAGTTTCTGCCAGGCGTCGGTGATCGGCACCGAGCGGAGCAGACCGCTTCGATCCACTTCGACGCATTCGGACAACCGTTCCAGCTTTTTTTCCAGGCTGCCGGCGGCCAGGATCAGCGCTGCCTGCTCGGTGAAGCTGGACAGCAGGTCCATGTCGATGTCCGACACCACCTTGCCGGGTTGGTCGCTGTCGGCGTACGCGACGCCGAGAAGCCGTCCCTCGTAGCTGATCGGCAGGGCAATGATCGTGCGCAGGCTCTGGGCGATCACGCTGCCGCGCGCGGCCAGCCAGGGTTGATGCGAGGCGTCGTTTATCACCACCGAGCGCATCGCCGTGGCGGCTTGCTCGATGGCCGTGAAGGAACCGCGGAAATCGCCCGGTTCGACCGAGTCGATGGAGATGCCGTAGCAGGCTGCCGCCACCAGACGGCTGGAGTGGTCGCCGACCATCAGAAATCCGCGCTGACATTCGGCCAGATCGACGATGCCCTGAATCAGACAGGCCAGCAGATCCGAGGTGGCGTCGTCGGTATTGAGCCGCTGCAGCCAGACGCTTGACTGGGCCTGTTTGGCGCGTCGGTTGTCGCGCATGGCGTCGACCTGGGCGGCGTCCACTTCCTCGAACACGCCATACACGTCACCCAGCGAAATCCAGTCGTTGGGCCTGAGCATGGCCTCGTCGTTGAGCGTGCCGTTGATCCGGCTGCCGTTCTTGCTGGTCAGGTCGCTCAGCCACCACGTGTGGTCGCTGGCCATGGCGATGACCGCATGCCGGCGGGAAACCGACGGATGGTCAATCTGGATGTCGTTGTCCGGCCAGCGTCCCAGACGGACCTGGGCGCCGTCTTCCAGCAGGCGAAGCACCGCCGGCTGGCTCGGGGGGTAGAGCATCAATCGGATGGTCATGGTATCGGGGCTGCAATCGGAAAACGAAACGAATGCTCGAGGGCTGAGCGGTCGACCAATGCCAGCGCCGACCGTTTTGGACCGCTGCCGTCTGGGTCGGCAGTCCGGGTCAGGCCGACGGATCAATCGTCGTCGTCATCATCATCATCATCGTCATCGTCATCGTCATCGTCGTGGTCTTCATCGCGCTGCTCGTCCTCGTCGTTACCGGGGCCACCTTCCGGGCCGGCTGGCTCGCCGCCACCGTCACCGTCGGGGGCCGGGGACGGTTCGCTGTCGTCATCGTCGTCGTCTTCAACGCGTTCCAGGTAAAAATCCAGCGTATCGACCAAGGCCATCAAGGTGCCGGACACATTGTCCAGCGAGCCGCCGGCGACCCACGAGGAGGGAATCTGCCCCATTGCCTCGGCTTCGTCGATCAGCGACTCCAGGCGAGCCAGCTCGATGCGTGCTGCGGCGAGTTGGCCGGCTTCGGTTTCCAGACGGACGACTTCCAGGCTGTCGAGCAAGAGATCGCGAAGGGCAGGATCGGACACGCCGTCAATGATTCGATCCGCCACGGCAACGAATCCGGCCTGAGCAACCACCGCTTCGGGGGTGCTGTCGGAAACCAGAATGAAATCGGAGAATGCGCCGGTGCGATAACGCACCCGGATCGAGCCCGGCTCGATGGCCGTAGTGTGGTCGTAGAAAATGCCGCCCGGCGCCGCCTTGAACAGGCGGAAACTGCTGCGCGTGGTGTAGTCGAGATCGCGGGTGTACAGGTCGGCCTTGACTGCGCCTTCGAACGAAAACCCACTGCCGACTACCGGCGACACCGAGATCAGCACCGGAAACTCCGGCACCAGCGTCGCCTGCCGATCGAGCGGCAGCCGGGCCAGCAGCGCCGGGTCGGCGATGTCCACGATCTGTGCGGTGATGCCCAGGTTCTCGGCGGTGAGCGCGTTCGGGCTGGAGAACTTGAGGGTCAACGTGGCCTGATGAAGCGGTGCCTCGGGCGTGCCGCCGAGGGCGATCTGCGCGGTCGCCACGTTGCCATCGACGGTCACTTCCACGCCCGCGAGGGCCGCAGACGTCGGAAGCAGCGCCACGGCCACTGCGGAGAGGGCGGACAGACCAACGCGTGAGAGGATGCGGGCAAACGGATGTCGGTTCATGGCGGGTGAATCCAGTGGGGTGAAGTGGATCGAACGAGGCTTCAGGCAGTTGCCGCAATGCTGGTTGCCGGATGATCCGTCGGCGTTCTCACCCCGGCCGACGGCAGGCGCGGCGGGATCCCGAAACGTTCCGTGGTCTGGGTAGGGTGCACGGTAGCCCAGGTCGTGAAGCCGATTCGTGAACGGCAGGTGTATTGGGTGCATTTTCCGGTTCGGCTGAGGGAATACCCCCAGGTGCGGGCGTGGACTCATTGATCGACTCGCCGTCGAGACCTGCCGCCTGGCGCTGCGTTGGCGTCGTTCGGATGATCGACGGCAGTGCCGCTCAGCTGTCTTGCACGGGCGCGCGCCGGGAGCCGAGCTTGCGGGTGACCGTGTTGCGACCCAGGCCGAGCAATTCGGCGGCCTTTTGGCGATGGCCGTGTGTGTGGTCCAGGGCGGCCTGCAGCAGCGTCCGGTCGAAGGCCTCCAGCGCGCTGGCGTGCAGCCCCTTGCCGGAGCGATCGGGCGTGCCGGTGGCCAGCTCGGCGCGTGCCCAGTCGGCCAGCGACTGGGTCCAGTCGGGCGTGGCGTCGACGGTAGTGTCCAGGCGCAGATGCTCGGCGAGGTCGGCCACGCCGATGCGCTCGCTGCTGGCCAGCGCGGCCAACCGCCAGCACAGGTTCTCCAGCTCGCGCACGTTGCCGGGCCAGTCGTGCGCGCGCAGCCGAGCCAGGGCGGCATCGGTCAGCCGCTTGGGGGCTTGCTCCAGCTGGCGCGCGGCCTGCGACAGGAAGCGGGCGGCCAGCAGGCCGATGTCCTCGCGCCGCGCGCGCAGCGCGGGAAGCGTGAGCCGGGCGACATCCAGGCGATGCAGCAAATCAGCCCGGAACCGCCCTTCGCGGACCAGGTTCTCCAGATCCTGATGGGTGGCGGCAATCACCCGGACATCGACCGCGATCAGCTCGCGGCCGCCGACCCGGAAGAATTCGCCCTCGGCCAGCACACGCAGCAGGCGGGTTTGCAGCGAGGCCGGCATGTCGCCGATCTCGTCGAGAAACAAGGTGCCGCCGTCGGCCTGTTCAAACCGGCCGATATGCCGTCGCGTGGCGCCGGTGAACGCGCCGGCCTCGTGGCCGAACAGCTCGCTTTCCAGCAGTTCGGCCGGGATGGCCGCCGTATTGAGCGCCACGAACGGTTTGCGCGCGCGCGGCGATTCGCGGTGCAGGGCGCTGGCGACCAATTCCTTGCCGGTACCGGTTTCCCCGATGATCAGCACGTTCAGCGGCGCCTGCGCCAGCCGGCCGACCGAGCGAAACAACGCGCGCATGGCCGGCGCTTCGCCGATCAGGCCGTCTTCTTCGGCGGTCGGCGTCGGGTCGGCGTCGTCCGGCTCCGGTTCCGGTTCGCTGAGGGTGCGCTGGGCCAGCGCCACGGCGTCGTCGAGGTCGAACGGCTTGGAGAGGAACTCCAGCGCGCCGCCGCGAAATGCGCCGGCCGTGGACGCCACGTCGGTGTACGCCGACATCACCACGACTGGCAGTTCCGGGTGGTCGCGCTTGATCGCTTCCAACAGCTTGAGTCCGTCCTGTCCGGGCATGCGGACATCGGTGAATACCAGGGCCGGCGGCGGTTCGGTGACGAATGCGGCCTGCGCGGCGGCGGCGCTTTCCAGAGCCAGCACGTCGTAGCCGGCCTCGCGCAGCGCCTCGGCCAGCACGAACCGCACCGAGCGGTCGTCGTCGATCACCCACACCTGGCGGTTGTCATGCGCCATTCGCGATTTCCTCCTCGGTCAGCGCCGGCAGCAGCAGGGTGAACACGGTGTGCCCGGCGCGCGACCGGTAACCCAGCGAGCCGCCGTGCTCGCGCGCCACCTGCTGGGCCAGCGGCAGCCCCAGCCCGCTGCCCTGGGCGCGGCCGCTGACCAGCGGCAGAAAGATGCGCTCGGCCAGATCGTCGGGTACGCCGCGCCCGTCGTCGCCCACCTCGACCCGGATCACCAGTCGGTGCGCGACATCGCCGATCACCACATTGCGCTCGCCGCGGGTGCGCAGGCTGACCGTGCCGGCACCCGATTCGAGCGCATTGCGGACCAGATTCCACAGCGCCTGGATGAGCCGGTCATCGTCGCCGGCCACATAGGGCAGGCTGGGGTCGTAGTCGCGTACCAGCTTGACCGCCCAGCCCGCTTCGGCCTCGGCCAGCTGGCGAACGCGCTCCAGCACGGCGTGGATATTGGTTGCCCTCAACGGCCGGGGCGGCGCCGGATTGAGCAGGCGCTCCAGCAAGGATTCCAGGCGCTGGACCTCGGACTGGATCAGCGACAGCAACTGCCCGTCGCGGGTCTGCTCGCCCACTTCCAGGCGCCGGCCCAGCAGTTGGGCGGCGCCCTTGATGCCGGCCAGCGGGTTGCGCAACTCGTGGGCCAGACCCTTGAGCGCTGCCGAGAGCGCCATCGGCAGCAGGGTGGCCGGGTCTTCGCCGGGGAACTCCTCTGCCGGCTGCGCCTCGACCCGCACCTGGCCGCCGTCGTCGCGGCTCAGCCACAGGTCGGCGAAGTATTCGCTGCCGTTGAGCGCGTGCAGCCGGACATGGCGGGCACGCAGCGGCTCGGTCTGATCGGGCAGCCGGGCCAGCAGCGCCGCAAACTGGCCATCATCGCCGCCGAGCAAGGTGAGTGGCTGGCCCGACAGCCGCCGCGCGCTGAGCCCCAGCCAGTTGGCGAAGGCGAAATTGCAGCCGCGAATCCGGCCGTCGGCGCCGGCCCAGAGAACCGGGGTGGCGAGGTCGTCGAGGGTGGGGCTGGCGGGCATTGCACCAGTGTAGTGCAAAGCCGGCGGGTCGCTGGCGGCGCGCGGTAAACTGGGCGCCTCGTCGATGCCCCGCCCCCGCATGAACCTGATCAGCCTGGCCTGCCAACCCGCGATGCCCGAGGCAGGGCAGCCGTTCGCCATCGAAGTGGAGTTTGCGCTGGACGCGCCGATCAGCTTCCTCCCCGATGTCGGGCTGGAGCTGTTTTCCGGCGAACTGACGCAGGCGTGCTGGGCCGGCAACCTTCAGGCCCAGCGCCACACGCCCTGGCTGCCGCGCGGCCGGTACCGGGCGCGCTGGGTGTGTGGCGGCAGCGCGCTTCCGCTGCGCGCACGGGTCAGCCTGCATCAGCGCGAGGCCATGGCCGAGCGCTGCATGGCGGCCGGTGAACTGCGCATCCCGGTGCCGGAATGCGACGGAGAACAGGCTGCGCCGGCGATCACCGGCCACTGGCAGCTCAGCGCCATCGACGGCACGCCCGCGCTGGAAACCCTGGGCTGGAAGCGCGGCCCGAGCGACTGGTTTTTCCGCCACTTCGATCATGCCGCCGGCACGGTGATCGAGTACATGCTGGGCAATTCGCCGCTGTTGCGTGGACGGGTGCTCGATGTCGGCTGCGGCGACGGGGTGACCGCGTTGGGGATCGCGCTGCGCTGTCGGCCGCAGGCGCTGATCGGCATCGATCCGTTTCGCGGCTTCGACCGGCTGCCGGAGATTCTCGCCGGCGCCGGGCTGGACGCTTCGATGGTGCCCGAGTGTTTGAGTTTTCTGGACGCCGACGCCAACGCCATGCCGTTCGCCGACGATCATTTCGACGTGGTGGTGTCCTGGGGCTCGCTGGAGCACATCGCGGGCGGCCACCAGCGCGCGCTGGCCGAAATCCGTCGCGTGCTGCGTCCCGGCGGCCTGCTGTTCGTCCATCCGGGGCTGTACTACGGCAACTACGGGCATCATCTGGGCGAGTTTTGCGACGAGCCGCATTTCCATCTGAAATGGCCGCGCGAAGCGATCCGCCAGCGGGTACTTGAAACCCCGCCGAACTACATCGATCGGGCCGGCGAGTTCTCCACGCCGGCCCAATACTGGCAATGGTTCGAGGAACTCAACCCGATCACCGTCGCCGGCTTCGAGCGCGAACTGCGCGCGCTCGACTTCGAGCCGTGGCGAGTCGCCATCCGCACAGAGGACCGGATCGAATACAGCCCGGAACTGCAAGCCTATTCGATGCAGGACCTGGCCACGCTGGAACTGTACGTCAGCGCCTACAACCGCAAGCCAGCCGGCTGATCGGACTGCCCGGCCGGGACGGCGGCCACACGCGCATCGGATGTGCCAGCAGACGGTGCGCTGATCGGAACCGTCCACTCGCGCTCCGGTCGGGCATGGTGGAGGCTGATCGCAAGCGACGCGCCGTCCTCGCCAACCCGCAGGTTTCGCGCCGCGCCACCGCGCAGCGAGTCGGGTAGCTGGGTCAGGCGCTCGGCAAGGGGCGGCGCCGGATCGGTGTTGTCACGCAGCCACAGCACCGCCGCCAGCAGGCGCAGGCGCGCGGCGTGATCGACCTGACGGTCGATGTATTGCGCATATGCCGGCGCGGCAATCGATTCCAGCGTGCAGGTCAGCCAAGCTGCGGCGCACTCGTGAGCAGGCAGTGTGTAGGTCGCTGTCAGGGCATCGACGTCGATCGGAGCGTCGGTCGCAGCGGTCGCGCGTGCGGCATCGCACAGCACCTGGTGACTGCGTGCGCGCCAAAGACGGCCGATCTCATCATCGACCAGCAGCCCGTGCAGATAACGCACGGGCGCGGATGCCTGGGCATCGGCCTCGGCGGTCTGCGCCTGCATGTTTGCCAGCATCGCCTGCGCGTACTGAAACTCGAACGGCAGAACCCCGCAGAAATCGCCTTCCTTCGGCTGAGGAGCGGCGAACGCGGTGCGGCAGTCGGTCGGAAGCTCGGTGTCAACCGGGAGTTCGCTCAACAACTGGCCAGCGATCACGAGAAGCTGGCGGGTGGTGGCGACATGCAGCATTCGCTGGATCAGGGTGGACGGTTGCGCCGTGAACCGACGCCAGCCGCTCAGTTGCCGGCAGCTTTCGGCGAGTCCGGCCAGCGGCCCCTGCTCGGCGGCGCGCAGGCCGAGCGACATCGGCAGCAGCGCGTGCAACAGATCATAACGGATGACCAGGGACGGACCCCAGGTGGTATGCGGGAACCGATCAACCAGGCTGTCATGGCCGGCCAGGGCCAGGGCGCGCTTTGGCAGGGTTGGGTCCGCACTCAGCAGTGCGCGAAAGCCGGCTGGATCGTTGCGGGCAGCGGTGAAGCAATCCCGAGGCGTGCCGCAGCGGGACTTGATCGGAGTGGAAGCGAATTCCGTGCCGTGCGCATCGAAGGCACTGGTGAACGGCGATTTCGGCGCGCCAGACGGTGTGTCGTCGCCGGTGCCGGCGACCGGCACGTAGTCGACCAGTTCGCCTGCTCGCCGCACATCTTCGGCCGCCAGCGGCGCAATGGCCTCGGCCGGCAGATCGTAGGGCAGCGCCCACAGCGCGGCGAAGGCATTGCTGCCGGTCGGTATTTCGTGAGGCCTCTCCAGCCAGGCCAGCGCCGCGCGGTCGCTCTCGGTGGGGATGATCAGCCGCAGTGCGAACTGCGAACCGACAGCGAGCAGCGCGAGTGCGGCGATTGCCAGCAGTGTCTTGCCAAGCCAGTGCCAACGACCCTTTCCATGCATGTGAGGACTCCCTTCAAAATGGCGCGACCGCCCCGCGCGGACTGCCGAACGCGGTGCCGACTTCGAGCTGCGTAATCTACATCACATGCCACAGCCCATACAGCAGCGCCGCGATCAGGGCGATCTTCACCAGTTTGTACAGCGGCCGATTGAACTGCTTCAGCCGCCGGGCCAGTTGCTTGATGCGATGCACGCCGGTGTACAAGCGATTGACCGCGCCCAGACGATCGCTGGCGACGTTTTGCGCGGCCGTGGCCCGGCCCAGCACGCGACTGATGCCGCGATTGATCCCGCCCAGCCAGGCCGGCCGCAGCGGCCGCTCGACATCGCAGAAAAAGATGATGCGCGGGGTGTCGGTGCGATTCTCCGCCCAGTGAACATAGGTTTCGTCGAACACCACGTCCTCGCCGTCGCGCCACGAGTAACGCTCGCCGTCGACGTAGATGCAGCACGCATCGGAATTGGGGGTGACCAGCCCCAGGTGATAGCGCAGCGAGCCGGCGAACGGATCACGATGCGGGTTCAGCCTTCCGCCTGGCGGCAGCAGGGCGAACATCGCCGCCTTCACGCTCGGGACCCGGCGCACCAGCGCCACCGACTCCGGGCACTGCGCCTCGGCCGAGGCCAGCGGCGCGTCGTACCACTTCAGGTAGAAGCGCCGCCAGCCTTCCTTGAAGAACGAATTGAACGCCGCGTCATCGTTGTTCAGCGCCGCGCCCAGGCTTTTCTGCTCGGACAGACGCAACGCCTCGGTACGCAGGGTCTGCCAGTGCTCGCGAAACAGATCCAGCTCCGGCAACAGCTGACGATCGATGTAGGGCCGCGCCGGCACCGCCGAAAACAGATACATGAACGCGTTGATCGGCGCCAGCAGCGAGGAGTGATTGAACACCTGCCGGCGCAGCGGCAGCCGCACCTTCCCCCGCCAGTGCATGAGCGCAATGCTGGCCAGAAAGACCGCCAGCACGATGAACTTGGGTTGTGCGATGGTGTCGATCACTGGGCGAGGGCTTGGGGCGGTCCGGATTGAGGAGGTGTGTTGGCCCGGGGCAACGGGTCGAGTGAGCAGGCATCCATTGTCGCGAAATTCGGCGGGCCCTGCGTACACCCGGCACACGCCGGGCGGGTCGAGTCGACGCGTGTCGCACACCGCAGAAATATCCACCCGGTTGGTATCACCAGGAGAATGCCCGTGATGAGCGAGTCCCCGTCAACCCCGAATGCCGGGAACGACACGCGCAGGCCCTGGCTCATGCGTCTGCTGCGCGACCGCGGCCTGCCGTTCGCGCTGGTGCGCATCGTGGTGCTGGTCGGGCTGGGCTGGCTGGGGATTCAGGCGTTCGTGCCGGAGTCGCCGGAGCCTGGCGAGTTGCAGGCGCTGTGGCCGGAGACCGATTTCAGCCGGCACGCGGTACCGCTTCGCGAGATCGAGCCGGGCGGCCCGCCGCGCGACGGCATTCCGCCGATCGATTCACCGCGTTTCGTGGCAGCCGATGCGGTGGACTGGCTAGCCGATGATGCGCCGGTGATCGCCATCGAGATCGATGGCGAGGCGCGCGCCTATCCGCTGGAAATCCTGATCTGGCACGAGATCGTCAACGATGTCGTGGCCGGCCAGCCGGTGGTGGTGACCTTCTGCCCGCTGTGCAATGCGTCCCTGGCGTTCTCGCGCGTGGTCGACGGCCGGACGCTGGACTTCGGCACCACCGGCTGGCTGCGGATGAGCGACCTGGTGATGTACGACCGGCAGACCTTCAGCTTCTGGCAGCAGCTCAGCGGCGAGGGCATTGTCGGCGAGCTGACCGGGGCGCGATTGACCGAGGTGCCTTCGGCCATCGTCGCCTTGGCCGCGTTCCGCGACGCCTACCCCGACGGCCAGGTGCTGAGCCGCGACACCGGGCACTGGCGCAGTTACGGCCGCAATCCGTACGTCGGCTACGACCACATCGACGACAACCCGTTCCTTGCCGTCGGCGACGGTCGGCTGGCGCCGATGCAGCGGGTGCTGGCGGTGCGCGGCGACGGCTGGCAGCGCATCTATCCGCTGCGCCTGTTCCAGGATCGCGATCTGATCCAGGAGCAGGTTCACGGTATTCCGGTGCTGGTCATCGGCGGCCGGCAGGTGCGCTCGGCACTGGATGCCGGGTCAATCGACGAAGGCCGACACGTGCCGACCGCGATCGCCTTCGACCGACGCGTGGACGGTGAGGCGCTGGATTTCGTATTCGATGGCCAAACGCTGCGCGATCGGCAGAGCGAAAGCCGGTGGAGCCGTCTCGGCCGCGCCGAGCACGGCCCGCTGGCCGGTCGCGCACTGGCGCCGCTGCCCGGCGGAGTCCACTTCGCCTTCGCCTGGCTGGCGTTCAACCCGGACAGCGAGATCTACCAGGACGAGTAGCGACTCGGTCTCGGAACCGCGCGCCAAAGGCCGGACCGCCGCTCAGCGGGTCAAAAAGCGCACCAGCCAATCGGCCAGCTTTCGGTATGGCGGCTTGAACAGCGCCATGCTGCTCAGGCGGGCCTGGTGGAACACCGGCATCTGCTTGGTGAAGGTCAGGAAACCTTCGTGGCTGTGGTAGTGGCCCATGCCGCTGGGCCCGACGCCGCCGAACGGCAGGGTGGGCTGGGCGATGTGCATCACCGTGTCGTTGATGGTGACGCCACCGGCCAGGGTTTTCGACAGCACTTTTTCGGTTCTGGCCCGGTCGTGGTCGAAGTGGTACAGCGCCAGCGGGCGGTCGTGCGCGTTGACGTAGGCGATGGCCTCGTCGATATCGGCATAGCCTTTCACCGGCAGGATCGGGCCGAAGATCTCGTCGCGCATGATCGCCGTGTCGTCGGATGGATCGAGCACCACGGTGGGCGGAATGATCCGCTCGGCTTCGGCGCGGGCCGGGTCGACCGGGGCCAGCGCGATTACCTGATAGCCGCGCGCGCGGGCCTCGTCGAGATAGCCGCGCAGGCGCCGGAACTGGCTCTCGCTGGCGATATGGGTGTAGTCGGGGTTGTCGTCCAGGCTTGGATAGCGGGCGGCCACGTCGCGGCGCAGCGCATCGACGAAGGCTTCGCGCTGGCTGGCATGCACCAGCGCGTAATCCGGCGCGATGCAGGTCTGTCCGGCATTGAGGAACTTGCCGGCGGCAATCCGCGCCGCAGCGCGCGCCAACGGATAACCGTCGCCGACGATCGCCGGCGATTTGCCGCCCAGTTCGAGCGTTACAGGAGTGAGGTTGGGTGCGGCGGCGGCCATCACTTTGCGGCCGACGGTTGTCGAGCCGGTGAACAGCAGGTGGTCCAGCGGCAGGCCTGCGAACGCGGCGGCGACGTCCGGCCCGCCTAGCGCGACCGCGACCCGGTCCTCGGGAAACACCTCGGCCAGCAGGTCGCGCAGGAAGGCGCTGGTGCGCGGGGTGTGTTCCGACGGCTTGAGGTAGACGTGATTGCCAGCGGCAATCGCGGTGGCCAGCGGCATCAGGGCCAGGTTGACCGGATAGTTCCACGGCGAAATCACCCCGACCACGCCCAGCGGCCGAAAGCGCACTTCGGCCCAGGCCGGCAGAAACAGCGGATCGACCGGCCGGCGCTGGGGGCGCATCCAGCGCGCCAGATGCGTCAGCAGGTGATCGATCTCCTTGAGCACGGTCATGCCGTCGGTGAGCAGCGATTCGTGCCGGCTGCGGTGGCCGAAGTCGGCCGCCATCGCCTTGGCCATCGGCTCCAGCCCGGCCTTGAGCCGGGCGCGCAGGCGGGTCAGGTCATCGCGTCGCTGGTGATAGTCGGGCTCGTGGGTGCGGTGGGCGCTGCGAAGCGTATCGAGCGTGGTGTGCAGCTCGGCGATCGGGGTGTCGGTGGCGATGTCCATACGGTCTAGTTTAGCGCCGCCTGAGCAGGCCACGGGGTTTGCGCGATGCGCCGGGCACGGCGCCGCCCGTGAGCCCAGGCGCAGACGGCCCGATGCGACATGCACTCTGCCGATACCGACATCGATCACCGCCTGCCCGGTAAACTTCGGTGATGAACCTCAGACCCTACCTCGACACACTTCCCACGCTCGGCGCCCGCGTCTACGTCGACCCGGCCGCCACCGTGATCGGCGATGTGAGCCTCGGCGACGATGCTTCGATCTGGCCCGGCGCGGTGGTGCGCGGCGACGTCAACTTCATTCGCATCGGTGCGCGCAGCAACATTCAGGACGCGGCGGTGGTGCATGTCGCCCACGACGGGCCGTTCACCCGGCCGGGCGGTTACCCGACGCTGATCGGCGAGGGCGTCACGGTGGGCCACGGCGCCGTGGTGCACGCCTGTACGGTCGGCGATTACTGCCTGATCGGCATGCACGCGACGGTGCTGGATGGCGCGGTGGTCGAAAAGTACGGTTTCGTCGGGGCCGGTGCGGTGATTGCGCCCGGCAAGACCGTCGGCGAGGCCGAGCTGTGGCTGGGCAACCCGGCCCGCCGCGTGCGCCGGCTCACCGACAAGGAAATCGAGGCGCTGCATTACAGCGCCGATCATTATGTGCGGGTCAAGGACCGTTATCTGGGCGGTTGACTCGCCTGCGCTCAGTCGCCGGTGGCCAGTTTGTGGTGGCGCGCGATGAGCAGCGCATGCACTTCGTCGGTGTCCGGTCGCTTGCCGTGCCACAGCTCGAAGCTCTCGGCGGCCTGCTCGACCAGCATGCCCAGTCCGTCAAAGGCGTGGCCGCAGCCTGACGCCCTGGCCCAGGCCAGAAACGGGATCGCCACTTCGCCGTAGCTCAGATCCACCGCCGCGCTGAGGCTGTTGACCAGGGCGCCGGGCAGTTCGAGCGTGGCGCTGCGCCCGGCCGATGTGGCGTTGACGATCAACTCGAAGGTGCCCAGTGCGCCGAGGTCGTCCCAGTAGCGCGAATGGGCGCGGGCCGGCTCGCCCAGGGCATCGGCCAGCTGATCGGCGCGCTCGGCGGTGCGGTTGACGATCACCAGCTCGGCGATGCCGGCGTCCAGCAGGGCCGGCGCCACGCCGTGCGCGGCGCCGCCGGCGCCCAGCAACAAGGTGCGGCGACCGCGAATGTGCAGCGCATGGCGGGCCGTGAGGTCGCGCACCAGGCCGATGCCGTCGGTGTTGTCGCCCCACCAGCCATCGCCTCGGCGCACCAGGGTATTAACCGCACCGGCTCGCCGAGCGCGCTCGGAGACGCCCGCGCCGCATAGTGCCAGACCGGCCTGCTTGAGCGGCAGGGTGAGGTTGGCGCCCTGTCCGCCGTCGGCGGCGAACGCGGCCAGCGCATCGGGCAGTGCTTCGACGCTGGCGTCGATGGCGACGTAGCTCAAATCGATGCCGAGCTGGCGGGCGAAGGCATTGTGGATCTCGGGCGACAGCGAGTGGCTGATCGGGTGTCCGAAGACGGCGTATTTCAGGGTCATCGTCGAAGCTCCTTGAAGCGGAAGGCGCGGTCGGTTGGCGGGTGTGGCTGGGGTCAGTGCCGCTCGCGCAGCCAGCGGGCGGCGTCGAGCGCAAAGTAGCTGAGGATGCCGTCGGCGCCGGCCCGCTTGAACGCGGTCAGCGCTTCCAGCGCGCAACCGCGCTCATCCAGCCAGCCGTGGCCGGCGGCGGCCTTGAGCATGGCGTACTCGCCGGATACCTGATAGACGAAGGTCGGCGCGCCGAAGCGCTCCTTCACCCGGCGCACGATGTCGAGATAGGGCATGCCCGGCTTGATCATCACCATGTCGGCGCCTTCTTCCAGATCCAGCGCCACCTCATGCAGGGCCTCGTCGGAATTGGCCGGGTCCATCTGATAGCTGTACTTGTTGCCCTTGCCCAGGCTGCCGGCCGAGCCGACCGCATCGCGGAACGGGCCATAGAAGCTGGAGGCGTACTTGGCCGAGTAGGCCAGGATGCGGGTGTGGATGTGGCCGGCATCTTCCAGCGCCCGGCGGATGGCGCCGATCCGGCCATCCATCATGTCGCTGGGCGCCACCACGTCGACGCCGGCTTCGGCGTGGCTGAGCGCCTGACGCACCAGCGCGGCCACCGTTTCGTCGTTGAGCACGTAGCCGGTGGCGTCAATCAGGCCGTCCTGGCCGTGGGTCGTGAACGGGTCGAGGGCGACATCGGTAATCACGCCAAGTTCGGGGAAGCGCTGCTTGAGCGCGCGCACCGCGCGTTGGGCCAGGCCGTCATCGGCCCAGGCGGCGCGGCCGTCGTCGGACTTGGCCTCTGGGTTGGTGACCGGAAACAACGCCAGCGCCGGGATGCGCAATTCGCTGGCCTGCTCGGCGACCCGCAGCAATTCGTCGATGGACACGCGCTCGATGCCCGGCATCGACGCCACCGCCGCGCGACCGGGATGTTCGTGGACGAACACCGGATAGATGAGGTCATCGGCGCTCAGCGTGCTTTCGCGCATCAGCCGGCGGGAGAAGTCGTCGCGGCGCATGCGCCGGGGGCGGGTCAGGGGATAGGGCATGGGGCCTCCTTGAAACCCTATTCTAGCCACCGCCGGCCAAGGCCGATTGATTACGATCAGCCAGAAAAAAACCGGCGCCGTTTCCGGCGCCGGTCGGGGTGTTGCAAAACGCGTTGGATCAGCGGGTGCCGCAGCGCATCATGCTGCCGGCCTGACTGAGGTTGATCAGCCTGGCGGAACGCATTTCGTTGGCTTTGCGGATCACGCACGCCTTGGCATCGACCAGACTGCGGTTGGTGTCGAAGCACAGTTCCATCTGAGCGATGCTTAACCTGCAGCGCGGTTCGGGCGGCCTGTTGGCTGAGGCTCAGAACAGCCCGCCGCCGAGCGAAAGCCGGACGATGCCGGCCAGCAGCGCGACCAGATTGAGGATCAGGCCGGTTTTGGCACGCCCCTTGCCGTCGCCGGACGTCAGGGCCTGGGAGATCACGCTGAACAGGGCGCCGGCCGCCGCGAAGGGCACCACCAGCCAGTTGCCCCAGCCGAGGAACGGCAGAAAGGCCACCACCATCACGATCAGCGAAACGATGCCCCAGAGCAGACTCAAGAGTCCCATGGTGTATCCCCCTCAGTGCGTTGGCGTGAACTGCGTCGGCCGCATTATGCCTTGTTGCGGCCGCCGCGTCGGCGCTGCAGGTAGAAGTTCGGCTGTATCGGCACGGAGCGTTGACCCTCAGCGGAAGGCTGACGCCACTTTGGGTCAGGAATCGACGGAAGCACACATGGCCCGGACCCATTTTCAGCACGATTGGCCGAGGCCCAGCGGACCCTCCGGCCAAACCGCCAACGCGCGGCCAGTGCCGGTCGATAAGACCAGAGACGACGGAAGCAGGCTCGGCCGGTTCATCGTGCAGTTGGCCGGGTTGTCGTAAAGTTTCCGTTAGAACCATTATCACTTCACCTCATAAATCTGATCCAGAACGCTGTTCCGGAAACGAATACCGTCATGGCATCTGCCACTCCATTGTTCGCGCTCCTGCTGCTCATCGTCACCGCCCTGGCGCTTGCCGGGCTGCGGCTTGTGCCGTCGGGCCGGGTGGTGACGGTGCGTCGGCGGGGGCGCTATGTGCGCACCCTGATGCCGGGTTTGCACTGGGTGTTGCCGGGCATTGACCGGATCGCCTGTGAGGTTTCGCTGATCGGGCATCACCTGACGCTGCCGGCGCGTCCGCTGGGCAATGCGACCGCCCGAACCGACCTGTATTTCCAGATCCTGGAGCCACTGACGGTGGGCGAGCGACTCGAACAGGTCGACGAGCTGGTGCAAAGTCAGGCAAGTCAGGCGCTGGACGCCTTCGAGGCCGAGACCACGCCGCTGCCCTCCGGCCTGGCCGCCGTGGCCGAGTCGTTGAAGGCCGAACTGAACCGCCGGGCGGCGCTGCAGGGCCTGCGGATCATTCGCTGTTCGATCAGCGCGAGCGCCTGAGGCCCGCAATCGGCGATACTTCGCGGCTGTGACTGCCGCGACCGACCAATCCAATGCCGACCGACTGCTTGCCGATGGCCTGGCGGCGTTGGGTATTGCCGATGCCGCGCTGGTCGAGCGACTGTCTCGCTATCTGGATCTGATCGAGCGCTGGAACCGGACCTACAACCTGACCGCGGTGCGCGATCGGGAGGAGATGGTGACCCGGCACCTGATCGACTCCCTGGCGGTTCTGCCGTTCATTGAAGAAGGCGCGCTGGCCGATCTGGGCAGCGGCGCCGGGCTGCCGGGCATTCCGCTGGCCATGGCCCGTCCGGGACTCGCGGTGACCCTGGTGGAAGCCAATGGCAAGAAGGCCCGATTCCTGCGCGAGGCCGTGCGGCAGCTTGACCTTGGCAACGTTCGTGTGGCCGAGTCCCGGGCCGAGTCGCTGGCCGAGCCGGGCCGCTACGACTGTCTGACCGCCCGCGCCTTCGGTACGCTTGCCGAACTGATTCGGGTCGGTGGCCATCTGTTGTCGCCAACCGGCTACCTGCTGGCACTCAAAGGCCAGCGGCCCGATGAGGAGATCGCCGGGTTGCCACCGGGCTGGCGGGTTAGCCGGATCGAGCCGCTGGCCGTGCCGGGGATGGACGCGCAGCGGCATCTGGTCATCGTGGAACGGGACACTCAACAGGGCGCCGCCGGTTGCGGCCAGGGGGCACCATGACTCGAATCATTGCCGTCGCGAATCAGAAAGGCGGGGTCGGAAAAACCACTACGGCGGTCAATCTGGCGGCCGCATTGGCGCAGACTCCGCGCAAGCTGCTGCTGGTCGATCTGGATCCGCAAGGCAACGCCACCATGGCGGCCGGCGTCAACAAGCGCGAGCTGGGCGCCTCGATGCTGGAAGTGCTGCTGGGCGAGGCGGACGCCCGCGAGGCGCTGGTGCAGGTCGATGAGGGTTTCGATCTGTTGCCCAGCAACATCGACCTGACCGCCGCCGAAATTCAGATGATGGATCTGCCCGACCGGCAGGATCGGTTGAAGCATGCCTTGGCCGGCGTGGCGAGCGACTACCAGTACGTGATCATCGACTGCCCGCCGGCGCTGTCGCTGCTGACCGTGAACGCGCTGGCGGCGGCCGATTCGGTGCTGGTGCCGATGCAGTGCGAGTATTTCGCGCTGGAAGGAATTTCGGCGCTGATCGACACCATCAATTCCCTGAAGCATCGGGTCAACCCGGCGCTGGAGATCGAAGGCGTGCTGCGCACCATGTACGATGTCCGCAACAACCTCACCACGGCAGTCAGCGGTGAACTGACCCGGCACTTCGGTGACCGGGTGTTCCGGTCGATCATCCCGCGCAACGTGCGGCTGGCCGAGGCGCCGAGCCACGGCCAGAGCATTCTTGCCTACGACCGTACCTCGCGAGGTGCCGTGGCTTATCTGGGGTTGGCCGGCGAGATCATTCAGCGCGAGCGGTACCGGAAAACCCGTGGGGAGAGGGCATGATGGCGACAAAGAAGCGCGGATTGGGTCGCGGTCTGAGCGCCCTGCTCAGCCAGGACGAACCGGATACGGCTGCGGACCGGCCCAATGGCGGATTGCGCACCGTCGATGTGTCGGCGCTCCAGCCGGGCCGTTACCAGCCGCGAACCGGCATGGACGGCGAGCGGCTGGCTGAGCTGGCCGATTCGATCCGCGCCCAGGGCGTCATCCAGCCCATCGTGGTGCGTGCCCTGAGCAATGACCGCTACGAGATCATCGCCGGCGAGCGGCGCTGGCGCGCGGCGCAGTTGGCCGAGCTGCGCGAGGTGCCGGTCCTGGTGCGCGATGTCGACGACCGCGCCGTGGTGGCGATGGCGCTGATCGAGAACATCCAGCGCGAGGATCTCAACCCGCTCGAGGAAGCGCAGGCCCTGCGGCGGCTGATCGAGGAATTCGCGCTGACCCACCAGCAGGTAGCGACGGCGGTCGGACGGTCACGGGCGTCGGTGTCGAATCTGCTGCGTTTGCTGGAATTGCCGCCGTCGGTCCGCGAGCTTCTGGAGCAGCATGCGATCGAAATGGGCCATGCCCGCGCGTTGCTGACGCTTTCCGCGGAACAGGCTCAGTCGCTGGGTCGCGAAGCGGCGGAGCAGGGCCTGTCGGTACGCCAGGTCGAGCAGCGTGCCCAGCAACTGGCCCGGGGCGAGGCGACGGGCGGCACCAGGAAACCCGGCAAGGCCGGGAGCGGCGCAGCCGACCCGGATATCGCCGCGCTCGAACGCGACCTTTCCGAATCGCTCAACGCCAGGGTGGGCATACAGCATGGCCGCGGCGGGCGCGGCAAGCTGGTGATCCACTACCACGGCCTGGACGCGCTGGACGGTGTGCTGGAGCGGCTCGGCCTGAAGCGTTGAGCATGACCACACTGGTGACCGGAGCGGCCGGTTTCATCGGTGCGCATGTCTGCCGCGAGCTGCTGGCTCGCGGCGAGCGGGTCCATGGCGTCGACAGCTTCTCCGACTACTATCCGGTTGCGCTCAAGCGCGACCGGGTCGCGGCGCTTTGCCCGGAATTGCCGCTGACCGAGGTCGATCTCGCCGACCGCGCCGCGGCTTCGGCCCTGTTCGCTTCGGTCAAGCCGAACCGGGTCATTCATCTGGCCGCGCAGGCCGGCGTGCGGCATTCGCTGAGCGCCCCCCACGATTACGCCGACGCCAATCTGGTCGGGTTTCTCAACGTGCTGGAGGGCTGCCGTCGGGCCGAGGTGGCGCATCTGGTCTACGCCTCCTCCTCCTCGGTTTACGGCGGCGGCGTGCAGCCGCCGTTTCGCGAGGACCAGCGTACGGATCGCCCGCTTTCCCTGTATGCCGCCAGCAAAGCCGCGAATGAGCTGATGGCGCACAGCTACGCCCATTTGTATCGGTTTCCGTGCACCGGACTGCGCCTGTTCACCGTGTATGGTCCGTGGGGACGGCCAGACATGTCGCCGGTGCTGTTCGCCCGGGCGGTGCTGGCCGGTCGTCCGATCGCCGTGTTCAACGCCGGGCGCATGCGACGCGATTTCACCTATATCGACGACATCGTCGCTGGCATCGTTTCCGCGCTCGATCGCCCGCCCGACGTCGACCCATCGCCCCAGGGCGCGGCGCCTTGGCGTATCTTCAATCTTGGCAATCACCAGGCCGTCGAGCTGGAGCGGTTCATCGCGCTGATCGAGGCCGCCGCCGGGCGCACTGCGATCCGCGATGACCAGCCGATGCAGCCGGGCGATGTGCCGGAAACCATGGCCGACATCACCGCCGCGCGTGCGCTCCTGGACTTCGAGCCGCGCACCGACGTCGAGCAGGGCATTCCGCAGGTGGTCGACTGGTGCCGCGCCTATTATGGCGATGAACCGCGGCAGCCCTGAGCGCCAGCTCTGCACGCTCGAGCATTCCGGCTCGGGCCACGTGACCGAAAAGAGGACAGTACCGCCGTGCCCAGCGATTCGACCGATCTTGAACTCAGCGTCGTCATCCCTGCGCTGGACGAATCGCAGAGCATCGGCGCCCTGCTCGACGAGGTGCTGGCCGCGCTGCGTGGCCGGCAGCGGTTCGAGGCGATCGTGGTCGACGATGGCAGCTCCGACCCGATGCCCGAGGTGCTGGCCGCTCGGCTGGCCGACACGCCGGAGCTTCGGGTGCTGCGGCACAGCGTTCGCGCCGGGCAGAGCACGGCGCTTCGGACTGGCGTCAAGGCCGCAAAGGCACCCTGGATCGCCACCCTGGATGGCGACGGTCAGAACGATCCGGCGGACATTCCGGCGCTGATGGCGGCGCGCGATGGCGCCGATGGCGAAGTAAAATTGCTGAACGGCTGGCGCACGGCGCGCCGGGACTCGATTGCCAAGCGAGTGGCGTCGCGAATCGCCAATTCGATCAGACGCCGGTTGCTGAGCGACCGGACGCCGGACTCGGCCTGCGGCATCAAGCTGTTCGAGCGCGCGGCATTTCTCGATTTGCCGTACTTCGATCACATGCACCGCTTTCTGCCGGCACTGTTTCAGCGCGCCGGATGGCGCAGCCTGAGTATCCCGGTCAATCACCGCCCGCGCGCCGCCGGGCGATCCAAGTACGGCAACTGGCAGCGGGCATGGGTGGGTATTTCGGACCTGTGGGGCGTGAGCTGGCTGATTCGCCGGTCGCGCCGGGTGCAATTCGAGGAGGTGGAGAGATCATGAACGCGGAACTCGTCTGGCTGAGCTGGACCGGACTGCATGTGACGCCGTGGAAGCTGATCGGCTACACCGGGGCGCTGATGTTCGGAGCGCGTTGGCTGGTCCAGTTTCTGGCTTCCCGGCGGGCCAGAAAGCCGGTGATCCCCCGGCTGTTCTGGTACATGAGCCTGCTTGGAAGCCTGATGACCCTGAGTTATTTCAGTTTTTCCGCCAAGCAGGATTCGGTCGGCGTTCTGCAGAACCTGTTTCCCAGCTTCGTTGCCGGTTACAGCCTGTATCTGGATATCCGCAATCGCGGCTGGCGGCCCTCGCGCAAGCCACCTGCCCCCGAACCAACGCCCTGACCAGCGATCCGCTGGCCTGCTGGCGGCTGAACGGCAAGGTTGCCGGGCTGCGGGGCTATTGCTACGCTAGCGCGCTTCGTTGCGGTGCCTCTCAGCCTGTCCGGCACCGTCTGCACTCGGGCGCAAACGCGGTTCGGCTTCGGCTGATCGCCTTCGCGCGTTGGTCTGGCGGGTAATGGCGGGTCGGGCGCGGCAAAGCAGTACACTGACTCCTCCCCCTTTTGCGGCTGACCCCTCCCGTCATGTTCAAGAGCCTTCGTGGCCTGTTTTCCAATGACCTGTCCATCGATCTGGGCACGGCCAACACGCTCATCTATGTCCGCCGACAGGGAATCGTGCTCAACGAGCCCTCGGTGGTTGCCATCCGCCAGGATCGCACCCCCGGCTCGGCCCGCTCGGTGGCGGCCGTCGGCACCGAGGCCAAACACATGCTGGGCCGCACGCCCGGGCACATCACCACGATCCGTCCGCTGAAGGACGGGGTGATCGCGGACTTCACCACCACGGAAGAAATGCTCAAGCACTTCATCCGCAGGGTGCACAAGTCGCGACTGCTGCGTCCCAGCCCGCGGGTGCTGATCTGCGTGCCGTGCGGCTCGACCCAGGTCGAGCGCCGGGCGATCAAGGAGTCGGCCGAAGAGGCCGGCGCGCGCGAGGTGTTTCTGATCGAGGAACCCATGGCGGCGGCGATCGGCGCCGGGTTGCCGGTCACCGAGGCGCGCGGCTCGATGGTGATCGACATCGGTGGCGGCACCTCCGAAGTGGCGGTGATCGCGCTCAACGGCATCGTCTATTCGCAGTCGGTACGGATCGGCGGCGACCGGTTCGATGAGGCGATCATCAACTACGTTCGCCGCAGCCACGGTACGCTGATCGGCGAGGCCACGGCGGAGCGGATCAAGATCGAAATCGGTTGCGCCTATCCGCAGAAGGACGTGCTGGAAATCGAGATTTCCGGCCGTAATCTTGCCGAGGGCGTGCCGCGGATGATCACCATCAACTCCAACGAAGTGCTCGAAGCCCTGCACGAACCGCTGTCCGGCATCGTCAGTGCGGTCAAGCACGCGCTGGAGCAGACCCCGCCGGAACTGTGCTCGGATGTCGCCGAGCGCGGCATCGTGCTGACCGGCGGCGGTGCGCTGCTGCGCGATCTGGACAAACTGATCGCCGAGGAAACCGGCCTGCACGTGTTCGTGGCCGAAGACCCGCTGACCTGCGTCGCGCGTGGTGGTGGCCGGGCGCTGGAGTTCATCGACATGTACGGTGGCGAATTCTTCGCACCCGAATAAGAGGCCAGGCGCGCTGTGCCGAAGATGACGCAAACAGGCACGCTCGGCGCCAGCCGGATTGTCGAAGGCAGTCTGGAAACCCTCAAACTCATGGCGCTGCTTATTGTCGGCGTGATGCTGATGGTGGGCGATCATCGCAGCGATTGGCTGGCCCGCATGCGCTATCTGGCCGAATCGGCGATGACCCCGGTTTATCGAGTGGTGTCGCTGCCATCGCGGTTGATCGACGCCGGCCATGATGTATTCGCATCGCGCAGCCACCTGGCCCGCGAGAACCGCCGTCTGGTCGAAGAAAGCCTGCTGCTGCAGGCGCGTATCGATCGTCTGGCCACCTTGCAGCACGAAAACCTGCGCCTGCGCGAGCTGCTGGGCGCGACGCGCGGCTATCAGGTCGACGTGCGTCTGACCACCATTCTCGACATCGATCTGGATCCGTTTCGCCACCGCGTGGTGATCGACCAGGGCGAGCGCCAGGGCGTTCATGCCGGACAGGCGTTGATCGATGGCGGCGGCGTGTTCGGTCAGGTGATAAGGCCGGCAGCCAATCAGGCCACGGCCCTGCTGATCACCGACCCGGACCATGCTGTACCGGTGCAAGTGGTGCGCAGCGGCCTTCGTTTGCTGGCGTTCGGTACCGGCGAGCGCGATCGCCTGGAGTTGCGCAACATTCCGCAGAGCGGCGACATCCGCGAGGGCGATCAGCTGATCACTTCGGGCATCGGCGGCACGTTCCCGGCCGGCTTCGCGGTCGGCACGGTGTCGGCACTGGCCGACGACCCGGTCCGCCAGTTCCGCATCGGCAGCCTGGTGCCGTCGGCCGCGCTGGATCGCAGCGGAGTGCTGCTGCTGGTCTGGACCCGGGTTGTCGATCCGGAGCCGGTCGGACCGTTGCCCCAACCGAATTCCGTCACTCGCCCGGCGGGGAGTGGCGGATGAGCCGCAGGACGCCGTATTCATTGATCGCCGCGACCGCGTTGCTGGCCGTGCTGCTCGGCATGGTGGCGCTACCGGACTTCCTGGTTCCGTGGCGGCCGTTCTGGCTGGGCCTGGTTGTGGTGTTCTGGGTGCTCGAAGCGCCCGAGCGGATCGGGCTGACACTGGCATTCGTGCTGGGCCTGGCGGCCGATCTGGCCTATGGAACATTGCTGGGAGAGCACGCGCTGCGCCTGTGCGTGCTCGCATTCATCGTCCAGAGATTCCGGCCACGGCTGCGATTTTTCTACCCGTGGCAGCAGGCGCTGGCGATCCTGGCCCTGTTCTACAACGACCGGCTGATCTCGCTGGCCGTGCGGCTGGTGTCCGGCGAGGGGCTTGCGCCGGCCAGCTACTGGCTGGCTCCGATCAGCGCCGCGCTGCTGTGGCCCTGGCTGTTCGTGCTGATGGACGGCCTGCGTGCGCGCTGGCGCCAGCGGGAAAGCTGAGCAACAGATGCGCCGATCCGCCAATCGACTGGTCAAGAACCCACGCGCCGAGGCCTACACCTTCCGGCGCCGGGCCGCATTGGCCTTTGCGCTGGCCACGCTGGCCGTCGTGCTGATGATGCTCGGGTATTTCCGCCTGCAGGCGCTCGAGCACGAGCAGTACAGCACGCGAGCCGAATCGAACCGGATCAAGGCCCGGCCGATCGTCCCGGCCCGCGGGCTGATTTTCGATCGCCACGGCGAACTGCTGGCCGACAACCGCCCGGCCTACCGGCTGGAAGTCATTCCCGAGCAGGTCGGCGACATGCCGGCGCTGCTCGACGGGCTGTCGGAATTGGTAACGCTCACCGCTGACGATCGCGAGCGCTTCGAACAGGCGCGCGCGGCCGGCCGCGGATTCACCGCCGTGCCGCTGCGCTTTCGTTTGAGCGAAGCCGAAGTGGCCCGTTTTGCGGTCAACCGCCACCGGTTTCCGGGTGTCGATGTGGTGCCCTACCTCAGCCGCCACTATCCGGGCCGGGAACTGCTGGCTCACGCGCTGGGCTATGTCGGCCAGGCCAGCCCGGAGGATCTTCAGCGACGCGGCGCAAGCGCCTACGCCGCCATCGGCGAGGTCGGCAAGGCCGGCATCGAGCGCCACTACGACGATCTGCTGCGCGGTCAGGTCGGTTTCGAGCGGGTCGAGCAGAACGCACGCGGTCGGGATCTGCGGGTGATCGAGCGCATCCCGGCAAAAGCCGGAGCCGACCTGGTGCTGTCGATCGATCTCGCGCTTCAGGCCGCCACCGTGGCGGCCTTCGAAGGGCAGCACGGCGCCGCCGTGGCGATCGATCCGGCGACTGGCGAAGTGCTGGCCCTGGTCAGCCTGCCGAGCTTCGATCTGAATCTGTTCATCGGCGGCATCTCGCGCGCCGACTATGCCAGGCTGCTCAACGCCCCATCCCGGCCGCTGTTCGACCGGGCTGTCCAGGGCGGCTACGAGCCCGGCTCGACGATCAAGCCGTTCATCGCCCTGGCCGGTCTGGATTCGGGCCTGCGGCGCGCCGATCGGCGGGTGTTCTCCCGCGGCGCCTACACCTTGCCCGGCCAGCAGCGCGAATATCGCGACTGGAAGCGCGGCGGGCATGGCTGGGTCGATCTGCGCGAGGCGCTGGCCCAGTCGGTCAACACCTACTTCTACGACCTGGCGGTCGATCTGGGCATCGACCGGATCGCGGAATATGGCCGGCGCTTCGGATTCGGCGCGGCGACCGGCATCGATCTCGCCGGCGAGGCGGCCGGCATCGTGCCCAGCCGGGAGTGGAAGCGCGCCCAGCGCAACGAGGTCTGGTTTCCCGGAGAAACCGTGATCAGCGGTATCGGTCAGGGTTTCTGGGTCACCACGCCACTGCAATTGGGGCAAGCCACAGCCATGCTGGCAGCCGGCGGCGTGCTGCATCGGCCGCATCTGCTGACCGGAGTCCGCCCCGGTTCCGGCCGGCCGGTGGAGCTGGTCGCCCAGCCGCCGGGCAGGCAGGTCGTGCAGCGCCCAGAGCTGCTGACCCCGATCAACGAGGGGCTGGTCGCGGTGATGCATTCGGCAACCGGCACCGCCCGCAGCAGCGCGCCCACCGATTACCTGATGGCCGGCAAGACCGGCACCGCCCAGCGGGTGACCCGACGCGGCACCGAGAGTCTGGTCCTGGAAGACTTGCCGTTCGACCTGCGTCATCGCGCGCTGTTCGTCGGCTACGCTCCGGCCGACGCGCCGGATCTGGCCCTGGCCCTGGTGGTGGAGAGCGGCGGCTCGGGGTCGCGGGCGGCAGCGCCGGTGGCCCGGCGCATTTTCGATGCCTGGGTCGCCCGCAACGAGGACGGCCGATGAGGCTTCTGCTCAACGCGATCGGACAGGTTGTCGCGCGGTTTGGCTCGCGTGTCGATCCGGTGCTGCTCGGCCTGCTGCTGGTGCTGATGGGCGTCGGTTTGGCGGTGCTGTTCAGCGCCAGCGGCGGCCGGGAGGTAGTGCTCAGAGGGCAGGCGGTTCGCTTTGTCATCGGGCTGGCTGCCCTGCTGGCCGTTGCCCAGATACCGCCGGCGCGGCTGCGCACCTGGACGCCCTGGCTGTATGCTGCCAGCCTCGCCTTGCTTGCCCTGGTGCCGGTTTTCGGCAGCGGTCGCAGCGGTCAGCACTGGCTGAATCTGGGCGTGTTCTACCTCCAGCCGGGCGAGCTGCTGAAATTGACCGTGCCGATGATGGTCGCCTGGTTGATGCACCGGAATGCGCTTCCGCCCAACCCGAAAATCGTGCTGGCCGCGATGCTGCTGGTCGGCCTGCCGGCCGGGATGATCGCGCTTCAGCCAGACCTCGGAACCGCCGTTCCGGTCGCCGCCAGCGGGGCGCTGGTGGTCATGCTGGCGGGGCTGTCGTGGCGCTGGATCGCCGGATTGGGCGGGCTGGGGCTGGTCATGGCGCCGCTCGGTTGGACGCTGCTGAAGGAGTATCAGAAGCAGCGCATCCTGACCTTCCTGGATCCCGAATCGGACCCGCTGGGCCGTGGGTGGAACATCATCCAGTCGAAGATCGCGGTCGGCTCCGGCGGGCTGTTCGGCAAGGGCTGGACCGCCGGCAGTCAGGCCCGGCTGGAGTACCTGCCGGAGCAGACCACCGATTTCATTTTCGCAGTGTTCGCCGAGGAATTCGGTCTGGTCGGGGTGGTCGCGGTATTGCTGCTGTATCTGGCGATCCTGGCGCGCTGTTTGTGGATCGCGGCCGAGAGCCGGGACGGCTTCGGGCGCCTGCTGGCCGGCGCGCTGGCGCTGACATTTTTCCTCTACGTGCTGCTCAACGGCGGGATGATCGCCGGTCTGCTGCCGGTGGTCGGTGTACCGATGCCCCTACTCAGCTTTGGCGGGACCTCGGCGCTCGCATTCCTGATCGGCTTCGGGCTGATCATGTCGGTTCACAGCCATCGTAAAATCCTGGGTCATTGAGTCCTGGCTGAACCGTTTTGGCCCGCGCAGGCGTCGGCGTGTCGAAGCCCGGCCACTGCGTGGTAGATTTTCCCCATTCCGCAGACGGGTTTTCCCATGACATTTCGCGCCCTATGGCTCGCGCTTCTCCTGCCGGCCGCCAGCGCATCGGCCGATGAGGAGGCCACGTTCATCACCGAGACGGCCGCGCAAACCGGCATCGACGAAGCCGAGATCCGGTCGCTTCTGAGTCAGGCCACGCGCCAGGAGCGCATTCTGACCGCGATTTCCCGGCCCGCCGAGGCCAAACCGTGGCATGAGTACCGGCCGATCTTCCTGGGCGAGGCGCGGATCGCCGCCGGTCGCGCCTTCCTGCGCGAACACGCCGGCCAGCTCGCCCAGGTGGAGGCCGAGACCGGCGTGCCGGCGTCGTTGATCACCGCGATCATCGGCGTGGAAACCAACTACGGCGGGAATACCGGCAGCTTCAAGGTGCTCGATGCGCTTTACACGCTCGGTTTCCACTACCCGCCGCGACAGGACTTCTTCCGCCGCGAGCTGGCCCAGCTGTTTGCGCTGGGTCACGCCGAGGGTCTGGATGTGAGCGCGCTCAAGGGCAGCTATGCCGGCGCCATGGGCTGGGGGCAGTTCATGCCGTCCAGCTATCTGGCCTATGCCCGGGATGGCGATGGCGACGGTCGGCGCGATCTGTTCGACTCATTGCCCGATGTATTCGCATCGGTGGCCAATTACTTCGTCGCCCACGGCTGGCGGCGCGGCGAGCCGATCGTAGTGCCGGCGTCCCGCGCGGCCGATGCCGAGCCGTTCGAAGTGGCCAGTCTCGAACCCGACTTCACCGTTGCCTCGCTGTCCGGGTTGGGCTTCACTCCCGCCGATGAAGCGCTGGCCGACGACATGCCGGCCAGTGCCATGACCCTCGACGGCGCCAAGGGGCCGGAGCATTGGCTGACCTTCCAGAACTTCTACGCGATCACCCGCTACAACCGCTCGCGCCTGTACGCGTTGGCGGTCTTTCAGCTGGCCGAGGCGATCGGCGCGGGCGAAGGCCAGATCGCGCCGTGACCCGAGGAATGCTGCGTGGTGTGGGCGTCGTGCTGCTGACCGTCATGCTGGCGGCCTGCGGCGGCAAACCCGCCAAGCGGCCACCGCCGCCAGACCCGGATTACACGCCCGGCGGGCTGTACAAGCCGGGCGTGCCCGACAGCGGGCCCGACGGAACCCCGGACGTCAGCGCCATTCCCGAGCCGGTGCCCCGCAACGAACCGCGCGCGCGCTATGGCAACCGCTCGCCGTACACCGTTCTGGGCCGCAATTACTACGTGATGGACAATGCCGAAGGCTACGTCGAGCGCGGTACGGCATCCTGGTATGGCAACAAGTTTCACGGTCGGGCCACCTCCAGCCTTGAACCCTATGACATGTACCAGTACACCGCCGCGCACAAGTCGCTGCCGCTGCCGTCCTATGCGCGAGTGACCAATCTGGACAACGGCCGGAGCGTGATCGTGCGGGTCAATGACCGTGGCCCGTTTCACGGCGATCGGTTGATCGATCTGTCTTACGTGGCGGCGGTCAAGTTGGGCATGCACATCGCCGGCACCGCGCCGGTCGAGGTGCGCGCCCTGACGCCCGGCGACGAGCCCGTGCTGGCCCGGCAGGCGTCGGTGCCGGAGGCTGCCGGTGGTCACCACCCACCGGCCTGGCTGCAGGTCGGTGCGTTCCGGGACAAGGACAATGCCCGCCGGGTCGAACGCCGGCTGCGAGATGCCGGAATCGACGAGGTCGAGTTGCGCAAGACCCGGGTCGAGCGCGATACCGTCTGGCGCGTCCGGGTCGGCCCGATATCGGCCGATGCGCTGAATTCGGCGATTCAGCAGCTGATGCAGCTCGGCTTTTCCTCAGTTACACCGGTCAGCGACTGACTCGTTCAATCACCCTGATTTCTGTCGATCATCGATCGCACCGCTTGGAGTATCCGAATCACATGAAGCTTCGCAATGCACTGGTTGTCCTGGCACTCCTGTCCCCCGCAATCGCAATCGGCCAGCCGGTGCCCGCGCCGCAGCCGTCGCGGCCCGAGATCGCGCCGGCCCCCGCGCCGCCCGCGCCCCGGCCGGAGGGCACCGCCTGGCTGCTGATGGATCATGACAGCGGCCAGATTCTGGCCGGAGAGAACATCGATGCCCGGGTCGAGCCGGCCAGTATCACCAAGGTGATGACCTCCTACGTGGTTTCAGCCGAATTGGCTGGCGGGCGCATCGGTCGCGACGATGAAGTGTTCATCAGCGAGAACGCCTGGCGCGGCGGCGGCGCGGGGACCGATGGTTCGACCAGCTTTCTCCCGGTCAACAGCAAGGTCAAGCTGGATGACCTGCTCCACGGCCTGATCATCCAGTCCGGCAACGATGCCTCGATCGCGCTGGCCGAGCATATCGCCGGCAGCGAGGCGGCGTTCGCTGCGTTGATGAACGGCTACGGCGAGCGACTGGGCCTGACCGGAACCCGCTTCGTCAATGCCCACGGCCTGCCGGACCCGGAGCACTACACCACCGCACACGACATCGCGCGTATCTCACAGGCCTTGATCCGACATTTTCCGGAGGACTATGCCTACTACGCGCTGAAGGAATACACCTTCAACGGCATCACCCAGCACAACCGCAATACCCTGCTGTGGCGCGACCCGACCGTGGACGGCATCAAGACCGGCCACACCTCGGCTGCCGGCTATTGCCTGGCGGTGTCGGCCAAACGCGGCGAGCAGCGGCTGATTTCCGTGGTGATGGGCTCCACTGGCGAGAAGAAGCGCGCCGACGACAGCCAGGCGCTGATCAACTGGGGTTTCAGCTTCTTCGAGGGACACACGATCTACAGCGCCGATCAGCCGGTCACCGAGCACCGGGTCTGGCGCGGCGAAGCCGACACCGTGGCACTGGGCTTGACCGAAGCACTGCGCCTGAGCGTGCCGCGCGGCCGCTATGCCGAGCTTCAGCCGGCCATGGATGTGCCGGCGCAGTTGCTGGCGCCGGTCACCAAGGGTCAGGTCATCGGCACGCTGCGCATCCGGCTGGGCGATCAGGTGCTGGCCGAGCGGCCGCTGGTGGCGCTGGCCGATGTGCCGGCCGGCGGCATCGTCAAGCGGGTGTGGGACGACATCCGCATGTGGTGGGAGTCGGAGTAACCGGCCCGGCGGCGCAGCGAACCGCCTCGCCGCTGGTTGTTGGCGATTCGCTGCGCGGTCGTTTGGTCGGGATTGCTGTCGCCGGATCATGCCGCCGGGTGCCCCGGCTATTGCCCGGGCGGGCCGGCCTTGCCTAAAGTCGGCGTTCCGCCCTCAGCAAAACCGGCCTGGCGCCGGCTCCGATGTCACGCCTTCTGGTCTGCCAACACGTCGCCGCCGAGCCCCTGGGCACGCTCGATCCGCTGATCCGGCGGCGCGGCCACCGCATGCGTTTCGTCAATTTCAGCCGTGATCCGGACGCCCGGCCCAGCCTGGAGCGCTATCGGGGTTTGATCGTGCTCGGTGGCCCGATGAACGTCGACGAGCAGGCCCTGCATCCGCACCTGAAGACCGAGCTTGCGCTCATCGAGCAGGCGCTGACCGAGGGCAAGCCGGTGCTCGGCATCTGCCTGGGCGCTCAGTTGCTGGCCCATGTTCTGGGTGCGCCGGTGCGGCGGCATCGCTGCCCGGAGATCGGCTGGTACCACCTGGAGACCACCGAGCACGGTCGCCGCGATCCGGTGCTCGAACCGCTGGGCGACGCCTTGCCGGTGTTTCAGTGGCACGGTCGCACGTTCGATCTGCCCAGCGAGGCAGTGCATCTGGCGCAGACCCAAACCTGCGCGAATCAGGCTTTCCGCTGGGGCGAGGACGCCTACGGCTTCCAGTTTCATCTGGAAATGGACGAGGCGCTGATCGAGCGCTGGCTGGCCACGCCGCTGTATCGCGAAGAGCTGCGCGACTCCGGTCTCGGCCACGACGAGCAGGCGATTCGTCGGCACACCCGCGAGCATATCGGTGCGATGCGCAGCGCGGCAGATGCCGTGTTCAACCGCTTTCTCGACCGGGTCGGACGGCCGGCCCGGCGCGTGGTGCTGCCGTCGCGCTGACTGTCGGCGCGACGCAGGAGCACAGTTCCGCCGGGTTTTGGTGCAGAAAGAACAAAATGTGCCGGCGCGGGAAAAAAACGCTTGACAGGCTGTTGCGATGCAGCATAACGTTCGGTCATGCCAATGTTGAACGCCACCGCAACGCTCTTCGCCACCGGGCTCGTCTCGGGGCTAGCGCTTGTACTCGTACTTCTTATTAGCCGCTCACGGTGCGGAATGGCGACTTAGGCCCAGCGAAAAGCTAACCCTGAATCCCAAACCCCGCACCGGGCAACCAGTGCGGGGTTTTTGCGTTCAAGGGCCAGCGATTCTGGTCAAGTCGTAAAGGACGGAATGAATCATGCGAAGCGATGTCATCAAACACGGCCCCGACCGTGCCCCGGCGCGAGCCATGCTGCGCGCCACCGGGCGCGACGATGAGGCGATCGCCAAGCCGCTGGTGGCGGTGGTGCATTCGTGGTCGGACGTGTCGCCCTGCAATCTGAACCTGCGCGACCTGGCCGAACACGTGCGCGCCGGCATCGAGTCCTCCGGCGGTACCGCCATCGAATTCAATACCGTGGCCGTCACCGACGGCATCGCGATGGGCACCGAGGGCATGCGCGCCTCGCTGGTCAGCCGCGAAGTGATCGCCGACTCCATCGAGCTGGCGGTCAACGGTCATTGTCTGGATGCGGTTGTGGTGCTGTGCGGCTGCGACAAGACCATCCCGGCTGCCGCCATGGCGCTGGCCCGCCTCGATCTGCCCGGCCTGATGCTGTACGGCGGCAGCATCCTGCCCGGTTGCCATCGCGGCGGCGACATCACCATCCAGGAAGTCTTCGAAGCGGTCGGCGCGCACGCCGCCGGGCGGATCGACGATGCCGAACTGGCGGCCGTGGAAAAGTCCGCCTGTCCTGGTGCGGGTGCCTGCGGCGGTCAGTTCACCGCCAACACCATGGCGGTGGCGACCACCTTCCTGGGTCTGGCGCCGATGGGCCTGAACGACATTCCCGCCACCGACCCGGACAAGGCCGCCGCCGCCCGTGCCTGCGGCGTGCGGGTGATGGATCTGTGGCGCGAGGGCCAAAGCGCGCGCCGGTTCATCACCGGGGCCACGCTGCGCAACGCTGCCATCGCGGTCACCGCGACCGCCGGCTCGACCAACGCCATCCTGCACCTGCTGGCCATCGCCCGCGAGGCCGACGTCGATTTCGCGCTCGATGAGTTCGACGCCATCAGCCGGCGCACCCCGGTGCTGGCCGACCTCAAGCCCGGCGGCCGCTACATGGCGCCGGACATGTATCTGGCCGGCGGCTCGCGGCTGCTGGGCGCACGGCTGCGCGAGGCCGGGCTGATCGCCGACAGCGCCACGGTCAGTGGTCACAGTCTGTTCGAGGAAATCGATCGCGTGGTCGAGCGCGAAGGCCAGCAGGTGATTCGCACGCTCGACAATCCGGTCAAGGCACGCGGCGGCTTCGGCATCCTGTACGGCAACCTGGCGCCCGAGGGCTGCGTGGTCAAGCTGGCCGGTCATGAGCGGCTGAGCTTCTCCGGCCCGGCCCGGGTGTTCGATGGCGAGGAAGCCTGCTTCGCCGCCGTGCAACAGCGCCAGGTCAAGGCCGGCGATGTGGTGGTGATTCGCGGCGAAGGTCCGGTCGGCGGCCCCGGCATGCGCGAAATGCTGGCGGTCACGGCTGCCCTGATCGGTCAGGGGCTGGGCGGCGAGGTCGCATTGATTACCGATGGTCGGTTCTCCGGCGCCACGCACGGCTTCATGGTCGGCCACATCTGCCCGGAAGCGGCTCTCGATGGCCCCCTGGCCCGGCTGCGCGACGGCGATCCGATCACCATCGATGTCGATTCGCGCACCCTGTCCACCGAGGCCGACCTCACCCGGCGCAGCGCCAACTGGCGCGCACCGCGCCCGGCGCCGGCGCGCGGCGTGCTGGCCAAATACGCCCACTCGGTCGAGTCGGCCTCCAATGGCGCCGTCACCGCATTTCCGGGTCCGCGAGCCGTTGAATCCGGCAGTTCCGGCCCGGCCGCCGGGCATGCCGCGCGGGCGTCGTCCAATCGCACCGAAACCGAAACCGAAAGCGAAACCGCACTCTCCCACCAGTTTGCCGCCATCTGGCTGCTTTGATCCGCACTTTCTCTCCGCCCACATTCCATCAGGAGCTTCATCATGAGTCAGCAATCCACAACCACCGACAAAGCCGGCGACGCCCTCAAGGGTCGCACCGTGGTCATCTTCGGCTACGGCAGCCAGGGCCGCGCCCATGCCCGCAACCTCAACGACAGCGGCTTTAATGTCGTCGTCGCCGCCCGTCCGGAAGGCGCGAGCTTCAAGCAGGCGCAGGCCGACGGTCTGGCGGTCGACACGCCCGAGCGCGCCATCCCGGTCGCCGACCTGATTGCCCTGCTGACCCCGGACATGGTGCAGCCCGAGCTGTACGTCAAATACATCGCGCCGCTGGCGCGCGAGGGCGCCGCGCTGCTGTTTGCGCATGGCTTCAACGTTCACTACGGCGAGATTTCTCCGCGCGCCGATCTGGACGTGATCATGATCGCGCCCAAGGGTCCGGGTGCGTTGGTCCGCCGCCAGTACGAAGAAGGTCGCGGCGTGCCGTGCGTGCTGGCCGTCCATCAGGATGCCACCGGCAAGGCGCGCGATCTGGCGCTGGCCTACGCCTACGGCGTCGGCGGCACCCGGGGCGGGGTGATCGAGACCAGCTTCGCCGAGGAAACCGAGACCGACCTGTTCGGCGAGCAGGCCGTGCTGTGTGGCGGCGCGACCGAACTGGTGCTGATGGGCTTCGAGACCCTGGTCGAGGCCGGCTATCAGCCGGAGGTGGCGTATTTCGAGTGCCTTCACGAGCTCAAGCTGATCGTCGATCTGCTGCACGAGGGCGGGCTGGCCAAGATGCACCAGTTCATTTCCGAGACCGCCCAGTACGGCGATCTGACCCGCGGTCCGCGGGTGATCGACGAACACACCCGCGAGCGGATGCGCGCGGTGCTGCGGGAAATTCAGGACGGCACTTTCGCCCGCGAGTGGGTCGCCGAGCACCGCGCCGGCCGCGATCGCTATCAGGATCTGAAGAAGCGCGATCTGGAGCATCCGATCGAGCAGGTCGGCGCCCGTCTGCGCGCCCGCATGCCGTGGCTGGCCGAGCCGGCTGGCAAGGCGGCGGCCAAGAAAGCCGTCACCGCCGAATAGTCGTTGTCCCGTAGATCGCTGCCAGGAACTGCCGTCATGAACATCGCCGCTTCGAACCCACCCATCACCGACGTGCGCCCGCTGCGGGGTGCCGAATTGTTGCTGCGTGCCCTCGAGGCGGAAGGCGTAGAGCAGATCTTCGGCTATCCCGGCGGCGCCATCATGCCGGTCTACGACGCCCTGGTCGATTCGCCGATCCGGCACATCCTGGTGCGCCATGAGCAGGCGGCGGCAATCGCCGCCAACGGCTACGCCCGCCACACCGGTCGGGTCGGCGTGTGCATGGCGACCAGCGGCCCGGGCGCCACCAACCTGGTCACCGGCATTGCCGATGCCTATATGGATTCGGTGCCGATGGTGGCGATCACCGGCCAGGTGCCGACCACGGTGATGGGCACCGACGCCTTCCAGGAAGTCGACATCTTCGGCATGACTCTGCCGATCGTGAAGCACAGCTTCATCGTGCGCAACGCCGATGAGTTGCCGGCGATCGTGCGCGAGGCGTTCACCATCGCGGCCAGCGGTCGGCCCGGCCCGGTGCTGATCGATCTGCCCAAGGACATCGCCAACGCCGAGTCGAGCTTCCGGCCGCTGAAGCGCGAGGAAGTTGCGAGCGTGCCCTGGCCCTCGGTGCGAGAGCGCGATGCCATCGCCCGTGCCCGCCGGCTGATCGAGGCCAGCGAGCGACCGATCCTGTACACCGGCTATGGCGTTGGCCTGAGCGGTGCCGAGGATGCGCTGCGGGCGATGGTCGAGGCGACCGATATTCCGGTGGTCAGCACGCTCAAGGGCCTGGGCGGCATTCCGACCGATCATCCGGCGTTTCTCGGCATGCTGGGCATGCACGGCACCCGGGCGGCCAATCTGGCGGTGCAGGAATGCGATCTGCTGATCTGCGTCGGTGCCCGGTTCGACGACCGGGTGACCGGCAAACTGGTCGAGTTTGCGCCCAAGGCCAAGGTGCTGCATCTGGATGCCGATGCGGCAGAGATTTCCAAGCTGCGCTACGCCCAGGTGCATCTGGTCGGCCATCTGCCGCAGGTGCTGCCGCAGATCACCGTGCGCCCGTCGATCGAACCCTGGCGCGAACACTGCAAGGCGATGCGCGAGGCCTCGCTGCCGCGCTACGACGCGCCCGGCGACTGGATCTTCGCGCCGGCCCTGCTGCGGCGGCTGAGCGAATTGAACGGACCCGACGCCGTGGTCGCCTGCGACGTCGGCCAGCACCAGATGTGGGTGGCGCAACACTGCATCCACCGCCGGATCAATCAGCACCTGACCAGTGGCGGGCTGGGCACGATGGGCTTTGGCCTGCCGGCGGCCATGGGCGTAAAGATCGCCCGGCCCGACACCCAGGTGGTATGCGTGTCCGGCGACGGCTCGATCATGATGAACATCCAGGAGCTGGCCACCCTGCGGCGCTACGGCTGCGCGGTGAAGATCGTGCTGCTCGACAACCAGGCGCTGGGCATGGTGCGCCAGTGGCAGGAATTGTTCTTCGCCGAGCGGTACTCGGAGGTCGACCTGTCGGACAACCCGGATTTCGTCGCCCTGGCCGCGGCCTGCGGCATCGCCGGGCGCAGCATCGATCGGCGCGACCAGGTCGAGGATGCGCTGCGCGAAATGCTCGACTTCGACGGACCCTACCTGCTGCATGTGCGGATCGACCCTCGCGCTAACGTCTGGCCGCTGGTGCCGCCCAACACCCCCAACCATGAACTGATCGAAGGCGATGCCCCGGCCCCGGCCGGCCCCACGATGGAGAAAGACGATGTCTGAGTCCCTGCACGAAATGATCCTGACCCTGGACCGACAGGAAGGCGCACTCGTGAGGTTGCTCGGGCTTATCGAGCGACGCGGTTTTCGCACCGTCGAACTGGGCTGCCGCGAGCGCTCGGACACCCTGGTGGTGCGCGTCAAGCTGGACGGCCAGCGGCGCGCAGCCGAGGTGTTGATCCGCCAGATCGGCCGGTTGCACGATGTCCGCGGCGCCGAGCTGGTGGCCCAGCGCCCGGTGACCAAACTGCCGGAGCAGCGCCGACCGATCGTGCAGATCCCGGCCAGCGCCGTGTCCCGGCGCAGTATGAGTTTTCTGGGTATACCCGACCACGTATCGACCGAGCGGGTGCCGAGATGACCGCTCCGGATCAGGTCCGCATCTTCGACACCACATTGCGCGACGGCGAGCAATCGCCCGGTTGTTCGATGACCATGGCCCAGAAGCTGGCCATGGCCCGGACCCTGGTCGAGCTCGGCGTGGACGTGATCGAGGCCGGCTTCGCCGCCGCCAGCCCGGACGATTTTGCTGCCGTGCGTGCGGTGGCCAAGGAGGCGAACGGCTGCGCCGTCGCGGCGCTGGCGCGTTGCCAGGCGGGCGATATCGAGCGTGCCGCCGCCGCGCTGGAGCCGGCGCGTCACCCGCGCATCCATGTGTTCATCGCCAGCAGCGACCTGCATCTGGAACACAAGCTGCGGATGAGCCGCGAACAGGCGCTGGCCGCGGCCGGCGAGTCGATCCGGCTGGCGCGCAGCCTGTGCGACGACATCGAGTTTTCCGCCGAGGATGCGTCGCGATCCGAGCCGGCGTTTCTGGCCGAACTGTTCTCGGTGGCCATCGAGGCCGGCGCGACCACGCTGAACGTGCCCGACACCGTCGGTTACGCGGTGCCGGCCGAATACGGCGCGTTGTTCGCCTACCTGCGCGGCCATGTCCGCGGCATCGAAAAGGCCGTGCTGTCGTGCCACTGCCACGACGACCTGGGCCTGGCGGTGGCCAACTCGCTGGCCGCCGTTGAAAACGGTGCCCGCCAGGTGGAATGCACGATCAACGGCATCGGCGAGCGGGCCGGAAACGCCGCGCTGGAAGAAATCGTCATGGCGCTGCGCACCCGCGCACCGCACTACCGACTGCGCACCGGCATCGAGACCCGCAAGCTGTTCCCGGCCTCACGCCAGCTGGCCGCCCTGACCGGCAGCGCGGTGGCGCGCAACAAGGCCATCGTCGGCGCCAATGCATTCGCTCACGAAAGCGGCATCCATCAGCACGGCATGCTGCGCAATCGCCAGACCTACGAAATCATGGCGCCCGAGGATGTCGGCGTAGCGCGCTCGCAGCTGGTATTGGGCAAGCACAGCGGCCGGGCGGCGCTGTCGGAGCGTCTCAAGGCCTTGGGCTTCACCCTGGATGAGGCCGGATTGAACCGCGCCTTCGCCGATTTCAAGACCCTGGCCGATCGCAAGAAGGAAGTCTTCGACGCCGATCTGGAGGCCATCGCCCTGGGCCAGACCGGCGATGAGCCCGGGCCGTGGCGACTGACCGCCCTGCAGGCCCAGGCGGCACTGGGCTCGGATGCCATCCCCAGCGCCAGCGTGCGGCTGACTCACCTCGATGGCCGCATCGTGCAGGAAGCCGCCGTCGGCGATGGCCCGGTGCACGCGATCTTCTCCGCTATCGAGCGCGCCACCGGCAGCAGCCTGGACCTGCGTCAGTATCAGGTCCGCTCGCTGAGCACCGGTGAGGACGCCCAGGCCGAGGCGCATGTCGAGGTCGAAGAGGGCGGCCGCCGGCTGCATGGCCGCGCGGTCTCCACCGACACGCTGGAAGCCAGCGCGCTGGCGCTGATCGATGTGATCAACCGAATCGAACGCCGACGGGCACTCGAACCGGTCGAAGAGGTGGCCGCGTGAATCGCCATCCCCCGTCATCGCGGTGCCGGCGCAGCCGCTTTTCGCTGGCGCCCTCCGGTCGTGGTCTGGAGTGGCGAAGCGGCTGCGGCGAGGCATTTTGCTCAATCCGTGAAGCACCCTTTCAGGCTGTCCATTCCCTTTCGGGCAGCCCAACTTCAGTGAAACGTGGAGCCGAAATATCATGAATTTGCCCGATTACATCTGGATGGACGGAAAAATGGTCCGCTGGGCCGATGCCACCGTCCACGTCATGGCCCACGCTCTGCATTACGGCTCGTCGGTGTTCGAGGGCATTCGCTGCTACCGCAGCCATCGCGGGCCGGCGATCTTCCGCCTCGACGACCATATCGAGCGGCTGTTCGATTCGGCCCGGGTCTACCGGATGCGCATCCCGTTCAGCCACGACGAGATTGTCGAGGCCTGCCGTCAGGCAGTGCGCGACAACGGCCTGGAGTCGGCCTATATCCGACCGATCGCATTGCGCGGCTTCAGTGGTATCGGGCTGGCCGCGCCGGACGACGCGCCGGTTCACGTCGCCGTCGGCGCGGTGCCGTTCGGCGCCTACCTGGGCGAGGCCGGCCTGCGCGAGGGCATCGACGCCTGCGTGTCGAGCTGGAATCGCGCTGCGCCCAACACCATGCCGACCATGGCCAAGGCTGGCGGAAACTATCTGAACAGCCAGCTGATCACCATGGAGGCCCAGCGCCAGGGCTGCAAGGAGGGTATCGCGCTGTCGCGCGACGGCCTGCTGAGCGAGGGTAGCGGCGAGAATCTGTTCATCGTGCGCAAGGGGGTGCTCTACACCCCGCCTGCGGCCGCGTCGATCCTGGTCGGAATCACCCGCGACACCGTGCTGACCCTGGCCCAGGAAATGCGCCTGAAAGTCATCGAACAGGCGATGCCGCGCGAATTCCTGTACGTCGCCGACGAGGTGTTCATGACCGGCACCGCCGCCGAAGTCACCCCGGTGCGTTCGGTCGACGGCATGACCATCGGCAAGGGCGCCTGCGGTCCGATCACGGCCTCGCTGCAGGAGCGCTTCTTCGGCCTGTTCGATGGTCGCACCGAAGACCGCTGGGGTTGGCTGGATATCGTCGAGCCGGCCGCCCGCGGCAGCGAAGCCCTGGCCGTGGTGGCCTGAGCCGATGAGTACAGCCAACACCCCCCGTACCCTGTTCGACAAAATCTGGGACGCGCACTGCGTCATTGCGCAAACCGAGGAGCTGCCGGCGACGCTGTACGTCGACCTGCATCTGGTGCACGAGGTCACTTCGCCGCAGGCGTTCACCGAGCTGCGCGCGCGCGGCCTTGCCGTGCGTCGCCCGGATCTCACCCTGGCCACGCTCGACCACAGCACGCCGACCCTGCCGGCCGGCGCCGATGGCAAACTGCCGTACGCCAATGCCGCCACCGCCGCGCAAGTGGCTCAACTGGAAGCCAACTGCGCCGAGTTCGGCGTCGAGCTGCTGGGCTTTGGCAGCGGCAAGCGCGGCATCGTGCACGTCATCGGCCCGGAGCAAGGCGCCACCCAGCCGGGAATGACCATCGTCTGCGGCGATTCGCATACCGCCACCCACGGCGCTTTCGGGGCGCTGGCGTTCGGCATCGGCAGCACCGAGGTCGGTCATGTTTTGGCCAGCCAGTGCCTGTTGCAGCGCCGGCCGAAAACCATGGCGATCACCGTCGAAGGCCGGCTGCCCGAGTACGCCACCGCGAAGGATCTGATCCTGCATATCATCGGTCGCATCGGGGTCGATGGCGGCACCGGACACGTCATCGAATACCGCGGTCCGGCGATCCGTGCGCTGGACATGGACGCGCGCATGACCTTGTGCAACATGTCGATCGAAGCCGGTGCCCGCGCCGGTCTGGTTGCGCCTGACGGCGTGACCATCGAGTGGCTGCGGGGCCGGCCGCGAGTGCCGCAGGGCGAGGCCTTCGAGCGCGCCGCCGCGAACTGGCTCGCGTTGACCACCGACAAGGGCGCGGTGTTTGATCGCGAAGTGTTCATCGACGCCGGCGAGGTGGCGCCGACCATCACCTGGGGCACGCATCCCGGTCAGGTGGTCGCGGTCGACCAGCCGCTGCCCAGCGGCCAGCGCGACGCCGAGCGCCGGGCGCTCGACTACATGGGTTTCGCCGGCGGCAAGCCGGCATTGGGCGAGCGCATCGACGCGGTGTTCGTCGGCTCCTGCACCAACGGCCGCATTTCCGACCTGCGTGCCGCCGCTGCCATCCTGCGCGGCCGGCGGGTCGCCGAGCATGTGCGCATGCTGGTGGTGCCCGGCTCGGATCAGGTCAAACGCCAGGCCGAAGCCGAGGGCCTGGATCGGATATTCCTTGACGCCGGCGCGCAATGGCGCGAACCCGGCTGCTCGATGTGCATCGCCATGAACGGCGACGGCGTGGCGCCCGGCGAGCGCTCGGTGAGCACGTCCAACCGCAACTTCGAGGGCCGGCAAGGCCCCGGCGCGCGCACCGTGCTGGCCAGTCCGGCCACCGCCGCAGCCAGCGCGGTGGCTGGCTGCATTGCCGATCCGCGCCGCTATCCGCCGATTCGCATCGAGGAGGCCGCCTGATGGAACCGCTGAAGACGCTGCACGCCAAGCTGGCGGTTTTCCCGCAGGCCGATATCGACACCGATCAGATCATCCCGGCCCGGTTTCTCACCACCACCGAACGTACCGGCCTGGGCCGGCATTGTTTCGCCGATTGGCGGTTCGATGCCGACGGCAACGAGCGGCCGGGCTTCGCGCTGAACGCGCCGGCCCGTCGCGGCGCCGGTGTGCTGCTGGCCGGGCACAATTTCGGTTGCGGCAGCTCGCGTGAGCACGCGCCCTGGGCGCTGCTCGATTATGGCATCCGGGTGGTGATCAGTACCGGCATCGCCGACATCTTCAAGGGCAATGCGCTGAAGAACGGCCTGCTGCCGATCGTGGTTTCCGAGGCCGACTGGCAGCGTCTGGCGGATCGCGACGGCGCCGGGATCAGCGTCGATCTGCAATCGCTGCGCATCGATCCGGGCGTGGGCGAGCCGATCCCGTTCGAGGTGGAAGCGTTCGCTCGCCGCTGCCTGCTCGATGGCGTCGATCAGATGGGCTATCTGCTGGCCCAGGAGTCCGAGATCGCGGCGTTCGAGGCGAGCCGGGCGGCCTGATGCGCATATTTCGACAGGGCGCGGCTGTGCCGTTGCATCCCGACGGCCGCCGCGTCCGATCCTGTAACCACCTGCCGACTGAAAGATAAGGAATCCATGAAAGCCACCATTGCTGTTCTTCCCGGCGACGGAATCGGTACCGAAGTCGCTGCCGAGGCCGAGCGCCTGCTGCAGCGCATCGCCGAGCGTCACGGCCACACGTTCACTCTCACCACCGGCCTGATCGGCGGCGCGGCCATCGACGCCACCGGCTCGCCGTTGCCGGATGAAACGCTGGCGCTGTGCCAGGCGGCGGATGCGGTGCTTCTGGGTGCGGTGGGCGGGCCGAAGTGGTCCGATCCCAATGCCCCGGTGCGACCGGAGCAGGGCCTGCTGGCGCTGCGCAAGGCGCTGGGCGTCTATGCCAATCTTCGTCCGGTCAAACCGCATCCGGTGGCCGCGCGCCACTCGCCGATCAAGGCCGAAGTGCTGGATGGCGTGGATCTGATGTTCGTGCGCGAGCTGACCGGCGGCAGCTATTTCGGCGAGAAACGGCGCGATGCCGACTCGGCCTTCGATGGCTGCCTGTACACCGTGGCCGAGATCGAGCGGGTGACCCGGCACGCCGGAAAGCTGGCCCGCCAGCGCAGCGGTCGCCTGACCCACGTCGACAAGGCCAATGTGCTGGAAACCTCACGGCTGTGGCGGGCGACGGTGAATCGGGTGATGGCCGAGGAGTTCGGCGATATCGAAGTCGAGCACGTGCTGGTCGATGCCATGGCCATGCACCTGCTGACCCGGCCGTCGAGCTATGACGTGATCCTGACCGAAAACCTGTTCGGCGACATTCTGACCGACGAGGCATCGGTGCTGGCCGGTTCGATGGGCTTGCTGGCGTCGGCTTCGCTGGGTGATGGCGCGAAAGGGCTTTATGAGCCGATTCACGGCTCGGCGCCGGACATTGCCGGTCGAGGTATCGCCAACCCCTACGCAATGCTGTTGTCGGTGGCCCTGCTGCTGCGCCATTCGCTTGGCCTCGACACGGAAGCGGCCGAGGTGGAGCAGGCGGTCTGGCAGGCGCTGGACGAGGGCGCGCTGACTCGCGACCTGGTCGCCGACGGCGCGCTGTCGACTCGCGAAGCGGGCGAGGCGGTCATCCGGCGTTTGCCGAGCGTGCCGGCAAGCAGCGCGGCATGACCGCAGCACTCGTCCAGTTCGAATCGGATCCGGTCGATGACAGCGACAGCGCGTGGCTGCGCGCCATCCTGACCGCGCCGGTCTACGATCTGGTCGAGCAGACGCCGCTGACCGCCGCGCGCGGACTTTCGGCCCGGCTGGGCGCCGAGGTGCTGCTCAAGCGCGAAGACCTTCAGCCGGTGCATTCGTTCAAGCTGCGCGGCGCATACAACCGCCTGCTTCGGCTGACTCAGGCCGAGCGCGAGCGCGGGATACTCGCTGTCTCGGCCGGCAACCACGCACAGGGCGTGGCGATGGCCGCGCGCCGGCTGGGAATCGACGCCTTGATCGTCATGCCGGCTACCACACCGGCGATCAAGAGTCGCGCAGTCGAGGCGCTTGGCGCGCGCATTCTGCTGCACGGCGACAGTTACGACGACGCCGCCCAGCACGGCTTCGAGATCGCCCGTCGTGAAGGCCGGCGGATCATCCACCCGTTCGATGACCGGGCGGTGATTGCCGGGCAGGGCACGGTGGCGATGGAGCTGCTGGCCCAGCACGGTGGTCGGCTGGACGCGGTGTTCATCCCGGTAGGCGGCGGTGGGCTGTGCGCCGGCATGGCGGCGTATATCAAGGCGCTGCGCCCGCAGATCAGGGTAGTTGCGGTCGAGCCCGACGATGCGGCGTGTCTGGCGGCCGCGCTGCGGGCCGGTCGCCCGGTGCCGCTCGACGAGGTGGGGTTGTTCGTCGACGGCTGCGCGGTGCGACAGATCGGCGAGGCCACTTTCCGGGTGCTGAAGGACCGTGTCGACGAAGTGGTTACCGTCGACGCCGATCAGGTCTGCGCCGCGATCCGCGACGTGTTCGAGGATACCCGCGCGTTGGCCGAGCCTGCCGGGGCGCTGGCCATCGCCGGCATGAAACGCTGGGCCGAGGATAATGACGCGCGCGGTGCGACGTTGGTGGCGATCCTTAGCGGCGCCAATATCGGTTTCGAGCGACTGAGCTATGTCGCCGAACGAGCCGAGATCGGCGACCGGCACGAGGCCCTGTTCGGCGTGACCATTCCCGAGCGGCCGGGCAGTTTTCTGGCTTTTGCCCGACTGCTCGGCCGGCGCGCGATCACCGAATTCAACTACCGCTACCGCGACGATCAGAAAGCGCAGGTTTATGTCGGCATCCGCCTCAAGCAGGCCGCCGAGCGCGCGGCACTGCTTGCGACTCTGGCTCAGGCGGGGTTTGCGGCCACCGACTACACCGAAAACGAAACCGCCCGGCAGCATGTCCGTCACCTGATCGGCGGCGACTGTCCGGAACGCGAACGCCTGCTGCGTTTCGAATTTCCCGAGCGGCCGGGCGCGCTGCTGCATTTTCTGGAGACCTTGGGCGGACGCTACAACATCAGCCTGTTCCACTATCGCAGCCACGGCGCGGCCTATGGGCGGGTGCTGGCCGGGTTCGAAGTGCCGCAAAGCGCCGATGCCGCGTTCGCCGCCGATCTGGCGAAGCTGGGTTATTGGTACCAGGAAGAAACCGGAAACCCGGCACTGCGCCAGTTTCTGGGCATGCGGCAGGGCTGATGCGGATGTTGCCGACGGCCCGGCTGGCGAAGTCAGTCGCCGGCAAAAACAATGCGATTGCGGCCCTCGCGCTTGGCGCGATAGAGGGCGGCGTCGGCTTCGCCGATCAGGCTTTCGGCGCTGACGCCGTCGACCGGAATGCGCGATGTCACTCCGATGCTGAAGGTTACTGGCCAGCCCTGGCCCCGAGCTGCAGCGTGCAGCGCCTGGGCACGACGGGTTGCCGCCTCGACATCGTGTCCGGGCAAAACCAGCGCAAATTCTTCTCCGCCGAAGCGGGCCAGCAGCTCGCGGTCGCTGTCGTGGTTGTCGGCAAGGAACTGCGCGATCACCCGCAGCACCCGGTCGCCCTCGAGATGCCCATGGGAGTCGTTGAACGCCTTGAAGTGATCGACATCGATCATGCAGACCGCCAGATGAAGTCCGCGATCCTTGGCGCGCAGCCATTCGCGCTGCAGTCCGGTATCCAGCGCGCGACGGTTCAGCACTCCCGTCAGTGCGTCCTCGGTGGCCAATTCTGCGAGCCTGCGATTAGCGTCTTCCAACTCAGCGGTCCGCTCGGCGATGTGCTGTTCAAGAACCGCATTGGCGGTCGCCAGCCGGCGCGTACGCCACGAGATAAGCAGATGGACGATCAGCGTCGCCAGACTGAGCGCCGCCAGGACGATGCCCGCCCGGCCCCACCCGGCCTGATACCAGGGCGTAGGCGCCAGCAGATGCACGCGGGCCGGCAATACCTCCCGAGCCCCCCGGGTGCGGCCTTCGATGTCGACGATGTAGTTTCCGGGTTCACCGGTGCGCAACATGAGATTGCGATCGTCCGCCCAATCGGTCCAGGCGCCTTCGCGCCGTTCGGTGGTGATCCGATAGCGGAATTGCCGGCCGGGATCGACGGTCAGCAGGCCGAAATTCAGACGAACATCGCCACCCAGCAGCACCTCTATGGGATTTTCGCGGGTGGTGGAAAGACGCAGCGCGCGTGGCGCCTGTCCCGGCTCTGCCGGCATTTGTACGGCCGACAGCGGGGTCACCTGGGTGGCCGGGGGCGGTGCGCCGTCGGACAGGTGCTCGCGCTGAAGCAAACCCATCCAGCTGGCGATCCGCAGCTTGCCGTCGCGCCCCTGTCGCACGGTGCTTACGCCACGACCCTGAGGAGTGTCGAAGCGGACCGGCCTCCATTCGGTTTCGCCTTTGGCGCGCCGCCAGAGGCTGTCGGTATCGTAGGCGTACAGTCCGTCGTCGGCAGGCGCGAGAACCACGTCCATCGGCCGCTCGAACAGCGAGAACGGCAGCCCGTCCGCCTTGGTCCAGCCGCTGCCGCGCCAGGCGTAGACATCGCGCCCGGTCACCGCGTGCACCACGCCATCGAGCTGTTTGATGGCGCTGCCGTGACCGTTGGCGAGGCGCAGGCCGAACGACTCGCCCAAGATGCTGTGCTCGAAGACCTCAGCGGTGCTCAGGTCCACGCGCCAGCGCTGCGGTGCGCCCCGGCTGTCGCCGATCCAGACTTCGCCGGGCTCGATCGATTCCAGGCCCCAGGGGCTGAGCGGCTGAATCTCATGCGAGCCCACCGTATGCCAGCCGCTCGGACCTCGGCCCAGCAGATGCAGCGCTTCCTCGCCGATTGCCCAGGCCCGATCGGCCCGGCCCGGCGCAGGGTGGATTTCGGAGATCAACTCATCTTCGGCAAGCAGTTCCCGCCATTGGTCGGCGCCGGAATGCTCGAGCACCCCGTTGCGGTGCGCGACCAGCAGGCGCTGGCCATCGGCGTGCAGATCGAAGGCCTCCATGGCGATGTGCGGTGTCCGCGTCGCCGTCGGGATGCCGCCAGCGAGCTGCATTTTCGAGAGTCCTCGCGAGCCGGCCAGCCAAAGCGCCTCCTGATGCCATTCGGCTCCATAGATCCACCCGGATACGCCATTCTCCGGGCCGAAATAGCTCCACGGCAGCTCTACCGAGAGCCGTTCGATGCCCTGTTCGCTGCCGATCCATACCCCGCCATCGCGATCGCGATGCAGCGACATCGCTGCGCCACCGGCCAGCCTTGTCTGGCTGACCGCAACACCATCCTCGGTGAACCGATACAGGCTGCCCAGCAAGGTGCCCACCACGAAGCCGCCGTCGCCGAGCGCCGCCACTTCGTAGGGCGACTCCCCGGCTTCGTCGCGCCACGGTGCAGGGCCGAGGCGACGGATAGCGTCGTTCTCCAGAACGTGGATGCCGTCGTGCGCGACCACCACCGTCCGCTGTCCGTGCCGCGCCAGCCCGGCGACAATCTGGTCCGCAAAGCGCCCCGCGCCGCGGATGTCGACCGGCATGCCGTCGCGGATGTACACCAGCCCGCGCCCCGCGATGCGCGCCAGCAGCGAGCGGCCGTCGGAATAGAAGCTTCGCAGGCCCTCAGGCAATGGCCAGTGACGATGGGCGCCATCGGCGGCGAACAGGAACAGGCCGGCGTCGGTGTGCAGGTAGACACCGTCCGGCAGGGCGAGGGTCTGCCAGACCGTTCCGATGTCGGTCGCACCGGCCAGCTTTGGCAGCTCGCCACGCAGCTCGCGATACACCAGCGTTCCGGTTGCATCCGGCTCCAGGGCGCCAAAGTTATCGACGCCGCCGACAAGGAGCCGACCGGAGCCATCGATTGCCAGCGTTCGCGCCACTGCGTCTCCGGGCAGGCTGATCCGCTGCCATTGGTGACCGTCGAAGCGCAGCACGCCCTCGACGTTGGCGGCGTAAATCCAGCCATGATCGTCGCCGACCACCGACAGCACATGCGGGAGCGCGTGCAAATCGTCCGGGCCGAAGCGCATCGACAGAGGCGAGCCTTGCCAGGCATCCTGCGCCCGGCCATCGGCCGCCATGGTGCCGACGCTTCCAGTCAGCGCGAACCAGGCCAGTGTCGATGCGACCAAGCTGCGCTTGGCTGCACTCAACACGCATGTACGCAGCGACGCCCGCCCGGATGCGGGTTCGGTGGGTTCACTGGGGGCATGGCATGTCGCGGTCGCGCGGCAGTATTGCGGCATCCGCGAATCATACCCGCCGGGTTCGCTGAAGCCCAAGACGTTCATGCAGCCTTATCGGCCGTTCGTCGCGTCGGCCTTGGCCGACAGCGCCCGGAGTCCGCCCTGCGCATGTTATGTTGCTGTGCAACATGGCGGGCCGGGGATGCCTTCCGAAGCCTGACGCAGGTCGCCGCCGGGCTGTCGCCGTGCAGCCGGATTCGGCGCACCCGGCCGGCGGGCAACGCGGCCATGCCGGGCAAGGCCGCCAATCGACACTGGCGCATTCCGAATTCATTTCCCAACAAAAAACCATCGACATGAATCCCAACATCCCAGCACACGCCGGAGTCGGCCAGTCGCCCGTTCAAGCACCGGTCAAGGCACATAAATTTGGCGGCTCCAGCATGGCCGATGCGGCCTGCATCCAGAAGGTCGCGCGAATCCTCGATCAGGCCGACGAGCCGGTCCAGGTGATCGTGGTCTCCGCCATGCGTGGCACCACCGACGGTCTGATCGAGCTGATCGACACGGCGCTGGCCGACGGCGACTGGCAGACCGGCCTGGAAACCCTGCTTCGCCGTCACCGCGATGCGGCCGAAGCGATCGAGGCGTGGTCGGGCATCGGCGTTTTTCCGTCGATCGAGCAGGACTTCGCGCTGCTCGCCGATCAACTGCACGCCATACAGTTGCTCGGCGATGCCAGCCATGAGGTGCGCGAGCGCATCGTCGGGCTCGGCGAGCTGTGGTCGGCCCGGCTGCTGGCGGCCCTGCTGTCGAAGCAAGCGCAGTCGGTACCGGTGCTCGATGCTCGCGAGGTGCTGACCGTCGCGGCCGGCGAACTCGGCCCGCGCGTGGACTGGACCGGCAGCGCCGAGGCGGTGGCCGCCTGGCGTCAGGCCCATCCGGCGCCCCGGGTGGTGGTCACCGGCTTCATCGCCCGCGACCCGGCCGGCAAGCCGACCACGCTCGGCCGCAACGGCAGCGATCTTTCGGGCGCGATCTTCGCCGTGCTGTTCGGCGCCGCCGAGCTGACCATCTGGACCGACGTCGAGGGCGTGTTTTCGGCCGATCCGCGACTGGTGCCCGAGGCGGTTTCGCTGCCCAGCCTGACCTATGCCGAGGCCTGCGAACTGGCCTATTTCGGTGCCAAGGTGATTCACCCGCAAACCATGGCGCCGGCGATCGCCCATGGCCTGCCGCTGCGCATCCGCAACACCTTCCTGCCGGATCATCCCGGCACCCGCATCGATGGGGGGACAGCGACCTTCGATCGCCCGGTCAGTGGCCTCACCCTGGTCTCCGGCATGGCGATTCTGGAGCTGGCCGGCAGCGGACTGATCGGCGTACCCGGCACCGCCCAGCGAGTGTTCGCGGCGCTGCACGCCGCCGCGGTTTCGGTGGTGATGATTTCCCAAGGCTCCTCCGAGCACTCCATCTGCTGCGTGGTGCGACGTGGCGACGCTGAGCGCGGCGCGCGGGCGCTGAGCGAGGCATTTGCCATCGAGCTGGCGGCCGGCCACGTCCAGGGCGTCGGCCTGACCTCCGATATCAGCGTGCTGGCGGCGGTGGGCGAAGGCATGGCCGGTGCGCCGGGCATCGCCGCGCAGCTGTTCGGCGCGCTGTCCGGCGCGCGGGTCAATGTTCGCGCCATCGCCCAGGGTGCGTCCGAACGCAACATCTCCGCCGCCATCGCCAGCGCCGATTCCACGCGCGCGCTGCGCGCCGCGCATGCGGCTTTCTGGCTGTCGCCGCAGACCGTGGCCATCGCCCTGGTCGGGCCGGGCCGGGTCGGCCAGACCCTGTTGTCTCAGCTGGAAGCGGCCCGCGAGCGCCTGCGCGGCGATTTCAATCTCGATCTGCGCCTGCTGGCGGTCGCCAACAGCCGGCAGATGCATCTGGCCCAGCGACCGCTCGAGCCATCGCACTGGCAGGCCGCGCTCGCCGGCGATACGGTGGCCAGCGATGGCGATGCGCTGGCCGAGCACTTGCTCGGGGCGCATCTGCCGCACTCACTGATCATCGACTGCTCGGCCAGCGACCGGGTCGCCCAGCATTATCCCGGCTGGCTGGCGCGCGGCATTCACGTGATCACGCCCAACAAGCACGCCGGTAGCGGGCCGCTGGCGCGCTATGAGGCAATCCGCGCCGCCAGCCGGGCCAGCGGTGCCCGGTTCCGCTACGAGGCGACGGTCGGCGCCGGCCTGCCGGTGATCGGTACGCTGCGCGATCTGCTCGACAGCGGCGACGTGCTGTACTCGATCGAGGGCATGTTCTCCGGCACGCTGGCCTGGCTGTTCAATCGCTACGACGGCAGCGAGCCGTTTTCGGCCCTGGTCCGCGAAGCCCAGAAACTCGGCTATACCGAGCCCGACCCGCGCGAGGACCTGTCCGGTCTGGACGTGGCGCGCAAACTGGTGATCCTGGCCCGCGAGGCCGGCTGGCCGCTGTCGCTCGACGATGTCCAGGTCGAAAGCCTGGTGCCTCCGGCGCTACGCGAGGTGGATAGCGCCGCTGCGCTGGCGGGTCTGGAGGCGATGGATGCCGACATGGCCGCCCGGCTCACGGCGGAACGCGCCAACGGCAAAGTGTTGCGCTACGTCGCCAGTCTCGATCAATCCGGCAAGGCTCGGGTCGGTCTGGCCGCGCTCGGGCCCGAGCACGCCTTCTCGCACACCCGGCTGACCGACAACATCGTCCAGTTCACCACCGAGCGCTACGCCGAAAACCCGCTGGTGGTGCAGGGGCCGGGCGCTGGCCCGGAGGTGACTGCCGGCGGCGTGTTCGCCGACCTGCTGCGGGTCGCCTCGCATCTGGGATCGCCGCTGTGACCGGTGCCTGGGCGCAGGCCTTCGCGCCGGCCAGCGTTGGCAATGTCGCCGCCGGCTTCGATCTGCTCGGTCACAGCCTGTTGGGTGCCGGCGACCGCGCCCGGGTCGAGATCATCGACGAGCCGACGGTGCGGATCACCGCCGTGCGCGGCGGTCCGGATTCGATCCCGCTGGACGCGGCCCGCAACACCGCCGGCGCGGCGCTGATCGCCCTGCGGGCCTTTCGCGGACTGCGCCATGGTTTCGCGCTCGAAATCGACAAGGGCATTCCGCTGGGTTCCGGGATGGGTGGCTCGGCCGCTTCGGCCGCCGCAGCGCTGGTTGCCGCCAACGCCTTGTTGGCCGACCCCTTGCCGATCGAGGCGCTGTATCCGTTTGCCCTCGATGGCGAAACCGTGGCCAGTGGAGGCCGTCACGGCGACAACGTAGCGCCCAGTCTGATCGGCGGCCTGGTGCTTGCGCTGCCGGATCGGATGATCCGGGTGCCGGTGCCGGCGTCGATTCATTGCGCCCTGGTCCATCCCCATCAGGTGCTGGAAACCCGAGCCGCACGGCTTGCGCTGACCGCGCCGTATCCGCTTGAGGAGGTGACCGGTCAATCCGCCCTGCTGGCGCAGCTGCTGCTGGGCTGCGAGCGCGGCGACATCGAGCTGATCCAGCGTGGCCTGCGCGACATTCTGATCGAACCGCGCCGCGCGCCGCTGGTGCCCGGCTTCGCCGACGTGAAACAAGCCGCGCTGTCGGCCGGTGCGCTGGGCGCCAGCCTGTCGGGCGCCGGCCCCAGCCTGTTCGCCTGGGCCGTCGACCGGGCCAGCGCCGAAACCATAGCGGACGCCATGGCCCAGGCGTTCTCGGACCACCACATCGAATGCGACCGCTGGATCTCGCCGGTTGCCGGACCGGGCGCGGAGGTCATCCAATGCACTATCTGAGCACCCGAGCACAGGCGCCCGGGCTGTCGCTGAGCAAGGCCCTGGCCCAGGGCCTGGCGCCCGATGGCGGCCTCTACGTGCCGGCTCATCTGCCGATGTTCACGGTCGAGGATTTCGACGGCTGCGAACGCCTGCCGGAAGTGGCCGAGCGGCTGCTGGCGCCGTTCTGCGCCGGCGACCCGCTGGCCGAGGCGCTGCCGGAACTGTGCCGAAACGCGCTCGATCTGCCGATCACGCTCAGCCGACTGCCCGGTGAAAATGACTACCTGCTGGAGCTGTGCCACGGGCCCAGCGCGGCGTTCAAGGATTTCGCCGCGCGCTTCCTCGCCGAATGCCTGGCGCATGTCCGGCCGGCCGATGCGCCGGAGCTGACCATTCTGGTCGCCACCTCCGGCGATACCGGTGCGGCGGTCGCGGCGGCGTTTCATCGACGGCCCGGATTTCGCGTCGTGATCCTGTATCCCGATGGCCGGGTCTCGCCCCGGCAGGCGCACATGCTGGGCGCGCTGGGCGACAACGTGACCAGTCTGCGGGTGGCCGGAACCTTCGACGACTGTCAGCGCCTGGCCAAGCAAGCCTTGAACGACAGCGCGCTGCGCCAGCGACTGGCGCTGTCCTCTGCCAACAGCATCAGTCTGGGTCGGCTGCTGCCGCAGATGGCCTACTACGCCTGGGCCGCGCTCGGTTTCTGGCGCGGACACGGTCAGCCGCTCAACTTCGTCATCCCGACCGGCAATCTGGGCAATGCCCTGGCTGCGGTGCTGGCACGCACGCTCGGCCTGCCGATCGGCGAGATCGTGCTGGCCTGCAATGCCAACCGTACCCTGCCGGATTTCTTTTCCGGTGCCGATTACGCCGGACGGCCGAGCGTGGCCACGCTCGCCAACGCCATGGATGTCGGCGACCCGAGCAACTTCGAGCGACTGCGCTGGCTGTTTCCCGACAACGCCGAACTGCGCGCAGCGCTCACGGCGCGCTCGATCGACGATGACGCCATTCGCCGCCGGCTGGCGATGGCTGCCGCGCAGGGCACGGTGGTGTGTCCGCACACCGCCATCGCGCTTGAGGTACTGGCCGATCTGCGCAGCGCAGGCGACACCCGGCCCTGGGCGGCGGTGGCGACCGCGCATGCCGCCAAGTTCGAGGCGGTGCTGCGGGAGGCGGTCGGCTTCGAGCCGGAACCGCCGCAGGCGATGAAGGACTGGCTCGACCGACCGGACCGCTCCGAGCCGTTGGCCGCCGACTATCCCGCGCTGGTGCAGCGGCTGACTGGCTGAACGATGGCGTGTGGCGCACGGTCGCCAACCGCGCCGGTGCGCGGGAACAGCATCGGCGAAGGGCCGATTGGCGGTCACCGGCTGCGCAGCCGGCGCGCCACCGCCGGCCTGAACAACAGCGCCATACCGACGCCGACGACAAAGCCGAACACGTGCGCCCACCAGGCCGCCATGCCGAACGCCGGCCCGACGTAGGCGAACAGGCCCTGGATGAACGCCCAGATGCCGATCATCAGCCAGGCACGGACCCGGATGAATTCCAGATACAGGCCCAGCGGCAGCACAAAGCCCAAGCGGGCTGCTGGAAACAGCACCAGAAATGCCGCGATCAGGGCGGAAATCGCGCCGCTGGCCCCGACGATCAGCAAGCGATCATCGCCGGCCATCAGAATCGCTGCAAACAGATTGGACAGCGCGCCGCTGAACACGAACAGGATCAGGAATCTCCCGGCGCCCAGCGCGCGTTCGGCGGGCAAGCCGAAGATGACCAGAAACAGCATGTTGCCCATCAGATGGAGCCAGTCGGCGTGAATGAAGATCGCGCTGAACAGGCTCAACAGGTGCCGGTCCGACAGCACGCTCTGCCACTGCGAAATCGCAGTGATGTCAGTTTGCGACAGCGTGCCCCAACGCAGCAGCGCATCCGCCCGGGCTGCCGGGTCGCCAAGACTGGCCAACCAGACGAATGCCGCCATCGACGCCAGCACCAGCAATGGCGTGGCCCAGCGGGCGCCGGGCGGCCTGCGCGACGGAACATGGACGAACATCATCGGCTGGCGCTTCCTGGTTGCTGGTGCATCAGGGGCGGGACACCAGCACCGGCCGGCCGTCGATCTCGACTACCGCGCCATCGCGCCGGATTTCGATCAGCTTCAGCCGTGGACTGATCTGCGCGCCTTCGCTCAAACGCCGGTCGTTGAAGACCACGAACCGACTCTGCGGATCTTCGCTGAACACATGCAGGCTGAAACTGAGGTCCGGCGTATCGGCTCGCTCGGCGACCGACAGTTCGGCGAATCGCGGCAGCTCGGTCGTCGGGTTCTGTGCCGTCGCCGGTGGCCCTGCGGGGGCGGGCGCTGCGGCTGAAGACTCTGGCGGTGCCGGGGCCGCGGTCGCCGCGTCATTCGCCCCGCGCTCCCGGACAATCGGTACAGGCGTGGCGCGCTGCGAAATGGCTTCGAGCCGGGCGCGCAGGCGCTCGAGCTCCTCGGTGCTCGCTGGTCCCTCGACGGCTGCGGCAGTTGGCGGTGGACTCGGCTGGGTCGCTGGCGTGGAATCCGGTACCGGCGCGGGCGGAGGTGCTGGCTGCACCGCCGGCGGCCTCGCCACCGGTGCGTCCGGGAGACGCCCCGATGGCGCCGAATCGGCAGTCGCAGGCTCGGGCGGCGCGTCGGGCGGCGACAGCCTCGATGCTGTCGCTGGTATCGCGCTCGGAACTTCGGCGTCGACCGGCGCCGAGCGGCCGTTGGCTGCCGTGGGCGTGCTCACGTCCGGCCCATGCTGCCGCCCCAGCCACCACGCGGTCATGGCAACCAGCACCAGACCGGCGGCAAACCACGGCCAGGCCGGGAACGCGCGCCGCGCCGGATGCCGGTTGGCGGGCATCTGTGCCATCAGGTCGGGCGCCTGGCCCAGGCGACGCTGGGCTTCGGACTTGCGCAGCGCTTCCAGAATCAGCGACATCGCCTGGCGGCCTCCGGACTCACAATTGGCGCCGCAAGGTGGGGCCGCCGTCCAGGGTACTGGTCACCGCGAACAGGGTCTCCGGCCCGACCACGCCGTCGGCGACCAATCCATAGGACAGTTGCAGGCGCTGCACGCTCGCCTCCAGCGTCTCATCGAACTGTCGTGGTCCGACGCCGGCGGCGTCTTCGGCGGGGGCTTCATCGGATCCCGGGCCATCGCGCACCAGTTGCGCGAACAGCCAGTCCACCGTCGGCCCGGTATCGCCCCGCCGCACCGGCAGCGCGATGAATCCGGGCGCCCGCCAGACCGCAAAAAACTCGCCCCGCCAGTAGCGCTCCAGTTGGGTGCGATCGATATCGAACACTTCGCCGCCCAGAATCAACCGCGCCCGCACCGCATCGAGCCCGGTCACGATAACGTGCACACTGCGGCCATCGATGCGCAGCGGCAGAATCACCGGCCGGCCCAACGCGGCAACTTTGCTCAGGCTGCCGCTGCCGCGCAAACAGAACACGCCAGGAGCCACCTCCGGGGGGCACCGGCGGGCGATGTTGACGTCGGCCTGTTCGGCACGCAGCCGCCACAGCGCCAACAGACGATTCCAGGCCGGCAGGTCCGCGCTTTCGCTTTCGCTCAGCCGCGCAGCCAGAGCCGCGCTGTCCAGATAAGGCACCGCTGGCGACCCGCGATCGGCGCCGTTGGACTGCGCCGTTTGGTCTTCCCCAGCGCTGGGTGCCGTGGCGACCGCTTCCCTCCGCGGTTCGGGCCAAAGCCACAAAGTCGCCAACAGCGCAACGAGTCCGGCCGCGACCAGCCAGGCCAGGCGCGGCGCGGAACGCAACTTGAGCACGGGCGCCAAGGTCTCCGCTGCCGCCTGATCGACCAGTCGCTCGCCGACCGGATTCTGGTCGCGAGCGTAGCCGGCCAGCAGGGCGCGCTCGGCGACCACGTTGAGCAGGCGCGGCACGCCGCCCGAGTGTTTGTGCAGCTGCTTGACCGCCAGACGGGTGAATGGAAAGCGCGTGCAGCCGGCCACCGACAGGCGATGACGCAGGTAGGCTTCCGATTCGGCTTCGTCGAGCGGCGTGAGGTGGTAGCGCGCGGTAATCCGCTGGGCCAGCTGGCGCAGGTCCGGGTCGGCCAGTCGCTCGCGCAGCTCGGGCTGGCCCAGCAGGATGATCTGAAGAAGCTTCTGGGTCGCGGTTTCCAGATTGGTCAGCAGCCGAACCTGCTCCAGCGACGCGCGCGACAGTTCCTGCGCCTCATCGATCAACAGCACCACGCGCTTGCCCTGGGCATAGGCGCGAAGCAGATGCTCGTTGAGCAGATCGACCAGCGGCTTGAGCGCGGGCTTGCCGCCCTTGCCGCGCTCGATGACGCCCAGTTCCTCGCAGATCGTCTGCAGCAACTCTTCCGGCGACAGATGCGGGTTGAGCACCAGCGCCGCCTGGGTGTCCTCGGGCAATTGGTCGAGCAGCAGGCGGCTCAGCGTGGTCTTGCCGGTGCCCACTTCGCCGGTGAGCTGGACGAACCCGCCGCTGCCGCCCTGGCCGATGCCGAACAGCAGGTGCGCCAAGGCATCCCGGTGGCGCTCGCTCAGGTAGACGAAGCGCGGATCCGGGGTAATCGAGAACGGCGCCTCCTTCAGGCCGTAAAACTCGAAATACATGGCTGGGCTCGTGGACAGGGCTTCATAGCCTGCCATGAAACGCAGCGAATTGCGCCGTCCAGTCGTCCGCACTGGCAGCCGCAGTCACCCGACACGGGTCGCCGCAAGCCATGGCACCGACGGCCTATCCAGCGGTCAGCCCTCCGGGCGACCGGACTATCGATCCGGCAGGCAAACCCGACGAAGTTGCGTCGGGCGAGTAGCCCGGCTCAGGCTGCAGGCCGCAGGCCGCAAGCCGGGACCGCTGGCTGCAGAAGTCACCGCGATGGAGAATTCCTGCCGGGTCAATAACGGGGAAGCATGTCGGACGCTATCGGTGCGATCCGTGTCGCGGCGGAGCGGCCGCGCCAGCGGCGCGGTCAATGCCGGTCGAGCCATCGGCCGGCGTTGCATCAGCTGAGGACAAAGCTCACCCGCATGACCACCCGATAACTCCTGATCGCCCCCTCATCGACCATCACCTTCTGCTCGGCAATCCACGCGCTTCGAATCCCGTCGAGCGACTCGCTGGCCTTGGTGATGCCTTTGGCGATGGCATCTTCGAAGCTCTGGCTGGACTCGGAGGAAATTTCGATTATTTTCGCGACGCTCATGGTCGTTCTCCTGTTGCGAAGACATCGGGGGAGCGAGCGGCCGAAAGCCGCCGCGCCCACCCGAGCCGGTTCAGTCGACCCGGTTCAGTCAACCTTGACCTTCTTGGTCTTGTTCGATTTGGCTTTCGGAATGATGATTTCCAGCACGCCTTTGTCGGCATGTGCGGTCACCTTGTCCGAATCGGCGGTGTCCGGGAGCGCGAAGCGCCGGTAGAACGCACCGCTGAAGCGCTCTACGCGCCGATAGCCCTCCCGCTCGTCTTTCACCTCTTCCTTGCGCTCGCCGCGGATGGTCAACATGCCGTTTTCCAGCGTGATGTCGATGGCCTTTGGGTCGACGCCAGGAACGTCGGCGCGGACCAGATAACGGCCCGGCTCTTCCTTGATGTCGATTTGCGGGCTCCAGCCCAGGGCCGCAGCGTCGTCGTCCAGCTCGCTCAGCCAGCGCCAAGGGCGCATGCCCATCATGCTGGCCATCTCATCGCTCAACAGCGGAAACATATGGGGGGATTCGCGTTTCAACAGTCTCATGGCACGGCCTCCGTTCGAGTCGATCAAAGGATTGGCCTCGCCGTCGGCGGCGGGTGTCGGCACAGACTGAGCGAATCGCTGGCTCATCGACGCCGGCTCGGCGCGTCGCGGGGGCAGGCTCAGTATGGTTTTGCCCGTCGGCCGACGGTTGACGAACGTCAATCCACGGGCCCGACACGCGCCTTTCGGGGCCGGCGGTGCGACCGCCGGGTGTCGCCATCGAGGGACTCGGAAGGGAACGTTCATGGCCATGTTCCATGTTCGGGTAGCCCGGCTTGCAGCGCAGCGAAAAGCCGGGGCTGGCGTATGGCCAGACGCCAGCAAGTCACCCGACGCCGGGTGTCATCCGGTCGAACCGAACGGTGTATCGGATGCAGGCGCACTCACGAGCGAAACCCGGCTGGCAGACCCTGCTCTTCGGCCCACTTACTGATGATGGAAAGCGCAGCGGCTGCGATGGTCATGGCATTCGCGTCGAGCGGCATTTCTTCGTAGACGTGAACATTCGCAGCCCACAGACGGTGTGCATCATGTTGGCGATGTGGGTTGGCAAAATGGCCTCGTTGCGAAGCTGCACGATCAATGCCGCCGGACCTCGCGGCGGATTCTCGGCGAAATGCTTGCGCCATACAGTCAGCACCAGGCGGACCACGGCGGTGCGAGCCTGTTCGATGTTTACGTCTGGCGGCTGGGCGGGTGATGCCGGAACGTCGGGTGACCGGGGCGTGGCGGCTGCGGTTGGCCGCGCGAAGCTCGCCTGCGTTGAGTGGCGATTGACCAGCTTGGTGCTTCGGCAGACCGAACAGGGTGCCTGCCAGCGAACAATCTTTCCGACATGGCCGAGTTGCCGGCAGACGTGATTCACTGGTTGTCGTGGCTTGATTCCAAGCGCTTCCGACAGGCAGTCGTCGCACACCTTATCCGGCGCGATGCGACACCGGGCGGTCAGTCCTGCCCGGCCAGCGCCGCCAGCGCCTGGCGCACCGTGTCCAGCGTGGCTTCGCTGCTCAGCTGGCCAACCGGGCTTTCGCCGAGTACCAGCGTGCCGGCCTCGGTTTGGAGAAGGCTGGTGGCTTCGGATTTCAGGCGGGCGATCAACTGCCCTGCTTCCCGGGGCGAGGCGTGGCCTTCGCTTTGCAGCAGGGTCTGGCCGTCGGCGTCGGTCAGCTTGAAGTAAAACCGGCCGTCCGATTCGCGGTACTGCTTGAACGCGGGCTTTGCGGACTTGCTCTGCGCCTTGACGTGGGCTTCGCTGCGCTTGGCCGGCACCGGGCGCAGGCCAACCGCAGCGCGCAGCCGGGCGAGGAAGGGCGTGGCGATGGACCGGGCCTTGGCCGCGCCGGCGATCAGCACGGCTTCGATGGCATCCGGGTCGGCGATCAGCGACGCATAGCGCGCGCGCATCGGCGCCAGCGCGCCGTCGATGGTTTCGAACAAGCGCTGCTTGGCCTCGCCCCAGGCCAGGCCGGCGCGCAGGTCTGCGGCGTAGGCGTCAGCCTGGTCGGCGCTGGCGAAGGCGGCAAACAGCGTATGCAGGGCATTGCTCTGTGGATCCTTGGGCTCGCCGGGCGCGCGCGAATCGGTGACGATCTTCATGATCGCCTCGCGCAGCGCCGCGCTGCCGCCCTCGAACAGCGGAATGGTGTTGTCGTAGCTTTTGGACATCTTGCGCCCGTCGAGGCCGGGCAGGGTGGCCACCGACTCGTCCACGGCCGCTTCCGGCAGGGTGAAGATCGCCTCGCCGAACAGATGATTGAAGCGCTGGCCGATGTCGCGGGCCATTTCGATGTGCTGCACCTGGTCGCGGCCGACCGGCACGCTGTGGGCGTTGAAGATGAGGATGTCGGCAGCCATCAGCACCGGGTAGCAGAACAGGCCCATGGTGATGCCGGCGTCCGGGTCGCTGCCGCTGGCCGCGTTGGCGTCGGTGGCGGCCTTGTAGGCGTGCGCGCGATTGAGCAGGCCCTTGCCGGCCACGCAGGTCAGCAGCCAGGTCAGCTCGGTGATCTCCGGCACGTCGGACTGGCGATAGAACACCACGCGCTCCGGGTCCAGGCCGGCGGCCAGCCAGGTTGCGGCGATCTCCAGGCGCGAGCGGGCGATGCGCGCCGGGTCGTCGCACTTGATCAGGGCGTGGTAGTCGGCCAGAAACAGAAAGCTGTCGGCAGCCGGGTCGCGGCTGGCCAGGATGGCCGGCCGGATGGCGCCGACATAGTTGCCCAGGTGGGGAGTGCCGGTGGTGGTGATCCCGGTCAGTATGCGGCGACGCTCGGACATGAGTGCAAAGGCGTGGCGAAGAATCGGCAAGTTTAGCGCGCAGCCAACCCCGTCGCCCGCATTGGCGCGTTGAAGGTGACGCAGTGTTCGAATCACCCACTCATCGCCGAGGAGAATCCCATGACTTTCCTGCCCCGCACCGTGCTGGTCGCCGCCGCACTCGCCGCCGCCCTGCTGACGGCCGGTTCCGCCCACGCCGGTCACCGCAGCCCACTGGTCGCGCTGGAACTTTATGATCGCGACACCGGCCAGCCGCTGCCGATCCACGAGCATCGCGGTCGGTCGCACGTGCCCGGTACGCCCGGCCATCGCTACGCCGTGCGGCTGCGCAATCACAGTCCGGAGCGCGTGCTGGTGGTGCTCTCGGTCGACGGCGTGAACGCGGTCACCGGCGAGGACGCCGATCCGCAGCAGTCGGGTTACGTGCTGGAGCCCGGCCAGACCGCCGACATCAACGGCTGGCGCAAGAGTCTGTCGGACGTCGCGCAGTTCGTGTTCACCGATCTCGACCACAGCTACGCCGCGCGCACCGGTCGGCCTGCCAATGTCGGCGTGGTCGGCGTTGCCGTGTTTCGCGAAAAACCGCGACCGGCATCGCCGCCGCTCGCCTCGGCACCGCTGCGCGAGCGCTCCAAGGCATCGGCCGAAGCATCCGCCGCGCTGCGCGACGAGGCCGAAAGCGTGGGCCGCTCGCTGGGCACCGGTCACGGCCAGCGCGAGTGGGCGCCGACCCGGCACACCGCATTCGAACGCGCCAGCCGCCGGCCGGCCCAGGTATCCGAGCTTCACTACGACAGCCGCGAACGGTTGATCGCCGCTGGCGTCATTCCCGTGCCGCAGCCGATTGCTTCGGCGCCGCGCGCGTTTCCCGGCGGCTTCGTACCGGACCCGCGGTGAGCCGAATGGCCTGTCGTGCGTGCGCTCCTGATTTGTAGCGCGCGCACGACGCGGCGGGATGCGCGGCCGGCACACCCGTCGTATCGACAGACTCCGACCCAGGGCGCTACACCCGGCCGAACGTCGTTGGCTGCGCTGGCCGGAACGCGCAGGCCAAAGCGCCGCTGCTGACCAGCAACAGCGGTATCGGGCTGGCTCGAAATGCACCGTGCGGCAGCGCCCGCAATCCGGCAAACTGATCCGATGGACCGCTACGAACGCATTCTCGCCATTCATCGCCTGCTGAAGTCCGCGCGCTATCCGGTCGCGCTCAAGCGCCTGCAGGACGAAACCAACGCCTCGCGCGCCACGGTTTATCGCGACATCGCTTTTCTGCGCGATGCCCTGGGCGCGCCGATCGACAGCGAAGGCGAATCCGGCTTTCACTACAACCTGGATGAAGGCGCGCGTTTCGAACTGCCCGGCCTGTGGCTGAATTCCGAAGAGCTGCATGCCCTGCTGGCCGCCCACCAGCTGCTCGACCGCACCGGCCCCGGCGTGCTGGGCAGCGCGCTGGCGCCGCTGAAGGGCCGCATCGACGGCCTGCTGGCCCAGCAGTCGGGTGGCAAGCGCTGGCCGATCGAGCGCATCCGGGTGATCGCCACCGGCGCGCGCAGCATCGATGAGCAGGCGTTCCGGCTGGTCGCCACCGCCGTGCTGGAGCGTCGGCGTCTGGGCTTCGAATACCACGCCCGCTCGACCGACACGCCGAGCCGGCGCACCGTCTCGCCGCAGCGGCTCACCCACTACCGCGACAACTGGTATCTCGATGCCTGGGATCACCAGCGCGATGGTCTGCGCAGTTTTTCGGTCGACCGCATCCGCGGCGCGCGGGTGCTCGATGAGGTGGCCCTCGACGTTGCCGACGAAGAGCTGAACCGGCAACTGGCGTCGAGCTACGGCATTTTTTCCGGGCCGCCGAAAAACTGGGCGACCATCGTGTTCAATGCCCGCGCCGCCCGCTGGGTGGCCGACGAGCGCTGGCACTCCAAGCAGGAGGGCCGCTTCCTGCCCGATGGCCGCTACGAACTGAAGCTGCCCTACGGCCACTCGCGCGAGCTGCTGATGGACGTGTTGCGCTACGGCGCCGACGCCGAGATCGTGGCTCCGGTCTCGCTGCGCGAGCAGGCCCACACGCTGCTGCAACTGGCGCTTTCGGCCTACAAGGATTCCGCGGATGGCCAACGATAAACCTTCGCTCCCGGTGAAGGCCGAGAGCGGCTCCGGCCGCCGGGTCGCGCTGGTTCTGGGTGCCGGTGGCGCGCGTGGTCTGGCCCATATCGGCGCCATCCAGGCGCTGCTCAGGCGCGAGTATCAAATCGCCGCCATCGGTGGCTCGTCGATGGGGGCCCTGATCGGCGGTGTCCACGCCGCCGGCCGGCTGGACGCCTACCGCGACTGGGCCTGCGCTCTGGAGCGCGGCGATGTGTTCCGCCTGCTCGATTTCACCTTCGGCAACCCAGGCTTCATCAAGGGCGAGCGGGTGATCAACGCCATTCGCGAGTTGGTCGGCGACCATCGCATCGAAGACCTGCCCATTCCCTACATGGCCGTCGCCACCGACCTAAAGCGGCAGCGCGAAGTGTGGCTTACCCGCGGCCCGTTGTTCGACGCCATTCGCGCTTCCATCGCCATCCCGATGGTGCTCACCCCGCACGTCATCAACGGCCGCGAGTTGGTCGATGGCGGCCTGCTGGCGCCGGTGCCGATTGCCGGCACGCGCATGGCCATGGTCGATCTGGTGGTGGCGGTGGATGTCAGCGCACAGGTCGCCCATCGCCCCAATCCACCGGTTTTGGCGTCGGCCGACCCCAAACGGGGCTTGCCGGAAGGGGAGGGCGAAACCGAGTCCGACGCCGACGCATCGAGCCTGCGCGAGCGCATCGGCAATTTCATCGACGGCCTGCTGGAGAAATCGGAGCCGGCCCCGAAACAGCCTGCCCAGGCCAGCATGCTGGAGCTGATGTCGCGCTCGCTGGACACCATGCAGGCCCAGATTGCCCGCTTGCAGCTGGCGCTGGACCCGCCCGACGTGCTGGTCAAGGTGCCGCACGACGTCTGTTTTTTCTACGAGTTCTGGCGCGCGCGGGAGTTGATCGAGATCGGCGAAAAGGCCACCGACAAAGCGCTCGACGCCTACGAAGCCGGATGAGCGCCCCCCGTCGCGAGTCGGACTACTGGAAGCCCGGCTGCCCGACTTGATCGGCATGCTGGGCGATGCGCGCGATGCGCTGGCGATCATAGCCATAGCCAGCCATCCGATTCAGCAGATCGGCGTACAGCGCCGCATCCATGCGCGAATCGCGACTGAAAATCCAGGCGTACTTGCGCCCCGGATGGCCCAGCAGCGCCCACGAGTAATCCTCGGCCACTTCAAGCACCAGCAGATCGGTCTTCAGCGGCCAGATGAACTGCACCTGCCAGTGCGCCCCGTTGCTGCCCGGCACCACGCTGGAAACTCCGGTCCAGCGCTTCTCGGGCGCGTCGAAGCTGGTGCGGAACACATAGACATTGTCGATCCGGCCATCCTCGCGCAGCGTGTACTCATCGCGCGTGGCCACTTTGCCGCGCTCGGGCCAGTAGGGGATGTTGGCGATCACGTGCCAACTGCCCATGAAACGCTTCAGATCCACGGCGGCCTCGGTTTTCAATGGGGGCGGGACATCGCCGGAAGAAGCGCACGACGCCCCCGCCAGTACGATGACCGCCAGGGTGAGCGCCGCAAGCCATTTAAAGCCAGAGCGCGAAGGCGGAAGTCGAGAGTTGTTCATGCGCGCAGTGTGGCGGCCGGCCGGTACACGGCGCGTCAAGAAGCAATCGCAGGATTTGAGACGCGCGCAGGGCAGGGTGGCATCACCATCCACCTCGGAGCCCGCCATGCCCAGCCTGCCCGCCCCCGAACCGAAGCACCCCCGACCGCCACAGCCGGCGCCTCATCCGCCGTGGGTGCGCCACCCGCAGCCGGCCCCGCACGCGCAGCCGGCCCTGTCGCGCTCGCTCTGGCAATGGCTGCTCACCGGCCTGGCATTGATGGCGATCTTCCCCGCCGCCCGCGGCCACAGCGAATGGCTCGGCTGGCTACCGTTCTGGCTAAGCATCGCCCCGGCCATTTCCCTGGCCCTGCTGCACCGCCACAGCCTGGCCCAGCGCCTGCGCCGACAGCCACGCACCGCCCCGGCCCTGGTCTTCACGTCAAAGCCCAACCGCCCCGCCCAGGCCCGCCGCCTGACCCCAGCCAAGGCCGGCGTTCAATCGCATCTGCGCGCGGCGTGAAGCTGATTGCCGAGGCTCGGAATGACGACGAGGCAAGATGATACTGCTGCTGCGATCACGGATTCCGGCGTGATTTTCGGCCGGGTCAATCCCGCACGCCGAGGCGTTTGCGCTCCAAGCGGCGGAGGAATTCTTCCATGATGCGTCGGTACAGGTCTTCGCCCAGGTAGCCGTCTTCGACGCCGGATTCGATGCTCGGGTTGTCGTTGACTTCGATGATCACGGCGCGGTGCGGCAGGGCTTTGAGGTCGACGCCGTACAGGCCGTCGCCGATGTTGGCGCAGGCGCGCAGGGCCAGTTTCACCACGTCCGCAGGGGCCTGGCGGACCGGCAGGGTCTTCCAGCCGCCCACCCGGGCGCGGCCTTGGGCGGCGTGGTTGTAGATCTGCCAGTGGCCGCGCGACATGAAGTACTGGCAGGCATAGAGCGCCTGGCCGTCGAGCACGCCAATGCGCCAGTCGAATTCGGTGTAGACGTATTCCTGGGCCAGCAGCAGGGCGGTTTGCTGGAACAGCTGGTCGGCGGCGGTCTTGAGCTGATCGGGGTTCTCGGCCTTGCTGATGCCGCGCGAGAAGCTGCCGTCGGGGATTTTCAGCACGATGGGAAAGCCCAGCAGGTCGGGCAGGGCGGCCAGTTTGGCCGGGTCGTCGCGGAACAGGATTTCGGTCTTCGGGGTGGGCAGCTTCTTCGATTTGAGCAGGTCGTGGAGGTAGATCTTGTTGGTGCAGCGAAGGATCGAGGTCGGATCGTCGATCACCACCATGTCTTCGCGCTCGGCGCGGTGGGCGAAGCGGTAGGTGTGGTGGTCGAGTGCGGTGGTTTCGCGGATGAACAGGGCGTCGTATTCGGCCAGTCGGGCGAAATCGTTGCGGGTGATCGGGTCGACATCGATGCCCAGCTCGCGCCCGGCGGCGATGAACAGCTTGAGGGCCTTTTTGTCCGACGGCGGCATGGCCTCGGCGGGGTCGTGCAGCATGGCCAGGTCGTAGCGGTATTTGCGCGGCGCGCGGGGTTTGCGCCAGATCTTGCGGCTGAAGCCGTCCAGCGCGGCCGCGAAGGCATCTTCCTGGTCTTCGCTGAGCGCGTTCAGGCCAACCGGGCGGATCGAGGCAATCTGCCACACCCGCTGGCGCTCGAACTGAATCTTGAGAATGGGGCAGGGAAACAGTTCGAACACCTGCCGGGCCAGGTCGGCCAGCGGTGGGTAATGGGTCTGGCCGAAATACACCAGCAGGCCGAAATCGCTGGCGTCGCGGGTGTCGCCGGGCAGAAATTTGCTGAGCCGGGCGTTAAGGTCTTCGATGTCGATGCCGTACAGCGAGCGCCGGCGCAGGTCGTTGATGGTGCGCACACCGGGCAGCACCTTGTGGCCGCGCGCCTCGGCCAGCAGCGAGACGTAGTAGCCCAGGCCGAGGTAACGGAAACTCCGGCACAGGTTGATGACCTGGGTGCGTTCGCTGGCGGCGCTGTCGAACGGCCGCTTGAGGTAGTCGACGGCAGTGACCACGTCGGCCGAGGGGTGCAACTGGCCCCAGTCCGAGGCTTTTTCGACGACGATCTGGAGGCGGCTCATGGCAGTGTCTGACGAGTGTGCGCGCAGTCTGACAGGTGGCGGCCCGACACGGCAGGGGCCAGCCGTGGCGCCGTTGCCGGGCGTTTAGCTTGCCTGCCTGGGGCAGGGCGATCCGGGTTACAGTCCGGCGATGTCGAATCTGCTTTCCAGCCCGCGCGATGCCGTTGCCGCAGACCTGCCCGGCTTGCTCATGCTGGAGGCTGGCTTTCCGGGCGACCGTCTTTCGGCGCGCCAGTATCGTCACCACATCGGCAACCCGGCTGCGCGGTTGCGGGTGATGATCGACGAGGCGCGGGTGGTGGCCAGCAGCCTGTGCCTGTTTCGACGTGGCAGTCGGCTGGCGCGGCTGTATTCGCTGGTGGTCGATCCGGCCCTTCGCGGGCAGGGCCTGGGCGCGCGGCTGCTGTCCGACGCCGAAGCCGGAGCCCTCGCACGCGGCTGTGACCGGCTTCGGCTGGAGGTGCGGGCCGACAATCGGGCCGCCATCGCGCTTTACCGCGCGGCCGGTTTCGCGCCGATCGGCCGGGTGCCGGGCTACTACCAGGACGGCGCCGAGGCGCTGCGCATGGAGAAGCGGCTGGCGGCGTGACTGAGTCGGTTCGGGCTGCGATGCCGGCGTCGACGCGCTAAGGTAGGCGGGCGGCCCCTGTCCCCCGAACCCGCTGCGAGCCTTGCCATGTTTGAAACCATCGAAGCCTATCCCGGCCTGTTGGCGGTCGCCATTTTTCTGGCCCGCATCGCCGACGTGTCGCTGGGCACGGTGCGCAGTCTGGTGGGCTTTCGCGGTTACCGCGCGCTGTCGGCGCTGATCGGTTTCTTCGAGGCGCTGATCTGGGTGCTGGCGGTGCGTCAGGTGCTGGTGCATCTGGATGCCCGGCCCTGGCTGTCGGTGGCCTATGCCGGCGGGTTTGCGGTCGGCACCTTCATCGGCATCTCGCTGGAGCGCGCGCTGGGCGTGGGCCAGGAGCTGGTGCGGGCGATTTCCTATCGGCTGGATGTCAGCCTGGCCGATGGCCTGCGCGAGCACGGCTACCACGTGGTCGAGCTGCAGGGCACCCGGCGCAATCAGGCCCCGGTGCAGGTGCTCTACGTGGTCGAGCGTCGACGCGCGGTGCCCACCCTGCTGCGTCGCCTGCGCGAGCTGGACGAACAGGCGATCTACACGGTCACCGATGTGAAGACCTGCACCGGCGAGGAGCCGGAAGGACCCATGGCGCAGAATGCCCTGCGCGGCAGCCTTCGCAAATAGCAGCGCCAGCCAGCCCATGACTTTGGTCATGGTCAACGCGCGTGGGCGACGTGCTAGCGTAGCCGCCTTGCACACCCATTCGAGGAAGGGAAATGGCGATTGGCTTGCGCTTTTCGAGTCGATGGATACCCGGTCCGGCGGTCATGGCACTGGCCATGGCAACGGCAATGGCGGGCACTGTCCAGGCAGAACGGATTTCCGATGTGAGCGAGACCGAAGACCCTTATCTGTGGCTGGAAGATGTCGGCGGCGATACTGCGCTGGACTGGGTGCGCGCGCGCAATGCCGTCACCCAGGAAAAGTTCGACGCCGATCCGGCCTTCGAGGCGCTGCGCGACGATCTGCTGGCGATTCTCGACTCCGACGAGCGCATTCCGTATGTCAGCAAGTTGGGCGAGCACTACTACAACTTTTGGCGCGATGCCGGCAACGAGCGCGGCATCTGGCGGCGCACGTCGCTTGAGGAATACCGCTCGCCGAAGCCGCGCTGGGAGACCGTGCTCGATCTCGATGCCCTGGCCGAGGCCGAGGGCGAAAATTGGGTCTGGGCCGGCGCCGACTGCCTGCGTCCGGACTACAGCCGCTGCCTGATCTCGCTGTCGCGCGGCGGTGCCGATGCCAATGTCACCCGCGAGTTCGACATGGCCACCCGCAGCTTCGTCGCCGACGGGTTCTCCCGGCCCGAGGCCAAGGGCGGCATGCAGTGGATCGATCGCGACAACGTCTACGTGTTCACCGATTTCGGCGACGGGTCGATGACCGAATCCGGCTACCCGCGGATCGTCAAACAGTGGCGGCGCGGCACGCCGCTCGCCGAAGCCAGTGTGGTCTACGAAGGCAAGCAGGACGACATGTACATCGCCGGGTACCGCGACGACACGCCGGGCTTCGAGCGCGATTTCGTCAGCCGCACGCTGGCCTTCTACAACGATGAGCTGTATCTGCGCGCTGCCGATGGCGCGCTGACCCGGGTGCCGGTGCCCAACAGCGCCAACAAGTCGGTGCATCGCGAATGGCTGCTGCTGGAGCTGCGCGAGCCGCTGACGGCCGGCGGCAAGGACTACGCCGCCGGCGCGCTGCTGGCCGCGCGATTCGATGACTTCATGGCCGGCAAGCAGGACTTCGCGGTGCTGTTCGAGCCCACCGAGCGCAGTTCGCTGGCCAGCTTCTCCACGCTGAAGGATCACGTCGTCATCAACGTGCTGGAAGACGTGAAGAATCGCCTGTACGTGCTCACGCCGGGTCCGTCGGGCTGGGCGCGCGCGCCGCTGGAGGGCGCGCCGGGCTTCGGCACGGTGTCGCTGAGCGCGGTCGACGATGTCGAGTCGAACGCCTACTTCATGACGGTCACCGATTACGTCACGCCGACCACGCTGCTGCACGGCGAGATCGGCGCGCCGCCGCAGAAGCTCAAGCAGTTGCCGGCGTTTTACGACGCCAGCGGGCTTACCATCAGCCAGCATTTCGCGACCAGCGCCGATGGCACGCGCGTGCCGTACTTTATGGTGGCGCGAGAGGGTCTGGCGCTGGACGGCGACAACCCGACCCTGCTTTACGGCTACGGCGGTTTCGAGATTTCGCTCACCCCGGGCTACGACGCCACCGTGGGCCGGGCCTGGACCAGTCAGGGCGGTGTGTACGTGGTGGCCAACATCCGCGGCGGTGGCGAGTACGGCCCGCGCTGGCATCAGGCCGCGCTCAAGGCCAACCGGCCGCGCGCCTACGAGGATTTCGCCGCCGTGGCCCGCGATCTGATCGAGCGCAAGGTCACCCGGCCCGAGCGGCTGGGCATCCGTGGCGGTTCCAACGGCGGGCTTCTGGTCGGCAACATGGTGACCATGTATCCCGACCTGTTCGCCGCCGCGCATTGCGCGGTGCCGCTGCTCGACATGAAGCGCTATCACCGCCTGCTGGCTGGCGCATCGTGGATGGCCGAGTACGGCGATCCGGACATCGCCGAGCAGTGGAACTACATCAAGACCTTCTCGCCCTACCAGAACCTCAAGGCCGACGCGAACTACCCGACCGTGCTGTTCACCACGTCCACGCGCGACGACCGGGTTCACCCCGGCCACGCCCGCAAGATGATGGCGCGCATGGCCGAGCAGGGCCACGACGTGCTGTATTACGAAAACATCGAGGGCGGCCACGGCGGCGCGGCCAACAACAAGCAGTCGGCCTACATGTCGGCGCTGGCCTACACGTTCCTGAAGCAGCAGCTGTTTCCGAAGTAGCGTTATCGCGGCGGGGCGCGCGCCGGTCGCCCTGGCCGGACCTTTCGTGGTGCGCCGCGAATGTTTCCAGACGGGCTCGACGGCGGCAGCAGGCCGACGACGGTTACACAGATCCCGGTCCGGGCGGCCGGCTCACATCAGGCGACGCGGGTCGATGCCCGCGCCGCACCGCACCTCATTGGACATGACGATGAAAATCCTCCGCACCACCGCGCTCGCCGCCCTCGCCCTGACCGTGCTCGCAGCGTGCGGCCGAACCGACAGCCCCGCACCGCCGGCTGCCGCATCGGTATCGCCGCCGGTCGCCGAAACCCGTCCACACCAGGTGGTCGCGCCGCACGGTGCCAGCCGCGAGGACGAGTACTACTGGCTGCGCGACGACAGTCGGCAGGCGCCGGACATGCTGGCTTACCTCAATGCCGAAAACGCCTATGCCGATGCCGTGATGGCGCCACTGGAGCCGCTCAAGGCAACGCTGTACGACGAACTGGTCGGTCGCATCAAGCAGGACGACAGCTCGGTGCCCTATCGACACAAGGACTACTGGTACTACACGCGCTTCGAGGAGGGCAAGGAGTACCCGATCCACGCCCGCCGCAAGGGAAGCATGGAGGCGCCCGAAGAAATCATGCTGGACCTCAACGCGCTGGCCGAGGGCAAGGAGTTCTACCAGATTGGAAACTGGGAAGTCAGCCCCGACCAGACCCTTCTGGCGTACGCTGAGGACACCGTCGGCCGGCGCCAGTACACCCTGCGGATCAAGAACCTGGCAACCGGTGAAACCTTGCCCGATGCGATCACCGGCCTGTCCGCCAGCCTGGCCTGGGCGGCCGACGGCGGCACCGTGTTCTACGTCGAGAACGACCCGGTCACCCTGCTCACCAAGCGGGTCAAGGCGCATGCGCTGGGCAGCGATGCCGGCTCCGACCGGCTGGTCTACGAAGAGGCCGACGAAACGTTCTACATGGGCGTGGGCAAAACCCGCTCGGAGGCGTTCATCTGCATCACCGTCACCAGCACGGTGTCCGACGAGCAGCGCTGCGCGCCGGCCGCCGAGCCGGTCGAGTTCAAGGTGCTGGCGCCGCGCGAACGGGACTTCGAATACAGCGCCGACCATCTGGATGGCCGCTGGGTGATCCGCACCAATCTGGATGCGACCAATTTCAAGCTGATGCAGGCCCCGGAAGACACCTGGGGCGCTCGCAGCGCCTGGACCGATCTGCTGGCCCACGACGCGGCGGTCTACATCGACGGTTTCGAGTTGTTCGACGCGTTCGTCGCGGTCGGCGAGCGTTCCGAGGGGCTGACCCGCATTCGCCTGCTGCGCGAGGGCCGGGCCGACGAGTACGTCAGCGCCGACGAGCCGGCCTATGCCATGGGTCTGGCCGCCAATGCCGAACCGAACACGCGCCTGCTGCGCTACACCTACACCTCGCTGACCACGCCGGCCACCACCTACGAGCTGGATACCGAAACCGGCGAGCGCACCCTGCTCAAGGAGCAGCCGGTGCTGGGCGGTTTCGATAAAGCCAACTACATCACCGAGCGGCTGTGGGTGACCGCCCGCGACGGCACCCAGGTGCCGGTCAGTCTGGTCTATCGCACGGGCTTCGAGAAGAACGGCAGCGCAGCACTGTTGCAGTATGGTTACGGCTCCTACGGCGCCAGCATGGATCCGCGATTCAACGGCAACGTCATCAGCCTGCTCGATCGCGGCATGGTCTATGCCATCGCCCACATCCGGGGCGGCCAGGAAATGGGCCGCTCCTGGTACGACAACGGCAAGCTGCTGAACAAGCTCAACACCTTCACCGATTTCATCGATGTCACCAATGCGCTGGTCGCCGAAGGCTATGCTGCGCCCGACCGGGTGGCGGCCATGGGCGGCAGCGCCGGTGGCCTGCTGATGGGTGCGGTCAGCAACATGGCGCCGGAAAAATACAGCGCCATTCTGACCCTGGTGCCGTTCGTCGATGTGGTGACCACCATGCTCGACCCGAGCATTCCGCTGACCACCAACGAATACGACGAATGGGGCAATCCGGAAGACCCGGCGTATTACGACTACATGCTGTCCTACTCGCCGTACGATCAGTTGGCGGCCAAGGATTACCCGGCGATGTTCGTCGGTACCGGGCTATGGGATTCGCAGGTGCAGTACTGGGAGCCGGCCAAGTATGTCGCCCGGCTGCGCGCGCGCAAGACCGACAGCCGGCCGCTGCTGTTCCGGGTCAACATGGAGGCCGGCCACGGCGGCAAATCGGGCCGGTTCCAGCGTTACCGGGAAGTCGCCGAGTACTACGCCTTCATGCTCGATCAGCTGCGGGTGGCCGGCGCCGCACAGTAAGTCGAAGCGACCGCTCGGCCTGCGGCTTCGCCCCCGGTTCGGCGAACGCGGGCCGCATCCGAAGGCCCGCGAGCGGTCCGGGTTGCGCCGGCCCGGCTGTGGGGCTACCAGCCTTCGGATTCCAGATGCTGTTCGGTCTGTTGATCGGCGGCACGCGCCACCAGGCCGCCGCGCGGGTTGAATACCACCTCGAACCGGCCGCCGTCGAGCAGCGGCAGGTAAGCGGCGCTGCCGAACCGGGCATCAACGAATGGCAGCCAGCGCGGGTAGCTGCGTTTGATGTCGAACAGGTCGGGAAGCGCCGACAGGGCGCCGGACTCCAGGCTGTGCACGGTGCGCGGCAGCTCCCGCTCGGCATCGATGTCGGCGTAGCGACCCGACAGGCGCTCCAGCCGGTACAGGGCGGGCGCGCCGGCCAGCAGCGCGGGCAGTTGCCAGCGGACCACGCGGGCATCGATCTGCCACTGGTCGCCGGCAATCTCGAACTCGCGCGGCGGGCCGTCGCCGGTGTCGAGCGCCAGACGGAAGCGCTGCGGCGCCAGCTGGGTGGTGGCGATCAGGGCCACCGGATGATCTGTCGCCAGGCGCTGGAACTGTCGCAGGCTCAGGGCCAGCCCCGCCAGCAGGATGGCCAGCACGATCAGCACTGCCGCCACTGCCAGCGCCATGGGCGAGCGACGCGGTCGACGCAGGCTGAGCGGCCTGCGCCGACGGCGCAGCAGCGGAAACGCCAGAACGACGCAAACCGCAGCGGCCAGCAACAGGCCGACGCCCAGGCTCATCGATGACGGAATCCAGCCATGCCGGCAGTATACTCAGAGCATGAAAGACACCTGCCGAACCCTCATTTTGATCGCGCTCATCCTCACCTTCGCGGCGCTGCCGGCCTGCGGCAACAAGGGGCCGCTGGTCATGCCGCCGCCCAAGGCCGATGCTGGCTGAGCGAATGAACGCGTCAGCCGCCAGTCGGCGCTTCACCAAGATGCACGGCGCCGGCAACGATTTCGTGGTGCTCGATCTGCGCGATGGCGCACCGGCGCCGGATCGCAACCTGTGCCGACTGTTGGCCGACCGGCACTTCGGCGTCGGCTGCGATCAGCTGCTGACCATCGAGCCGCCGGAGAATCTCGGTGCCATCGCCAGTTACCGGGTCTGGAACGCCGACGGCAGCTCCTCGCAACAGTGCGGCAACGGCGCACGCTGCGTGGCGCATTTTCTGCGTCGCCACGACCCGTCCATCGGCGACCGCTTCACGCTGGACAGCCCGGCCGGTCCGATCGAAGTGAAGGCCATCGGCGACAGCCGTTACACGCTGGACATGGGCAAGCCCGATTTCTCCCCGGAGCGCATCGGGCTTCGGCTGGAAGGGCCGACCGACCCTTACGTGCTCACCCTCGACCACGGCCCGATCTCCTTCGGTGCGGTATCGATGGGCAATCCGCATGCGGTCCTGGAGGTCTCCGATCTTGATCACGCCCAGGTCGAACGGCTGGGCCGGGCCTTGCAGGGACGCAGCGAGTTCGCCGACGGGGTCAACGTCGGTTTCGCCCAGGTGCTTTCGCCCGAGCGCATCCGGCTGCGGGTCTTCGAGCGCGGCGTCGGCGAGACGCTGGCCTGCGGCAGCGCGGCCTGCGCGGCGGTCGCGGTGCTGATCCGGCGCGGCCGAGTGGAGCCCGAGGTGTCTGTCGAGCTGCCCGGCGGCACGCTGCACATCGCCTGGCCCGGCGCCGATGCCGCGATCGCCATGACCGGGCCGGCGGCGTTCGTGTTCGACGGCGAGCTGTGTCACCCTTTCGATGCCCACAACCGATCTGGAGCTCACCGTTGACTCTGAACGAGGATAAACCCGAGCGTCTGGAAGCCGAGCAGGTCGCCGCCTGGCTTCGCGGCAACCCCGAATTCCTGCGCGATTTCTCCGACCTCGCGCTGTCCCTGGTGATGCCAAGGGACGACGGCCGCGCGACCTCGCTGGCCAGCTATCAGCTGGACGTGCTGCGCGAGAAGAATCGCGAACTCGGCCGGAGGCTGCACGAGTTGTTCGCCAACGCCGAAGCCAACGAACGGCTGACCATACGAACCCATCAACTCACCCTGGCGCTGATGCGCCAGACCAGCGCCGCCGACAGCTTGCGGGCGATGGTGGCGAGCCTGGGCGAGGATTTTGCCGGCGACCTGGTGCGCATCGTGCTGCACCAGCCGGTCGAAGGGCTCGACGAGGCCGACTGGTTCCGGGTGATCGCGCGCGACAGCGCCGAGCTCGAACCGTTCTCCGAGTTCCTGTCGGCGGGCGAACCGCTGTGTGGCCGGCTGCGCCAGGAAAAACATGAGCTGCTGTTCGGCGAGCAGGCCGAGAGAATCCAGTCCACCGCGCTGCTGGCGCTCGAAGGCCGCGGCATGCTGGCGATCGGCAGCGCCGATACGCATCGGTTCTATCCCGGCATGGGGACGCTGTTCCTGCATTTGATGTCGGAGTCGCTGGTCACCAGCCTGGCCCGGTTCGACCGCGATTGACGGCATGAACGACGGCGATCCGCGCAGCCAGGTGGAGGCCTACTTGAGCCACCTGACGGTGGCGCGGCGCTACTCGGGGCACACCATCTCGGCCTACCGGCGCGACCTCGACGCCCTGCTGGCGTGGATGCAGGCGCGAGGCCGGATCGATTTCGCCGGACTCGGCACCGAGGATATGCGCAGTTTCGTCGCCGCCGAGCACCGTCGCGGATTGTCCGGCAAGAGCCTTCAGCGGCGCCTGTCGGCCTGCCGGGGGCTGTTTGCCTGGCTGATCGGCGATGACCGAATGAAGGTCGATCCCGCGCGCGGACTGCGCGCGCCGAAAACCAGCCGCAAGCTGCCCGGCGTCCTCGATCCGGATGAAGTTGCCCGCCTGGTGGAAGTGCCGGTCGATGCCCCGCTGGGACTGCGGGATCGCGCGCTGTTGGAGTTGTTCTACTCATCCGGTCTGCGGTTGAGCGAATTGTGTCAGTTGCGCTGGCGCGATCTGGATCTGGCCGAGGGCCTGGTGACCGTGCAGGGCAAAGGCGGCAAGCAGCGCAGCGTTCCCGTGGGCCGCCATGCCCGCGAGGCGTTGGCGGCATGGGCCGGGGAGACTCCGTCAAGCCCGGAGGCTGCGGTCTTCCCCGGCCGTGGCGGCAAGCCGATCGGCAGCCGCGCGGTCCAGCTACGGCTGCGCACGCTGGCGCAGCGCCAGGGCGTGTTCAAGCGGGTGCATCCGCACTTGCTGCGGCACAGTTTTGCCAGCCACATTCTGGAATCGTCCGGCGATCTGCGCGGCGTGCAGGAGCTGCTCGGTCACGCCGACATCGCCACCACGCAGATCTACACCCATCTCGACTTCCAGCGCCTGGCCAAGGTCTACGACGACAGCCATCCGCGCGCGCGTCGGAGCAAGACCGATCCCGCATCGGATTCGTGACCGGCGGCAGGTCGGCAGTGGCCCGCCGGTTGGCGGCCGAATCAGAAGTTCAGTTTCTCCGGGCTGTCGTTGTAGCGCTCGACCGCTTCGCCGATGATTTTCTTGGCCGCCGCCGCATCACCCCAGCCGTCGAGCTTGACCCACTTGCCGTCTTCCAGATCCTTGTAGTGGGCGAAGAAGTGGCCGATGCGCTGCAGCCAGTGCGGCGACACCTCGCCGATGTCGGTGATGTGCGAATAGCCAGCGAACACGTTGTCGTCGGGCACGGCCAGCAGTTTTTCGTCGGCGCCGGCTTCATCGCTCATCTTCAGCACGCCGACCGGACGGCAGCGGATCACTGAGCCCGGAATCAGCGGCAGCGGCAGGATGACCAGCACGTCGGCCGGATCGCCGTCGCCGCACAGGGTGTGCGGGATGTAGCCGTAATTGCAGGGGTAGCGCATCGGCGTGGACAGGATGCGATCGACGAAGATCGCGCCGGTCTCCTTGTCGACTTCGTACTTGACCGGCTCGGCGTCCTTGGGGATTTCGATGACGACGTTGATTTGGTCGGGCAGATTGCGCCCGCTGGGAACCAGATCCAGACCCATGATGATCTCCTCGATGCGGTGACCGGCGCTGTTGCCGGCAACCGGCAAAGGATACGCCAAGCCGTGCTGCGGCGCAGCATGACGGCCGGAAATCAGTCCGGCAGCAGGGTTGGGAGTTACTGAAATCGGCCTGCCGTGCGACTCGGGGCGGGGCACAAAACCGGCCCGCCCATTGCAGGCGAGCCGGTGCGTTACGGGTCGAGGGCGGGCCAGCAGCGCGGCAAGCGCCGCTGGTCCGCGTCGAAATTACAGCAGCGGCACCAGCAGCAGGGCGACGATATTGGTCACCTTGATCAGCGGGTTGACCGCCGGGCCGGCCGTGTCCTTGTACGGGTCGCCGACGGTGTCGCCGGTGACCGCGGCCTTGTGGGCCTCGCTGCCCTTGCCGCCGTGGTGGCCTTCCTCGATGTACTTCTTGGCGTTGTCCCAGGCGCCGCCACCGGTGCACATCGAAATCGCCACGAACAGACCGGTGACGATGGTGCCGATCAGCAGGCCGCCGAGCGCCGCCGGGCCGAGCAACAGGCCGACCGCCACCGGAACCAGCAGCGGCAGCATCGAGGGCACGATCATTTCCCGGATCGCGGACTTGGTCAGCAGGTCGACGGCCTTGTCGTACTCCGGCTTGCCGGTGCCTTCCATGATGCCCTCGATCTCGCGGAACTGGCGACGGACCTCTTCGACCACCGCGCTGGCGGCACGGCCGACCGCCTGCATGGCCAGGGCGCCGAACAGATACGGGATCAGGCCGCCGATGATCAGGCCGACCAGCACGTCGGGGCGGTCGATCGAGAAGTTGACCTCGACCCCGGTGACCAGCGCCTTCTCCGACAGTTTGTGGGCATAGTCGGCGAACAGCACCAGCGCAGCCAGACCGGCCGAACCGATGGCGTAGCCCTTGGTAACCGCCTTGGTGGTGTTGCCGACCGCATCCAGCGCATCGGTGGTCTTGCGGATTTCCGGGTCCAGCCCGCTCATTTCCGCGATACCGCCGGCGTTGTCGGTGATCGGGCCGTAGGCGTCGAGCGCCACGATCATCCCGGCCATCGACAGCATGGCGGTAGCGGCGATGGCGATGCCCATCAGACCGGCCAACTCATAGCAGCCCAGAATGGCCGCAGCCACGGCAATGGCCGGAAGCGCCGTCGACTTCATCGACACCGCCAGTCCGGCGATGACGTTGGTGCCATGGCCGGTTTCCGAAGCCTTGGCGATGTCGCGCACCGGGGCGTACTCGGTGGCGGTGTAGTACTCGGTGATCACTACCATCGCGGCGGTCAGCACCAGGCCGACGATGGCGCACCAGAACAGCGGCATGCCGGCCTGCGCACCCAGCATGTTGTCGGTGACGAAGTAGAAACCGATGGCCGCCAGCACGCCGGACACGGTCAGGCCGCGATACAGGGCGGCCATGATCTTGCCGCCTTCCTCGACCTTGACGAAGAACGTGCCGATCACCGAGGCGACGATCGACACCGCACCCAGCACCAGCGGGAACACCACGCCGGCCCAGCCGTAGGTGGCGAAGCTGATGCCGGCGATCAGCATGGCGGCGATGATGGTCACCGCGTAGGTCTCGAACAGGTCGGCCGCCATGCCGGCGCAATCGCCGACGTTGTCGCCGACGTTGTCGGCAATGACCGCCGGGTTGCGCGGGTCATCCTCGGGGATGCCGGCCTCGACCTTGCCGACCAGATCGGCGCCGACATCGGCGCCCTTGGTGAAAATGCCGCCGCCCAGTCGGGCGAAGATGGAAATCAGCGAGGAGCCAAACGCCAGGCCGATCATCGGCTGCAGGGCGTTGGTGACGGCATCGCCGTCGGTCGCGCCATTCATCAGGAACATGAAGTAGCCGGCCACGCCCAGCAGACCCAGACCGACCACCAGCAGGCCGGTGACCGCGCCGCCCCGGAAGCTGACCTGCAGCGCCGCATTGAGGCCGACGGACGCGGCCTGCGTGGTGCGCACGTTGGCGCGCACCGAGACGAACATGCCGATGAAGCCGGCCGCACCCGAAAGCACGGCGCCGATCAGAAAACCGATCGCAGTCGGCCAGCCCAGGCCCGGCACGAAACCGATGATGGCGAACAGCGCCACGCCGACATAGGCGATGGTGGTGTACTGCCGGCGAAGATATGCCCCGGCGCCTTCCTGGATCGCCATTGCGATCTGCTGCATCCGCTCGTTGCCCGCCGGTTGGGCAAGGATCCAGCGCGCCGAAAACACGCCGTAGATGATGGCCAGCGCCGCTGCCACCAGCGCCAGCCAGAGTGCGTATTGCTCAAGCATGAAAGTCTCTCCCCGAAAAGGTGGTTGCACATGTTCTTGGGAGCCTGCCGAATTCTGGCCGGTCGGGCTGCGCATCCGCCTGTGAAGCCCATGTTTTCGCCGATTCTCGACCCTACGCGATGCTGCGGGTCGACGAACCGTCGAGAGTCTGGTCTTGTACAGCCGAATCTTCGCCTCGACCACCAAAGCCCGGCGGACTCCTTGGGCCAAGCGCGGGGAGTATGGCAAATCTTGACCGCGCGAACCATTACGGCCCGGCCCGGGGCACAGAGCGCACCCGCCACCCCTCGCCCTCGAAGGCCTCACCCTTTCCCGCTTCCCGCTTCCCGCTTCCCAAATCCCAAATCCCAAATCCCAAATCCCAAATCCCAAATCCCAGCCTTACACCACATACGGCTCCAGCTTCTTGGTCACTGCCTCGCCCTTGATGCGGATATAGCGCGGCAACCCGTCCTTGCCGTAGGGCGGGTTGGCTTCGCCGGCGATCAGCGGGGCCAGGTAGCGGCGGCAGGCTTCGGTGATGCCATAGCCGTCGCGGCGGATGTAACTCTTGGGCATCTTCTTTTCGTGGTTGGCCACCTTGGCCAGCGGCGCCGGCTCGATCTTCCAGCGATACGGCGCATCGGACTGGCGCGCGATCACCGGCATCACCCCGTGCATGCCAGCCACGGCGTATTCGACCGCCGCCCGTCCGACCGCCTGGGCCTGGTCGAAATCGGTCTGCGAGGCCAGATGCCGGGCCGAGCGCTGAAGATAGTCGGGCACCGTCCAGTGCACCTTGAAGCCGAGCCGGTCCTTGACCGTGGCGGCCAGGGCCGGGCCCACGCCGCCCAGCTGGCTGTGCCCGAACGAGTCCTTGCCGCCGGCCTCAGCCACGAAGCTGCCGTCGGCCCGGCGCAGGCCCTCGGACACCACCACCACGCAGTAGCCGACCTTGGCCACGGTGGCCTTGACCTTGTCCAGGAACCGGGCCTCGTCGTAGGCCACTTCGGGAAACAGAATGACATGCGGCGTCTGGTCCGGTCCGTTTCCGGCCAGCCCGGCGGCGGCGGCCAGCCAGCCGGCGTGCCGGCCCATCACTTCGTAGACGAACACCTTGGTCGACGATTCGGCCATCGCCGCCACGTCGAAGCTGGCTTCCAGCAGCGAGATGGCGGTGTATTTGGCCGCCGACCCGAAGCCGGGACAGGTGTCGGTCACCGCCAGATCGTTGTCGACCGTCTTCGGCACGCCGATCGCCTGCAGCGGATAGCCGTATTCCTTGGCGATCTGCGAGACCTTGTGGCAGGTGTCGGCCGAGTCGTTGCCGCCGTTGTAGAGGAAATAGCGGATATCGTGCGCGCGGCAGACCGCGATCAGGCGCTCGTAATGCGCCCGGTCGGCGTCGATCGACTTGAGCTTGAAGCGGCACGAGCCGAACGCCCCGCCCGGCGTGTGGGCCAGTGCCCGAAGCGTGGCCGGGCTTTCCTTGCCGACATCGATCAGCTCCTCGCGCAGGGCGCCGACGATGCCGTTGCGCGCGGCCAGCACCTTGATTTTGTGCTCGCGCGCGGTGGCGATGACCGCGGAAGCGGTCGCGTTGATGACGGCGGTCACGCCGCCGGATTGGGCGTACAGCAGCTTGCCTTTGCTCATGATGCGCTCCGGATTGAGTTCAGATTCCCAGGATCACGTCAGGTGCCGGGTCTCGGGGTCGACCAATGTCGATTTGACTGCCATCCCCGGCACGGGTAGCTTTTGATCCTTCGGCGGGCTCGGCATGCAGTTTAGCCAATGCGCGATGTCGCGCGCCCGCCCCCAGTTTTCTTATCGAAGGGAATCTTCGCGCATGCGTCTCGTACTTCTCGGCGCGCCGGGGTCCGGTAAGGGCACCCAGGCGGCCAAACTGAGAGAGCACTTCAATGTTCCCCACATTTCCACCGGTGACCTGCTCCGTGCCGCCGTGGCCGCCGGCACCGAGCTCGGCAAGAAAGCCAAGGCGGTGATGGAGGCCGGCAGTCTGGTTTCCGACGAAATCGTGCTGGGCATGCTCGAAGAGCGGCTGGGGCAGCCCGACTGCGCCAACGGCTTCATTCTCGACGGCTACCCGCGCAATCTGGCCCAGGCCAGTGCGCTGGACACCTTGCTGGAGCGGATCGGCCAGCCGATGGATGTGGCGGTCCAGCTCGATGTCGACAACGAGCGGATCGTGCAGCGTCTGGCCGGGCGGGCCGCCGAGGAGGGCCGCGTGGATGACAGCCCACAAGCCGTGCGCCACCGGCTCAACGTCTACTCCGAGCAGACCGCGCCGGTGGTCGATTACTACCGGGGTCACGGCAAGCTGGCCTGCGTGTTCGGAGTCGGCGAGATGGATGAGGTGTTCGCGCGCATCCTTGCCGCCGTGGAAGAACACCTGGAGTGAGCGCGTCGGCGCGTTTTGGTCCTCGGCCCGTCGGCCCTCGGCCATGAAGCTGCATATCCTCGGCGTCTGCGGCACCTTCATGGGTGGCGTGGCGGCCTTGGCACGCGCGCTGGGCGACACGGTGGAGGGCTCCGATGCCGGGGTCTATCCGCCGATGTCCGACCAACTGCGCCAGTTGGGCATCGCGCTGGCCGAGGGCTACCGGGCCGAACACATCGCCGCCGACACCGACCTGGTGCTGGTCGGCAACGCGCTCAGCCGCGGCAACCCGGCCGTCGAACACGTGTTGAACGCGCGCCTGGCCTACACCTCGGGCGCGCAATGGTTGGCCGAACGGGTGCTGCCCGGGCGGACCACGCTGGCGGTGGCCGGCACCCACGGCAAGACCACCACCACATCGATCCTGACGTATCTGCTCGATGCCGCCGGGCGCGACCCCGGTTTCCTGATCGGCGGTGTGGCCGGAGATTTCGGCGTTTCCGCGCGTTTGGGCGGCGCAGGGGCAGGCGGCGAGGCGCCGCTGTTCGTGGTCGAGGCCGACGAGTACGACACCGCGTTCTTCGACAAGCGCAGCAAGTTCGTCCACTACCGCCCGACCGTCGCCGTGCTCAACAACCTGGAGTTCGATCACGCCGACATCTTTCCGGATCTGGCCGCCATCCAGCGCCAGTTCCATCATCTGGTGCGCACCGTGCCCGGCGACGGCCGGTTGATCGTCAACGGCGAAGACGCGGCGCTGGCCGAGGTGCTGGCCATGGGCTGCTGGACGCCGGTGACCACCTTCGGCCTCAATGCCGGATGCGACTGGCGGGCCGATGTCATCGAAGCCGACGCCAGCGCCTTCGAGGTGTTTCGCCATGGCGAGCGGCTGGGTGTGGTGCGCTGGCCGTTGCTTGGCCGGCACAACGTCATGAATGCTCTGGCCGCACTGGCGGCAGCCGATGCCGTCGGCGTTGAGGTATCCCCGCTGCTGGACCGACTGAGCGGGTTTGCCGGCATCAAGCGGCGGCTGGAGGTGGTCGGCAACGTGGCCGGAGTGCAGGTGTACGACGACTTTGCCCACCACCCGACCGCGATCCGCACGACCCTGGAGGGGCTGCGCGCACGCGTCGGTTCCGGTCGTCTGCTGGTGGCGCTGGAGCCGCGCAGCAACTCGATGCGGCTGGGCGCCCATGCCGACCAGCTCGCTCCGGCACTGGAGGCCGCCGATGCCGTGGTCTTTCTGCACCGGCCCGGTCTGCCCTGGGATGCCGACAAAGTGGTGGCCGAGGTGCGCGGCCAGGCGGAAACGGTGGCAGACGTGGACGGCCTGCTGGATCGGCTGGCCGCTCTGCTCAGGCCGGGCGACCACGTGGTTTTCATGTCCAACGGCGGTTTCGAAGCGGCGCCGGTCCGCATGGTCGAACTGCTGCGCGCGCGCCGCTAGACTGATTCGGTGACCTGCGCCGAACTGCCGCTGTTTCCGCTGCGTGCCGTCCTGTTCCCGGATGGCGTGATGAAGCTGCGCATCTTCGAGCGACGCTATCTGGACATGGTTCGCGATTGCGCGCGCGATGGCGTCGGGTTCGGCGTCTGCCTGGTGCTTGAGGGCCACGAGACGGGCGTCGACGGCATCAGCACTGCGGCCTGGGGGACCGAGGCGCGAATCGAGGACTTCGACAGCCTGTCCGACGGTCTGCTGGGCATCACCGTGCGCGGCGTCCGGCGATTTCGGGTGCTCCGCACGCGGGTGCGCGACAGCGGCCTGATCGTCGCCGATGTCGAGTGGACGGCTGACCCGATGCCGCAACCGGTCGCAGCCGAGTACGGGCTGCTGGCCCTGCTGGTGGCTCAGTTGATCGACCGTTTCGGTGGCCAGTACGCCGGCGCGGATCAGGAGTGCTTCGACGACGCCGACTGGGTGGCCTGGCGGCTGGGCGAGTTTTTGCCGTTGTCGCTGACCGCGCGGCAGCGACTTCTACAACAGGCCGACGCCAACGTCCGGCTGCAGCAGATCATCGACGAACTGCCGCAACTGCGCGATACCGGCGACGCCTAGCCACGCCCGCAGACAAAGTCGAGCACGCGGTGAAGGTGCGCGATAATGCGCGTTGTCCTTCCACGCCAGGCGAGACCCACTGCCATGCTCAAGAACAAAACCCTGTTCATCACTGGTGCCTCGCGCGGCATCGGCCTGGCGATCGCCCTGCGTGCCGCGCGCGATAGCGCCAATGTGGTGATCGCGGCCAAGAGCGATGTCGCCAATCCGCGCCTGCCGGGCACCATCCACAGCGCTGCCGAGGCGGTCGAAGCGGCCGGCGGGCAGGCGCTGGCGTTACGCTGCGACATTCGCGACGAAGACCAGGTGGCGCAAGCCGTGGCGGCCGCCGCGGCGCGCTTCGGTGGAATTGACATCCTGGTCAACAACGCCAGCGCCATCTGGCTGCGCGGCACGCTGGACACGCCGATGAAGCGTTTCGACCTGATGCAGCAGGTCAACGCGCGCGGCACTTTCGTGTGCAGCCAGGCCTGTATGCCGCATCTGCTGGACGCCGACAATCCGCACATCCTCACCCTGGCGCCGCCACCCACGCTCGACCCGAAGTGGTGGGGCCCGCACACCGGCTACACGTTGGCCAAGATGGGCATGAGTCTGGTCACGCTGGGACTGGCAGCGGAGTTCGGGCCGCGCGGCGTGGCGATCAACGCCCTGTGGCCGCGCACGGTGATCGCCACCGACGCGCTGAAGATGATTCCCGGTGTCGAGGAGGCGCGCTGCCGACATCCGCAAATCGTCGCCGATGCGGCGCATGCCGTGCTCAGCCATCCCAGCGGCGCGCTCAACGGCCAGTTTCTGATCGACGAGGAAGTTCTGCGCTCGGCCGGTGTCGTGGATTTTTCGACCTATGCCGTCGACGCCTCACTCGAACCGCTGCCGGACCTGTTTCTCGATTGAGCCAGCGGCGCGCGACTGCTCAGCCGATTTTGTTCCCACGTCGTCACGAGAGGAGATTCTCATGCGTTATTTGCACACCATGGTCCGCGTCCGCGACCTCGATGCCTCCCTGCGGTTTTACTGCGAGGGCCTCGGCCTGAGCGAAACCCGCCGCATGGAAAGCGAAAAAGGCCAGTTCACCCTGGTCTATCTCGCGCCGGCAGAAAACCCCGACGCCGAGCTCGAGCTCACCTATAACTGGGGTTCTGAAGAAGACTACGGAAGCGCGCGCAACTTCGGTCATCTGGCCTATCGGGTCGATGACATCTACGCCTTGTGCGCGCATCTGCAGGCGATGGGGGTGACCATCAACCGCCCGCCGCGCGACGGCCATATGGCCTTCGTCCGCTCCCCGGATCTGATCTCCATCGAGCTGCTGCAAAAAGGCGACCGGCTGCCGCCGCAGGAGCCGTGGGCGTCGATGGCGAACACCGGGGAATGGTGAGTTTGTGCGCTAGAATCGTTCGCCGCAGCGCCGGCAGAAGCGGGCGTCGCTCAGATGGCCAAGCAGACCGCAGCGTTCGCATTCGCGGTCGTCGATCTGGCCCTTGAGCGTATTCATCAGTTCGGCGGTGTAGATGCCGGTCGGTACTGCGATGATGCCGTAGCCGATCAGGATCAGCACGGAGGTGACCATGCGTCCCAGCGCGGTCGCCGGTGCGATATCGCCGAAGCCCACCGTGGCAACCGTGACGATGGCCCAGTACATGCCGATCGGAATGCTGGTGAAGCCGTTCTGCGGGCCTTCGATGAGATACATCAGGGCGCCGAATACGGTAACCAGGATCAGCATGAAGATCAGGAAGACGAAAATCTTGCGACGGCTGCGCGACAGGGCGGTCAGCATCACCCCGGCCTCGCTGACGTAGCGGACCAGCTTGAGCAGCCGGAAAATGCGCAGAATGCGCAGCAGCCGGACCACCAGCAGATACTGGCTGCCGGCGATCAACAGCGACAGATAGGTCGGCAGGATCGCCAGCAGATCGACGATGCCGAAAAAGCTTCTGACATAGCGCGCCGGCCGTTCCACGATCAGCAGCCGGGTGATGTACTCCGCAGTGAACAGCAGCGTGAAGCCCCACTCCAGCGCGTAAAACAGGGTTTCATGGCGGGCGCGCAGCGACGCGACGCTGTCGGCCATGGTAACTACCACGCTGGCCACGATGAAGATGATCAGCAGCAGATCGAAGCGCAGCCCGGCCGGCGTGTCATGGCCGAAGATGACGTCGTAGGTTCGCCGGCGCCATCCGGGTTGAGGCCACGGGGCGGGCTCCTGGAAGCGATCCGCGCTCACCCTGAAAGTGCCTGTTGGAGGTCGTCGATCAGGTCGTCGACGTGCTCCAGACCGACCGACAGCCGGAGCAGGTCGGGCGGCGTCCTGGATTGCGATCCTTCCACCGACACGCGATGCTCGACCAGGGACTCGCTGCCGCCGAGCGACGTGGCGTTGATGAACAACTGCAAGCGCGAAGCGACCGCCAGCGCGGCCTCGCGTCCGCCGGCCACCTGAAAGCTGAGCATGCCGCCAAACCCGCGCATTTGCCGGGCGGCCAAGGCATGACCGGGGTGTGAGGTCAGTCCCGGGTAGTGCACGGCGGTCACGGCGGAATGCCGATCGAGGAAGGTCGCGACACGCGCCGCGCTGGCGCAGTGCCAGGCCATCCGTGCCGGCATCGAACGCAGGCCGCGCAGCACCAGCCATGCGGCGAACGGCGAGGCATTGAGGCCGATGAATTCGCGCGCGGTAAATGCCGACTCGGCATGTTCGCCATCCAGCGCAAAACACAGCACGCCGCCCATCACGTCGCTATGGCCGCCCATGTACTTGGTGGCGGAATGCAGCACGATGTCGGCGCCGAGCGCGAGCGGCTGCTGCACCGTCGGCGGGGCAAAGGTGCTGTCGACCAACAGCCGCGCGCCGGCACCGTGCGCCAGTGCGGCCAGCGCCTGGATATCGATCACCCGCATCAGCGGGTTGGACGGCGACTCGGCCCAGACCAGCGCAGCCGGTGTGCCCAGTGCGGTCCGGGCGGCGTCGAGATCGGCCAGGTCGCATACGTCCAGTTCGAGCTGCCAGCGCTGCGCGTAGTGCTGCATCTGGATCCGCAGGCCGCTGTAGAGGTCGTTCTGAACGATGACCCGGCTGCCCGGCGCCAGGCCGTGCAGCGCAGCGGCCCCGGCGCTGACGCCCGAGGCAAAGAACAGCGCGCGCGCCGCGCCATCGAGTGCCGCCAGCGCAGTTTCCAGGCGGCGCTGGGTGGGGTTGTCGCGGCGCTGATAAAGCAGGCCATCTTCGCGCAGGCCATCCGGCGCATGGGCGTAGGTGGTCGCCAGATGCAGCGGCGGAGACAGTGCGCCGGTTTCGCCATCCGGCTCGGCGCCGGCGTGGACCGCGCGGGTTTCCAGTCGCATGGCGTGTTTCCTCGGTTGGCTGCGGCGGCGTCGGGCTCAGCCCTTGGCCGCGCGAAAAGCGATGCGCGCGGCCTCGATGGTGGCTTCAATATCCAGTTCGGTATGCGCGCTGGATATGAAGCCGGCCTCGAACGCCGAAGGCGCCAGATAGACGCCCTGGCCGAGCATGGCATGAAAGAACCGCTTGAATGCCTCGCCATCGCAGGCCGTCGCCTCGGCGTAGGTTTCCACCCGGCGGTCAGTGAAAAACAGGCCGAACATGCCGCAGGTGCGGTTGGTCGTCACCGGCACCCCGGCTTCGGCGGCGGCGGCTTCCAGTCCATCGCAGAGTTGGTGCGTTTTTGCCTCGAGTTCGGCATGGAAGCCCGGTTGGCGGATCAGTTCGAGCGTGGCCAGACCGGCAGCCATCGCCACCGGATTGCCGGACAGCGTGCCGGCCTGGTAGATCGGTCCGGACGGCGCAATCTGCTGCATCAGCGCCCGGCTGCCGCCGTAGGCGCCCACCGGCATGCCGCCGCCGATGATCTTGCCGAATGTGGTCAGGTCCGGGCGGACCCGGTACAGCTGCTGGGCGCCGCCGACGGCAACCCGAAAGCCGGTCATCACTTCATCGAAGATCAGTACGACGCCGTGCCGGTTGCACAGGCTGCGCAGATGAGCGAGGTAGCCTTCCCTGGGAAGAATGCAGTTCATGTTGCCGGCGATCGGCTCGACGATCAGCGCGGCCACTTCATCGCCGACCTCGTCGAAGAGCGCGCTGGCGGCGTCGAAATCGTTATAGGGCAGGGTGAGTGTGAGATCGGCCAGCGCCTGCGGCACGCCGGGTGAGTTGGGCAGGCCGAGGGTGAGTGCGCCGGACCCGGCCTTGACCAGGAACGAGTCGCCATGGCCGTGGTAGCAGCCCTCGAACTTGACGATCCGGCTGCGGCCGGTGGCGCCGCGCGCCAACCGGATGGCCGACAGCGTCGCCTCGGTGCCGGAGTTGACCATGCGTACCATCTCCACCGACGGCACCATTCGCACGAGGGTCTCGGCCATGGTCACTTCCAGTGGATTGGGGACGCCGAAACTCAATCCTTCTCGAGCAACGTTGAACACCGCCTCCAGCACCCGAGGGTGGGCGTGGCCGGCGATCATCGGCCCCCAGGAGCCGATGTAGTCGATGTAGCGATTGCCGTCGACATCGAACAGGTGCGCGCCTTTGGCACGCTGGGCAAAAAACGGCTCGCCGCCGACCGACTGGAAGGCGCGGACCGGAGAATTGACGCCACCGGGCATCAGGGAGAGGGCGCGGGTGAACAATTCGTGGCTTGAGCTGGTGGTCATGGGTGCCGATTCGAGAAAAGGGAAAGATACTGACGCGCTGCGGCGCCCGGGTCGGGGGCGTCGAACAACCCGCTAATGACGGCGATCAGGTCGGTGCCGGCGGCAACGAACATGCCGGCATTGTCCGGCTTCAGCCCGCCGATCGCCACTCTGGGCAGGCCGAGCGCAGCGGCTTCGGTGATGACGGCCGGCGCAACGCGCGGCCTGCCGGGTTTGCTGGTCGATGCGAAGCAGGAGCCGAACGCCAGATAGCTCGCGCCAGCGTCGCGCGCGTCGCGGGCGCGTTCGAGACTGGCATAGCACGATGCGCCGATGATCGCCGCTGGCCCCATGCGTTGCCGGGCAGCGGCGAGCGCGCCGTCGGATTCGCCCAGATGCACGCCCGAAGCGCCGACGGTGAGTGCGAGGCCAAGGTCATCGTTGATGATCAGCGGCACCGAAAAGCGCGCGCACAGGTCGGATAGGGCCAGCGCCTGATTTTCGCGCAACGCAGCCGGCGCCGACTTGTTGCGGTATTGCAGCAGGCTGACGCCAGCTTCGAAGACCGCCTGCGTCCGGTCCAGAAGCCGAGCGGTATCGGCCTCGTCGGGAGTGATTGCGTAGAGGCCGCGTGCGGGCCAGTGGCTTGATCCGGTCATCGGCAGATTCTCTCAGGCCATGGGCGGATTGGCCCAGCTCCGGCGCAGGCATGTAAAATGGCAGTTGCCCAAACTGTTTCGACCCCATGACCTTGCCCGCCACCGACTCGCTGACTCACCCATTCCGAAGCTGGATGTGCGTGGTCTGCGGCTTCATTTACAACGAGGCCGACGGTCTGCCAGAGGAGGGCATCGCGCCTGGTACCCGCTGGGAAGATGTGCCCGAGGCATGGACCTGCCCCGACTGCGGCGTTACCAAGGACGATTTCGAGATGATGCCGCTCGACTGAAGCCTCGCGGTGGTTCAATTCAGCCGCGCCAAAGGCCCCGCATCGATGAGCGCTTCGCGCACGATGCGCGCATCAGGCGCCTTGGCGAACCGGCGCAGGTATTGACTCAGGTCTTCCCGGGCACCCTGCACGTGACCCAGCTTGAGGTAGGCCAGACCGCGATCGCGCAGCTCGTTTCCGTCGCCCGGATGCAGCTTCAGCAGTCGGTCGCAGCAGCGCGCCAGACGGCCCCAGTCTTCCTGCTTGGCATACAGTCCCTTCAGGTTGCGCAGCATGCGCACCAGGATCGCCCGGTGGCTGGCCGGTGAAAGGATCTCCAGCAACTGATCGTCGTCCGGCTCGTTGTCGTTCAGGTAGGGTCGCGCCCGCTCGCGCAGCTCCGAGGCCGCCAACGGCCGCCCCTTGTTGAACGGATCGACCACCACAATGCCACCTGGCAGCGGCATGCGAACCAGAAAATGGCCAGGGAACGAGATGCCGTCGAGCTGCAAGTCCAGCCGCCGCGCCACTTCGATCTGCACAACCGCAAGCGACAGCGGTATACCCAGACGCCGATCCAGCACGATATTCATGTAGCTGTTGCGCGGATCTTCGTAATCGTCGTGATTGCCGGCGTAGCCCAGCTCGTCGAACAGGAAGCGATTCAACGCCACCAGCCGGGAGGTCTCGTCGGCATCCTCTTCAAGGCCGGCACGAATTTTCGCAGCGTAGTCATCAAGCGCGCGACGGCACACCGCAGGATCGAGGTCGGGGTACTCGTCCCTGGCAATCAGCAGCGCGGTGTCCAGCAGCGGCAGCGACTCGTCGTCCAGCGCCGCCAGATCGGACCAGCTTGGCAATGTCGTGTCGATATCCATGTCTGCAAGATGAAGTCTGCGGCGCCTCAGATCAAGGGGAGGTGATCGGCACGTCCGGGCCGAACACCAGTTCATCGCCAGTGCTCACCCCCAGCCGTTCCGCCACGCCGGCATTCAATTCCAGCGTGAACAATGCCGGGCCACGGCTCGGATAGCTTGGGCAGTTGTAGCCGGCCGAGCAGGGCGGCGTGCGCAACGACGCCGAGACCAGACGGCGATCGCGATCGAAGTACAGGATGTCCAGGGGGATTCGGGTGTTGCGCATCCAGAACGCTTGCGGTTCCTCGCGGTCGTGGATGAACAACATGCCGTGGTCCGGCGCCAACTCGGTCCGGAACATAAGCCCGCGCGCGCGCGCGGCATCGGTATCCGCCACCTCCACCGTGAAGCGCTGGCCCTTCAGCTCGACCCAGGGTGCCGCGTAACCGGCGCACGAAGTCAGCAGCGAAAGGAACAGCAGAGCCAGCGCGGCAAGGACGGGGGAACGGTTCAAGGCAAAGGCTCCAGATGGTGTTGGCTGATGGCTCGAAGATTGGCCAGCCGCGGCTCCGTGTCAAGCACGCATCCTCTCCAGGGGAGCGCCGAAAAATAGTTTTCAAAAAGATGTTGACGGTCTTTTTGATGTGCGTATAATGGGCGGCTCACCCGGCGAGAGGCCGGGGCGGGGTTCAGGGTAGCGCGGAGACGAGGTTGCGCTGGGCTCGGGTTGAAGATCTTTGACAGTGTGCGCAGGTGACTTGTGCGGGCGTCTGCGATCGGGGGACATTCCGATAGTAGAGTCCGTTTACATGAGATCACGTCAATTTGTATAGATATGCAAGCGACGCAGAGCGTGGGACGGCTCTCGGTATAGATTGCGTTTTAATTTAACTGAAGAGTTTGATCCTGGCTCAGAGTGAACGCTGGCGGCAGGCCTAACACATGCAAGTCGAGCGGCAGCGGGTCCTTCGGGATGCCGGCGAGCGGCGGACGGGTGAGGAATGCATCGGAATCTGCCCTGGTGTGGGGGATAACGTAGGGAAACTTACGCTAATACCGCATACGCCCTACGGGGGAAAGCGGGGGACCTTCGGGCCTCGCGCAGCAGGATGAGCCGATGTCGGATTAGCTAGTTGGTGGGGTAAAGGCCTACCAAGGCGACGATCCGTAGCTGGTCTGAGAGGATGATCAGCCACACTGGGACTGAGACACGGCCCAGACTCCTACGGGAGGCAGCAGTGGGGAATATTGGACAATGGGGGCAACCCTGATCCAGCCATGCCGCGTGTGTGAAGAAGGCCTTCGGGTTGTAAAGCACTTTTGTCCGGGAAGAAAGCGACTGGGTTAATACCCTGGTTGGATGACGGTACCGGAAGAATAAGCACCGGCTAACTTCGTGCCAGCAGCCGCGGTAATACGAAGGGTGCAAGCGTTACTCGGAATTACTGGGCGTAAAGCGTGCGTAGGCGGTTGTTTAAGTCTGATGTGAAATCCCCGGGCTCAACCTGGGAATGGCATTGGATACTGGACGGCTAGAGTGAGGTAGAGGGTGGTGGAATTCCCGGTGTAGCGGTGAAATGCGTAGAGATCGGGAGGAACATCTGTGGCGAAGGCGGCCACCTGGACCATCACTGACGCTGAGGCACGAAAGCGTGGGGAGCAAACAGGATTAGATACCCTGGTAGTCCACGCCCTAAACGATGCGAACTGGATGTTGGCCACACTTAGGTGGTCAGTGTCGAAGCTAACGCGTTAAGTTCGCCGCCTGGGGAGTACGGTCGCAAGACTGAAACTCAAAGGAATTGACGGGGGCCCGCACAAGCGGTGGAGTATGTGGTTTAATTCGATGCAACGCGCAGAACCTTACCTGGCCTTGACATGTCGCGAATCCTGCAGAGATGCGGGAGTGCCTTCGGGAATGCGAACACAGGTGCTGCATGGCTGTCGTCAGCTCGTGTCGTGAGATGTTGGGTTAAGTCCCGCAACGAGCGCAACCCTTGTCCTTAGTTGCCAGCACGTAAAGGTGGGAACTCTAGGGAGACTGCCGGTGACAAACCGGAGGAAGGTGGGGATGACGTCAAGTCATCATGGCCCTTACGGCCAGGGCTACACACGTACTACAATGGTAGGGACAGAGGGTTGCCAAGCCGCGAGGCGGAGCCAATCCCCAAAACCCTATCTCAGTCCGGATCGCAGTCTGCAACTCGACTGCGTGAAGTCGGAATCGCTAGTAATCGCGGATCAGCAATGCCGCGGTGAATACGTTCCCGGGCCTTGTACACACCGCCCGTCACACCATGGGAGTGGGTTGCTCCAGAAGTAGCTAGTCTAACCGCAAGGGGGACGGTTACCACGGAGTGATTCATGACTGGGGTGAAGTCGTAACAAGGTAGCCGTATCGGAAGGTGCGGCTGGATCACCTCCTTTAGAGTGGAATTAGCCTGTTCGCAGGCGTCCGCACAAGTGACCTGCATTTGTTCAGTACCGTACCCGGCCTGGGTCTGTAGCTCAGGTGGTTAGAGCGCACCCCTGATAAGGGTGAGGTCGGAGGTTCGAGTCCTCCCAGACCCACCATCATGCGACTGTCTTGGCGAAGCGTGCACAGTGCGTGCAGGCGAGCGAAGGGAGGTTTGCAAGGAAGCGGGGGTACGCTGAGAAGGGTCAAGGGCGACACCCTGGGGCCATAGCTCAGCTGGGAGAGCACCTGCTTTGCAAGCAGGGGGTCGGCGGTTCGATCCCGCCTGGCTCCACCAGAGGCTGAACAAGCGCGCACACACACATAGAATTTGAGCTGCCTGGCGTTGAGGCCGGGTGGTGTTCTTTGAAAACTTGGGACGTAGCGAGCGTTTGAGACGAATGTCTAGACGTGTCGTAGAGGCTAAGGCGGGTGCCGCAAGGCACCAAAATTGAGTCGTTGCAACGTTGTTGTTAGACGGCCCCGAGGTGACTTGGGGTTATATGGTCAAGCGACAAAGCGCACACGGTGGATGCCTTGGCGGTCAGAGGCGATGAAGGACGTGGTAGCCTGCGAAAAGTGTCGGGGAGCTGGCAACAAGCTTTGATCCGGCAATGTCCGAATGGGGAAACCCACTCCGCAAGGAGTATTGCAGGGTGAATACATAGCCCTGCAAGGCGAACCCGGGGAACTGAAATATCTAAGTACCCGGAGGAAAAGAAATCAACCGAGATTCCCTAAGTAGCGACGAGCGAACGGGGACTAGCCCAAAAGTTGTGCATGTTTTAGCAAAACGGTCTGGAAAGGCCGGCCATAGAAGGTGACAGCCCTGTATGTGAAAGGGCATGCATGATGATAAGTGAGTAGGGCGGGGCACGTGAAACCCTGTCTGAACATGGGGGGACCATCCTCCAAGGCTAAATACTACTGACCGACCGATAGTGAACCAGTACCGTGAGGGAAAGGCGAAAAGAACCCCGGAGAGGGGAGTGAAATAGACCCTGAAACCGTGTGCGTACAAGCAGAAGGAGCCCTTCGGGGTGACTTCGTACCTTTTGTATAATGGGTCAGCGACTTACTGTTTGTGGCAAGCTTAACCGTATAGGGGAGGCGAAGGGAAACCGAGTCTGAATAGGGCGAATAGTCGCAGGCAGTAGACCCGAAACCGGGTGATCTAGTCATGCCCAGGGTGAAGGTCAGGTAACACTGACTGGAGGCCCGAACCCACTCCCGTTGCAAAGGTAGGGGATGAGGTGTGATTAGGAGTGAAAAGCTAATCGAACCCGGAGATAGCTGGTTCTCCTCGAAAGCTATTTAGGTAGCGCCTCATGTGAATCTTCCTGGGGGTAGAGCACTGTTATGGCTAGGGGGTCATTGCGACTTACCAAACCATGGCAAACTCCGAATACCAGGACAGACTGCATGGGAGACACACGGCGGGTGCTAACGTCCGTCGTGAAAAGGGAAACAACCCAGACCTACAGCTAAGGTCCCCAAATCATCGCTCAGTGGGAAACGATGTGGGAAGGCACAGACAGCCAGGAGGTTGGCTTAGAAGCAGCCATCCTTTAAAGAAAGCGTAATAGCTCACTGGTCGAGTCGGCCTGCGCGGAAGATTTAACGGGGCTAAGCGATGTACCGAAGCTTAGGGTGCACACTTTGGTGTGCGCGGTAGAGGAGCGTTCCGTAGGCCTGCGAAGGTGGATTGAGAAGTCTGCTGGAGGTATCGGAAGTGCGAATGCTGACATAAGTAACGATAAGGGGGGTGAAAAGCCCCCCCGCCGTAAGCCCAAGGTTTCCTTGCGCAACGTTAATCGGCGCAGGGTGAGTCGGCCCCTAAGGCGAGGCAGAAATGCGTAGTCGATGGGAAGCTGGTTAATATTCCAGCACCTCGCGTAAGTGCGATGGGGGGACGGAGAAGGGTAGGTGTACCGGGCGTTGGTAGTCCCGGGGAAAGGAGGTAGGCGTGGGACTTAGGCAAATCCGGGTCCCTTTAACGCCGAGCACCGAGACCAGGCCATCATGGCTGAAGTCACTGATCCCACGCTTCCAGGAAAAGCCCCTAAGCTTCAGCTTACGCAGACCGTACCGTAAACCGACACAGGTGGGCAGGATGAGAATTCTCAGGCGCTTGAGAGAACTCGGGTGAAGGAACTAGGCAACATGGCACCGTAACTTCGGGAGAAGGTGCACCCCGGCTGGTGGTGATATGCATCACTGAGCTGGCTGGGGTCGCAGTGACCAGGCCGCTGCGACTGTTTATCAAAAACACAGCACTCTGCAAACACGAAAGTGGACGTATAGGGTGTGACGCCTGCCCGGTGCTGGAAGGTTAATTGATGGGGTCAGCCGCAAGGCGAAGCTCTTGATCGAAGCCCCAGTAAACGGCGGCCGTAACTATAACGGTCCTAAGGTAGCGAAATTCCTTGTCGGGTAAGTTCCGACCTGCACGAATGGCGTAACGACAGCGGCGCTGTCTCCACCCGAGACTCAGTGAAATTGAAATCGCTGTGAAGATGCAGCGTTCCCGCGGCAAGACGGAAAGACCCCGTGAACCTTTACTATAGCTTTACACTGAACGTTGAGTTCATCTGTGTAGGATAGGTGGGAGGCTATGAAATGTGGACGCCAGTCTGCATGGAGCCAACCTTGAAATACCACCCTGATGTGCTTGACGTTCTAACCTAGGCCCGTAATCCGGGTCGGGGACCGTGTATGGTGGGTAGTTTGACTGGGGCGGTCTCCTCCCAAAGCGTAACGGAGGAGCTCGAAGGTACGCTCAGCGCGGTCGGACATCGCGCACTGTGTGCAAAGGCATAAGCGTGCTTGACTGCAAGATCGACGGATCAAGCAGGTACGAAAGTAGGACTTAGTGATCCGGTGGTTCTGTATGGAAGGGCCATCGCTCAACGGATAAAAGGTACTCCGGGGATAACAGGCTGATACCGCCCAAGAGTTCATATCGACGGCGGTGTTTGGCACCTCGATGTCGGCTCATCACATCCTGGGGCTGTAGTCGGTCCCAAGGGTATGGCTGTTCGCCATTTAAAGTGGTACGCGAGCTGGGTTCAGAACGTCGTGAGACAGTTCGGTCCCTATCTGTCGTGGGCGTTGGAGATTTGAGAGGGGCTGCTCCTAGTACGAGAGGACCGGAGTGGACGAACCTCTGGTGTTCCGGTTGTCACGCCAGTGGCATTGCCGGGTAGCTATGTTCGGAAGCGATAACCGCTGAAAGCATCTAAGCGGGAAGCGCGCCTCAAGATGAGATCTCCCGGGAGCTTGACTCCCCTAAAGGAACCATCAAGACCAGGTGGTTGATAGGCTGGGTGTGTAAGCGTGGTAACACGTTGAGCTAACCAGTACTAATGATCCGTGCGGCTTGACCATATAACCTCAAGCCACTTCGTGCCAATCCACCGGCAGCGAAGCGCCTCGGCCTCGACGACACGTCGACGACCGTCGCAAACCTCACTACGTCCCAAGACCCCATGAGAGCGTGGCGCGATGGCGTGCAGTTCACCGCACCCCTACCGCGACCCTCCACCGTCTCCCTGGTGACTATAGCGCTGTGGAACCACCCGATCCCATCCCGAACTCGGAAGTGAAACGCAGCCGCGCCGATGGTAGTGTGGCTCAAGCCATGCGAGAGTAGGTCATCGCCAGGGTCTTATCCCCAAAGCCCCCGCAGTCATGCGGGGGCTTTGCTTTGGGCGGCAACACAAAGCATCGGGACAAGGCATCAAGATGCGGCGGCCGGGCCGCGAGCATTCCCGGACCGTCGCCACCCTCTCACGCGGCCGCGGCGAACAGCCCCACGCTGCACGCCAGTGCCGCAAACCACACCAGACTGCGCAGCCAGTGCGCGTCGGTCAGATAGCAGATGCCGTAGGTCAGACGCAGGGCAATGAAGCCAATGGCGACTGCGTCGACAGTCGCCTGGGGTACGGCAGCCTGCTGCGCCACCAGCACTCCGACAGCAAATAGCGGAAACGCTTCGAAACTGTTGAGGTGGGCGGCATGGGCGCGCTTGGCGCGGCCTTCCAGCTTGGCCTGCCATCCGCGCGGGTCGCGATTGTTGAAACGCGGGGCAGTGGACTTGGCCACTCCGGTCCACAGCAACGGCATCAGGCCGGCGGCCAGTACGCACCAGAGTGCGATCGTCATGTTTGATTCCTCTTGGTGATCACCGATCCCCCGACGATGACGACGTCGGCCGGACGCCGGGCGAACAGTCCAACGCTCACCACGCCGGGAATCTGGTTGATCTTCTCTTCCAATGCGACCGGATCGACGATTTGCAGGTTGTGCACGTCTAGAATCCAGTTTCCGTTGTCGGTGACGCAGTCTTCGCGCCAGACTGGCTGTCCACCGATCGCCACCAACTTTCGCGCCACGAGGCTTCGGGCCATCGGAATCACCTCCACCGGCAGAGGAAACCGGCCGAGCAGGTCGACTTGCTTACTGGAGTCGATGATGCAGACGAAACGCGAACTGGCTTCGGCGATGATTTTTTCGCGGGTAAGCGCTGCGCCGCCGCCCTTGATCAGCCGAAAGTGCGGGTCGCACTCGTCGGCACCATCGACGTAAAGATTAAGCGGGCCCGCCGCATTGAGGTCCACGATGTCGATCCCGTGCCCGGCGAGCTGACGGCTGCTTTGTTCGGAACTCGATACGGCGGCCTGAATGCGGATGCCGCTGCGTGCGAGTGCGTCGATGAAATAGCCGACTGTCGATCCGGTGCCCACACCTAGCAGGCTGCCTTCCTCGACATATCGCACGGCCGCCTCGGCCGCCTCGCGTTTCTGTTCATCTTGAGACATCGGTGGCTCCCGGTTCGAGCGAAAGAATGTAGTCCCACTGGGCCGCCGTGACGGGCAGTACCGACAGGCGGTTGCCGCGGCGTACCAGCGCAAAGTCGTCCAGCCGATCGGCGTGATCGCGCAGCGTCTGAAGCGAGATGGTGTCGGCGAACTTGCGATCGAAAGCGACATCGACAAGCACCCAGCGCGGTGCCTCGGGACTGGACTTGGCATCGTAATACTCACTCGCCGGTTCGAACTGGGTCGGGTCGGGATAGGCCTCGCTGGCCACGCGGGCCAAACCGACGATCCCAGGGGTCTCGCAGTTGGAGTGGTAGAACAGAATGCCGTCGCCCGGCTTCATGTTGTCGCGCATGAAATTCCGGGCCTGGTAATTGCGTACTCCGGTCCATGGCTCGCTTGTAACGCGCGCCAGAGAGTCGATGGAAAATTCCTCTGGCTCCGACTTCATCAGCCAGAACGAGCGGCCGCTGGGTGTTTTTACCGACATGGAAACAGCTCGCTCTCGGTCACAACCCAATCAAGTGCGACATCGAATTCGTGCGGATCGAGCCGTTCGACCTCCTGAAATCCGTAGCCGACTCCAATCAGAAGCGGCGGCGCGGGACCTGTCTGTCGCGCGGCAAAAGTCCGGTCATACCAACCGGCCCCCATGCCGAGCCGGTGGCCCTGGCGATCGAAGGCCAGCAGCGGCACCAGCACGGCATCCAACTGGCTGGCGGCGAGACAGTCGGCCAAGGCGATGTCTGGTTCCGGGATGCCGTAGCGATTACTTACCAGTGCATCGCCGGCCTGCCATTCGGCGAACCGAAGCAGGCCATCATCGGACAGCCGCGGCAGTAGAAAGCGGGTCCGCCCGCGAAGCCTGGGAACGACGCCATGCAGTGGCGCCTCTCCGCCGACCGACCAGTAGCCCGCCACCGTGTTGGCTTCGATTATCGGCTGGAAACTCAGAAGGCGCTCCGCAAGCGCGGCGCCTGCGGCAAGCTTCTCGGTAACGGGAAGTGCCTGCCGTCGTGATTTCATCTCACGACGCAAGGCGTCGCGATGAGTAGCCGGTGAAATGAGTGCATCCTCCGCCATGTCGATGCCTGCGAAACGACCTTGATCCCGGGGATCAGGTGGGGAGAGCCGCACGAGCGTCAGGCTTTCCGCTTCGCGGCGGACTTGCTCACGGCTCGCAGGGGCTTGTCCCCAAGGTCGTAATTAAGGGACAAGGCAAATGTTAGCGCAAGCTGTCGAACACGGCAGAGGACACGGTCGGATTATACCCCCACGAACGTGACGAACCTTGAACGGCCGGGCCGCAGATTCAGCTGGGTGGTTCATCTGCGCTGACTTCTTACGCGCGGCGACACTGTGGGACCGAAGAACGTCGAAAATCTGTCCTTTGATAGCCGTTCCTCGTCTCCACCGCCAAGCCGCCACAGGCAGGCAGCAATCGGCTGCGAGGACGCCCGGTTCCCCGCCGCCGTCAGGTAGCTGGGGAATCCGATGCGCCGCCGGAGAGCGTGCTGAGGTTGCGGTTCAGCTCGGAGAGCAATCGCTCCATCGTCTTGTCGCGCAGCTCCGCCTCGCTGCGCATCGTGGTCAGTTCATGCGCCAGATTCAGCGCCGCCAGCACTGCAATACGGTCGATGCCGGCCATCCGGTGGCTGCCGCGCAACTCGCGCATCCGGGCATCCAGCAGTCGCGAGGCAGCGATCAGGCTTTCGCGCTCGCCCGGCTCGCAGCCGATCAGGTAATCGCGGTCCAGTATCTTGACGGTCACCGCCTCGGTCATGAATTCTGCTCCAGCCCCTTGAGTCGCGAAATCATCGCTTCCACGCGGGCTCTCGCAAGCTCGTTTTTGGAAAGCAGCTGCTTTCTTTCCGAAGCCAACTTTTCGTGTTCCAGCCGCAGCATGCGATTTTCCTCGGACAGACGGCGGGCGAGCGCGATCAGCTCGGCAATACGCTGCTCAAGCTCGGACAGCGAGTTCGGATTTGGATGGGTCGTCATCGCGCGAAAGCCTATGGCCGGTGGTGTTACGGGTCAATACTGGTCCAGGGTCTCGCCCAAGTCCACCAGCCCGCCGACCAATGGCTGCCAGGTCCGCATGAACGCGAGGCAATGATGACTGTCCAGCGGCGGAGACAGCCAGTAGCCCTGGATCTCGTCGCAGCCCTTTTCGCGCAGATAGTCGAGCTGCTGCTGGGTTTCCACCCCTTCGGCGATGACATTCAGACCCAGCGAGTGCGCCATGGTGATAACTGTGGCGGTGATCGCCTCATCGTCCGGGTCGGTCGCCAGATCGCCGACAAATTCCTTGTCGATCTTCAGCGTGTCGATCGGAAGGCGCTTGAGATAGACCAGCGATGAGTATCCAGTGCCGAAGTCATCGATGGCGATGGTCAGGCCGAGCGCGCGCAGCGACTGCAGAGTGGCGGTGGTCTGTTCGGCGTTGGCCATGACCATGCTCTCGGTGACCTCCAGCTCGAGTCGATTGGCTGGCACGTCCACTTCGGCGAGGGTGCGGGCGATCATTTCCGGCAGTGCGCCGCGCAGCAATTGAAGTACCGACACATTCACCGCCATCGAGACGTCGGTCAGGCCCTGCTTGCGCCAGCGGCGCAGCGTTATGCAGGCTTCGCGCAACACCCACTCGCCGATCTGCAGAATCATCCCCGACTCCTCCGCAAGCGGAATGAAGTCGGTGGGCGGAATCTCGCCCAGCTCCTGACTGTGCCAGCGCAGCAGCGCCTCGACGCCGGTGATCCGGCCATCGGACAACGACAGCCGCGGCTGGTACAGCAGCCGCAGCTCGCCACGGTCGAGCGAGCGCCGCAAAGCGGCCGCCATGGTCGCCCGTTGCCGGGCTTCGGAATCCATGGCCTCTGTGTAAATCTGGAATGTGTTGCGACCCTGAGCCTTGGCCTGGTACATCGCCGTATCGGCAAACTTCAGCAGGTCTGTGGGCACCTGCGCGTGATCCGGGTACAGGCTGATTCCGATCGATGGGGTGATCGAGATGTCATTGCCGTCCTCCGCTTCCAGCGCTTCGGAAAACGCTTCCAGCACCCTCCCGGCCGCGATTTCGACCGCTGCCAGCGACTCGACGTCTTCCAGGACCACGGTGAACTCGTCGCCGCCCAGTCTGGCCACGGTGTCGCCCGGCCCGACGATCGCCAGCAAGCGGGCTGCCGCTGCCTTGAGAATGCGATCGCCCGCTGAGTGGCCCAGCGAGTCGTTGATATCCTTGAAGCGATCAAGATCGAGGAACAGGACGGCGATCCGGGTGTCCTGCCGGCGGGCCTTGATGATGGCCCTGGACAGGCGCTCGGACAGCAGCGCCCGATTGGGCAGTCCGGTGAGCGTGTCGTAGTTGGCCAGATAGCGCAGCTCCTGCTCGGCGCGCTTTTTCTCGGTGATATCGTTGACCACGGCAACGTAGTGGCTGCTGTGTCCCAGTCCGTCCTTCACCCCGTTGATCTCGATCCAGCCGAGAAACTCCTCGCCATCCTTCCGCCGCTGCCACATCTCACCGGCCCAGCGGCCCTCTTGGCGAACGGTGTTGCGCAGGCGGCGGTAGAACTCCGGGCTGTGCTGGGTGCTGTCGAGCAGTTCGCTGGGTTGCCCGATCACTTCCTCCTCGGTGTAGCCGGTGATGCGCGAAAACGCGCTGTTGACCGAGATGAAGCGAAAGTCGATGTCGGTCACCGCGACTGCCTCGCTCATCGAACTCAACACTTCAAGGGCGATGCGCCGCTCGCGCTCGGCGTGCCGGCTTTGAGTGATGTCGCGGGCCGTGCCTGCCATTCGCAGGGGATCCCCGTTCTCGTCGCGTTCGACCACCTTGCCCCGCGACAATACCCAGATCCACTCGCCGTGCGCGTTTCTGACCCGGTGTTCGGACTCGAAGAACTCGATCTCGCCCATGATGTGCCGCTGGAGGACCCCCTCGACACGGGCCAGGTCATCCGGGTGAATGGCCTCGCTGCGCCACATGCCGGTGTCCGCCCCGGTTTGGGTCGGCTCCTGGCTCGCGTCGGTTCCGAGCAGGCTGTCGGTACCCAGCCGATAGAGTCGATTGAACTTGATGTCCCAGTCCCAGAATTCGTCTCCCGAGCCCCATAGCGCGAGCTTGAGACGTTCTTCGCGCTGCGCGATCTCGGCCATCAGCGCCGATTCCTGGGCGCGCCGTCGAGCGCTGCTGAGCAGGATGCTGGCGATCACCGCCAAGCCCAACAATGCGAACGCGATGAGGGCCGGTACTGTCGCGTACCACGGGCCGGCAACGGACACGGGCAAGTGCAACGCACTATCGGGCCACGTGCCGTCGACGTGTCGCGCCTGCGCGACAAACAGATAGTTTCCAGGCGGCAGATGGGTGTAAGACACTGAGGATGAAGTGCCCGATTCGACCCAGTCCGGATCCAGCCCTTCCATCCGATAGCGGTACCTCAGTTCGCGCCCCATGCCCTGATCGGCAACCCCGAAACCGAGCCGCAACGCTCGGCCATCGGCCGGCACTTCGACTTCCGGAATGCCGCTGAGGCCGACCAGATTCTCTTCGCCATAGCCGATCCTGGCCGAAAGGAGGATCGGTGTGACTTCGATCCCCAGCGATGTGGTGTCCGACGGCGCATCGAAAACATTCAGGCCGCGCACACCACCGAAGGCCAGGGTCCGGTCGGACAGATAGGCAAACGATCCGCCGTTGAACTCGGCATCCTGAAGTCCGTCCTCCAGAACGTACTGGCGAATCCGTCCGGAATCCGGATCGAATTCGAAAATGCCGTTGCTGGACGACAGCCAAAGCCGTCCCTCGCTGTCGCCCAAAATGCCGAAGATGATCAGCGCCGAATAAGGCTCGCGGTTGAGCATGTCGAAGCGCTCGAACGCCACGTCGCCGTCGGGTTGCTCGATCAATCGGCTCAGGCCGGAATGGCTGCCGACCCAGAGGCGGCCCTGTCGATCCTCGAACAGCGCGCGAATGCGATTGCCCGGCAACGACGCAGGATCGTCCGGATCATGATTGAAGCGCAGGAACTTTCCGGTGATCCGGTCGAGCCGGTTGAGGCCGTTGTCGGTAGCCACCCACACCCGTCCGCGGCTGTCCTCCAGGGTCAAATGAACAAGCGAGCTGCTGATCGATTCCGGATCGCCCGGCTCGGGCTGATATCGTCGGGTCAGACCGGTATCCGGAACGAACTCCAGCAGGCCACTGTGATTGCTGCCGATCCACAGGGTACCGTCCTGGCCCAGGGTCATAAATCGCAAAGGCGAGCGCAGCAGTGAACCTTCCGAGCCAACTCGCTCTGCCCTGCCTGCGGCGATATCGAACTTGAGCAGGCCCTTGTGCGAGCTGATCCACAGCGTGTCGCCGGTCCTTACCAGCCCGTGCACCCGCAGTTGCGCCGCTTCGGACCTGTTGTCACCCAGCGCCCGTCCGATGGTTTCATCGAAGCGCTCGAAGCGGCCTTCGTTGGGCCGGTAGCGTTTCAGACCGGTGCCATCGGTGCCGAGCCAGAGCGTGTCCCCATCGGCGAGGACCGCGCGGATGCTGTTGCCGCGAACCAGAGTGCGGTCACCGTCGACGGTGTCCTCGTAGACCAGCTTGAAGCGCGAGCCGACCGGATCGGTCACCGCCACGCCGCGCATCTGCCCACCCGTCCACAGCCGGCCGACCCGATCGACGAAGATCGCTCGTATGCTGTCTTCCGGGAGGCTTCCCGGCAGGCCGGGGACTTCCTGCAGGCGGTCCAGTTCGCGGAAGTCCGACGCCAGCCGAACCATGCCCGAATCGCCAGTGGCCAGCCAGAGAACCCCGGCCGAATCGCGGGCGATCCGGTTAACCTGCTGGCCACGAGGCTCTGCAGGATCGGCCGACCAGACGGTTCGCCGTTCCCCGGTTTGCGGATCGAATAGAACAAGCCCTTGCGCAGTGCCGAGCAGAAATTGCCCGTCGTTGACGATCAGCGACTGCACCGGAAAGCCGGTGATCACGGCCTGGATGCCGTTTTCGGCATCCAGCTCATAAAGCCCCTGATCGGCAGCCAGATAGACCCGCCCGTCGGCCGAATCGACGAGGGCATTGGGCGACAATGGCCCACCGCCCGGCACGCCCAGCGTGGTCGGCGATTGGCCATTGGCCATCCATTGCACGCTGTCTCGCGCGGCGATCCACAACCCCTGATCTTTCTGGTACAGCAAGTCGACTACGCCCGCCCCTGAGCTGGGCGCCGGCACGGCCTCGAAGCGGGAGCTGTTCAGATCGAGGCGGGCCAGATAGCTGGCTTGCATTCCGACCCAGATTTCCCCGGGTTGTCCCGCCGCCAGCGCGGTGATGAAAGTGTCCGGCAGTCCGGAGGCGGCATCCAGCTGGCGATGGAACCTGCGGATCTGTGCGCTGTCGATGCGATGCAGACCGCCCTGGGTCGAGACCCAGATGAAGCCTTCATGGTCTTGAATGATGTCGGTGACGGTTTGCTGGATCAGATCGCCGGGGCGCGTTACCGGCTGAAAAAAGAACTCGCGCTCGGCAGCGGGCGCGCACACGGCATGGAACGCCAAAAATGCGAGGATCAACGTCCGAATCATGATTTGGCCGTGGCGTGGGGGATGGCCTTGGCTTCGATTGGCACCAACCGGCTCCGGTGGCAACTAACAGGACGATGGCCCATCTTAGGCGCACAGCCGCCGGGCAACAAGGTGCCGTTGCCGTGGGGCGCTGGTAAACTCGATTTCCTTCTGAATCGGTGGTGCGACACGCGTGCAATTGCCCGACTACAGTGAGTCCCAGCAGCAGGCCTCGGAGCTGGGTCTGGGGATCGATGCCGCCGAACTGCACGGTGCACTCTGTGGCCTCCTCAGTGGCGGCGGCATCTCGGGACGCGCGACCTGGCTTGGTCAGATTGCGCCGGACTCCGAGCTTCCCGCTCCGGCGCAGGGCAGTGCCCTGGACCGGCTCTTTGAAGCCAGCCGAGCCCAACTGGCCGGCTTCGAGATGGGCCTGCAGTTGCTGATGCCTGGCGATGAGGCGCAGGTGAGCGCGCGTGCCGAAGCGCTTTTGTCGTGGTGTCGGGGTTTCCTGGCGGGCTTCGGCCTGTCCGGCCGCAGCCTGGAGGCGCTCGACCCGGATGCCCGCGAGGCGATTCAGGATATCGGCCATATCGCTGCCTCCCAGCTCGACTACACCGACCCCGAAGAAGACGATTCGGCACTGACAGAGATCATCGAATATGTCCGGATTGCCGCCCAGCTGCTTTACGAGAATTGCGTCGTGGCGCCGCCCCAATTGCCACGCAGTCTGCACTGAGGTGATTCCCGCCGACACGCTGGCGTCGCCCGCGGCATGGCGTGGGGCATCTGCACAGGCGGCTTTACGATGAGTTCGACCCGCGCATCGTCAATTGAGCATGCCAGCGCGGCAGAGGCGGCCAAATTGCGCAATGCCCAGCCGCGCATTGCGCCGCCCGAGTTTGCCCGCCGTCGGCGAAACCTGATGAATGCGGCCGGCGAGGATGCCATCCTGATCCTGGCATCGGCGCCATTGCGCATCCGCAGTCTCGATACCCATTATCCGTTTCGTCAGGACAGCGATTTCTGGTACCTGACCGGGTTCGAGGAGCCGGATGCCGTACTTGTGCTGGTTCCCGGCCGACGGCACGGCGAGACGCTGCTGTTCTGTCGCGACCGCGACCCGGAGAAAGAACGCTGGGACGGTCCGCGCCTGGGGCCGGAGCAGGCCGCCGAGGCGCTGCTGATCGACGATGCCTACCCGATCTCCGATCTGGACGACATTCTTCCGGGCCTGCTGGAGGGCCGCGGGAGAGTCTATTACCACCTTGGGCGGGATCCCGAGTTCGATCTGAAACTCATCGGCTGGGTCAACCGGGTGCGGGCCGAGGTGCGACGTGGCGCCGAGCCGCCGCATGAGTTTCAGGCCCTGGGTCATCTGCTGCATGAGATGCGGCTGTTCAAGAGCAGGGATGAACTCAAGCTCATGCGGCACGTGGCGCGCATTTCAATGCTGGCGCATCGCGAGGCGATGGCGGTGGCGCGGCCGGGTGGATTCGAGTTCGAGGTCGAGGCCGCCCTGCAGTATGCGTTTCGTCGCCACGATTGCCTGCCGGCCTACCAACCCATCGTGGCTGCCGGCCGCAACGGCTGCGTCCTGCATTACGTCGCCAACCGCAGTCGTGTCGGGCAGGGCGACCTGCTGCTGGTCGATGCCGGCGCGGAATATCAAGGTTATGCCGCCGACATCACCCGCACCTATCCGGTCAACGGCCGTTTCAGTCGCGAGCAACGCCAGCTATACCAGTTGGTGCTCGACGCGCAGGAAGCCGCACTCGCCGAGGCCCGTCCGGGCCGGCCCTGGAACGCCGGTCACGATGCGGCAGTCGCCACACTGACCGAGGGAATGCTGCGGCTGGGGCTGCTCAAAGGCACGCTGGAGGATCAACTGGCCAGCCACGGCTACCGACGGTTCTACCCGCACAAGACCGGCCACTGGCTGGGACTGGATGTGCATGATGTCGGCGACTACCGGTTGGCCGGCGCATTCCGGGAGCTGGAGCCGGGCATGGTGTTCACCATCGAGCCGGGCCTGTATGTCCCAGCCGATGATCGCAGCGTGGCGTCGCGCTGGCGCGGTATCGGCATTCGCATCGAGGATGACGTGCTGATCACCCGCCAGGGTCACGAGGTCCTGACCGCCGCGCTGGCGCGCGCACCGGACGAGGTGGAGGCGCTGCTCGCGGGGTGATGGCCCGCGTGCGGTCAACCGGCGGCGAAGGCGTCGCGGGTCAGGTTTTCCGGATCGCCATCGGTGCAGGCCACATCGTCCTCGATGCGCACACCACCGAACGGCCTGAGCCGATCGACCGCCCGCCAGTCGATCCGCGCGGCATCGGGGCTTTCGCGCAGCGGTGCCAACAGGCTGTCGATGAAGTAGATGCCGGGTTCGATGGTGACCACCATTCCGGGCGCCAGGGTCCGGGTCAGCCGCAGATGCGGGTGGCCTTCGGGTCTGGGGATCTCGCCACCGGCAGCGTCGCGCTGAAATCCACCGACATCGTGCACCTGAAGCCCGAGCAGATGCCCAAGACCATGCGGGAAGAAGGCGTGGGTGACGCGCCGGGCGAGCTGGTCCTCGGGCGCCATGCGGACGATGCCGAGCTGCTCCAGCACACCGCCCAGCGCCAGATGCGCAGCCACGTGCAGTGCAGCGTAGTCGACGCCGGCGCGCACCTGATCGACGAGCTTGCGCTGCACGCCGTCGACGGCCTGGATGAGCGACTGGAATTCGCTGTCTTCGTTGCCCCATGTGCGCGTGATGTCGGCGGCATAACCTTGATATTCCGCGCCGGCATCGATCAGCAGCGAGCGGTGGGCTTCGGGCATGTCGGCACTCTGGTGCTGGTAGTGCAGCACCGCGCCGTGCGCATTGAGGGCAACGATGTTTCCGTACGGCAGGTCGAGATCGGTGTGCCCGGTCGCGGTCAGGTAGGCCAGGTGGATGTCGCGCTCGGACGCCCGGTCCAGGAACGCACTTTGCGCGGCGCGATGTCCCCGGACAGCGCGCTTCTGAGCCGCGCGGATGCAGTCCAGCTCATAGTCGGTCTTGACCGCCCGGGCGAAATGCAGACGGGCCAGCAGCTCGGGCGGATTGTTCGGCACCATGCCGGGCAGGCCGGCATCGTGGTCGCCGATGATGGCCACTCGACCGTGTTTCGGCAACAGGGCCGTTGCTTGTTCGGGCGCGGTGATGACGGTGATGTCGAAGTGCTCGGCCCACTCCCCTGACGGCGCCTGCGGTGCCACGTGCCAGTAGTCGTCCGGCTGGTGGTAGGCCAGCCTGGGCCGCTTGCCAGGGGTGAAGGCGATCCAGCCATTGGCGTGATCGGGCAGCGGCAACCACGCGGAGAAATGCGGATTGGCCCGGAACGGATACGGTCGGTCGTCGAGAAAGTGATATTTCTGCGTCCCCGAGGCGATCAGCAGATGATCGAATCCGGTGGCCGAAAGTGCAGCAATAGTGCGTTGTGTCACAGTATGGAGGTGGGCCGGGTAACGGTTCATGGGCTCGATGACATATCGTGTCGGAAACGAAGAGCGTTCTGGGCGGGCAGCGCTTGCGTGCATTGTGACCGATCGGACCGGGGGTTGGCATGAGGGAGAGTGGGCAGGGAACGGACGGGTTCGCGGGACTGCCCTCGCGGAGGTCGGCCACGCTGTTGTGGAGCCTCCTGGCGCTGCTGATCGGCGTCCTGGCCAGCGTGGGGCTGGCACGCTGGCAGCACCTGCACGAGCAACGGATGTCGCGGGAAGTGCTCGAACGCAACACAGAGCGCGCCTTCGATGCCCTGGAATCGCAGGTCCGCACCGCGACACTGGTTGTGCGCGGGGTCCAATCGGTATTCGCCGCCAGCGATGAAGTCACGCCCAGCGAATTCCAGCGAATCTTCGAGATTCTGTCTCCCGGTCAGATGCTGGCCGGCCTCCAGGCGGTCGCCTACAGTCGCCTCGAAGGCGAGTCGGCCAGTGATGGCCCGGTGTTCCGGGTGGAGATGGTGGCCCCGGCCGAGGGAAACGAGGCGCTGTTTGACCTGGACGTGCGCGACCAGCCGGACAATGTGCGGGCGGTCTGGCGCTCGCGCGACGGCGATCAGCCGGTGCTCTCCTCGGCTTTGCCGCTGATCCAGTATCGCGGTGCGCCTGAACCGGTGATGGGCGTGGTCTTGCGTTTGCCGGTCTTTTCGTCCGGACCGGTTCCCCGTACTTTGCGTGAGCGCCGGGCACGGTTTGTCGGGTCGCTGGCCGCTTCGTTTCGACTCGATCAGATGCTTGGGCAGGTCGTCGAGGCAAGCCTCCCGTCCGACGTGGGACTGTCGATCGTCGACGTGAGCGAAGCTCAACCGCAGCCCATTTTCCAGCGGTTCTCATTCGGCTCCGGACAGCCGGAGCAGGGCGCGCAAGGAGTGCAACGCGAGGTCGATGTGGCCACCCGAACCTGGCGATTGTCTGCGACTTTTCCCGAGAATCGATGGATCCCTTCGCCCACCGTATGGGCATTCCTGACCCTGGGTGTGCTCAGCAGCATGCTCCTCGCCACGCTGGTGGCGGCCCTGCTGGGCGGCCGCGAACGAGCCGTCCGATTGGCGGCCAGGATGACCCGAAAGCATCACGAGACCGAGAGCAAATTCAGCACGCTCAACGAATTGTTGCCGGCCCTGGTGCTGCTGGTGGGCTGTAGCGATGGCCGCATTCGGCAGGCCAACCATGCGGCGCGCGACCAGTTGGGCCTGAGCGCCGCCGAACTGGAGGCGGGCCAGGGGCCGTTGCTGTCGGAAATACTGGTCGATTCCGCCTTGGTCGAGCGTTTGGCCGAGTTGCATTCCCGGCGCGATGCGTCACTGGCCGAGCAGAGCACCATCCTGAGAGTCGCCGGCGGTGAGCTGTGGGCGTCACTTTCGGCCGCCGCAGTCGAGGTGTCCGGGGAGCACAGCTGCCTGTTGGTTGCCAACGACATCTCCCCGATGCGCGAGCTCAACGAGCGGCTGCTTTACCAGGCCAGCCACGATGCCTTGACCGGGCTGATCAACCGGTTCAGTTTTGAAACCCGGTTCGACGAGATGATTTCCAGCGTCAATGCCGGCACCCAGGTGGGTGCCTTGCTCTATATCGACCTTGACCAGTTCAAGATCATCAACGACACCTGCGGCCATTTTGCCGGCGACCAACTGCTGGCCGAGCTGGGCAGCCGGTTGAAGTCGAGCATCAAACCGGGCGATGTGCTGGCCAGGCTGGGCGGCGACGAGTTCGGCATCCTGCTGGTCGACGTCGATGCCGATCAGGCGATGGCGGTCGCCGAGCGGGCGCGATCGGCGATCGACGGATTCGTTTTTTCCTGGGAGCAACGCACCTTCGCCGTCAGCGCGAGCATTGGCGTGGTGTTGATCGACCAGCCCGGTGTGAGCCGGCGCGAGCTGCTCGCCAATGCCGATACGGCGTGTTACATGGCCAAGGAGCGCGGACGGAATCGCAGTCACCTGTTTCAGGACAGCGATCGCGATACCGCGCAAAGGAAATCGGAGATGGAGTGGGCTGCGCGCCTGCGCCAGGCGCTGGCCGAGCAGCGCTTCGTGCTCGACTATCAGGAGCTCAGCTATCTCAAGCCAACCCGCAACCCGGAAGGCGCGCATTTCGAACTCCTGGTTCGGCTGATCGACGAAGACGGCGTCGAGGTGCCGCCCGGCGCGTTCATCCCCGCTGCCGAGCGCTTCGGCCTGATGCCCTTGATCGACCGGTGGGTAGTCGACATGGCGCTGGCGCATTTCGACCGACTGCATCCGTCCGGCACCGAAGCGGGCCTGTGCGCGATCAACCTGTCGGGTGCCACGGTGGACGACGAGAGTTTCGCCGAGCATGTCATCCAGTTGCTCGATCGACACCAGATTCCCGCGCACAAACTGTGCTTCGAGATCACCGAGACCGTCGCGGTCAGCAATGTCGCGCGCGTGGTGCGCTTCATGCAGCGGCTGCGGCTTCGCGGCGTGCGGTTTTCGCTTGACGACTTCGGCTCGGGCATGGCCTCGTTCGGCTATCTGAAGAGCCTGCCGGTCGACATTCTGAAGATCGACGGCAGTTTCATCCGCGATATCGAGAGCGATCCCGCCGACTACTCCATCGTCCGGGCGGTCACCGACATCGGCCATCAGATGGGCCTGGTCGTCGTCGCCGAATGGGTGGGGTCGGCGCGCACGACGGAACTGCTGCGCGGCATCGGGGTGGATTACGGGCAGGGCTTTGCCATTCACAAGCCCGAGCGAACGCCGCTGCACCGGGAAGGCGCGTTCAGTCCCTAGCCTGTTGGCAGGAAGGGCCTCGATCGACCCGTTCGGTTTGCGTGGGCGTGCGCATCAATCTGAGCCGTTTTGCCATCGCTTCGGTGAGGTACAGCCGGTCCTCGTGGTCGAGCAGAAGCGCACAACCCAGCCCCATCGAGGCGGTCAGCTCGGCGAAGCCATCGGGCCCGGCGATAAACAGCGCCGTGGCGGCGGCATCGGCGGTGACCGGGTCCGCGTGCAGCACGGCCACCCCCGCGCTTCGCGTGGCCGGCACCCCGGTGCGCGGATCGAGAATGTGCGGCCAGCGCGCGCCATCCGGGCTCTCGCCATAGCGTTGGTAGCCTCCCGAGGAGAACAGCGACTCGCCATCGTGAAGGTTCAGCCACCCCAGCGCGGCGTCCGGGGCTGCGCCAAGCGGGTCGCGGACTGCAATCCGCCAAGGCCGGTCGCCGGCCTGACCGAGAGCCAGCACGTCGCCACCCAGGCCGATCAGCGCGTGCCGGATGTCGTGATCGGCCAGGATCTTCGCCACCTGCGCGACAGCCAGCCCCTCGGCGACCGCCGCCAGGTCCAGCTGTGCGCGGGGATTTCGGCTGGACAACCGGTTTCCGTCGATGGAGACATCGCTCATTCGCGGCCGTTCGGACAACCAGGCGGCGACTTCGGAGGCATCGGGCGGCGGGTCGAGGATCGGGAACTCGCTGCGATGGAAACCCCACAGTGCGACCAGGCCGCCGATTGTCGGGTCGAACAAGCCATCGCTGTCGCTGACCAGCGGAGCGGCACGGTTCAGTGCGTGGACGATCGAGGCTGTCGCCGTGGCCGATTCGCCACGCGCGAGAGCGGCGTTGATGCGGACCAGGTCGGAGTCTTCCCAGGCATGCCACTCGCGGTGCAGCAGGGTGAGGCGATGTCCGGCCTCGGCCAGCGCCGCCTCGCCCTGCACGCGATCGACCCCGCGCAGCTCGATGTGCGCACGGGTGCCGAATACCCAGAGCGTTTCATGGATCGGCGGCGGGGCGCAGCCGGCGGCGGGAATCGAAAGGCCCAGCGCGAGTAGCCACGCGAGGCCGACGCGCAACCGGCTTTTGCCGCGGGCGGGCACCGGCTGGACCAGACTCAATCGCGTGCGCGCTCCAGCTCCGGCGACTCGGCCCACAGCCGGAGAAAATCGCTGTCGGGCTGGCTGATGTCGATGAACCGCATGCCATTCCAGAAGTTGCCGGGTGCGCTTGCCTCGCTGGACCACAGTTGCTGCGCGCCGGCGACGATGGTGCGCTCCCGCCCGCCGCGATCGAGGAGAACGAACTGAACCTGATACAGCGCCTCTTCCGGCAGCGCGTCATTGGACATCAACAGCAGCCCCGAGGCCGACAGGTTGCTCAATCGGCCAAGCGAGGCATCGGTCATGGTGTCGATCACGTCGATGGCATGCGCGACCGATCGACGTGTTGCGCGGCGCGATTCCTGGCTCAAGGCCCGGCTCCGGCGTCGGGATCCCGTCCGGCGAACGATCGCAACGCGCCCATGATCGCGCCCCAAGCGCGGTCGATCAGTGTGCCCTTGTCGGTCTGCACGATTTCCGCTTTGCCGGCGGCCATCGCGCGGGCCAGCCAATCAAGCGTGTGCTCGCCGACCCGCTGCCCGCGATGATTGACGAACAGGGCGTGGCCGGTCACGGTGCTGTACCAGGACATGCGCCGGCGGACCCGCTTGTCGCCCTGGCCAAGCACGAATTCGAACCATGTGCCGAACGGCAGCTGCTTGATCTGCTCCATCGACTGCATTTCGACATCGGTCAGCGGGGGAAGCTTTTTTTCGGAACTGTCCTGGTCCGCAGCGTTGCGGCCGAGCCGGGTGCGGGCCTTGAGCCGTAGCGCCAATTCGGTTCGCGAGGCCGCGTCGTCGGAGGCGTCGGCTTCTTCCTTCCGTACCAGACGCCGGGCGATCGCTTCCGCGTCTTCATTGTGATAACCGACATGGGCCAGCGAGCGGGCCACTTCTTCTTCCACTACGACGGATTCCTCGGCGGACAACGCTTCGCCGGAGCCGTCCTCGGCCAGCGATGCGGTAATCAGCCGCTCGGCGAGCGCCATCTGATGGGCGAACTCTTCCGACTCCTCGCCGTGGCGAAGCAGGGTCAGGGCCAGCACGTCGGCCCAGGCCTGAGTCAGCAGGGTGCGGACGAACTGCGGGACCTTGCGTTTGGCGAGTTTCTCGCTGATCGCCTCGCTCGCCCGCTTCTGGGACAACGCCAGCCGCTCCTTGCCCCGCGCTGCTTCGACATGCCGTCGCTCGGCGGTCTCGGCCCGGCGCACTGCGGCCTGTACCTGCTGCCCCAGATCCTGTTGCAGCGATTCGAACACCGCCGGGTCGCCGTTGAATTCGGTCACCGCCCGGTCGACCAGGAGCTGCATCTTCTCGATCAATGTGCGATCGGTTTCCTCATCGCCAAGCCACTGCGCGCCGGTCTCGGCGATCGTGTTGAGCATTTGCCGGGCCGGATGCTGGGTCCGCGTGAAGAATCCGGCATCATCCATCGCCACGCGCAGCAGCGGCACCTGCAAACGGCTCAGCAGCGCCGAGGCGGGGCTGTTGGGCCGGACATCGCGCATGATGTGCTCGAACAGCATGCCTACCAGCTCGATCGAATCGGAATCGGCCTCGGGCAATTGTGCGGCCTCTCCGTCCGGGGAGATCATGCGCAGTTGCATCAGCAGGTCTTCCTTGATCTTTCTGACCGGCCGAGCGCCGATCGGATCGCCGGGTTCGCCGTTCGGAATCGGCCGCTGCTGCAGAACACCCAGTACCGAACGCACGTCTTCCGGACTTGCGACCCGGGCACTTTCCTTGGCCGGACTCGCCTCGCCCTGGCCGAGTTTCGCAAGCAATTGCCGGCGGCTTGCCAGCAGGTTGCGCAACAGCGAAAACATTTCCTCCGAAGGCGGCTCGGACTCGGCGGCATTGGTGGTGGCCTCACCCGGCCACTGGGTACGGGGGTGGATGGCGCGCCGTTCGGCACCGAGCGGCGGCGGCCCCTTTCTTGGCTCGTTGTCACGCATTTGAGCTCTCCCGGCCTCGCCTGATTCCAGTAAAGGGGCAATCCCGTCGTCACGTCGTCTCCGGGGCGCGCCTGCGGAACTGGTTCGGTCGCCGGGTTTGATACGGATGGGAACGAAGGTGAGTCGGGGCAGAACGTCCTCGGCGATGAGGAAGGAGTTGATGGCCTCGACGAAGGCTGGAAACTGCGGCAGGCCCATGCGTTCGAAGCTGCGGAAAAGCAGTGCGCGATTCTGGGTGGTCAAATCCAGGCACTCGGTCGCCCTGCCGAACAGCTCGCAGAGTCGATGCGGACCCACCGGGATGTGTTCGGGTTCGAAGGCGGGCTTGCCGGCAAGCACACCGAATCGCTGGCCGAGCAACCACAGCGGCAGGCTGGCGCGACTCTCGGCGCGGCTGGCGACCTCGCGCAACACGGTTCTCTCGTCCATCGCACCATGTTCGAGCAATGCAAGCTCGCCGGAGCGCCAGGCCTGTTCGCCCGCGTCCGCAGGCGTGCGACCATCGCGAATCGAAGCCAGCGCCGCCTCGAGGCCGATCATGAACCGCGGCACGATATCGCTTCGGCCGCGTTTGACATTGCGCAGCGATTCGAAACAGGCGAGCTGGACTTCGTTGCTGTGGGCCTGCTCGGCCATCTTGAACAACTGCTGTTCGAAGTCGTTCAGGGACGCTTCGACGTCCCGGTCGAGCTGGTCGGCGGCGTACTCCAGCACGCCCTCAAGCAACCGACGCACGCGGCGCGGGAAATGCCGGGAAGCCAACGTCGGCGGCGGACCGCCGGATTTCGACTGCGAGGGTTTGGCCGTTACGGGCATCTGGACTCCGATTCACTGCCGCCGCGTATGCGCTCACCCGATTCTAACAGTATGTCCGGCGCAAGCCGGCAAATACCCCCGGGCCGATCTGTGCGGTCCCGGGGAGCCTGTCGGAATGAGGGCTTTTGCCGGGGCGGCAATGCCAGCGCCGCCTGCCGTGGCTCAGCGCCCCGGCTGCCAGTGCAGCGCGACCAGCAGGTTGCGGCCCGGCGTGTTGAAACCGCTGGCCAGCTGGTAATCCCGATCGGTCAGGTTTTCCAGTCGCGCCTGGACCTGCCAGTCGGGGGCCGGCGACCAGGTCGCGCGCAGGTGAAGCAGCGCATAGCCGCCGAGACGGCCGTCGAAGTCGCGCCGGCTACTCGACTGGTCAGCGTCGACGCCCAGGCCGAAGGTGTCCGAGACCCGCCAGTCCAGCCCGCTGCTGAGCCGACGCTGCGGGCGGCGAAGCAGGGCCAGGCCGGTATCGCGGTCTTCGGCATCCTGCACGGTCAGCGCGTTACGCCCAACGAGCACGCCAGCCTGCCAGCGATGTTCGATCTCCAGGCCGCGCGTGCGGGCGCGGTCGATGTTGACCGCCTGAAACTGCGGGCCATCGAAGGAAATCTGATCGCGCACCCGGTTGTCGAACGCGCTCAGCGCGATGCGCTGCTCGCCCAGCTCGATATCCAGCCCCAGCTCCAGGCTGCGCGAGCGTTCCGGGTCGAGGTCGGGATTGCCGGCGAACAGTCCACCAAACCCCGGTGAATACAGCTCGTTGAAATTCGGCGCACGAAAGCCTTCGCCCCAACTCGCGCGCAGCTTCGCCCAGTCGGCCGGGCGCCAGCCCAGGGCCAGGCTGGCGGTGGATTCGCCGCCGAACTGACTGTTGTCGTCGTAGCGCAGCGCCGACTGCCATTCGATGCCGCGCAGTGCGCCGGTGGCCGAAACGAAGCCGGCCAGATTGCGCCGACTGCGATCGATAAGCGGGTCGGAAAATGCCGACAGTGAGCGGCCTTCCTCGCGCTGCCAGCTCAGCCCGGCGGTGGCCGTGGCGGCTGGAAGATCAATGCTGTGCAGCCAGTCGAGGTTGTTGCGTCGGCTTTCGAAGCGGCTGTCGAAGGCGGCGGTTTCCAGGTCTTCGCGGGCATGGCCATAGCCCAGTCGGTGCTGCCAATTGCGCCCCAGCGCCCCGGTCAGCGTCGCACCGCCGGAAATATTGCGCGCTTCGCTCCGGCCCTGATCGAACTCGACATCGGCATCGCTGCCGAAGCCGGCAATCTCCAGCGTCTGACTGCCCAGCGCCAGGTGCCCGCGTGCGCTGGCATGGCGCTGCCAGTAGCCATCGTTGTCAGGATCATGGCCAAAAGCCGTCGGGCCAGTGGCGGAAAACCCATCCAACCGGCGATAGCCGGCACTGGCGGCGAATGCGCCGCTCTCGCCCACCGTCCCGAAGCTGCCCTGCGTTTCCGCGCGCCCCCAGCGCCCGGCCCGAAGGCTGGCCGACGGCCCCACCGCGTCGCGGGTGAAGATATGGATCACCCCGCCGATCGCATCCGAACCCCACAGCGCGGCGCGCGGGCCACGCACGATTTCGATCCGTTCGATCTGATCCGGCGGCAGATGCGCCAGATCGATCAGGCCCTGGCCGGTGGCGTTGACCCGGATGCCGTCGATCAGGATCAGGGTCTGGTTGGAGTTCGCCCCGCGCACAAACAGCGTCGAGCTCGAGCCTGGCCCGCCGGTGCGCGAGACATCGATACCGGCCTGACGGCCGAGCAAGTCGATCAGGTCGGGCGCCTGGCTGGCGGCGATCTCGGCCCGGGTCAGAACGGTGACCGAGGCCAGCACGGTGTCCACGGTCTGTGCGTGCCGGCTGGCGGTCACCACCACTTCAGGCTGCCGGGCCGGCGCCTCCCGGGCACCAGTGGATAGGGGAACAAAGACCAGCGACGCGGCCATCGCGGCCACGGAAAAACAACGATGAATGCGATTCAAGGCAACCTCCAACGCTCACCCGCGAAAGGAAAGCGCGCACGGAGGTAGAGACGAAAACGCGCCGGCCAGCGGTCGCGATTTCGCGACGTCGCCCACCGCAACGCGCCAGTCATGCCGAGGGCCGGTCTCCGGACTTGCAGCGAAGGCTGTCGCCTTGCGTCCACCGCCTTCCCAGGCGAACCCAGTGGCATGTGGTGGACTACAGCTGCTTACCGTTGCGGGGGCAGTGCCGGACTCTCACCGGCTTCCCGAGCACCCAGGGCAGTGACAGTGTAGGTGAAGACCCGATCAAGGGAAACCGTGTGCTGTCAGTTTTCGCGTTCAGCGTCGACCGACTCGATCTGGCCGGTGGCATCGACCCGCACAGTGATCAGTATCGGGCTGCAGCACACCTGGCAATCCTCGGTGTACTGGCAATCGCCCCCGGAAGCATCGATCAGTGTGTCGAGCGGCTCGCCGCACCAGGGACAGTAGAGCGACCACTCGTTCAGCATGGACTCGTCTTCGGACACGGCGAATCAGAGAAACAGCTGGATAAGGTCGTTGTTGAAGCGCAGCCCGGACTCGGTCGGGCGTACATGGTCGGCCGCGGCTGCCAGCCAGCCTTCGCCGATGGCTTGCGCCAACGGCCCGGCGATGGCGCTGCGGTCGAGTCCGGTACGCGCTTCGAACTGGCTCAGGGTAAAGCCCTCGCGCAGACGCAGGGCGTTGAGCATGAATTCGAACGGACGCTGATCGGCGGGGATCGGCGTGTCGGAGGCGATGCGCAGATCACTGGCGGCGCGGGCCAGGTAGTCGGTCGGGTGCTTGCGTTTGGCCCGGCGCAGAATCTCGCCGGTGCTGCCCTGAGTGATCTTGCCGTGGGCGCCGGCGCCGATACCCAGGTAATCGCCGAACTGCCAATAGTTGAGATTGTGCCGGCACTGCCGATCCGGACGAGCGTAGGCGGAAATCTCGTAGTGCCGGTAGCCGGCGTCGCGCAGCCGGGACTGGCAGGCCGACTGCATCGCCCAGGCCAGGTCGTCGTCGGGCAGGTTGGCCGGCGGCCGGGCATGGAACACCGTGTTCGGTTCCAGGCTGAGCTGGTAGTGACTGATGTGCGTCGGCTCCAGCGCCAAGGCGGCCTCGATGTCGGCCTCGGCCATCGCCAGGGACTGGCCGGGCAGGGCGTACATCAGGTCGAGGTTGAAATCATCGAAGCCGTCCTCGCGCGCCAGCGCCACCGCCCGGCGCGCCTCGGCGCTGTCATGGATGCGGCCCAGCCGCTGCAGGCAGCCATCGTCGAAACTCTGGATGCCGAAGCTGATCCGGTTGACGCCGGCCTCCCGATAGCCCTTGAATCGCCCGTGTTCCGCCGTTCCGGGGTTGGTCTCCAGGGTGATCTCCAGGCCCGGCGCAAAGCGCAGCAGGGCGCCTGCGCGATCGAGAAAATTGCCGATCGCCTCGGGTGGGAACAGGCTGGGCGTGCCACCGCCGAAAAAAATGCTGCCGATTACCCGGCCCCAGACCAGCGGCAGGTCCTGTTCGAGATCGGCGATCAGCGCGTCGGTGTACGCCGCAATCGGCAGCACGCCCTTGACCCCGTGCGAGTTGAAATCGCAATACGGGCACTTGCGAACGCACCACGGAAGGTGGACGTACAGCGACAGCGGCGGCGGACTGGCAATCGCCTCGGGCGTCGTCGGGGCGATGCGATCGGCAGTGTGGGCGGAAGCAGTCATGGCGATGCCGTCACAGGCCGCGCAGTCGCTCGCGAAGCTGAGCCAGCGCCCGGCCGCGATGGCTCAGGCGGTGTTTGAGCGCCGGGTCCATCTCGGCTGCGGCAAGGCCCTGGTCGGGGTCGAGAAACACCGGATCGTAGCCGAAGCCGCCGGTGCCGCGCGGCGCCTCCAGCACCAGGCCCGGCCAGACGCCTTCGGCGATCAGCGGCTGCGGATCCTCCGCCGAACGCAGCAGCACGATCACTGCGTAGAAATGCGCGGTGCGCGCCGCTGGCGGCACCTCGCGCAGGGCGTCCAGCAGTTTGGCGATGTTCGCCGCGTGGTCGCCATGCCGTCCGGCATAGCGGGCGCTGTACAGGCCGGGCGCACCGTCGAGCGCATCGACCAGCAGACCGGAATCGTCGGCCAGCGCCGGAAGGCCGGTCGCCAGACAGGCGTGGCGCGCCTTGAGCAGGGCGTTTTCGACGAAGGTGCTGGCGGTTTCCTCGGCGTCCTCGACGCCAAATTCGGCCTGGGCGTGCAGGTCGATATCCAGATCCGACAGCAGCGCGCGCAGCTCATCGAGCTTGCCGGCGTTGCCGCTGGCCAGCACCAGTTTCACGCGATTGGCTCGATCAGATCCCAGCGGTTGCCGTACAGGTCTTCGAACACCGCCACGGTGCCGTAGACCTCGTGGCGCGGGTGCTCAACGAAGTGCACGCCGCGCGCGGTCATCGCCGCGAAATCGCGCTGGAAGTCGTCGGTGTGCAGGAAAAACCCGACCCGCCCGCCGGCGTGATGCCCGATGGCGGCGCGCTGCACGTCGGTGACCGCGCGGGCCAGCAGCAGCGAGGTTTCCCGTGAGCCGGGCGGGTTGACCCGCACCCAGCGCTTGCCGTTGCCCTGGTCGGTGTCCTCGGCCAGCACGAAGCCGAGCACCCGGGTGTAGTAATCGATGGCGCGATCATAGTCGTCGACCACCACGGCAACCGATGCCAGTATCTGGCTCACAGGCCCAGCGCCGCCCGCTGCGCCGCGACCAGTTCGGCCACGCCCTTGCCGGCCAGGTCGAGCAGGGCGTTCAACTCCTCGCGCCGGAAGGCATGGCCTTCGGCGGTGCCCTGCACCTCGATGAAGCCGCCGCCGTCGTTCATCACCACGTTCATGTCGGTGTCGCAGTCGCTGTCTTCGGCATAATCGAGGTCGAGCACCGGGGTGCCGCGATAAATGCCGACCGAAATCGCCGCGATGGCGCCGTGGATCGGATCGCGCTCGATCTGCCGGCGCTTGAGCAGCCAGCTCACCGCATCGGCCAGCGCCACATAGGCGCCGGTGATGGCGGCGGTGCGGGTGCCGCCATCAGCCTGAAGCACATCGCAGTCGAGCGTGATGGTGCGCTCACCGAGCGCTTCCAGGTCGATGCAGGCGCGCAGCGAGCGACCGATCAGGCGCTGGATTTCCAGCGTGCGACCGCCTTGTTTGCCGGATGCCGCTTCACGCCCTCCACGGGTGTGGGTGGCGCGCGGCAACATGCCGTATTCGGCAGTCACCCAACCCTGGCCCTTGCCGCGAAGAAAACCCGGCACGCGGTTCTCCACGCTGGCGGTACACAGCACGCGCGTGTCGCCGAAGGCGATCAGCACCGAGCCCTCGGCATGGCGGGTGTGGCCGCGTTCGATCGAAACCGGGCGCAGTGCGTCCGGGGCGCGTCCGCTTGGGCGGACAATGGCGGCGGTGTCGGACATGCGATTTCCTGTCGATGGCACAAAAGCTTACCATTCGCCCTTCGACAAACCCGAGCCTCGCTGATGATCCGCAGCATGACCGCCTTCGCCAGCGCCGAGCGCGCCACCCGTTTCGGCGTGTTGGCCTGCGAGATGCGCGCGGTCAATCACCGTTACCTTGAACTCGGCGTGCGCTTACCCGACGAACTGCGCGCGCTGGAGCCGGCGCTGCGCGAGCGGGTCGGCGCCCGGGTGCTGCGCGGCAAGGTGGATGTCGCCTTCCGGTTTCGGCCGGCTGCCGGCAGCGGCGCCGAACTTCGGGTCGATGAGGCGCTGCTGGCCCGGCTTGCCGAACTGGCGCAGTCGACCGCCAGCCGGTTTCCCGGTCAACGCGTCGAGTTCACCGAGCTGCTGCGCTTTCCGGGCGTCATGGAAGAGGTCGAGCTGGATCGCGAAGGCCTGCATGCCGAAGCCTTGGCGCTGCTGGAAGAGACCATTTCGGAATTCCTCGATGCCCGCGGTCGCGAGGGCGGCAAGTTGGCTAAGGGAATGCTCGACCGACTCGACGGGATCGCCGCCCAGGCCCAGGCCGTTCGCGGCTGGCTGCCGGATATCCGGGCTGGCCTGCGCCAGCGCCTGGAGGCTCGGCTGGCCGATGTCCGCCAGACCCTGGATCCCGGCCGTCTGGAGCAGGAGCTGGTGCTCTGGCTTCAGAAGCTGGACGTGGACGAGGAACTGGACCGGCTCGATGCCCATGTCAGCGAGGCCCGGCGCGTGCTGGCGCTGGACGAAGCAGTGGGTCGGCGCATGGATTTTCTGATGCAGGAATTCAACCGGGAGGCCAACACGCTCGGTTCCAAGTCGGTCGACCCGCGCACCTCCCAGGCCGCCGTGGAATTGAAGGTGCTCATCGAGCAGCTGCGCGAACAGGTGCAGAACATTGAATAGCCGGGAATGGGGAATGGGGAATGGGGAATCGGCGGAGGATGTCGCCGTGATCGATTGCGGGCGCCCGGCTTTCCCGATTCCCGATTCCCGATTCCCGATTCCCGGCCCCGTTCCCGGCCCCGTTCCCGGCCCCAGCGCATGAACGGCAGCCTGTTCATCGTTGCGGCGCCGTCGGGGGCGGGCAAGTCGAGTCTGGTCAATGCCCTGCTGGCCCGCGTTGCGGGGATTCGGTTGTCGGTCTCGACCACCACCCGGGCGCCCCGCCCCGGCGAAAGCGAGGGCGAGCACTACCACTTCACCGATGTCGAGACCTTCGAGCGCGAGATGGCGGGCGGTCAGTTTCTCGAACACGCCAAGGTGCACGGCAATCTGTACGGCACCCGGCGCTCGGCGGTTGAGCCGATTCTGGCAGCCGGCGACGACGTGTTGCTCGAAATCGACTGGCAAGGCGCGCGGCAGATCCGCGCCGCCATGCCCGACTGCGTTTCGGTGTTCATCCTGCCGCCCTCGCGCACCGAGCTGGAACGCCGCCTGCGGGCCCGCGCGCAGGACAGCGAGGCGACCATCGCCCGCCGCCTGGCGGCTGCGCGCGAGGAAATCGAGCACTGTGGCGAGTTCGATTATCTGATCGTCAACGACCGTTTCGAGGACGCGCTCGACGACCTGACCCACATCTTCCTGGCCCGCCGTCTGCGCCAGTCGGTGCAGCGCGACCGCCACGCCGGGCTGCTGGCCGCGCTGCAGGGTTGAGCTGGCGCCGGCCAGGTTTCGGCGGCTTTCCGACGCCGTGCGCCGGCCGACCCGTCCTGAACAGACTGCCCTCGACCGATCCCAGGCGTTTGCTGTCGGAGGGCGCTCGCGCTATGCTTATGCGCTTGACTTGAGCAAGTTGCTTAGGCAACGGAGAACAGAATGGCCCGTATTACCGTCGAAGACTGCCTTGAAGTGGTCGACAACCGTTTCGAGCTGGTCATGATGGCCGCCAAACGCGCCCGCCAGCTGGCCAAGGGCGTGGCTCCGGCGATCGAGTCCGACAGCGAGGACAAACCCACCGTCCTGGCGCTGCGCGAGATCGCCGCGCGGCGTATCGATCAGAGCACCATCGACCGCATCGAGCAGTCCGAACGCGAACGCGCCGAGCGCGAGGCGCTGGAGTGGGCGGCGGCGGAAATCGTCGACGACGACAAGCTCGGCGACGAGTGATTTTTCCGGCGGCCATTGGCCGCTCCCGGTGCATTGCCCCGCCGCCGGTCAAGCCAGTCGCCAGGCCCCGCCCAAGCGCTTGCTGAATGCCCGGTCTCCGGCTGGTATCCACCGACTTCTGAACGATTGCCCAGTTGCGCCGCGCCGCGTACGCTGGAGCCATGTCCACCGCTGAAGCTTCCCCCGACCAACACGCCACCGTTGGCGCCAAGGCGCTACCGCCGTATGTGCGTGCGCTGGAAGCGAAGCTGGGCGAATTCCTGCCAGCCGCGCAAGTCGCCAGGGTGCGCCGCGCCTATCTGATCGCGGCCGAGGCGCATGCCGGGCAGACCCGGAAGTCCGGTGAGGCTTACATTACCCATCCGGTCGCGGTGGCGGCGATTCTGTCCGAGCTGCGCCTCGACCCCGAGGCGCTGTGCGCGGCGATCCTGCACGATGCGCTGGAAGACACTTCACTGAGTCGTTCGACCATCGAACGCGAGTTCGGCGGCGATGTCGCCGACTTGGTCGACGGCGTCACCAAGCTCGACAAGTTGCAATTCGGCAGCCGGCAGGAAGCCACCGCCGAAAGTTTTCGCAAGATGATGCTGGCGATGGCCCGCGATCTGCGGGTGATTCTGATCAAGCTCGCCGACCGGCTGCACAACATGCGCACGCTGGATGCGATGGAGACCGATGCGCGCCGGCGGATCGCATCGGAAACGCTGGAAATCTACGCCCCTATCGCGCAGCGTCTGGGCATGAACAAGCTCAAGGCAGAGCTGCAGGATCTCGGTTTTCGCGCGCTCTACCCGCGACGCTATGCGGTGATCGGCAAGCGCATTCGCGCCCAACCGGTGATGCGGCGCGAGGCGATGGTCAAGATCGAGGCGCAGCTGGCCCAGAAGCTGGCCCAGGAGGGTCTGGAGTTCCGTGTGGTGGGGAGGGTCAAGTCGCCCTGGAGCATCTTCAACAAGATGCGCGGGGAAACCAAGACCTTCGAGCAGGTGATGGACGTGTTCGGATTTCGGGTGGTGGTGAGCAATGTGATGCAGTGCTATCACGCACTCGGCGCCGTGCATTCGCTGTTCAAGCCGGTCGATGGCCGGTTTCGCGATTTCATCGCCATCCCCAAGGCCAACGGCTACCAGTCCCTGCACACGGTGCTGTTCAGCCCGTACGGCTCGCCGATCGAAGTGCAGATCCGCACCGAGGAGATGGATCTGATTGCCGAGCGCGGCGTCGCCGCGCATTGGAGCTACAAGACCGGCGAGGGTGGCAACAGCGCACAGGTGCGGGCGCAGGACTGGGTGCGCAGCCTGATGGACTCGCAGCAGACGGCCGGCTCGTCGCTCGAGTTCGTTGAAAACGTCAAGATCGACCTGTTCCCGGACGAGGTCTATGTATTTTCGCCCAAGGGCGACATTCTTGCCCTCCCGCGCAACTCGACCGTGCTCGATTTTGCCTACGCAGTGCACACCGATGTCGGCAACCACGCCGTCACCTCGCGCATCGACGGCAAGCTGATGCCGCTGCGCAGCCGGCTGGAGTCGGGGCAGACCATCGAAGTCGTCACGGCGCCCTCGGCGGCGCCCGATCCGCACTGGCTGGAGTTCGTCAGTACCAGCAAGGCGCGTACCGCGATCCGCCACTTCCTCAAGCGGCTGGAGCACGAGGATGCGGTCGAATTGGGTCATCGCATGCTCGACCGCGCCATGGAACAACTCGGCAAGCCGCTGGAGCAGGTGCCGTCGCGTCGGCTGGATCGTTACCTCTCGCAGCACCGTTACCGGCGGCTGGAAGAACTGCTGGCCGACATCGCGCTGGGCAACCGCATGCCGGCGCAGGTGGCACGCGAACTGTCGCGCAGTCGCCAGGACGCCAAGCCGCAGGCCGACGCCCATCCCGAAAAGATTCTGATCAGCGGTACCGAACGCGGCGTGCTCACCTTCGGTGCCTGCTGCCGACCGATTCCAGGCGACGAGATCATGGGTTATCTCACCGCCGGCAAGGGCGTGGTGGTGCACCGGGTCGAGTGCCGGCACGTGCCGGAGTACCGGCGCTCGCCCGAGCGCTGCGTGGAGATCGCCTGGGACAGGCAGGTGCAGGGCGATTACCGCGCCGGGCTCAAGGTGCAGGTGCAGAACAAGCCCGGCGTGCTGGCCCAGGTGGCGGCGGCGATCGGCGCCGCAGGCTCGAATATCGAGACCGTCGAGTACCGCGAGCGCGACGTCAGCGCGGCGGTGATGGATTTCGTCATCGAGGTGCGCGACCGCCGGCACCTGGCCGAGGTGATCCGACGCATCCGCAGGCTGAGCGTTGCCAGCGGCGTACAGCGGCTCTAGCCCGACAGCCTTGCGCGGAGACATCGCCCCACCCCTCTCGGCCGCGCCCACCTCACTGCGGGCGCCGCCGGCTACAATCCGGATCTCTCTTCCCGCGAGCGAATCGATATGAACCGACAGGCATTGCACACCGAAAACGCACCCGCCGCCATCGGCCCCTATTCGCAGGCGGTACGCTGCGGCAACACGCTGTACTGCTCGGGGCAGATTCCGCTCGATCCGGCGACCATGGAGCTGGTCGAAGGCGACGTCACTGTTCAGGCCCGACGGGTATTCGACAACCTTACCGCCGTGCTCGCCGCCGCCGATTCCACGCTCGACCACATCGCCCGGCTGGGCATCTTCCTGACCGATCTGGGCGACTTTGCGGCGGTCAACGCGGTGATGGCGGAGTATTTCAACCAACCGTATCCGGCGCGCTCCACCATCGAAGTGTCGGCGCTGCCGCGCGGCGCCCGAGTCGAAGTCGACGCCATTGCCGTGCTCGACTGAGCCGGCCGGTCGGTGGCGCAACCGATGGCTGGTGGCCGCCCGGTCAATTTGGCCCAGGACGCCGCGCAGGCCCTGACCACGCTGTCCGGCGTCGGCCCGAAGCTGGCGCAGAAGCTGGCTTCGCGCGGGCTGTGCAGCGTACAGGACGTCTGGCTGCACCTGCCGCGCCGCTACGAAGACCGCACCCGGCTCACTCCGGTCGCCGAATTGGTGCCCGGCCAGTCGGCGCAAGTCGAAGGACGAATCGAGGCGGTGGAGCGCGGTTTCCGCTACCGGCCGATGCTGCGGGTGGCGATCGGCGACGATTCGTCGGCCACGCTGGTGTTGCGGTTCTTTCACTTTCGGGCCAATCAGGCGGCGCAGTTTCAGCCGGGACGGCGGATCCGGGTGTTCGGCCAGGCCCGTCCCGGCCAGTTCGGCCTGGAGATGGTGCATCCCAGCTACAACCTGTTGGCCGAAGGCAGCAGCACGGAACTGAGTCAGCGTCTGACACCGGTCTATCCGCAGATCGAGGGCGTTGGCCCGGCGGTGATCGCCCGTGTGGTGGCTCAGGCACTGGAGCGCCTGCCGGATACCGACGAGCTGGAACTACTGCCCGAGCCGGTTCGTGCCGGCCTGGGCATGCCGGCGTTGGGGCCGGCCTTGAAGTATCTGCACCGTCCGCCGGCCGACGCCGATGTCGAGCGCCTTGCGCTGGGCATCCATCCGGCGCAGCGCCGGCTGGCCTTCGAGGAACTGCTGGCCCATCACCTCAGCCTGCGCCGTCAGCGCATCGCGGTGCTGGCGCGCGGCGCGCTGCCGATCACCGGGCCCGGCCGGTTGGCCGCGGCGCTGCGTGAGGCGCTGCCGTTTGCGCTCACCGGCGCGCAGCAGCGGGTATTCGAGCAGGTGCGAGCCGATCTGGCTGCCAGTAACCCGATGCAACGACTGGTGCAGGGCGATGTCGGTTCGGGCAAGACCGTGGTCGCTGCGCTGGCGGCGGCGATGGCGGTCGAGGCGGGCTTCAGCGTTGCCTTCGCTGCGCCGACCGAACTGCTGGCCGAACAGCATCTGGTCAGTCTTCGCACCTGGTTCGCCCCATTGGGGGTTGATGTCGCCTGGCTGGCCGGCAAGGTGACCGGCAAGGCGCGCGCCCGCGCGCTGGCCGACATCCGCTCGGGCGCGTCACCGGTGGTGGTCGGTACCCATGCGCTGATGCAGGAGGCGGTCGAGTTTCACCGGCTCGGTCTGGTAGTGGTCGACGAACAACATCGGTTTGGCGTTCAGCAGCGTCTGGCGCTGGCCGAGAAAGGCGTCAGCGCCGGTCGCATGCCGCATCAGCTGGTGATGACCGCGACGCCCATCCCGCGCACTCTGGCGATGACCGCCTATGCCGATCTGGACGTCTCGGTGATCGACGAACTGCCGCCCGGCCGTACGCCGGTGACTACCGTGGCGGTCAGCGCCGAGCGGCGCGCCGAGGTGATTCAGCGCATCCGCGCCGCCTGTGCCGAAGGCCGGCAGGCTTACTGGGTCTGCCCGTTCATCGAGGAGCCTGATGAAGCCACCGGGCTCGAAGGTCAAGCCGCCGAGTCAACCTATGCCAGCCTGTGCGAGCAACTGCCGGAGCTGCGCATCGGCCTGGTGCACGGCCGCCTGAAGGCGAGCGAGAAGCAGCAGGTGATGCGCGCGTTCAAGGACGCCGCCATCGACCTGCTGGTGGCCACCACGGTGATCGAGGTCGGCGTCGATGTACCCAATGCATCGCTGATGCTGATCGAGAACGCCGAACGCCTTGGTCTGGCCCAACTGCATCAGCTGCGCGGCCGGGTCGGGCGCGGCGCGGCGGCGTCGAGCTGCGTGCTGCTGTTCAAGTCGCCGCTGTCGGCGATGGCGCGCGAGCGCATCGAAGTGATGCGCAGCACCAACGACGGTTTCGTGATCGCCGAAAAGGATCTGGCACTTCGCGGTCCGGGCGAATTGCTCGGCACCCGTCAGACTGGCCTTGCGCAGTTACGGATTGCCGATCTGGCGCGCGATGCCGACCTGCTGCCGCGCGTGCACCGCTGTGCCGATCAACTGCTTTCCGATGCGCCGGAACGCGCCGAAGCCATCGTGGCGCGCTGGATCGGCAGCGCCGAGCGCTACGCCGGCGCCTGAGCCGTCCGGAAAATTTGCCCTGGCGGCCCGGTGTCGGCATGCTGCGCCGATGTCCTCGAACTCCACGCGTATCCCGCTGCTGATCGACACCGACCCCGGCGTGGACGACGCGCTGGCCCTGCTGATGGCGTTTGCCTCGCCAGGCCACGAGGTGATCGGCCTGACCATTGCGGCCGGAAACGTCGGCCTGCCGCACACCGTGGCCAACGCCCTGAAGCTGTGCGAAGTCGCCGGCGTCGACGTTCCGGTGTATCCCGGCTGCCCGGTGCAACTGCTGCGCCCGGCGCCGGACGCCAGCCATGTTCACGGCCTGGACGGCTTCGGCGATGTCGGCTATCTGCCCGCCAGGCAAACAGCCGAGGCCGAACACGCCGCGCTGGCGATCATCCGCCTGAGCCATCGCCACGCGGGCCGTCTGCTGCTGGTGATGCTCGGCCCGCTGACCAATCTGGCGCTCGCGCTGCGCCTGGATCCCGGCCTGCCCGATCGTCTCGGCCGGGTGGTAGTCATGGGTGGCGCGGTCACCGGGCAGGGCAATATCACGCCGTGGGCCGAGTTCAATTTCGCCTTCGATCCGGAGGCCGCTCACGTCGTGCTCGAATTCCTGCCGGGAATCGACTTGATCGACTGGGAGGCCGTGCTGGGACATTCGTTCCCGCGCGCCGACATGGAGCGCTGGCTCGGTGCCGACCACCCGCACGCCCGATTTTACGGCGTGATTTCCCGGCGTTTTCGCGACTGGCTGGCCCGCGAGCGCGGCGATCGCGGGCACGCTGCCGATTCGCTGGCCATGGCGGCGGCGCTGGCTCCGGAAGCGGTCGTCGAGTGGGCGCGTCGACCGCTTTGCATTGCTCTCGAGGGCCCTGCGCGGGGTGCCAGCCTGGTCGACTGGCAGCGCCAAAGCGGCCAGCCCGACAACGCCCGCATCCTGCGCAGCTTCGATCAGCTGCGGTTCGAGGAGATGATTCGGCGCGGCCTCGGGGTGCCGGAATGAGGCGCTGATGCACATCCGGCTGGTGCGTGCGCGGGGCGGCGGCCAGCGTACCGAAGTCGGGCCGGGGCGATTTGCGGTTTCTCTTGTTCGCGCCGGCCGATGCCGATATAATGCGCGGCTCGCCTCTTAATTACGGGTTCGCCGCCATGAAGGCCGACATCCATCCCGATTATCACGACGTCGTTTTCCAGGACATTTCGTCCGACTTTGCGTTCCTGACCCGCTCCACCATGCGGAGCAAGGAAACCGTCAAGTGGGAAGACGGCAACGAATACCCGCTGATCAAGGTCGAAGTGTCCTCGCACTCGCACCCGTTTTACACCGGCAAGCAGAAGATGCTCGACACCGGTGGTCGCGTCGATCGCTTCAACAAGCGTTACGCGAAAAAGTAACCGACGGCGGCAGCGCATTCTCAAAGCCCCGGGTCAGCGACCCGGGGCTTTGCCGTGGGCGATGGTTTGGCTTCGGCTCCGCCGGCGCGGGTTCAGCGGCAGGCCGAACCCAAATGGCGGACGCGCAGAGATTGGTGCTATGCAATAATTAACGGCCGTGCGGGCCGGCCTGCCAAGGCCGCGCCCAACGGACCCGACCGCATTGGCTGAGGGTCCGCACCCCAAGACACTTGATTGCAGGAGTAACCCCGTGAGCGAGAGCAGAATCGTCACCCTCAACGACCCCGCCAACGGCAAAAACGTGGATCTGCCGGTATTGAGCGGAAGCCTGGGCGCTCCCTGCATCGATATCGCGCGCCTGCCCAAGGAAACCGGCTACTTCACTTACGATTCCGGCTTCACCGCCACCGCCAGTTGCAAGAGCGCGGTCACCTATATCGACGGCGACCAGGGCATCCTGCTGTATCGCGGCTATCCGATCGAACAATTGGCCAAGCAGTCGAGCTTTCTGGAAGTCGCCTATCTGTTGATCAACGGCGACCTGCCCAACGCCAGCGAGTTCACCAACTTCGAACACGAAGTCACCCACCACACCATGATGCACGAGGCGCTCAAGGGCTTCCTGCACGGCTTCCGGCACGACGCCCATCCGATGGCGATGCTGTGCGGCGTGATCGGCTCGCTGGCCGCGTTCTATCACGACACGCTGGACATGAACGACCCCGAGCAGCGCAAGCTGGCCGCAGTGCGGTTGATCGCCAAGGTTCCGACCATCGCGGCGGCCTGCTATCGCTATTCGATCGGCTGGCCGGTGCGCTACCCGCGCAACAACCTCGAATACTGCACCCGCTTCCTGCACATGATGTTCGAAGTGCCGTCCGGCCCGCTGGATCTTCCACCGGTGGCCGCCAAGGCGCTCGACCTGCTGTTCATCCTGCACGCCGACCACGAGCAGAATGCCTCGACCTCGACCGTGCGCCTGGTTGGCTCCACCGGCGCCAATCCGTATGCCTGCGTGGCTGCCGGTATCGCGGCACTCTGGGGGCCGGCGCACGGCGGCGCCAACGAGGCCGTGCTCAAGATGCTTGAAGAGATCGGCACGCCCGACAAGGTGGACAGCGCCGTGGCCAAGGCCAAGGACAAGAACTCTGGCTTCCGGCTGATGGGCTTCGGCCACCGCGTGTACAAGAACTACGACCCGCGCGCGGCGATCATCCGCGAGATGACCCATGAGGTGCTGAACGAGCTGGGCGTCGACGATCCGCTGCTGGAGGTGGCCCTGAAACTGGAACAGGCAGCGCTCAACGACGACTACTTCGTTCAGCGCAAGCTCTACCCGAACGTGGATTTCTACTCCGGCCTGATCTACAAGGCGCTGCGCATTCCCACCGAGATGTTCACGGTGATGTTCGCCATCGCCCGTACCGCCGGCTGGGTGGCGCATTGGCTGGAGCAGCAGACCGACCCGGAAGCCAAGATCGGGCGGCCGCGGCAGATTTACACCGGCGCGGCTTCCCGCGACTACCGGTCGATCGACAAGCGCTGAGCCGACCCGCCAGCGTGGCGCGCGTCGGCCGCAGGCCGGCGCGTTCGGGGAAACTCGACCGCTGGCTTTGCCTGCTCCGCTGTATCGTTTTGCGCCTCGTCAATGCGGCGATCCAGTTTGCTGTCGACGACCACCTGGCCGATCGCCGGCTGGAGTAGGGCACCCCTGTTGTGTCCCGCTGTTCCGCCCCGCGCGGGTCGGCCTTCCGGTCAGCGTGCCTCCGACGGCGCCTTGCTCGGATCGCCTCCGATGCCTTCCAGCAGTGCGCGAACCTGCGCCAGGCCTGCGCTCGGCATCGGGCGGCCCGAGCCGGGATTCAGCGGCGGCTGCCTGAGCAGGTGCTCGGGCAGCACGGTCAGCTCGAACGGCTCGTCGCCGGCGCGGAACCGCCAGCACGGGAACACCGCGCGCCGATCCGGCGCCAGGATCAGCGTCCGCGCGCCGTCATCGAGCGGCACGCCGCATTCCAGCAGATAGCGGGGCACCGCTTCGGGATCATCGCTGAACACGTGCAGCCGGATGATCGAATGCGATTCGGCCGAGCCATCCAGCACGTCCGCCACAAGCCGGGGCGAGAAGCGCTCGAGCATGCGCATGCACTCGATCGCCGCTTCGCGCTTGAGCCTGAGCGTCTCGGGCTGGCTGGCGCGAAACAGCCGCTGGTGCTCGCGCACGGCCAACTCAATTTCAGCATCGTCGGGAAGCATCCGGCGGTCGCTCACGCCCAGGCGCGTTGCCGCCTTGCGTCGGGCCTGTCGGTAATCGGCGACGCCCGACTCGCTGATCAAGCGCGCCGCTTCCACGGCGAGCAGACGGCGAAGCGCCTGCCCGCGTTTATCGTTTCGTTGTCCGGGGTCCGGCATGTCGCCCCTCAGAAGATGTCGAACGCCTCTTTCTCGGTCACTTCGGTGTCGCGCCGGGCGCGCTGATTCTCCATTCGGGCGATGTCCTCGAGCTTCAGGTACTCGACCATCGTATTTGTGCTGCCCGGCCCGGCCAGCCAGCCGGTCACTGCGTCGATGCGGACCCGGGCAATACCCTCGGGCACCGCGACCGGCGCTTCCGGCACGTCCTCGGTAGCGGCCCGCATGGCCTCGATCCATGCCGGCAGAGCGGCCCGAGCACCAAACTCGCCCCGACCCAGCGACGAGAAGTCGTCCATGCCCACCCAGGCAGTCGCCACCACGCCGGTACCGAACCCTGAAAACCAGGCGTCGCGGAATTCGTTGGTGGTGCCGGTCTTGCCGCCCAGATCACCGCGCCCGAGCACCAGCGCACCCCTGCCGGTTCCGCGCCGAACCACATCGCGGAGAATGTCCCTGATCAGAAATGCCGTCCGCTCATCGATGGCCCGCGGGGCCAGCGGCGAAACCGGCGGTCCAGCGAACTCCGGGGCGCTGATCTCTTCGGTCGCCGGACCCAGGTCGAACCCGGAACCGGCATTCACCGTGCGCGCTTCGCTGCGCCGGCGCAGCGGGCACTCGTCGCAGGCGCGCGGGGCGTGTTCGGCAAATACCGTCACCCCTTCCCGATCCTCGATTCGGTCGATGAACCACGGCTCCACCTGATAGCCGCCGTTGGCGAACACGGCATAACCGGTCGCGACCTGCAACGGCGACAGCGCACTGGTGCCCAGGGCCAGGGTCAGGTTCTCTGGCAGGCTGCTGGCCGGGAAGCCGAAATTCTGCATGTAGCGGCGGGCATAGCCGACGCCGATGGCATCCAGAATGCGGATCGAAACCAGATTACGCGAGGTCACCATCGCTTCGCGAAGGCGCATCGGGCCGCCGAAGGTCTCGTTGTCGTTTTGCGGCTGCCAGACCTTGCCCGAGGCACGGTCGGTAAGCACCACCGGCGCATCGAGCACGATCGAAGCCGGATGAAAGCCGCGCTCGAATGCGGCGGCATACACAAACGGCTTGAAGCTCGAGCCGGGATTGCGCTGGGACTGGAGCGCGCGGTTGAACTTGCTGGTCGAAAAATTGAAGCCGCCCACCAGGGCACGCAGCGCGCCGTCCTCGGGATCGAGAGCGACCAGAGCGCCCTGGACCTTGGGAAGCTGGGACAAGGTGTAAACGTCCTGACCCGCATTCGCCTCGTCGGACTCAGCGCGCAGGCGTACCACGTCGCCGGGAGCCAGGACCTCGCTGACCGCCTTGGGTGTCGCACCGCGGCGATTTTCATCGACATGCCGGCTGGCCCAACGCACCGACTCCAGGTCGAGCCGCACCTGCTGTCCGTCGACCGTCAGCGCCTGAGCCTGCTGATCATCGGCAGAGAGCACCACCGCCGGAACAAGATCGGCCACCCTTGGCAACCCGGCCAACCGGCGGATCAGCTCGGCGGGTTGCTCGGCGCCGGTGAGCGGCCATTGCTGTTCAGGCCCGCGCCAGCCGTGGCGCCGGTCGTAGGCCAGCAGCGTCTCGGCGATGCCGCGCTGCGCCGCCGCCTGCTCGGCCTCGGAAATCGTGGTATAGACCCGGTATCCCTGGTTCAGCGCGTCCTCGCCGTAGCGCTCGACCATGGCTTGGCGCACCATTTCAGCGACATAGGGCGCATCGACCTCGACCGGCGGCTCGAAGCGCCCGGCGCCGATCGGTTCGGCCTGGGCGGCGCGCGCCTCCTCGGCACTGACGTATTCCTCTTCCTGCATCCGCTCGAGCACGTAGTTGCGGCGGATCAGGGCGCGCTGGGGATTGACCAACGGGTTGCCGCTGGACGGAAACTTGGGAATCGCCGCCAGCATCGCCGCCTCCGCCAGGCTGAGCTCGCCCAGCGATTTTCCGTAGTAGAACTCAGCGGCAGCCGCGATACCGTAGGCGCGGTTGCCGAAAAAATTCTTGTTGAGATACAGCTCGAGGATTTCGTCCTTGCTCAGCTCCCGCTCCATCTTGAGCGCCAGGAAGATCTCGGTCAGCTTTCGCGTGTAGGAGTATTCGGAACTGAGAAAGAACTGCTTGGCCACTTGCTGGGTGATCGTGCTGCCGCCCGGGACTCGCCGGTCGCGGGTGGTGGCCAGCAGCCATACCGCGCGCGTTATGCCACGCCAGTCGATGCCCGGATGCTCGTAGAACCGCGCGTCTTCGATCGCCAGCACGGCCAGTCGAACGTGATCGGGGACATCGGCCATGACCACCGGGTAGCGTCTGGCCTCACCGAACAGCGCGATCAGCTTGCCCTCCTTGCTGTGCACGCTCATCGGCAGTTGCAGCTCGACCGAGCGCAGGCTCTGAACGTCGGGCAGGCGGGGCGAAATCAGCCAGTAGGCGATGAGTACGGCCAGGGCGCCAAGCACGGCAAGCAGCGCGGCAGACCAGAAGGCCCATTTGAAAAGGCGGCGGGGGAAGGTCATCTTGGAATCGGATAGGGACGGGGTCGCGCCCGGGTCGGGGCGAGCTGCACATTATAATGAGTAAGAAATTTGCCGTCGGGCGTCCGGCATTGGACGCGGTTTGCGTACAACTGGCAAGAACGCCGCTGCATCGGGCGTTTTGGATCCGTCCGGATGGGATTGGGCGGTGCAGAAGGGTCCGATTGAGCTGCGCGAGGCTGGCGGAAGTGCTGCTTTTCAGGGCGCTGAGCAGCTTGGTTGGGCTGCGAAATGCCCGGAAACCGCAATCCGCTTCACAATTTCGGCATCAAGCTTGCTATTACGTAAGAATCGCGTTATTTAATGTATCCGTGGAGCTAACGCGCGTAAGCGCCCGTCGGGAGGGGGAAATCCGTGGGTTTGTTCGGAACCAAGAAGCAGCCCTTGATCGGTGTGGACATCAGTTCGACGGCGATCAAGCTACTGCAGCTCAGCCAGACCGGCGGTCGATACCGTGTTGAACACTACGCGGTCGAGCCGCTGCCGCCCAACGCCGTGGTGGAAAAAAACATCGTCGAATCCGAGGCAGTCGGCGAAGCCGTCCGCCGGGCGGTGACCCGTTCGGGTGCCAAGAGCAAGCATGCCGCTGCGGCGGTCGCCGGCTCTTCGGTGATCACGAAGGTCATCACCCTGCCGGGCAACCTCGACGAAGACGAGATGGAAGACCAGATCCAGCTCGAAGCCGCCCAATATATTCCGTACCCGATCGAGGAAGTGAGTCTCGACTTCGAGGTGCTGGGCCCGGTGCCGTCCAATCCGGATATGGTCAACGTGATGCTGGTGGCGTCCCGCTCGGAAAACGTCGAGGTGCGCCAATCGGCGCTGGATCTCGGCGGCTTGGCTGCCGACATCATGGATGTCGAAGCGTTCGCGATGGAAAATGCCTTCCGTCTGATCGCCGACCAGCTCAGCGTATCCCGCGATGGCCTGGTTGCCCTGGTCGATGTTGGCGCCACCATGACCACGCTCAATGTGCTGCGCAACCAGCGCAGCATCTATACCCGCGAGCAGGTGTTCGGCGGCAAACAGCTGACCGATGAAGTCATGCGCCGCTATGGCTTGAGCTATGAGGAAGCCGGCATGGCCAAGCGCCAGGGCGGGCTGCCGGAGAGCTACGAGGTGGAGGTGCTCGAGCCGTTCAAGGAGGCGATGGTCCAGCAGATCAGCCGCCTGTTGCAGTTCTTCTACGCCGGCAGCGAGTTCAACCGCATAGATCAACTGGTGCTAGCCGGAGGCTGCGCCTCGATCCTGGGCATTGCCGAAATGGTCGAGGAGCAGTTGGGCGTGCCTACACTGATCGCCAATCCGCTCGCCAACATGTCGCTTGGTCCGCGGGTACAGGCGCATGCGCTGGCACAGGATGCGCCGGCCCTGATGATTGCCTGCGGGCTGGCCTTGAGGAGTTTCGACTGATGGCCCGGATCAATCTTCTGCCCTGGCGTGCGGAGCGACGCGCCCGCCGCCAGAAAGAGTTTTACGGCCTCCTCGGCGCTTCGGCTCTGGCAGCCGTTCTGTTGGGTTTCCTGATCGTGAGCTACTACAACGGCCAGTTGGAAGGTCAAGGCGAGCGAAATGCCTTTCTGCAGGCGGAGATACGCAAGCTGGACGCGCAGATCAAGGAAATCGAGGAACTCGACCGGAAAAAGGCGCAGTTGCTGATGCGCAAGCAGGTCATCGAGGAACTGCAGGCCAGCCGTTCGCAGATGGTGCATCTGTTCGATGAGCTGGTGCGCACCATTCCCGACGGCGTGCGGCTGACCTCGATCAAGCAGGCCGGGGAGTTGCTCACGCTGGAAGGCCAGTCGCAATCCAATGCGCGGGTCAGCACCTATATGCGCAACATCGAGGCATCCGGCTGGATGCGCGAACCCGATCTGAACATCATCGAAGCCAAGGGTGACGACAAATCCCTGCCGTTCATGTTCTCGCTGCGTTTCCGGATGAGCAACCCATTGGCGACCAAGCCGGAAGATGACGACGGTCTGTCTTCGGGGGACGTGCAATGAGCAAGAAGGTCGATCTCCGCAATCTGGATTTCAACAATGCCGGCGCGTTTCCGCCCGGTCTGAAGGCTGCCTTCGCCATTTTCGTGGCGGCGGTGATCCTTTTCCTGTGCTGGTACCTGTTTGTCCGCGAAAAGCTCGACGAGCTTGAGCGGCTGGAAGGAATCGAGCGTAATCTTCGCGTCGAGCTGGCCGACAAACAGGCGCGGGCAGCCAACCTGGAGCCGCTCAAGGAGCAGCTGGCGCAGATGGAAATCATGCTCCAGCAGATGCTGCGGCAGTTGCCGAGCCGGACCGAGATGCCCGACCTCATCGTCGACATCTCGCAGACCGCGCTGGCCAGCGGCATCTCCAACGAGCTGTTCCAGCCGCTGCCCGAGATTCCCCGGGAGTTCTATGCCGAAAAGCCCATCGCGTTGCGCATGGTCGGCAGCTATCACCAATTTGGCGCTTTCGTCAGCGGCGTCGCGACCCTGCCCCGGGTGGTGATCATGACCATGCACGACATCTCTCTGAAGCCGCGCGCCGGCCAATCGTTCATCGGACCTGGTGGCTCTCTGGTTCTGGAAGGCACGGTAAAAACCTACCGCTACCTCGAGGACGACGAGGTGACTGCCGGCGCCGGAAATGCCGCGGGGGGCAAATGAAATGAATCGTCGCACGCTTTTCCCGTCCAGTCGGATCTTCCGTGCCTGTCTGGCGGCGGTTGCGGTCCTGCTGGTGCTCTCGGGCTGCACGCGTGGCAAGTCCGATCTGGAGGCATGGGTGGTGGAAGTCTCCAACCGGCCGCCGCCGCCGCTCGAACCGCTGCCGGTGATGCAGCAGTTCGAAACCTTCGAGTACACCGCGCAGAATCTGCGCGATCCATTCAGTTCGCCGATCGACAACACGGCCACGACAAGCGGCCCCCGTCCCGACCCGAATCGGCGCAAGGAGGTCCTTGAGGCCTTCCCGCTCGACAGCCTCGACATGGTCGGCACCCTGACCAGCGGTCAGACGCTCTGGGGCCTGGTCATGGCTCCCGATCGCGTGGTTCACCGGGTTGAGAGTGGTAACTACCTCGGGCAGAACGAGGGACGCATCCTGTCCGTGAACGAAGACAGGATCGAGCTGCTGGAACTCGTGCCGGATGGTGCAGGAGGCTGGATCGAACGCTCAGCTTCCATCGCCCTGGAAGATCAATGATGTTAGGGGAACAGACGATGACTGCGATGATCGAAGATCGCCAGGGGCTGCGGCTCCGCCATATCCTGCGGCGTTTCGGGTTGGCCGTTTTGGCGACCGCGCTGATTGCACCAGCGGCGTGGGCGGCAAATTCGCTCCAGTCGATTCGTCACGAGGCAGGTTCCGGCGGAGCCGTCGACGTGATACTCGACTTCGCCGAGCCGGTCGGCGATGTCCAGGCATTTACCACCGACGATCCGCCGCGGATCGCACTCGATCTGGTCGACACCGCCAACGCCAGCGGTCAGCGCCGCGTGGTGATCGGCAGCGGCGCCACCAGCTCGGTGACGGCCATCGAGGCTGACGGCCGAACTCGCATCGTGATCGATCTGTTCCGCTCGACCGGATTCGAGTCGCGTGTCGAAGGCAACCGGCTGATCATCAGCGTGGCCGGCGCGGCAGCGCGCTCGGCTTCCAGCATCGCGGCCGATCTGGCCGATCCCAGCAAGCGCCTGCCCTCGTCGCTGAACCTGGAGAACATCGACTTCCGGCGCGGAGAAGGCGGTTCCGGCCAACTGCTGCTGACCTTCAGTGGCGAAGGCGCGCAGACCGATCTGCGCACTCAGGAAGGCCAACTGATCGTCGATCTTCCCAACGCCAACCTGCCGCCGAACCTCCGGCAGAAGCTCGATGTGGTGGACTTTGCCACGCCGGTGCGCAGTATCGACCCGAGCATGACCCCGTCGGGCGCCCAGCTGGCGATCACCGCGGTCGGCGCCTACGATTCCATGGCCTACCAGACCGGTAACCAGTACGTTGTCGAAGTGACTCCGCGCCGCGATGCCGACTCCGGCACTCCGGCACTGGGCCGTCTGGAAAAGCCGGTGTATTCCGGAAAGCCGGTCACCTTCAATTTTCAGGACATTCCGGTACGCACCGTACTGCAGCTCATCGCCGAAGAATCGGGGCTGAACGTGGTGGCTTCGGATTCGGTCGGTGGCAACGTGACCCTGAGGCTGATCAATGTGCCCTGGGATCAGGCGCTGGATATCGTCCTGCGCGCCAAGCAGCTCGACAAGCGCCAGGAGGGCAATGTCATATGGATCGGGCCGCAGTCGGAGCTGGCTGAGTTCGAACAGCGTCTGGAAGATGCCCGCATCGCGCTGGAAGAGCGCGCGGAGATGATCACCGAGTTCATCCCGATCAATTACGGCAGTGCCGAGGATATCGCCAAGCTGCTGACCGACGAGAGCCTGTCCAACAATCAGGGCGGCGGGGGCGGCAGCACGACACGCGCCCAGGGTTTCCTGTCGCCACGCGGCAGCGTCACCTTCGATACCCGGACCAACTCGCTGCTGGTCAACGACATCCCGCAGAAGGTCGACGAGATCAAGGCCATTGTGTCGCTGCTCGACCGCGCGGTCGATCAGGTGCTGATCGAGGCCCGCATCGTGATCGCGACCGAGAGCTTCTCGCGTGAGCTGGGCGCCCGATTCGGCTTCAGCGGAATTCAGGACAACAGTGGCAACAGTCTGTTCACCAGCGGCAATCTGGAAACCAACTCGCAGAACAGCATCGACCGGGCCGAGAACACTGCGGAAAACCTGGAACTGCTGCGCGAGTGGCAGATCGCCCGTCAGACCAACCCCAACCTGCCGGCGCCGGTGCTCAATTCCGGTGTGATCAATCGGGGTCTGAACTTCAACCTGCCCGCGCAGGCTGCGGGTGCCGGTCGGTTCGCGCTGTCGATCATCGGCGCCGACTATCTGCTCGACCTCGAACTCTCGGCCCTCCAGTCCGAAGGTCGCGGCGAGGTGGTGGCGAACCCGCGGGTGATCACCGCCAATCAGCAGGAAGCGGTGATCAAGCAGGGCGACGAAGTCGGCTTCACCACCCTTCAGGATGCCGGTGGTGGCGGCGGCGTTGCCGGCCAGTTCACCGTAGAGTTCAAGGAAGTGCTGCTCGAACTGCGGGTCACGCCGACCATCACCCAGGACAACCGCGTGTTCCTCAACATGCTGGTCAAGAAGGACGAGGTGGCCGGTTTCGTCACCACGCCACTGTTCAGCGTGCCCCAGTTGACCAAGCGCGAGCTGACCACGGCCGTGCTGGTAGAGAACGGCCAGACTGTGGTGCTGGGCGGTGTCTACGAGTTCGAAACGCGCGAGGATCTGTCGAAGATCCCGTTCCTGGGCGACATCCCAGGCGTGGGCAACTTCTTCCGCAACAAGCTTCGCAGTAACGAGAAAGCCGAGCTGCTGGTGTTCGTCACGCCGCGCATCCTGCGACTGGACGAACTGCGCTGAGCCATTAACGGCCAGTCAGTGGATCAGCGAAAGGGGCCGACAGGCTCCTTTCGCTTTTTCGGCGCCAGACCTCGCTTCGCCGCTGAACGCTGCCTATCTGCCAGCACGATCCGAACCGGCCTCCTGACCACCGGCAGGGGGGAATCCCGCCGCGCTGGGGTAACCTTCACCGATGGACAATGCAATCGATACCGGACAACCCGTGCACGGCAACACCGACACCAGCATTCATGGCGAATTCCTCCAGCTGCGCGACTGGCTGCAAAGCCGCATCATCGGTCAGGCCAGACTGGTCGACCGTCTGCTGATCGCGCTGCTCTCGGGCGGCCACCTGCTGGTCGAAGGCGCGCCCGGCCTGGCCAAGACCACCGCCATCAAGGCGCTTGCGGCCGGCGTGGAGGGCGACTTCCAGCGGCTTCAGTTCACTCCCGACCTGCTGCCGGCCGATCTGACCGGCACCGAGATCTGGCGTCCGCAGGAGGGCCGGTTCGAGTTTCAGCCCGGACCACTGTTTCATAATCTGCTGCTGGCCGACGAGATCAACCGCGCACCGGCCAAAGTCCAGTCGGCACTGCTGGAAGCGATGGGCGAGCGGCAGATCACCGTGGGCCGGACGACGTACCGGTTGCCCGCGTTGTTTCTGGTCATGGCCACGCAGAACCCGATCGAGCAGGAAGGCACCTTCCCGCTGCCCGAGGCCCAGCTCGATCGCTTTCTGATGCATGTGCTAATCGGCTATCCGGACAGCGAAACCGAGACCCACATCCTGGCGCTGGCCCGCGAACAGGCGCTGTCGGAGGACGACAGTGGCGGACTGCATTCGCCGGTCAGGTTGTCCCAGGCGCGCATTCGTGCGGCCCAGCGCGAGACGCTAGGCCTGCATCTGGCGCCGGCACTGGAGCGCTACATCATCGAACTGGTGCTGGCCAGCCGTAATGCCGCAGCCTACGACCCGGCGCTGGCTGCGCGTATCGGCTGGGGCGCGAGTCCGCGCGGCAGCATCGCGCTGGAGCGTTGCGCGCGCGCCCGTGCCTGGTTGGCCGGTCGTGATTATGTCAGCCCGGAAGATGTCCGCGAGCTGGCGCCCGACGTGCTGCGTCATCGCATCCTGCCCAGTTATGAAGCAACCGCCGAAGGCTGGGACGGCGGCCGTCTGGTCGCCGAGCTGTTGGATCGGGTCACCGCGCCTTGAGGGCCGCGCGTTGGTCGCTGTAACCGCCGCCCCGAGTCCCGTCGCCGCCGTCGAGCCCGATCTGCGCGAGCTGATCGAGCTGCGTCGACTGGCTGCGCGGGCGGTCGCCCCGGATCGCGGCGGTTCGGCCCAGTCCGCCCAGGCGGTTTCTCCGCAGCGCGGCCGGGGAATGGATTACGCCGAGTCGCGGCCGTACTCGCCGGGCGATGATGCTCGACACATCGACTGGCGGGTGACCGCGCGCACCGGACGCGCGCACAGCAAGATCTTCCACGCCGAGCGCGAGCGGGTCAGCCTGATTCTGGCCGATACGGCGCCCGCCCTGTACTTCGGAACCCGTCAGCGGTTCAAATCGGTACAGGCGGCGCGCGCCGGGGCGCTGGCCACCTGGCTGGCGCTGCGCGCCGGGGATCGTCCGGGCGCGCTGCGCTCGACCCACGCCGAACGACCGATTGCGCCGAAGGGCGGAACCCGGGGCGCGCTTCCGGTGCTCGAAGCACTGGCCCGCTGGTACCGTCGCCCGCCCGAGGAAGACCTCGGGCTCGGCGAGGGCATCAAGGCCGCCCGCCGGCTCCTGCATCCGGGCGCCAGTCTGCTGATTCTGGCCGATCCGCGCAGTTTCGATCGTGTCGAAGACGCCGCCATCGCCGCGCTCAGCGCGCACTGTGAGCTGCGCGTGGTGCTGCTGGTCGACCCCTTCGAGCTGGACCCGCCGTCGGCGCGCCTGCGTTTTGTTGCCGGCGCCGGGGCGTTGGCGCTGGATCTGCGCGACGCCCAAGCGCGCGCGCACTGGCAGGCGCAATTCGGCGACCGATTGCTGGCCACCGAACAGCGTCTGCGTCGGTTGCGGGCGCGCGTGTTGATTCTGCGCAGCGACGAGCCGACCGAAGCCGTGCTGCGCCTGTTCCCCCGTCGTGCCGGGAGGGCCGCGTGAGTCCGGCCCTCCCGCTACAGGATATTCATCTGCCGGTACCGGGCGGCTGGTGGCCGCCGGCGCCTGGCTGGTGGTTGCTGGCCGCGCTGGTACTGGGCCTGATCGTCTGGTTGGTCCATCGTCTGCACCGGCTCTGGCGGCGAAGGCGCAGCCAGCGCAGGGTGCTGCGCCGGTTCGACGAGCTGGCCGACACGGCGACCCTGCCCGCCAGCGAACGGCTGACCGCGCTGCTCGCCCTGCTGCGTCGCGCAGCGATTGCCAGCCACCCCCATTCGGCCAGTCTGTCCGGAGAGGACTGGCTGCGCTTTCTGGATGGCACCGCCGCAGATCGTCCGTTTTCCACCGGCGCCGGCCGCGTGCTGATGGACGCGCCGTATCGGCCGGCCGTGGACGCCGCAGAGCTGGCCACCGTGCTTCCCCTGATGCGCCAGCGCCTGCGCGATCTGGTCGAGGCGGGAGGTCCGGATGCCTGAATTCGCCTGGCCGTGGGTGTTCATCGCGCTGCCCCTGCCGTGGCTGGCGGCAGGCTGGCTGCGCCCCGGCGAAGCCGCGGGCGCGGCGCTGAAGATGCCTGGCCTGATCGGCTGGGACGCGCGGGCCATGCAGTCGGCCAGCCGCCGGGTCGCACCGATGTTCTGGCTCATCTGGGTTCTGCTCTGCCTTGCTGCCGCGCGCCCGCAGTGGCTGGGCGAACCGGTATCGCCGCCCCAGGCCGGCCGCGATCTGCTGCTCGCGGTCGATCTGTCCGGCTCGATGGCGGAAGAAGACATGCGCCTCGGTGGCCGGCGGGTGGATCGGTTGACTGCGGCCAAGGCCGTGCTGTCGGATTTTCTGGACCGGCGGCGGGGCGACCGGGTCGGCCTGATCGTGTTTGGCCGGCAGGCATACAGTCTGGTTCCGCTGACCGTCGATCTGGAAAGCGTCCGCCAGCAACTGCTTGACACCATGGTCGGCATGGCCGGTCGGGAGACCGCGATCGGTGATGCGGTCGCACTGGCAGTCAAGCGAATGCGCGAGCGCCCCGAGTCGCAGCGCGTGCTGATCCTGCTCACCGACGGCGTCAACACAGCCGGGACCCTGTCGCCTGAGCGTGCTCTGGAGCTGGCGCGCGGCGAGCAGGTGCGCATCCACACCATCGGTTTCGGTGCCAGCGCCAGCGGTGGATTCCTGGGTATCACCGGGCCTACCGGCGACGGCATCGATGAAGCCATGCTCAACCGGCTGGCGGTCGAGACCGGCGGCCGCTACTTCCGCGCCACCAATACCGCCGAACTGGCCGGAATCTACCAGGCAATCGATGCGATCGAGGCCATCGAGGCCGAGACTTTGCCGGTGCGTCCGCGCTTCGAGCTCTACCCGTGGCCACTGGCTGGCGCCCTGTTGCTGTGGCTGGTCTGGCCAATCGCCGGCTTCGTGTCTGGCCGACGTGAGCAAGCGACATGACCGAGTTTCCGGAACTGCTGCACCTGCTGCGTCCGCACTGGCTGTGGGCCTTGCTGGCCGTGCCGCTGTGGGTCTGGCTCTGGCAGCGCAACGGCGAGGACGCGGTCTGGCGCGACGCGATCGACCCGCATCTGCGCCGGCATGTCCTGGCGACCGGGGCTGCGGCGCGCTCGCGCGGGCCGCTGGCGGCGCTGATCCTGGCCTGGATTCTCGCCACGCTGGCACTGGCGGGCCCGGCCTGGCAGCGCAGCGATGCGCCGCTGTTCGAGACCGAAGCGCCGCTGCTTCTGGTGGTGGATCTTTCTCAGCGCCAGCGGGCCGCCGACCTCAGCCCCGACCGGATGACCCGCACCCGGTTCAAGCTGCACCAACTGCTGCGCGAGCGCAGCAGCGGCCAGGTCGGCCTGCTGGCCTATGCCGCCGATGCCTTCACGGTCGCGCCACTGACCGAGGACGCCGCCACGGTGGATGCCTTGGTCGACGCGCTCGGGCCTGACATCATGCCGGCCGACGGCCAGCGCACCGACATCGCCATTGCCAGAGCCGCCCAGCTGCTCGCTCAGGCGGGATTCGACAGCGGCGAGATACTGGTCCTGACCGATCAGGCCGACGAGCGCGCCATCGTTGCTGCGCAAAGCGCTCGCGAACAGGGCTACCGGGTCTCGGCGCTGGGTCTGGGCACCACGACCGGAGCGCCGGTGCCCGACAACGACGGCACGTTTCGGCGCGCCGCCGAAGGCAGCGTGCTGATCGCCCGCCAGCGGCCCGACACCCTGCGCGCCCTGGCAGGGGCCGGCGATGGCCGCTTCGCCGCGATGTCCATCGACGCCGCCGACCTCCGGACGCTGGATGTGCTCGACCCGGACGCGAGCGCAGCGTCCGAGCGCGAGGATGCCAGCTCCCAACAGTGGCGCGACGACGGTGCCTGGCTGTTGCTTCTGGTTCTGCCGCTGGTTCTGTTCGGCTTCCGGCGCGGCGGCATGGCGGCCCTGGTGCTGATGCTGTGGCTGCCGCCGACTCCGGCGCTGGCGTTTTCCTGGGCCGATCTCTGGCAGCGACCCGACCAGCAGGCCGATGCCGCACTCGAGCGCGGCGACTACGACGTCGCCCGGCAGATCGCCCGCGACCCGATTCGCCGCGGCGCTGCCGCCTATCGGGCCGGAGAGTATCAAGCCGCCGTCGAAGCCTGGGCCCAGGACGACAGCGCGAGCGCCCACTACAACCGCGGCAACGCGTTGGCGCAGAGCGGCCAACTGGAGGAAGCCCTGGAGGCCTACGACGAGGCTCTGGCGCTCGATCCCGGGATGGAAGATGCCAAGGCCAATCGCGCCGTGGTCGAACAGGCCCTGCAGCAGCGCAATCAGGGCGATGCCAATGATGCCGCCGATGGCGATCAGGCATCTGGCCAGAACGATCCGCAGCAGCCCGGTGAAACGCGGCCGGGGCAAGGTCAGCCCGGCGAGGACGGCGAGCAATCCGGCGAAAGCGAATCCGAGTCCGGCGAATCGCCCGGCGAATCGCCCGGCGAGCAGTCCGACGTGGACGACCCGACCGGGCAACCCGGCGATTCAGGCGAGCAGGGTAAGGATGGGCCGGGCGGTTCGGGCGAGGACGCGCCTGATGCCACTCCCGACGCCGAACAGCAGGCCGCCGCCGAGCAGGCGCTGAAAGAGGCCATGGAGCAGGCGCTGGAAGAACGCGCCGGCGCAGCGGCCGAAGCCGGCGAGAGCCCGCCCGAGGACGACGATCCGGCCACCGCCGCCCTGGGCGCCGAGGCCATCGCCGAAGAAGAACGTCAGCGCGCCATCGAGCAATGGCTGCGCCGCGTTCCGGACGATCCCGGCGGTCTGCTGCGCCGCAAATTCGCCATCGAACATCAACGCCGACTGCAATCGGGCGAGAACCCATGATGACCCGCTCACCCGCCACCACGCGCCTGTTTACCCTGGCCGCTGCCGCCCTGCTGCTGATCGCCGCCGGCCAGGCGCAGGCCGCGAGCGTTCGCGCCTGGCTCGATCGCAGCCAGATTCAGATGGGCGAAACCGTTACCCTCAATGTCGAGGCCGAGGGCGTCGATGGCGAACCCGATTTCTCGGTGATTCCCCATGGGCTGGAAGTGCGCGGCCGGTCGAGCAGCCGACAGACCCGGCTGGTCAACGGCAGCGCCAGCAGCAGCACGCTTTGGGCCGTCGCTCTTGAACCTGCGCGAACCGGCCGCTTCGACATCCCCGCCATCGCGGTCGCCGATCAGCGCAGCGGTCCGCTGGTGCTCACCGTTTCGGAACCGGTGAGCGGCAGCGCCGCGGCCGGCGAGCCGGTGTTTCTCGAAGCCGAGCTGGACAGCGCTTCGCCCTACGTCGGCCAACTGGTCACCTACACCCTGCGCCTGCACTATGCCGTGCAGCTGATCGAAGGCGCGCTCGACGCGCCGCCACCCGAGGGCGGCGATCTGCGTCAGCTCGGCGCCGACCGTAACTTCCAGGCCCAGCGGGCCGGCCGCGCCTACACCGTGGTCGAGCGTCGCTATGCCCTATTGCCCGAGCGCAGCGGCGAACTCGCCCTGCCGGTGGCCCGGTTTCGTGGTCGCGCGATCGGCAGCGGCAGCAGCTTCTCGTGGATGGGCGGTCAAGCGGTCAGCGCGGTCGGTCCCGAGCTGCGGGTCGAGGTTCGCCCGCGCCCGGATGGCGCCAAACTGCCCTGGCTGCCGGCCATCGCGGTCGAGCCCGCGCTCAGCGCACCGCCAGGCCCGCTGCGTGTCGGCGAGCCGTTCAGCCTTCAGCAGAGCGTCCGCATCGTGGGCGTGGTGTCCGAGCAGTTCAGTCCACCGGAGCTGCCCCGGATCGACGGTGCACAGGTCTACGCCGAGGCGCCCGAGTTCAGCGAGTCGGTGCGCGACGGTGTGCCGGTCCTGGAATGGCGCCGGGCCATCGCCGTGGTACCGATGACCCAAGGAACGCTGGCGGTGCCGGCGCAATCGCTGGACTGGTGGAATATCGGAGAAGACCGGGCCGCCGTGGCGCGCACACCCGGACTGAACCTGGACATCCAGCCGGCACTGGCACCGGCTTCGCCATCCATCGCGCCCGGCTCGCCGATCGCCGCTGGCGACGATGCCATGCCCGGAGCCGACCGGCTTCCCGTCGGTCCAGGATCCTGGCCGTGGCTGAGTCTGCTGCTGGCAATCGGCTGGGCCGCCACGCTGGCCTGGCACCGGCGCTCCGCCTGGCTGGCCGCGCGCTATTCGCGCTCGGATGGCGCCGCGGCAAAACCCGCAATCGCCGCCTCGCGCCGTCAGCTCGATCGCGCGCTCGCCGAGGGCGATCTGTCCGCCATTTCCCACTGCCTGCTTGCGCTGGCGCCAGCGCCCACCCCGAGCGGCCTGTCCCAGCTGGCCGCGCGCCTGCGATCACCGGCCCAGCAGCAGGCGGTATTGGCGCTCGATGCGGCCCTGTGGGGCGGCGGCGACCGCGAGCAGGCGCGCAGCCTGCTGCGTGCCGCGTTCATCCAGATGCCGGCGTTTGCCGAATCGCCCGACCCGGACGCGGTCGGCGACGACATCGAACTGCCACCGCTGTATCCGCCACGATTGCGCGATTGATCGAGCCGTGTCCGCGCCCGGGAGTTCGGGCATTGCCAGCCGCTTGGTGTATGCTCCGGGGCTTGTTGAACGGGGCAGGGACCGAGGCATGATCCGAAACATTTTCGTGGGCATGGCGGCGCTGTTGGCGTCCGGTGCGGCGCTGGCGCAGGACGAAGCGGGGCTCGATCAACGCATCGATGCCGCCATCCGGCCGGTTGCCGATGCGGTGTCCGGGGTGATCTTTTCCGAAGTGCCGATTGCCGGCGTCGGCTTCCCGTTGATCGTCGGCTGGCTGATCCTCGCCGGCCTGATCTTCACCATCGCCTTCAAGTTCATCAACCTGCGCGGCTTCACGCACGGCTTCCGGCTGATTCGCGGCGATTATTCCGACCCCACCAGCCCCGGCGAGGTCAACCACTTCCAGGCGCTCACCTCGGCGGTGTCCGGCACGGTGGGTCTAGGCAATATTGCCGGCGTCGCGGTGGCGATCACGCTCGGCGGGCCGGGGGCCACCTTCTGGATGATTCTCGCCGGCCTGTTGGGCATGTCCAGCAAGTTTGTCGAATGCAGCCTGGGCGTGAAATACCGGCTGGTGAAGGCCGACGGCACCATTTCCGGCGGCCCGATGTACTACCTCAGCCGGGGCATCGGCGAAAATTACCCCGGCCTGAAATCGTTCGGCTGGGCGCTGGCCATCATCTTCGCGGTCTGCACCATGCTCGGCGCGATCGGCGCCGGCGCGATGTTCCAGGCCAATCAGGCCTATGCGCAATTTTTCAACATGACCGGTGGCGCGCAAGGCCCGCTCGAAGGCCGGGCCTGGCTGTTCGGCCTGATCTATGCCGGCCTGGCCGGCGCAGTGGTGATCGGCGGCATCACCCGCATCGGCGCGGTCACCGCCCGGCTGATCCCGTCCATGGCGGGCATCTACATCCTCGCCTGCCTGTTCGTCATCTTCACCAACATCGGCCAGTTGCCGGCCGCGTTCGGCGCAATCTTCTCCGGTGCCTTCAGCGCCGAGGGCGTCACCGGTGGCGTGATCGGCGCGCTCATCGTCGGATTCCGGCGCGCGGCATTTTCCAATGAAGCCGGCCTGGGCTCGGCTGCCATTGCCCACTCGGCTGTACGCACCAGAGAGCCAATGACCGAAGGCTTCGTCGCGCTCTGGGAGCCGTTCCTCGATACCGTGGTGATCTGCACCATGACCGCGCTGGTCATCATCATCACCGGCCAGTATCTGGTCGCCGATGGCGCCGACGGCGTGCAGCTGACCTCCAATGCGTTCGCCTCGGTGATCGACTGGTTCCCCTATGTGCTGACCGTGGCGGTGTTCCTGTTCGCGTTCTCGACCACAATCACCTGGGGCTACTACGGCGCCAAGGCGGCCAGCTTCCTGGCGCGCGAGTCGAAGGCGGTGCTGTACGGCTTCAAGGGCTTCTATCTGGTGATGGCGCTGGTCGGCTGCACCATGCCGCTGGCCAGCATCGTCGATATCGCCGACGGCCTGCTGTTCATCATGGCGATCCCCAACCTGATCGGCGTCTACCTGCTGCTGCCGGTGATCAAGCGCGAGCTGGCCGGCTACGAGGCACGCCTGAAGGCTGGCGAGATCCCCAATTTCCGCGACATCGACGCCGCCAAGCGAGGCTGACCGGCCATGCCGCTGCACACCCGGATGCTGATCGGCTTCGTGGTCGGCGCAGTCGCCGGCCTGCTGGCGAATTTCTACGCTGCCGATGCCGGCTGGCTGAACGGGCTGATCACCTACGTCACCGATCCGGTCGGCCAGGTCTTTCTGCGCCTGCTGTTCATGCTGGTGATCCCGCTGGTGTTCTCGGCTCTGGTGCTGGGTGTGGTGGAAATCGGCGATCCCAAGTCGCTGGGTCGGATCGGTATCAAAACCCTGCTCTGGGTGCTGGTGGTGACCACCATCGCCGCAGTGATCGGCCTGGTGACGGTCAACCTGATCAAGCCCGGTCTGGGCCTGCCGCCGGAAATCGGCCAGAGCCTGCTGGCCGAGAGCGCCGAGCGCGCCGGCGACATCGCCCAGCGCCGGGAGGGAATTTCCGGAATCGAACTGCTGCTCAACATCGTTCCGCGCAACCCGTTTGCCGCCGCGGCCAATGGCGACCTGATCGCGGTGATGTTCTTCTCGCTGATGTTCGGTATCGCCGCCGCCGTGGTGCAGTCCGAAGGCACCCGCAATTTCGTCGGCGCCGTGCAGGGGATCTACGACATCAGCCTGAAGCTGATCGGCTGGGTGATCTCCATCGCGCCCTACGCGGTGGCCGCCCTGTTGTTCAGCATCTGCGCCAAGCTGGGCTTCGACGTGCTGATTCAACTGGCGCGTTACGTGTTCACCGTGGTGCTGGCGCTGTCGATCCACTTCTTCGTGGTGTTTCCGCTGCTGCTGCGTTTCGTCGGCGGGGTCTCGCCGATCGCCTTCTTCAAGGGCGCCGAGCCGGCCATCCTGACCGCGTTTTCCACCTCGTCATCGAGTGCGTCCCTGCCGACCACGCTGAAGGTGGCCGAAGAAAATCTCGGCGTGCCGCGCCGGGTCAGCCGATTCGTCTGCACCCTGGGCGCGACGGCAAACATGAACGGCACAGCCCTGTTCGAGGGCATCACGGTGCTGTTTCTGGCCCAGTTCTTCGGCGTCGAGCTCAGCCTGGTGCAGCAGACCATCGTGCTGATGATGTGCATCCTCGGCGGCATCGGGGCGGCCGGCGTGCCCGGCGGCTCGCTGCCGGTGATCGCCATGATCCTGGCCATGTTCGGCATTCCGCCCGAGGGCATCGGCCTGATCCTCGGCGTGGACCGCCTGCTGGACATGTGCCGCACCACGGTCAACGTCGGCGGCGACCTGGTCGGTGCCGTGGTCATCGCCCGCAGCGAAGGCCGCGCCGAGTCGCTGCAGCAGGCTGCGTAGCGCAGGATTTGCATTGTCCCGACTGTCGAATTGCCCGCCGGCCAAAGCCCCTCGCCCCCAGACTAATGGCACGTCGTCGATTTCCTGATTTCCTGATCCCCTGACTGAGCTGCCTTTGCGGCAGTGAACAGGTCGGGGCGAAATACCCCTGTTGGTAACCTTTTCTGAGCTGCCTGTGCGGCAGTGAACCCGGAGCGCGCAAGACTAGAGATGCAGTGACGACGACCAGGTCCGCCAGGGAAACTCTGATCAATTGTCTCCGGCGTCATTGCGAGCGCAGCGAAGCAATCCAGTACTTTGTTTTACAGAACATTCTTGGATTGCCACGTCGCTTCGCTCCTCGCAATGACAGCCTCTTCAGAGCATCCCCAGGATGTGGCAAATTCAATGCAGCCCGAGACACGGTCGGGTACTGGTCATGGCTTTGCCGTCCTGCGCCAGGGCGCCGGGTTGCCGTTGAGTCAACCTCCCAAGCATCCCGAAAGCATGTGTTTCGCACTTTTGAGACAGCCTGTCTCAGCGCCGCTCTTTTCGCGGCTGAGTGCTCCAAATATCTGAATTCAGGCGAATTCCTTGTGCAGCAATGGGGAGTGCTCGGCGCTTTCCGGTTGGCCGTGCGTTGGGGTCGGGTGCGCTGTCTCACGCATGCGACACGGCGTCGTGGTACGGGCCAGTGAGGACAGAATAAAGCACGTAAAAACAATATGTTAAATGTTGGCTCGGGTTTTGCTTGGGTGCGAGCGACACTGCGATTTCGCGTGCAGTGGCATCCGCCGGCGTTGCGAGGGGCGGACGGTATGGGGACCGCCTGCCGGGCAGGGAGTCTCGCACACCGCCGGCATCACTCAACCTGTTCAGATGATGGGGAAACGTATGAAAACCGAAATGAAACTTCACCAGGCTGTGGGCGGCTGTCGTCCCGGCGACGGTCCGGCGGCCCCCCGCGCGGGGCTGAAACGTGGCGTGCTGGCAACTGGCGTATTGATGGCGGCGGTTGCGCTGGCCTTGCCGGGTTTGGCCCAGGCGCAACAGGGTTGCGGCGGCGCGATCTCGATCGCCACCAATCCCAACACCACGCCACCCAACGAGATTCCGTTCACCGGCGCGCCGCTTGGCGAGCTGGTGCGGATCATGCTGACGCCGGCCAAGGGCGCAGGCACGCTGGATCTGACCGTTAACGCAGTCCAGTACGCGCTGACCTGCGCCAATAACAACGACCTGGTGCCCTGCGCGTTCGGCAACGACGGGGCGGCCAGCGGCGGCGCGCCGATCGCGTACGTCGGCAACGTGGGCGGCACGTGCGGGGCGACCGATGGCACGTCGACCAATAACGGCGACGGCACCGTCACCTTCGCGTTCCCACCGCAGGCATTGGGCGAAGCCGGCTGCACGGTCGAGTTCGATGTGACCGTCGATGACAAGGGCACCGACGCCAGTCCGCTGGTCCTCACCGGCGCGGCGTCCACCTTCGGTACCTGTGCCGGTGGCCTCAACGGCGCGGCGCGCGGGAGCGTGGCGATCTTCCTTGAAACGGTACCCGACATCGAGATCCTGAAAGAGATCAGCATCGACGGTGGTGCCACCTGGTTCGACGCCAACGACGCGGCCAGCGCCCCGGTAGCGGAGGTCGGCAGCGGTGCGTTGTACCGGTTCACCGTCACCAACACGGGTACGGCCAAGCTCAACAACGTCACCGTGGAAGATGCCGAGCTGGGCATCAGCCCGGGCGTCGATATCGGCATGCTCGATGTCGGTGATTTCGTGGTGCTCACTTCGGGCACGGCTGGCTTCGAGAATCTGGATGTCGACGAGCGCTGCGCCAATGCCGGGCAGTTCACCAACATCGCCTCGGTGGAGGGAACCTCGGACGACGATGGCTCGACCGCCAGCGACAGCGATCCGGCCAACCTGATCTGCGAGCGGACCGACATCGAGATCGTCAAGGAAATCAGTATCGATGGCGGGACCACCTGGTTCGACGCCAATGATGTGGCCGGTGCGCCGGTTGCCCAGGCACCGAGCGACGCACTGTATCGGTTCACCGTGCGCAACATCGGCACCACGAACCTGGTCAACGTGACGGTCAGCGATGCCACGCTGGGAATCGTCGACTATTTCGTCGGCAACCTCGCAGTCGGTGCGGAAGTGGTGATCACCGAGGGCGAGATCCCGGCGCTGTTCGTCGAGGATCGCTGCACCACGGCCGGCCAGTTCGCCAACATCGCCTCAACCGAGGGCGAATCGGCCGAAACCGGAGCCATGGTCAGCGACAGCGACCCGGCGCTGCTGGTCTGCCAGGTGCAAGTCGCCGAGATCTGCCGCACACCGGGCTTCTGGGGCACCCATGCGGGTACCGAGAAGAACAGGTCCACCGACCTGACCCAGCTGGCCATCGACGCGGCCGGCGGCGCGCTGTCGATCTGCGGCGCGACCATCGACAACACTCAGGTTCCCGACTATATGTCGGCGGTCGAGGCGATGTGCGTCAGCGTCCAGGGCGACTCGCGACTGCAGCTGACCCGTCAGCTGACCGCGATGGCGCTCAACTGCGTGGTCAGTGGCGGCGGCGCCGATTGCAGCGGCACCTCGGTCGAGTCCCTGTTCCAGGCGGCCAATGAGGCCTGCGAACTTGGCGTGGCCAACCTGAGCGACTACATCGCCCCGGTCGACTGCTTCAACAACGGCGGCCAGTTCGACAGTTCGTCCGGTGAATGCGTCATCGATCCGGAAAGCAACTGCCACCTGCGCGAGCTGAGCGAGTCCGAGGTGTTCGACGACGTCTCGCCGCTGCCCGGCCCGGCCGGCAGCTCCAGGGCGTGCAATGCGGCGACCAGCAACAACGTCACCGTGCTTCCGTAACCGCGAACCGGAAGGGCGGGGCACCCCGGTGCCCCGCTCGACCGACGCGACAAGGCAATTCGAACGGTGGGGCGCCCATGTGGCGCCCCGTTTTTTATGCGCTCCGTTCCGATCGGCCGCCACCCCACGCGTCGCGAGTGCGATGGTATTCGGCGGCCGTTTTGTGCGAGACGAGCAGCCATTTCGCACGAATGAGACGCGCTGTCTCGTTTCGGAACTCCGGTCAGACACCCGCTTCAAAAGTGTGATCGTGTTCGCAAGTTAACAGGGGCAAGGCTTTGCGCCGCCAGGCCCGCTCGGATGGGCGGCGACGGATCGCCGGCCTGTCGCAGCGCTGCGACGGCAAGCGTCCTGCGGGGCGCCAATGCTTCGGAAAAAACTTTTTAAAACAGGTGGTTAATGATTTGGCACGAACATTGCTACATCGGCAGACCACGCCGCCTTGGCTCGGTGTGCACCTTTGGCCTGGCTCTCGTGGCATCGGTATGGGGAGTTCGTCAACCCGGCGCCACTTGGTCATCAAAGGTTTCTCGATCAACCACCTGTTTCTGAACAAGGGGAACACCATGAAAAGCAAACTTCCATTCGGTACCAGCGGCGGCGGATGTCGCCCTGTATCCGATTCACCGAACGCCCCGGGCGTGCGATCCGCCGCGCTGCTGACCAGCTTGCTGGTAGCGGCCATGGCGGTGGCATTGCCGGGTGCGGTGCAGGCCCAACAGGGTTGCGGTGGAGCGATTTCGATCTCTACCGACCCCAACACCTCCGCACCCAACCAGATTCCATTCACCGGGGCGCCGCTCGGCGAGACCGTGCGGGTCACCCTGCGGCCGGCCAAGGGCGCCGGTACGCTCGATCTGACCGTGGGCGAGGTCGACTACGCCTTGGCCTGCACCAACAACAACGACCTGGTGCCCTGTGCGTTCGGCAACGATGGTGCGGCCAGCGGCGGCGCGCCGATCGCATTTGCCGGCAATGTCGGCGGCACCTGCGGTGCAACCGATGGCAGCACCGACATCGACCCTGATGGGCACGCCGGAACGGTGCGCTTCAACTTTGCGCCGCTGGTGTTGGGCGAAGCTGGCTGCACGGTCGAGTTCGATGTCACGGTCAACGACAAGGGCACCGATGCCAGTCCGCTGACCTTGACTTCGGCCGCGTCCACCTTCGGCATCTGTGCCGGTGGCCTCAACGGTGCGGCGCGCGGCAGCGTGGCGATCTTCCTGCAGTCGGTTCCCGAAATCGAGATCGTCAAAGAGATCAGCATCGATGGCGGAACCACCTGGTTCGACGCCAACACCGAGGGCACCGCCCCGGTCGCTCCCTTCCCGAGCGGCGCGCTGTATCGCTTCACGGTCACCAACACCGGCACTGCGCCGTTGATCGATGTCACGGTCGAAGATGCCGATCTGGGCATCGCGCCGACCGCCATCGCCAACCTCGCCCCTGGCGAGTTCGTGGTGATCGGCTCCGGCGACGCCGGCTTCGAGGCACTCGCGGTTGAAGAGCGCTGCGCCAACGCGGGCGCATTCACCAACACCGCCAAGGCCAGCGGCACTTCCGCCGACGACGCCAGCGTAGTGATGGATACCGACCCGGCCGTGCTGGTCTGTGTGGGTACGCCGGACATCGAGATCCTCAAGGAAATCAGCATCGATGGCGGAACCAACTGGTTCGATGCCAACGATGTCGGCAGTGCCCCGGAGGCCGAGTTCCCGAGCGATGCCTCGTATCGGCTCACGGTCACCAACACCGGCACCACCGATCTGGTCAATGTGACGGTCAACGATCCCACGCTGGGTATCGTCGATCACCTGATCGGCAGCCTGCTGCAAGGTGAGGTGATGGTGCTCGAGCAAGGCGACATCGCGGCACTGTTCGTCGAGGACCGCTGCACCAACTCCGGTGAGTTCTTCAACACCGCATCGGTGAGCGGCGATTCCGAGTTGCCGATTGCCACCGTGGATGACAGCGACATCGCGATCCTGGTGTGCGTGGGCGATCCGATGATCGATCTGCTGAAGGAAATCAGCATCGACGGCGGGACGACCTGGTTCGATGCCAACGATGTCGGCTCCGCGCCGACCGCCGTGTGGCCGAGCGATGCCAGCTATCGGGTGACGGTGACCAACACCGGTACCGCCCCGCTGGTCAACATCACGGTCAGCGACGTTAATCTGGGTATCCCGGACACGGCCATCCCCGACCTCAACCCGGGCGAGTCCTATGTCATTACCTCGGGTAATGCCGGCTTCGAGGCCCTGTTCGCCGAGGACCGCTGCACCAACTCCGGTACGTTCTTCAACACCGCCGAAACCAGCGGCCAGTCGGCCGAGACCGGTGAAGTGGTGACGGCGGGCGATCCGGCCATCCTGCTGTGCGTGGGCGAGCCCGATATCGATCTGCTGAAGGAAATCAGCATCGATGGCGGCACCACCTGGTTCGACGCCAATGACGCCGGCTCCGCGCCGTCGACGCTTGCGCCGAGCGACGCCTACTACCGGCTCACGGTGACCAACACCGGCACCACCGATCTGGAAAACATCACCGTGTCCGACCCGACACTGGGTCTGGTGGATGTCCCGGTCGACAACCTGGCGGTCGGTGAGAGCGTCGTGCTCGATTCGGGCAGCCTGGGCTTTGAGGCTCTGTTCGTGGAAGACCGCTGCACCACAGCGGGCCAGTTCCCGAACACCGCCAGCACTGAGGGCGACTCGGTCGAGACCGGCGAAACGGTCAGCGACAGCGACCCGGCCCTGCTGCTGTGCGAAGTGCCGGTCACGGAAATCTGCCGTACGCCTGGCTTCTGGGGCACCCATGCGGGTACCGAGAAGAACAAGGCGAACAATCTGACCCTGCTCACGATCAATGCCGCCGGCGGTTCACTGTCGATCTGCGGCACTACGATCGACAACACCGACGTGGCCAGCGCGTTCTCGGCAGTGGAGGCGATGTGTGTTTCGCCGCAGGGCGACCAGCGACTCCAGCTGGCCCGCCAGTTGACCGCGATGGCGCTGAACTGCGTGGTGAGCGGTGGCGGTGCCGATTGCTCGGGCACCTCGGTCGAGTCGCTGTTCCAGGCGGCCAACGAGGCCTGCGCCAACGACGTGGCCAATGCGGGCAACTACATCGGTCCGGTCGACTGCTTCAACAACGGCGGCCAGCTCGACAGCATCACCGGTGAATGCGTGATCGCTGAGGACAACTGCCACGAGCGCGACCTGAGCGAGTCCGACGTGTTCGACGGCGTCTCGCCGCTGCCCGGCCCGGCCGGCAGCTCGCGGGCCTGCAACGCGGCGACCAGCAACAACGTCATCGTGCTTCCGTAACAACTGGCCCAAGGGCGGGGCGCAAGCCCCGCCCGATCCGGCCAGACACCAGCCAAAATGCAAGGGCGCCCGAGGGCGCCCTTTCTTTTTCATCGCTTCTGCCGGCCGTAAAGTCTTGCGGCGCGGGCCGCTACGCAGGCGGTCTCAGCGCGTACGCGTAGGTGTTTCGCGCCTGCGACGCCGGCCGGCGTGCGGTCGGCAGCAGGGCGTTAGTCAGCTCAGGGCGCAGATTGCCGGTTTCGCGGCTCAGCGGCCGCGTCGATCTCGGCTGGGCTGCAATGCCTTGCGCCGATCCAGCACCGGGTACTCGTAGCCCATCTGGTGGCGTTCCAGCAGCCGGTAGAGCTGGGCGCGCGACACCCCAAGACACCGGGCGGTGGCGAGGATCTTTCCGCCACATGCGACCAATGCCTGCTCGATCGCGTGTTTCTCGGCCTGAAGCCGGGCCTGTCGCAGGGTGAGCGGTGCGTCGTCGAGGACGTTCTTCGCCGGGGCCGTCTCGAGGTCGAGATCGGCTACCGCGAGCAGGTCGCTTTCGCACATCACCAGCGCCTGCCGCACCCGGTTGCGCAACTCGCGGATGTTGCCGGGCCAGGCGTGCTGGCGCATTCGGGCCAATGCCTCCGGCGCCAGGCGATGCGCGCGCAAGCCCATTTCCTCGCCGAGTTCGGCCAGGAAGTGCTCCGCCAGGCGCTCGATATCCTCGCCCCGATCGCGCAGCGGCGGGGTTTGCACGTGCAGCGCATTGAGTCGGTAGAACAAATCCTCCCGGAACTGGCCGGTGCGACAGGCCTTCTCCAGATCGATGTGGGTCGCGGCGACGATCCGGACATCGGCGTGGATGGTCTCCACGCTGCCCAGGCGCTCGAAGGTGCCTTCTTCCAGAAAGCGCAGCAGGATGACCTGCATGTCGAGCGCCAAATCGCCGATCTCGTCGAGAAACAAGGTGCCACCCTCGGCCGCCTCGATGCGCCCGGCGTTGCGTCGATAGGCGCCGGTAAACGCGCCCTTCTCGTAGCCGAACACTTCCGCCTGAAACAGGGCCGCCGGCAGCGCCGCGCAATTGACCGCCACGAACGGCCCACCCGCGCGCCCGGAATGCTGATGCAGCAGATGGGCGACCAGCTCCTTGCCAGTGCCGGTCTCGCCGGTGATCAACACCGGCGCGGTGGTGGCGGCCGCCTTCTGAATGGTCTTGCGCAGCGCCCGCATCGCCATGCTTTCGCCGATCAGCTTGGGCGGTGCGTTGGCGACCGAAGCTGAACGCGATTCCGTGCTGACCGGTTTCATGGAACAGCGGCCGGACAGAAGGTCAAGACCCGGGTTGCGAAATTCGGCTTCGCCAGACCCGGGTCGCGGGAAAGTGCACTCACAGGGTTTTCCTCGAACAGTGGGGGCTGTGTCGCAAGGTTTATCCAGTAACACGCGAATCGATCCCGACAACGGTCAATTTGCCAGTCGAAGTTGAATATTCGGGTGCTGCACGGATGCGTTTCTGCGACGAACGGTAGCTACCGACAGACCGACGGCGTGCCACCCCGGCGCATCCGCAAGGGGCGACAGCTCGGGCGATGAATGGGACAATACGCGCTCCAATTCGCCAGCCCATGCCGCCACGATGTCCACTCCCAACCGCCGCGACCTTGCCAACGCCCTGCGTTTTCTTTCCGCCGATGCCGTGGAGGCGGCCAAGTCGGGTCACCCCGGCATGCCGATGGGCATGGCCGACATTGCGGAAGTGCTCTGGAACGATTACCTCAAACACAACCCGAACAACCCGAAGTGGTTCGATCGCGACCGCTTCGTGCTGTCCAACGGCCACGGCTCGATGCTGCTGTATTCGTTGCTGCACCTGTCCGGCTACGATTTGCCGATCGACGAGCTGAAGCGATTCCGCCAGCTGCACTCCCGGACCGCCGGCCACCCGGAGGCCAGCGAGACGCCCGGCGTGGAAACCACCACGGGACCGCTCGGACAGGGCCTGGCCAATGCCGTGGGCATGGCGCTGGCCGAAAAGCTGCTGGCCCGGCGCTACAACCGGCCCGAGTTCACCCTGATCGACCACACCACCTGGGTGTTCATGGGCGATGGCTGCCTGATGGAGGGCGTCTCGCACGAGGCCGCCTCGCTGGCCGGCACCTGGGGACTGGGCAAGCTGGTGGCATTCTGGGACGACAACGGCATCTCGATCGATGGCGAAGTCGAGGGCTGGTTCACCGACGACACCCCGGCCCGGTTCGAGGCCTACGGCTGGCAGGTGATTCGCGCGGTCGATGGCCACGACCCGACCGAAATCAAGCAGGCCATCGATACCGCCCTGGCCGAAACCGACAAACCGACGCTGATCTGCTGCAAGACCACCATCGGTTTCGGTGCGCCCAACAAGCAGGGCACCGAGGCGACCCACGGCGCGCCGCTGGGCGCGGCCGAAGTGGCGGCCGCGCGCGAGCACCTGAACTGGCCGCATGCGCCGTTCGAGGTGCCCGAAGCGATCCGCGATGGCTGGCGGGCCGGCAATTCCGGCCTGGTCCGCGAAGAGCAATGGCAGCGACTGTTCGACGCCTATGCCCGGCAGTACCCTGCCGAAGCCGCCGAGCTCGACCGGCGCATGCGGGGCGAACTGCCCGATGCGTTCGCAACCGTCGCCGAGGCCTTCATCGCCCGGCTGCAGGCCGAGGGCCCGGTGGTGGCTTCGCGCAAGGCGTCGCAGATGGCGCTGGATGCCTACGGCCCCATGCTGCCGGAACTGATCGGCGGATCGGCCGATCTGGCACCGTCCAACCTCACGGTCTGGAAGGGCAGCCGCTCGGTCACCGAAGACGGCGACCACGGCAACTACATCCACTTCGGCGTTCGCGAGTTCGCCATGGGCGCGATCAGCAACGGCATCGCGCTGCACGGCGGGTTCATGCCCTACGACGCGACGTTCCTGGTGTTTTCCGACTACGCCCGAAACGCGGTGCGGATGAGCGCGCTGATTCCCGCGCCGGTCATCCATGTCTACACCCATGATTCGATCGGTCTGGGCGAGGACGGCCCCACCCATCAACCGGTCGAGCACCTGGCCTCGCTTCGGCTGATCCCCAACAACGATCTGTGGCGGCCGTGCGATGCGGTCGAATCGGCGGTCGCCTGGCGCGCCGCCATCGTCCGTCGCGATGGTCCCAGCTGCCTGGTGTTCAGCCGGCAAAACCTGGCCCACCAGCAGCGCGATGCCCAGCAGGTGGCGGATATCGCCTGTGGCGGTTACGTGCTGAGCGACCCGCCCGAAGGCCGCTTCGACCTGATCCTGATCGCGACCGGTTCCGAGGTTGGCCTGGCGATGGATGCTGCACGCACGCTGGCCGAGCGCGGCATCAAGGCGCGCGTGGTGTCGATGCCCTGCGTCGAGGTCTTCGAGCGTCAGCCGCTGGAATGGCGCGAAGGCGTGCTGCCGACCTGGTGCCGCAAGCGGATCGCCATCGAAGCCGGCGTGACCGCCGCCTGGTACAAATACGTGGGGCTGGACGGCGCGGTCATCGGCCTCGACCGGTTCGGTGCCTCGGCACCGGCCGATCAGTTGTTCACCCATTTCGGCATCACCGCCGATCGGGTCGTGGCGCAGGCCGAGGCGCTCATCGCAGGTTGATTCCGACGCACCGGGGGCCACATGACCGAAATCACCAGCCAGCCAACCTATTGCGCCGAGATCGAAGGCAAGCGCCTGGCGGTTTTTGATGACCTACTGCCCAAGGCGGCGCTGGAGCAGCTGACCGGCATCATGTACAAATCCGGCTACACCCGCAACGAGGTGGCGCGGCCGGACGTGGCTGCCTTCCGGCACTGGGCCACCGAGATCCCGGCCGAGGCGCTCACCCAGCTGCCGATCTGGGAGCCGACCCAGCGGGCCCTGGCGCAGTTCATCCCCGAGCGGCGCTACAAACCGTACCGAAGCTACGTCAACGCCAACTTCTACGGCGACATGCTGTTCACCCACACCGACTGCCTGCCCGGCAGCGACGAGCTCACCGCGCTGTGGTACGTGAGCACGGTCTGGGATCACGAATGGGGTGGCGAAACCCTGTTTTTCGACAGCCGCAACGATGCCCGCGCAGTGGTCAGCCCGCGCCCTGGCCGACTGGCGATCTTCAACGGCAACCTCACCCACGCCGGCCGTCCGCCGAGCCGCATCTGCGTCGAGCCGCGGTTCACGCTGGCGCTGAAGTTGCAGCCGCTCGTGTAAGCGGGGCGTGGACGATGGCTGGCGACGCCCGGCGATGCGCTTGGCGCGGTGATGCCGGTCGACGATCGCAGGCGCGTCCGGCGGGTGAGCTCAAACCGCCAGTCGGGTAGCGCAGCTGGATCAGGCCAGCGCACCGGCGCGCTGGCGCGGCGCCTGGGCGACAGTTACTTCGCCGCGACCTGCGGCCGCCGGAAGTACCGCTGATGTTTGAAGTGGTCGTGCCCGCGGCCGACTTCGAAGTAGGCCTTGCCGCCGCGCCGACCGTGCTGAAGGCAGGGCAGTTCGTAGACCGCTTCCGGATTGTTGGTGTAGTAGACCGGGATCTTCTCGGCGTAGCGCTTCATGAATTCCGGACCGCATTCGATGCCGTTGTAGCTGTCGAAGCCGAACCGCGGGTCGCCGATGTTGAAATCGTCGATACACACCACGCCGTTGTCGATAAGATTCAGTTCGCGCTCCAGCGGCCACGGGTCGTACCAATGCGCGTCGAGGTAGAACAGCGGGCAGGCGAATTGATCCTTCCACTTGCGGATCAGGTCGGGCGAATCGGCTTTTTCGACATAGGTGTGCGGCATGAACCCGACCCGGCGCCGGGCCATATCGACGTAGCGATCGACCACATCGCAGGTGACGATGGTCAGGTGCGGATAGGTCCGGGCCAGATACTCGGTGGTATCGCCCATGTTGCAGCCGGTCTCGATGATCGCATCGCAGCCGTAGCGTTCGATTAGATAGTCGAACTCCAGCGCCGTGGTAACATCGAACCCGAACGGCCCGCCGCCGTCGCTGAGTTCGGCCGCTCCCATGCGCAGCGTGCGGTAGAAATGTTTGTAGACGGTATCTGCGGACATACGGGTTTCCGGGCGGATTCAGCCCGAGAGGTTAGCCGCAATCGCCGCCCCCGGCCAGCATCGGTCCTGTCCAACGAGGTATGAGCCTGAACCCCCCGGCCCGATTCCAACGAGGTATGAGCCTGGATCGGGCGAGTAGCCCGGCATAGGCCGCAGGCCGTAAGCCGGGACCGCCGGCTGCAAAGGTCTCGCGAGTAGCCCGGCATAGGCCGCAGGCCGTAAGCCGGGACCGCCGGCTGCAGAGGTCTCGCGAGTAGCCCGGCATAGGCCGCAGGCCGTAAGCCGGGACCGCCGGCTGCAAAGGATCTGGTGATGGATAAGCCCTTCCGGCTCATCAGCTCGCAGCCGCCCACCCGGACTCAAGGCCCAGCGCGAAGCCGGGACAATCGCAGGCTCAGTCGGCCGTTTCGCCCAGCGCGATTCGGAGCAGGCGCGCCTCGATCCGCTCGGCCATGCCGGTGGGGGCGGACAGTTCCATGCGCTGCATCGCCTCCGGATCATCGCGGCCGCGGTCGAAGGCAGCGCGGGCCAGTAGACCTGCCTTGCCGGTGCGGGTGGCGGTGCGCTCCTTCAGCCAGGACAGGGCGCGCACCAGTCGTTGCTCGACTTCGGTGAAATCGCTGCCCATCGGGTAGTCGTGCAGCAGGCCGTTGCCCCGGTAAGGCCGTAGCAGCCCGGCCAGGCGTTCGGGCGTGTTCTGGCGCCAGGCGGCGGGCGGCACGAAATCGCGGGCCAGTTTGCCGGCCGCCTTGGCCTGGTCGGCCAGCGCGTCGATGAACCGGGCATCGCTGACCGCCAGCATGGCGATCACGCATTCCTCGTCGCTGCGGCCGCGCAGATCGGCGACGCCGTATTCGGTAATGAAGATATCGCGCAGGTGGCGCGGGATGGTGGTGTGGCCATAGTTCCACAGCACACTGGGCTGCACCTTGCCGCCCGATTCCCGGGTGCTGCGCAGCATCAGCACCGAGCGGCCTTCCTCCAGCGCATGGGCCATCGCCACGAAGTTGTACTGCCCGCCCACACCGGACACCACGCGGCCATCATCCAGCGCGTCCGATACCGCAGCGCCCAGCGCGGTGGCCATCATGCAGGTGTTGAAGAACCGCGCATCGCGACGCTGCAGCCGCTCCAGCGCTTCCCGGCCGCCATAGAGCTGGTTGATCTGCGACACCCGGGTCATGCCGATCCGCGCGCGCGTGTCGGGCGACATGTCGCGCAGCCAGCGATAGAAATCGTGCGAGCCCAGGAAAAAGGCCGCGTGCAGGTACTGGCCTTTCTCGGCGATGCGGGCCCGGTCGGCTTCGTCGTCCTCGCCGCGCGCCACCCGCAGCATCAGATCGAAGTCGTCGATCACCTTGCGTTTGATCACGTCCACATCGACCAGCCGCATGAAGCCGTCGGTGATCATTTCGCTGGCGCCATAAAGCCCGTCGGTGAACTCGCCCAGGCCACCCCAGGCGCAGTGCAGCGGCGATTCGTGCAGGCCGGGGGTGAGCGATTCCAGTAGCTGGCGGTAGTCGGCGTTGCGGGTGTGGCGCAGCGCCAGGGCATGGCTGAGTGCGTCGCTGAGCGCGCCGATGCCGATCTGCAACGTGCCGCCGTCGCGCACCAGCGCGCTGGCATGCAGGCCGATGGCGTGTTCGGCATCGGAAACCGGCCCGCGCGGCAAGGCGAACAGCTTGGGCACCGGGGCCGGGTAATCCATCACCGCATCGAAATAGTCCGGGCTCACCGCCGCGTCGCCGTCCATGAACGGCAGGTCCGGGTGAATCACGGCAATCAGGGTTGGCCTTGGTTTTCCCAGTCGGGCCATTTCGTCCACGGCATCGAAGGTCAGGTCCGGGTTGCAACTCAGGCTCAGGCGTTCGCCACCGGGTTCGCGCGCCACCAGTTGCACCAGAGCATTCGGCCCGCGTTGCGCCACGGCGCTGGCGGCGTGGGTGTAATTGAGGTTGTTGTAATGCCGCTGCGCATCGGGTGCGCCGAGCAGGGTGCCCGACTGCATGTAGAACTCTTCGATGCGGATATGGCTCGGTACCTGCCCGGCTTTTTGCGCCGGCACATAGGCGAGAACCGGGAAATCGGCGCCAAAATGGCGATCCAGGAAGGGTTTCAGAAAACGGCGCTGCAATCCGCTACCCGGTGCCGGCGGGGTCAGCGACAAGGCCGTCATCAGGTGCAACGAATGATCCGGGTTCTGCGCGACATGTCGATAGATGGCATTGAGCAGGCCATGCGGCTTGCCCAGGCCCAACGGCGCGGCGAGTAGCAGATTCGGGCCGGTCCGGCCCAGCAGAAAATGCAGCGCATCTTCGAAGGAGGTCAGGCGCTCTGGACGATTTGTCATGGGCAAAGAGTACCGCCTGGCACGTCCGTGTGTCCGAGGCGGTGAGGAGAGTGCATCAGTGTGCGGACTGTCGTCAGTCCGGAGACCGGATCAGAAGCGATAGCCCAGCATGACGCTGTAGACCAGCGGATCGATATTGACCTTGCCGACATTGGCGCCGTTGACAAAGACATCGCTGCCGATGTCGATCCAGCGGATATCGCCGATCAGCTCGAAGCGCTCGGTCAGCTTGACCACGACGCCACCCTGGAAGGCGACGCCCCAGCTGTTGTCGACCGCGACATCGGCGCCGGCCAGCGGACCGCGTGCGTCCTCATCGTGCAGCCAGGTGTAGTTGATGCCCAGACCGAGGAACGGATTCACCTTCGACTCGGGCATGAAGTAGTACTGCAGGCTGAGCGTCGGCGGCAGGTGGCTGACATCCACGGCCTTGGCGCCATTGACGCTGACCGTATGGTCGAACTTGCTGGAGGCCAGCAGCTCGACGGCGATGTTCGGGGTGAAGTGGTAGCCAACGGTGAGGCCCAGCTGGGTGTTGGAATCGACGCTCGACTCGAGTGCACCGCCGGCCAGCCGGCCATTGTCGTCTTTCGGGTCGACCACGGTGACGCCGGCGCGGACAAACCAGTCCTGTGCCTGGACCTCGGCGAATGGGGTCAGGGTCAGGGCGAGAGCCAGGGTGGCGGCAAGCGGAGCGGGGCGAAACATGGAGTTCATCGTGGGGATCCTCGAGGGGTTGAAAAGATGCATCCAGTTTCGGCGACCGCCGGTCGGCCGGCCTTGAGCCTGGTCAAAATTCCGTTAACAAGACCTCCCGGTCGCGGGCGTGGCCCGCTCCTTCTACAGGGCGTAGCCAACTCTCGTGTGCGAGTAGCCTGGATTGCAGCGCAGCGAAAATCCGGGACCGCCAGGACACCGGTCGAAACCCGGCACACCCCGTGGACCGAAGCACCCCGGTCGCGGACGTGGCCCGCTCCTGCAGGGCGTAGCCAACTCTCGTGCGCGAGTAGCCTGGATTGCAGCGCAGCGAAAATCCGGGACCGCCGCAGCCCGACCCCCGCAAGCGTCCGGCGCGCACCTTCGACTCACGCCAGGCCCGTCGGGCCGAGTGCGCGGCAGCGTCCAGACCCGCGCGCCTGCCCCACGGCGAAACGCCTGCCTGCGGGATCGCAGGGCGCACTTGACAGATAAAATTACAGATGTAATCTAGCGTCAGGTTTACAGGTGTAATCACAATGCAGATCAGCGAAGCCGAAAGTCGGGTCATGGAGGCGCTCTGGCGTGACAGCCCGCGCAGTGCCGAAGATGTGGTGGCCGAGCTGGCCGAGCCCAACGGCTGGGCCGAGGCCACGATCAAAACCTTGCTCAACCGACTATTGAACAAGGGCGCGATAACCGCCGAGCGCGACGGTCGACGTTACCTGTATGCCCCCGTGCTGCGCCGCGAGGATTGGGTCCGCGGCGAGAGCGAGAGTCTGCTCGATCGCCTGTTCGGCGGTCAGGTCGCACCGCTGGTCGCGCAGTTTTCCCAAGGCCGAAAGCTCAGCCCCGACGACATCGCAGAGCTGCGCAAACTGATCGAGGCGCTCGACGATGAACAGTGAACTCTCCTCCGCTCTGATCGCCTTCCTGACCGAAACCACCCTGGCCGGTTCAGCGGCGATGGTCCTGGTGCTTTGCCTGCGCGTAAGTGCCCGCCGCTGGTTCGGTGCCGGCATCGCCTACGCGCTGTGGCTGCTGG